>Ga0209024_1000619_pt1 | contig 51796 bp, 44 predicted proteins | sample AutmiccommunBRH5_FD_187380 | JGI IMG/M metagenome (GOLD analysis project Ga0209024, IMG submission 187380) | Deep subsurface microbial communities from Mt. Terri, Switzerland - Autotrophic microbial communities BRH/5 (SPAdes) (version 2) | ecosystem: Environmental > Aquatic > Deep subsurface >... | reverse complement strand
ATGCACCTCCGTGCCCGCCTCTCCCATGTCCGCAACCCGCGGATCCTCAACGTCCTCGACGTTTGGCTGAGGTCATTCGCCCACGGCCGCATGCCGCGGCGGACCGCGATCGACGCCGCGGCCCTCGGACGCGAACTGGAGATCGTGTGGCTGTGCGACGTGGTTCTGCCTGGCCCCCGCTATCGCTATCGGCTCGCCGGCGAGCGCGTCAACGCGGTCTACGGCGTGTCCCTCGCGAAGCGGTTCATGGAAGAGGTGATCCCCGAAAATAGGCGCCAATCGGTGCTGGCCCGGTATCACAGGGTGGTCCTCGAACGGGGGATATCCCATGCCGCCGGCCGCCTCTATCTCAGCAGCGGCCGGATCTTCACCGGCGAACGGATCGTCCTGCCCCTGTCGGAAGACGGCGACACCGTCGATGCGATCCTCGGCGCCACGGCCTTCGACTGGTCGCCCGCCTCGCCGGAGCCGGGCGAACCGAAGGTGGATCCGGTGGTCGTCTTCACACCGCTGGATGACGGGGAATCGTCGTGAAACGGGCACAGCTCCCGCCCACGCGAGGCGCGTGGCGACGAAGCGACCCAGAGCCGGCGCACCGCCCTCTCGGCGTCCCCCTCACTGTCATCCTCGGACGGAGCGCTCTCTCTCTCCCGTCACAGAGAGAACTTGTATTCCTAGGATAATAAGCGCAGCATGGTGCCTCCCTTCCTGGGAGGACCGCCATGCCCGAAGCCTCACCCCCGCCCCTCACCGACCGCCAGGAAATCTTCTGCCGCCACGTCGCCCGCGGTGCCAGCGGCGCCGCCGCCGCGCGCTGGGCCGGCTATGCCCCCGACAGTGCCGCCAAGCAGGCGAGCGTCATGCTGGGCCGCCCGCACATCCGCCGCCGCGTCGAGGACCTCCGCGTCCGCCGCGAGATCGCCCGCCAGACCGGAATCGCCGAGATGGTCGACCGCCTCAGGGCCCTGGCGAAGCTCGCCACCGCCAAGGGCGACTACCGCACCGCCGTCCGCTGCATCGAGATCGAGGCCAAGGCCACCGGGCTCATCCCGGACAGGCACGCCGCGAGCCCCTGCGGCGGCTTCGCCGGGTCCGACCCGCTGCTCGACGGCATCGACCCGCGCTGGCCCGGCCACGCCGCGGCGGAAGCCGAGGGCTGGCTCGCCGAATGGCGCCGGGGACTGGCGCCGGAACGGGAGGAGAAGCCGGAGCCGATCATCGTGCCGCACGTCTACGAGGGTTTCGAAGGCCGGCCGCTGGACGAGTTCACCCCGTTCACCGACCTGGAGCGGATGGGGCCGGCGCCCCATGAAAACCAACGAAAGGGAATGGAAGGGAAGGAAAGGGAACCTTCGAACGACGAGATCGAAGACGAAAACCCCGACCCCATCGCCTCCCGCGAAGCCCGCGCCGAGGCGGCGCTCGAAGCCGAACTCGCCTACCTCCGCAGCATCGCCCCGCCCATCGCGATCAACCCCGCCGCCCCCTCCTGGGCCCGCCACCCCGACCCCCTTGTCCGCGGCGGCCAGTCCGACCTCCATGGCTGGGACCCCGCATGGGAGCGCCCGGGGTGAGTCGCCTCCCGCCCGCACCCATCCTCTCACAACAGCTGACACACAGGGACCCAGGGGCCACCTGGAAAACCTCACCGCTCGCACCGCCCGAGCGCCCGCCCTGGATCCCGGCGCTCCGCGCTGCGCGCAGCCTGCCCCGGACCCGATCCGGGGGCCGGGAAGATGCGGAAGGGGGTGCCGCCCACAATGCGGCGGGGTGCCCCGCGAGCACCCGCCCGCCCCCTCCCCACAGCGAGACGGCGCACCGCCCGCCGCGGTTCAGCCCGCGGTTATCCGGTCGATCTCGGCCATGTCGTCGGCCGTCAGCTTCAGCGAGACCGCCTTCACGTTCTGCTCGAGCTGCTCCGGCTTGGTGGCGCCGGCGATGACGCTGGCGACGGTGGGGCGTGCGGCGAGCCAGGAGAAGGCAAGGTCGAGCATCGACCAGCCGCGCGCCTTGCAGAGGGCCGACAGGCCGTCGACGATCTTCCAGTTCGCCTCGGTCATGTACTTGTCGGCGAGGCGCTGGGTGTTGGTCAGCCGCGCGCCTTCCGGCATCGGCGCCGACCGGTCGTACTTGCCGGTCAGAAGGCCGCTCGCCAGCGGGAAATAGGGCAGCAGGCCGAGGCCATAGGCCTGCATCGCCGGCAGCAGTTCCTTGTCGGGACCGCGGAAGACCAGGCTGTATTCGTCCTGGCAGGAGACGAACTGTTCGAGCCCGCCGCTGCGCGAGGTCCAGATCGACTCCACGACCTCCCAGGCCGGCAGGTTGGAGCAGCCGATGTAGCGGACTTTGCCCTGCCGGACCAGATCGTCGAGGGCGCGCAGCGTCTCCTCGATCGGCGTCCGCGGGTCGGGCTGGTGCAGCTGGTAGAGGTCGATCCAGTCGGTGCGCAGGCGGCGCAGGCTGTCCTCGACCGCCGACATGATGTAGCGGCGGGCGGCACCCTTCTTCACGCCGACGTCGTCCATGGCCATGCCGAACTTGCTGGCGAGGACGATGTCCTTGCGGTGGGGGCCCAGCACCTGGCCCATCAGCTCTTCCGAGCCGCCGCGGTTGCCGTACATGTCGGCGGTGTCGAGCAGGGTGATGCCGAGGTCCATCGCCTTGTGGACGACGGTGCGGGTATCCTCGAGCCCGAGCCGGCCGCCGAAATTGTTGCAGCCGAGGCCGACGAGCGAGACGCGCAGTCCGGACCGGCCGAGATTGCGATATTCCATTGGACAGCCCCCTGGTTGTCTGTCGCTTTGACGCGCCGGGAGCATGTCACGGATCCGGCGGCGCCGAAACCGAGGAGGCAGCTTCGGGGGCAGCGGGGGCAGCGCGCAGCCGGCGGGCGCCGGCAGCCCACACCAGCGCCACCGCCGGCACGCCGAGGACGGCCCAGGCCGGCAGCCGCAGGACCGTGGCCGCCAGGGGGTACGCCCACGGCGGGCCGGTCTCCGCCGCGACGGCCAGGGCCGCCGGGCCGCCCGGGTCGAGGGCGCGCCAGACCCGGCCGAGCGTCTGGACCTCGTAGCTGCCGGTCAGCAGCCACGCGACGGCCTCGCTGCCGAGCGCCGCCGCGGCGCCGGCGGCGAGAAGCCAGCCGATCCAGCGCAGAACGGTCATGGCATGGCGCCGCATGCGCGACACGCCCTTATGGTCTTTGCGCGAGGGGCCGGTTCCCCTAAACTCCGCGCGCCATGAAGATAGAAGCACCCTTCGACCAGCATCGCGACATCGTCCGGCCCGAGTGGATCGACTACAACGGCCATATGAACGTCGCGTACTACATGCTCGCCTTCGACAACGCGACCGACACCTTCTACAATGCGCTGGGTGTCGGAGCGGACTACAAGGAGGGCGGCCACTTCTCGACCTTCACGCTGGAGGCGCACATCACCTACGACCGCGAGGTGATGCAGGGCGATCCATTGCGGATCACCACGCAGCTTCTCGATTTCGACGCGAAGCGCATTCACTATTTCCACCAGATGTACCATGCGGAAGCCGGCTACATCGCCTCGACCAACGAACTGATCTCGATCCATATAGACATGCGCATACGGCGCTCGGCGCCGATGCCCGATCCGTTGCTCGAACGATTGGCCGCGATGCGCGATGCGCATGCCGCCCTGCCGAAGCCGCCGCAGGCCGGGCGGATCATCGGCATACGCCGTGCTGGCTGAGACCGGAAGGACGCTCCTCACAGCGATCGCGGTCGTCGTCGCCCTCGCCGCGGCGGCAGCACCGGCGGCGGCCGACTGCAACGATCCGCCCGCACCGGGGGTGGAGTGGCGCCGCTGCTATTTCGACGGCCGTGACCTGCGCAAGATCGATCTCACCCAGGCGCGGCTTCACGACGCCACCTTCCAGCGCGCCGACCTGCGCGAGGCGACGCTGGCGGGTGCCGACGCGTCGCGCGCAAAATTCTTCTCGTCGGATATGACCGATGCCAACCTGAATGGCGCCGTCCTGCGCGAGGCGGACTTCACGCGGGCGGACCTCACCCGCGCCACGTTCCGCGGCGCCCAACTTCTGCGGACGCGCTTCTTCCGTGCGACCCTGCGCGACGCGGACTTCACCGGCGCGCAGATGCGCGGCACGGACTTCCTAAACGCCGATCTGTCGGGCGCGACCTGGGTCGACGGCACCCGGCGCTGCGCCGAGGGCTCCATCGGCCAGTGCCAATAGGTCGAAGGGCCGGGCCGGCTTAGGCCCTCTGCACCGCGGCGCGCGCCACCGGCCGCGATGGATCTGGCGGTCACCATGACGCTAGAACAACAATATGCAGCGGCATCCTGTTCCCGGCGAATGGGATCTTGGCCGCGCACCCTCGGCTCGATCGGCTCATCACCATGGCTACGATGCAGCGGCCCAGTGTCAGCGACGAGTCGCTCCTGCTGGAGTCGAACCCGGCCCGGAGCGACTGCCCCACCCCTCTCCTCTCGGTGCTGGTCCCTTTCTATGAAACGAGCCCGACGGCGTTGCTCGAGGCTCTGACACGGCAGGCTGCAGGGAAACCGGACGTCGAGCTCGTCTTCGCCGACGATGGCTCCGGCGATGCGAGGTACGGTCGGGCCGTCGGCGAAGCGATGTCGCGTTCCGCGGTGCCGGCGGCGCTGCTGACCGCGCGGCGCAATGTCGGCCGCGCGGCGATCCGCAACGCGCTGACCCGCGCCGCCCGCGGCACCTATGTCCTGTTCGTCGACTGCGACCTGCAGCCGGGAAGCCCGGAGTTCCTGAACCGCTGGCTCGAGTTCGTCCGCAAGGGCTGCACCGATGTCGGCTATGGCGGGTTCCGGATGCATCCATGCGACGCTGGAGCAGATCCGCTTCACGCCTACTATTCGGCCCGCTCGGACTGTCTGCCCGCCGAAGAACGGCAGCGCGAACCGGCGAAATACACCTACACTAACAACCTTCTCGTCAGGCGGCAGGTGGCCCTGGCCGAACCCTTCGACGAGCGGTTCAAGGGCTGGGGCTGGGAGGACGTCGAGTGGGCGCTGCGCGCGGCGCAGCGCTGCACGATCCGACATGTCGACAATCCTGTCCTGAATCCGGCCGATGGCTCGGCCCGATCGCTGCTCCGGAAATTCAGCGAGTCTGTCGGCAATTTCGCCCTCCTGCGGCGCCTGCACCCGGCCGAGGTCGAGAAGTTCCCCATCTTCCGCGCCAGCAGGATTTTCGGTCTCGTACCGATGCTCTCGCTGATGCTTCCGGTCCTGGAGGTCATCGCGATCGATACGCATGAGCTGTTTCCCATGCAACTCCGCTATCTCGCGCTGAAGCTGTATCGTGCCTGTCTCTACGGGGCAGCTCACGACATTGACGAAGCATGAGCGCAAGCCTCTAGCCGCATCGCGATATCTCCCGTACCAAATCGGGCAGCGACCGACGAAACGAAGCCCGGTGGATCGAGCGATGCTGGAAGAGGTCAAGCGGATTCTGGATGCGGAACGCGACGACCAGGCGTCGTTCCTGGCCCAGCTGGTGAGCATCCCGTCCGACAATCCCCCGGGCGATTGCGCCGCCCACGCCGATGCTGCCGCCACCCTTCTGGAGGCGATGGGCTTCGTCGTCGAGCGCCACGTCGTGCCGGCGGCCGAAGTGGCTGCAGTAGGCATGCGCAGCGTCACCAACCTCGTCGTCCGCCACCGGTTCGGCGACGGACCGACCCTGGCGCTCAATGCCCATGGCGACGTGGTTCCGCCCGGCGAGGGTTGGACGGTCGCCCCCTATGGCGGCCGGATCGTCGACGGCCGCCTGTACGGTCGCGGTGCGGCCGTGTCGAAATCGGACTTCGCCACCTATGCCTTCGCCCTCCGGGCCTTGCGCGACGCAGGCACCGCGTTGCGCGGGACGGTTGAACTTCACCTGACGTACGATGAGGAGGCGGGCGGCGAGATCGGCCCGAAATGGCTCCTCGATCAGGGGATATCGCGGCCGGACATAGCGATCGCGGCCGGCCTCTCCTACGGCGTCGTGACGGCGCACAATGGGGTCCTGCACCTGGAGATCGAGCTGCGGGGCCGGTCCGCCCATGCCGCGAAGCCGGAAACCGGTGCCGACGCTCTAGAGGCTGCCACCGCGGTGCTGCAAGCCCTCTACGCGCACCGCAAGAGCTACCGGGCCATCCGATCGAGGGTCGATGGAATCGGCTCACCGAATCTTGTCGTCGGCCTCATCCGCGGCGGCATCAACACCAACGTCGTGCCGGACCAGGTCACGCTCCGCCTCGACCGGCGCATCATCCCGGAGGAGACGCCGGACGCCGTCGAGGCTGAGCTTCGGCAAGTTGTCGAAGCCGCCGGCACTGCGGGCGTGGCCTGTGGCATCAGGCGGGTCATGGCTGCCGCACCGCTCGCGCCGACGCCGGCGAGCGAGGCGCTGGCATCGGTAGTCTGCCGCCACGCCACGCGGATCTTTGGCGAGCCGGTCGAGACGGCGGGGGTCCCGCTCTATACCGACGCAAGGCACTATGCCGCCCGCGGTATTCCGATCGTCCTCTATGGGACGGGCCCACGCAGCTTCGTCGACGCAGGGGCCCACGGGGCGGACGAACACGTGCTGCTGGACGACCTATGGAAAGCGACCGAGGTCGTTGCCGCCTCGATCTGCGAACTGCTCGGGACGTGACCGGCGAACGTCCACAATGATGGCATGCGGATTGCTGCCGCTTCCCCTGGCAGCGGCCCGCTGCCCGACATTCCGCCTCCGGAGACATCGATGAAGCGTTTCGAAGCGGAGCAGGTCCGCGACCAGGTCCAACGAACGACCGGCGCCGTTCTGTCCGAAGCATCGTCTGCCCGAACGGCGCGCATGCTGACCGCCGTGAGTGCAACGCTCGACCGCTACGCGGGCGATTCCCTGTTCGACACCGAACCCGCCCTGCTCTCCACGACGCTGAGCAGTCTGCGCAACGGGAGTAAGAGCCGATGAGCGATCCCGTGCACTGGACGCTGGTCGAGGCCGCGGACGCCGTCGACAGCGGCCGCATCTCCTCGCGGGAACTCACCGAGGCCTGTCTCCGGCGCATCGAGACGTTGCAGCCGATCCTCAACTGTTTCATTCACGTCGATGCGGAAGAGGCGCTCGCGGAAGCTGACGCTGCCGACTCCCGACGGGCGCGCGGCGAACCCCTCGGCCCGCTCCACGGCGTTCCGCTGGCGCACAAGGACATGTATTACGCCGCGGGCCGGCTCTCGACCTGCGGCTCGAAGATCCGTAAGGACTTCCGTCCCGAGGAATCGGGTACCGTGATGGAGCGTCTATCGGCGGCGGGCGCCGTCCATCTCGGCGGCCTCAACATGTCTGAGTTCGCTGTCGGCCCCACCGGCCACAACGCGCATTGGGGCCACTGCCGCAATCCCTGGAACCCGGCGCACGTAACCGGTGGCTCGTCGAGTGGTTCAGGCTCGGCCGTCGGTGGCCGCCTGGCGTTTGCAGCGCTGGGCTCCGACACGGGAGGGTCGATCCGACTGCCGGCCGGGATATGCGGTCTGGTCGGTATCAAGCCGACACAGACCCGCGTCAGCCGGAACGGGGTCATGGGGCTCTCTTTCTCGCTCGACTCGGTCGGGCCGCTGGCGCGCACGGTGCGCGACTGTGCACGGGTCTTCGGCATCGTCGCGGGCCACGACCCGAAGGATCCGACGAGCAGCCAGGAACCGGTCGACGACTACGAAGCGGCCGCATGCCGGCCCGAGGTGAAGGGCCTGCGGATCGGCGTTCCGACCAACTACTATTACGACGGCGCCGCCGACGAGGTCCGGGCGCTGATGCAGCAGAGCCTGAAGGCCTTCGCGGATCTCGGCGCGGAGATCGTCGAGATCGAGATTCCCGACCAGGAGCATATCGGCGATCTCGCCGCCGCCACGATGGGCCCGGAATCGGGCACGCTGCATCATGCTTGGCTGCGTGACCGGCCCGAGGACTATGGACCTCAAGTGCGTGCCCGCCTCGAGCCGGGGCTGTCGACCCCCGGCACTTGGTACCTGCGCGCACAGCAGATCCGGCCGCAGATGGTGCGGCGCTTCGTCGAGAACGTCTTCAGCCGGTGCGACGTGCTTCACCTGCCGACGCTGAACGTGCCGGTGCCGACCGTCGAGGAAACCGATCTGGGGGACGGGCCCGACTTTGCGCGCATGGTGGCGCGGATGACCCACTGCACGCGGCCGCTGAACTATCTGACGGTGCCCAGCCTCGCCGTCCCGGCCGGCTTCACTGCCAACGGTCTCCCGGCCAGCTTCCAACTCGCCGGGCGCCCATTCGGGGAGGCGCTGCTGTTCTCTGTCGCCGCCGCGTACGAAGCGGCGACGGATTGGACATCGTGCAGACCGGCACTGGGCTGAGGCTCTATTGACTGCGGGTATCGTCGGCGGGTCTTGGAGGCTAGGCTTCCTGGCTTCGCCGACACCAGCCCAGAGCCATGCGCCCCCGTCTTAGAAAACGCTATCTCCTCGTCCGCCTGAGGCGGCTCGGGCGCAACAACGATCTGATCCTGATACTGCTGTCGCTGGTCATTGGCGTTGCCGCCGGCGCCGGCAGTGTCCTCTTCCGCGACCTGATCCTGCTGATCCAGGAGGTGGCATTCGAGACGGCCCATGAGCGACTTCACGTCCTCGTGGTGAGTCTGCCGTGGTGGCGCATCCTGCTGGCGACCACCATCGGTGGTCTCTTGGTCGGCCTCTACATCCAATTCATTGCCAAGGGGCGTCACCCGAACGGTGTTGGGCAGGTCATGGAGGCGAGCGCCCTATATGGCGGCCGCATGTCGCTTGTCCGAAGCCTGCACGGCGCTGCGATCAACGCGATCTCGCTGGGCGTGGGCGGCTCTGCCGGCAGAGAGGGGCCCGTCGTCCACCTTGGCGCCGCGGTCGGCGCCTTCGTGGCGGAGAAATTGTCACTCTCGCGCTCTCTGACACGGACGCTTCTCGCGTGCGGAGTCGCCGCCGCGGTCGCCGCATCGTTCAATGCGCCGCTGGCCGGCGTGTTCTTCGCGCTTGAGGTGGTGATCGGGCACTACGCCTTGTCGGCGTTCGCGCCGATCGTCGTCGCCTCGGTGGTCGCGACGATCATATCGAGGCTGAAGTACGGCGCCTTTCCGGCCTTCATCGTTCCCGAGCACCAGCTGGGGTCGTTCCTGGAATTCCCGGCCTTCGCGCTGATCGGGGTGTGCGCCGCCCTCGCAGCCATCGTCCTCATGCGCAGTATCGCCGTCGTCCAGGTGGCGTTCGATCGGACCAAGCTGCCGCGCTGGTCACGGCCGATGATCGGCGGCCTCCTTCTCGGCCTCATCGCACTCGCCTTCCCGGAGGTTCTCGGCGTCGGGTATGGTCCAACCGACGATACGCTGCGAGGGCAGACGGACGAGCAGCTGTTGTTCATCCTGATCGCCGCCAAGATCCTCGCGACGGCGATTACGCTCGGCAGCGGCTTCGGTGGCGGAATGTTCAGTCCCTCACTGTTCGTCGGTGCCATGGTTGGTGGCGCCTTCGGCAGCGTCGCAGGGGAGCTTTCACCGGCGCTGTTCTCGGGGATCGGGGCCTACGCGATGATCGGCATGGGTGCGGTCGCCGGGGCGGTGATGGGCGCGCCGATATCGACGATCCTGATCATATTCGAACTCACTGCGGACTATGAATTGACCACCGCGGTCATGGTGGCGACGGTCACGGCGAGCGTGCTTACCCGGCAGTTGCACGGCCGATCATATTTCCGCTGGCAGCTCGAGCGCGCGGGCGTCAACCTGGAAAGCCGGCTCGAGATCGACATCCTCCGCACGCTGAAGGTCGGCAGCATCATGAGCCGCAACTATGCATCCGTGCCCCGCTCGGCGGAACTCGCGCAGCTACGGATTCTACTGCAGAGCGCACCGTACGGAGAACTCTTCGTCATCACAGAAGACGGCCGGCTGTACGGCACGATCACCCTGGCGGACTTGGCCGAAGCGGCGTTCGACCACCAGCTCGACGGCCTCGTGAACGCCGGAGACGTAGCCCGACTCAACCCGCCGATCCTGGAAGCTCACGATACTCTGGAAACGGCGATCGAGCTTATGGACACCACCCACGAGGAGCACATCCCCGTCATCGACAGTGCAGGCAGCAGGCGTCTCGTCGGCTTCGTCCACGAGCGCGACGTGATGCTGGCCTACAACAAGGCGCTGGTGCAGCTCCACCGCGACGCGGGCGCCGCCTACTGATCCGGGTCAGGCGACGGAAGCGGTCAAACCGTCACCGCCGCGTCCCCAGAGCGTCAGCTTCTCCAGCAACACCGCCGCGTCGACCGGCTTCGATACATAGTCGTCCATGCCAGCCTCCAGGCAGCGCTCGCGGTCGCCCTTCATCGCGTTGGCGGTCATCGCGATGACCGGTATCGAGGCGACCTGCCGGTTCAGGGACCGGATCCGCCTCGTGGCCTCAAAGCCGTCCATGTCCGGCATCTGGATGTCCATCAGCACGATGTCGTACGGCCGGTTATTGACGGCCTCCACTGCTTCGAAGCCGTTCGCGGCCACGTCGGCCTGATGCCCAGCCGCGTTGACCAGCGCGACGGCGAGCATCTGATTGACTTTGTTGTCTTCGACGACGAGGACGCGCAGCCGGACGCGCGCCGTCGCGCCGGACTTACCGGCAATCTGTTGCCTCGGCATCACCGTCGCCGGCCGGCTGACGGGAGGCGGCGCACAGAGCTCGGTCAGGCGGCGCGCCAGTAGTCCCTGATGGATCGGCTTCGCCAGTTGATCGTCGAAACCGAGCTCGCGCGCCTTCGCCTTGCTTCCCACCATGCCGGACGAGGAACAGAGGAGGAGCTTGGTAGCCTCTGTAAAGCCTGCCGCTCGTGCCATCGCCGCAAGTCCGACCCCGTCGGTATCCGGCATCATGTGGTCAATGATCGCCACGTCGAAGTCTGCGCCTCGTGCACGCGCATCGCGCATCTGCTCCATCGCCGCGCCAGCGCCGTCGACGACGGTCGCCCCGATTCCGAAAATCTCCAACTGTCGGGCGATGACACAGCGATTGACGGGGTTGTCGTCGACCACCAGCGCGGTGCGGCCACGCAGAGCCGTCATATCCGCCGGCTCGGCCGACACCATCTCGGCTCCCAGTCCCAGCCGCATCGTGAACCAGAATGTCGATCCGGTCCCCTCGGTGCTCTCCACGCCCACCTCGCCGCCCATCAACCCCGCGAGGCTCTTGCAGATCGCGAGGCCGAGGCCGGTGCCGCCATAGCGGCGGGTGGTGGATGTATCGGCTTGGCTGAAACGTTCGAACACTCGTGCGTGATGCTCCGCCGCGATTCCGATCCCGGTGTCGCGGACGCGAATCTCGATCTCTGCCACGCCGTCGACGATGTCGCGCAGCCCGACTCTGACGGAGACGCCGCCTTCCTCGGTGAACTTTATGGCATTGCCGACGAGGTTGTGGATGATCTGACGAACCCGCCCAACGTCGCCGCACAGGACCCGCGGCACACCCGGCTCGATCAGCGACGCCAGTTCGATCCCCTTCGCGTGGGCCCGCGCGGCGGAGAGATCAAGCACGCTCTCGACCACCTGCGACAGGTCGAAGGGCCCGATTTCCAGATCGATCATCTCCGCTTCGATCTTAGAGAAGTCCAGGATGTCGTTGAGGATCGTCAGCAGCGTCTCGCCGCTTTCGATGATCGTCCCCGTGAACTGGCGCTGCTGCTCGTCCAGGTCGCTGTTCATCAAGAGACCGGCCATGCCGATGACGCCATTCATCGGCGTACGTATTTCATGGCTCATCGTCGCCAGAAAATCGGACTTCGCCCGGCTCGCGGCTTCGGCATCCTCCTTGGCGGCGAGCAGGCTGCGCTCCACTTCCTTGCGCTGGGTGATGTCCCGAAGCACAACGACGCTTATCGCCGCACCGGTCTGCTCGGCCACCCCGACGGTAATCTCGACGGGGAACGTGGCGCCGTCGGGCCGTCTGGCGACCGCTTCCAACGGCTCTCTCGGGCCGCCAGCACGGTCCAGCACCCCACCTTCCCGATCGACGACATCCTCGAGGGCAAGCCCATCCAAGGTGCAGCCGAAGATGGCCTGGGCTGCAGGGTTGGCCATCCCGATGCACCCGTCGCCGTCGACGATCAGAATCCCGTCGGCCGACGTATCGAAGACGGTTCGAAGAAATTCTTCGCTCTGACGACGCCGGGTCTCGGAATGCTGGAGGCGGCGGTCCACCACCGCGGCGACCGCGGCGATGAGCCCCAGGCCCACGGCAACGACGGTGATACCGGCCACCAGCATCTTGCTGTCGGCGAACCCGGCGAGAGGCTCACTGCCGACTTCAGGAAAGAAGTACGTCGCCGACATCGCCGTATAGTGCATCGCGGTGACGGACAGGCCCATCAGGACTGCCCCACCGATCCGCCATCGAGCGCGACGGCCATGCCGGATCCAGCCGTCGGAGCTGAGCACCGCCAGTGCGAGGATGGAGAGTGCGACCACCACCGCGATCGAAAGGCCGAACACGACCGGATCATAGACGGTGCGGGCCGCAAGCCTGAGCCCGGCCATGCCGGTGTAGTGCATCGCACCGACGCCGAGACCGAGGACGAGCCCGCCGAAGCCGAGGCGATGGGCCAACCCGCCACGACCAGTGAATATCCCGAACGCTAATCCGCTTGCGACGACCGCAAAGACGAGGGATAGCGCCGTCGTCGGGAGGTCATAGCGGACCTCGACTGGCATGGTGACTGCGAGCATCCCGATGAAGTGCATCGCCCAGATGCCTGCCCCCATCGAGACGCCTGCGGTCGCGAGCCAGATGGCTCGCCCCGCGCCTGCCGCGACCGATCCGACGCGCTCCATCACGTGAAACGCTGTGTAGGAGGCGAAGACGGCGACCAGGTAGGAAAGCAGCACGAGGGGCATGCTGTGCGCGTGCGCAATGCACAGGCTCAGATCCATACCCGGTGCGAGAAACCAACTGCCGGCCATTCCACCGTCCGACGTTCAGAAACGAGCACCGGGGTATGCGGGATTGCATTGAATATGCCGTTAATGCCGGCCGACGATGTCGGATCGCGGGGCTGATGGCGGCGCTTCGGATGCTATATATCCAAGCGGCATGAACGATCCTTTCGACCTGACAGACGATCCACCCGCCGGACCGGTGCATCTTCCCGCCGCGGAGCCGCCCTATCTGGCTGGCCTGAACCCGGCGCAGCGCGAGGCGGTCGAGGCGGCCGACGGCCCGGTGCTGGTCCTGTCCGGCGCCGGCACAGGCAAGACCCGGGTGCTGACCACGCGGCTCGTCCACCTGCTGGCGACGAACCGCTGCTGGCCGCGTCAGATCCTGGCCGTGACCTTCACCAACAAGGCCGCGCGCGAGATGCGCGAGCGGGTCGCGGCGATGATCGGCGGCCTGACCGAAGGCATGTGGCTCGGCACCTTCCACGCCCTCGGCGTGCGCATACTGCGGCGCCACGCCGAGGTGGTCGGGCTGCAGTCGAACTTTACCATCCTCGACACCGACGACCAGCTGCGCCTGCTCAAGCAGGTCATGCAGGCCGAGGGCGTCGACTCCGGCCGCTGGCCGGCCCGTGCGCTGCTCGGCGTCATCCAGCGCTGGAAGGACCGCGGCATCACACCGGACAAGGTGACCGCCGCCGAGGACACCGACTTCGCCGACGGCCGCGCCAAGACGCTCTACGCCGTCTACCAGGAGCGACTCGCGACCCTCAACGCCACCGACTTCGGCGACCTGCTGCTGCACAACCTGACCGTCTTCCGCGAGAAGCCGGAGGTGCTGGCCGACTGGCAGCGGCGCTTCAAGTACATCCTCGTCGACGAGTACCAGGACACCAACGTCGCGCAGTATCTCTGGCTGCGGCTGCTGGCCCAGGGCCACCGCAACATCTGCTGCGTCGGCGACGACGACCAGTCGATCTACGGCTGGCGCGGTGCCGAGGTCGGCAACATCCTGCGCTTCGAGCAGGACTTCCCCGGCGCCAAGGTCATCCGCCTGGAGCAGAACTATCGGTCGACGGCGCCGATCCTGGCCGCCGCCTCCGGCCTGATCGCCAACAACAAGGGCCGGCTCGGCAAGACCCTGTGGACGTCGGCCGAGGGCGGCGCCCCGGTCAGCGTGCGCAGCCTGTGGGACGGCGACGAGGAGGCCCGCTTCGTCGGCGACGAGGTGGAAGCCCGGCAGCGCCAGGGCGACAGCCTGGGCAGCATGGCCATCCTGGTGCGCGCCGGCTTCCAGACCCGCGCCTTCGAGGAGCGCTTCGTCACCCTCGGCGTCCCCTATCGCGTCGTCGGCGGCCTGCGCTTCTACGAGCGGCAGGAGGTGCGCGACGCGCTGGCCTATCTGCGCGCGATCCAGCAGCCGGACGACGACCTCGCCATCGAGCGCATCATCAACCTGCCGCGGCGCGGCATCGGCAACGCGACGCTGCAGTCGGTGCACATGCTGGCCCGCGCCCAGCGCATCTCGTTCTGCGAGGCGGCGCGGCGCGTCGTCGAGACCGACGAACTGCGGGCGCAGGCACGCAAGGCGCTGTCCGGCTTCCTGCTCGACCTCGATCGCTGGCGTGCCGTGGCGCAGGGCCTGCCGCCGGTCGAACTGGCCGAGACGGTCCTCGACGAGTCGGGCTATACGCTGATGTGGAAGCAGGACCGCTCGGCCGAGGCGCCGGGGCGGCTGGAGAACCTGAAGGAGTTCGTGCGCGCCATCGGCGAGTTCGACACGCTCCAGGGCTTCCTCGAACACGTCGCCCTGGTGACCGAACTGGAAGGCGACAACACGGTGGAGCAGATCAGCCTGATGACCCTGCATGCGGCGAAGGGCCTGGAGTTCGACACGGTCTTCCTGCCCGGCTGGGAGGAAGGGCTGTTCCCGCACCAGCGCGCCATGGACGAGAGCGGCATGGCCGGGCTGGAGGAGGAACGCCGCCTCGCCTATGTCGGCATCACCCGCGCCCGCAAGCGCGTGACGATCAGCTGCGCCGCCAACCGCCGCGTCCACAACATGTGGCAGAGCGGCCTGCCGTCGCGCTTCATCTCCGAACTGCCGGAGGCGCATGTGGAACGCGCCGCCGACGCCGGCCTGTTCGCCGGTCAGGCCGCCCAGGCGGTGGAGACCGAGGCGAGCTGGGCCGGCGGCGGTCCCGGCTTCCAGCGCTGGAAGGCCAGCCGCGGCAGCGGCCGCGGCGCCACCATCGACGGCACGGCCTGGGAGATCAAGCCGCGGGAGGCGAAGGCCGCCTATGCGGTCGGCGCCCGGGTCTTCCACCAGAAGTTCGGCTACGGCGTCGTCGAGGACGTCGATGCCGACAAGCTGGGCATCGCCTTCGAGACCTCCGGCCGGAAGACCGTCATCGCCAGCTTCGTCCAGCCGGCGGAGGCCGTCTGATGTGGCGCGTCGCCGTCACCGTGCCGGCCGGGGCCGCCGAGACCTTCGCCTGGGCGCTGGAGCCGTTCGCCGACACGGTCGGCATCTTCGGCATCGAGGACGACCGCCGCAGCCCCGACCCGCCGACCTGGGAGACGGACCTCTGGCTCGCCGACCGCTGCGTCGTCGAGATCGTCAGCGAGGACGAACCCGACCGGCCGGGCATCGTCGCCGCCATCGCGGTCAGCGCCGCCGAGCGCGGCATCCCCCGCCCGGAGATCACCTTCGAGGAACTGGCCGACCGCGACTGGGTCGCGGAGACCTATCGCGGCTTCCCCGAGCTGACGATCGGCCGCTATCGCATCCGCGGCTCGCACATCGACACGCCGGTCCCGCCGAACGCGATCACGCTCACCATCGACGCCGCCGTCGCCTTCGGCACCGGCGAGCACGAGACCACCCGCGGCTGCCTGACGGCGCTCGACCGACTCGCCCGGCGGATCCGGCCGCGCCGCGTGCTCGACCTGGGCTGCGGCAGCGGGATCCTCGCCCTCGCCGCCGCGCGGACCTGGCGGGTGCCGGTCGTCGCGAGCGACATCGACCCCGTGTCGGTGCGCGAGACGCGCCGCAATGCCCGCGTCAACGGCCTGCTGCCGCTGGTCGAGGCCATCCGCAGCCCAGGCTGGCGTGCCCCTGCCGTTCGCCGGGGCGGCCCCTACGATCTCGTCTTCGCCAACATCCTGGCCCGGCCGCTGGTCCGCATGGCGCCGGACCTCGCCCACGGTCTGGCACCGGGCGGCGTGGCGGTGCTCTCCGGCCTGCTGACCTGGCAGGAGGCCCGCGTCCTCTCCGCCCACCGCAGCCAGGGCCTGCGCCTGGTCGAGCGCTTCCGCTTCGGCGACTGGAGCACCCTCGTCGTCACGCGCTGACGCTGGTTACGGCTCGCTCCTGTTGGCCTCAGCGCCGCCGCTTGCCCCTGCGGGAGCCGGTCCGCGGGTTCGGCGGCTTCGGCCGCGAGGCGAAGGCGGCGTGGGCGAGGCGGACGCCGCGGCGGACGTCCGGCCATGCCGCGTCGGTGGCGGGAAGCGCCTTCAGCAGGTCGGCGAGATCGGGTGGCGGAAGTTTGAGGAGATCCGCGTCCGGCATCCCGTGCAACAGTGTGGGACGGTTTTCGCGAAGTGTTGCGGGCGGTGCGGCGGCCGGTTCCTCGGACTGCGTCTCGGGTGGGCCGTCGGCGAGCCCATCGGTCCCGCGGGGCAGCAGCCTCGCCTCCTCGCTGTGCTCGCGCCATGCGGCGAGGTCGGCATCGGCGACTTCGGCGAGATGGGCCCGGACCTCCTCCTCCAGGGCGAGCGGCGTGTCGAGCACGAACAGCTCCGGCCCGCGCGGCGGCGTGCCGCAGAGGGCGTCGAGCTTGGTGTCCTCGATGCCGCGCCGGGCGTCGGCGATGTCCCGTCGCGCCAGGCCCAGCTTCTCCGCCACCCAGATCGCGGCCCGAAGGTCGCCGCGCCGGACCGCCGCCTCGATCGCTTCCAACGCCGCCCCGTGCAGGCCCTTGAAGCGCGAGGCCGCCTCGACCGCCAGATAGCGCCGCTCCTCGGCGATCCGGGTCCGCAGCCGCTCCGACCGCTGCAGCGTCCGCCAGAGCGTGCTGCGCGAGCAGCGCAGATGCTCGGCCACGGCGGTCATGGTCTCGCCCCGCGCGATCATGAAGGCCGCGTCGTTCCAGGCACGCTCGCAGGCGACCCGGCTGCCGGCGCCGATCGGATCCAGGTTGGGGAGGTCGTCGTCGAGGTCGTCGTCGGGCAGAAGCGCCGCGCGCCGCGGCGGCGGTGACGGGGGGTGGACGGCGGCAGTCATGGTGCATCTCCGATGCGGATGAGGGGACCATGATCCTATGGGATTATTAGCCCAATTACAAGGATGCAAATCCTGCGAATGGCCCGCCAGCCCGAAATCGCTCTGTCCTGAATCAGCGAAGGCCCGTCCTAGGGACGAGCCTTGCTGGGACATGCGTCGCCATGCCGTGCCGTGCCTTGCCTTACGTCGCGGAGCGTAGTGCTGCGTTGTGCTGTTGAGCCGAGCGACTATTCGGACATGGCAGCATATCAAGGCCCGGTTAGCGTCAGATTTGGCGGTGAGGCCTCTGCCGTGGCTGGCAGCCGCTCCAATTTGCGAAGCGCACTCAAATCGCATCGACGCATTTCCCGTGCGCACCTTATGATTCGCTTTACCTGCCGGGCACCGGCTATGTCACGCTTGGCGATCCGCCATTGACTGCCACCAGTTAAATTATATGTTAACTCACGAGCAGATAGAAGACGCCAAGGGGCGCGGCACGCTCATTCCCGCTCGCCCCATCGTGCCTTGGGCGGGAGAGCCCAGGGCTTTCTTGATGTGTCGGCCGCTGTTCGATTCCATCGAGGCCGGGCGGCGGAGCGAAGAGGAGAAAGAGCGGCAGCGATGGGCAAGGCTGGAGGCTTCCATCAGTTTTTTCATAGAAGGTGGCTGGGTTACCGACGATCTCGTGAAGCAGCTTCAACCGCCCAAATATGAGCACTGGGAGCTTAGGTGCCGTAAGCCACGCCCCTCGCTCCGGGTGTTTGCACGGTTTGGGCAACCTGACGTGCTTATTGGAACTCACGTCATGCGCCGAGAGGAGTTGGGTGGCATGGGGTCACCGGAGTTCGAGCATCAGATGCTGGTGTGTGAAGAAATATGGAATGATGCAGGACTAGGGGACCCTTACACAGATTCACCGAAGTTTCGTTACAGCAAGTACATCACCACTAATGCACAGAAGAAAAATAGGGTGCCGAGATGACCTATTCATATGAGGCTGCCTTGCGCGCGGAGCGAAACAGAAACCGCGTGTTTGAATTCGTGATAAGCGCGCTGGCCACTGCTGCCGCCGAACGCGGCGTAACCCAGAAGGCGGTCGCAGAAAAGATCGGACGCAGTCCGTCCCAGGTTTCAAAATGGCTATCTGGTCCGTCAAATTGGACACTCGATACGGTAAGCGACTTACTGTTCGCGGTAGGCGCAGAGGCCGATTATAAGCTCATTTACGATGAAGACCGGCCGAAATCCAACACTTACAATAGGGCGGGCGCTTCCATAATTGACCACACGCCGTCGGCAATCTCTTCGTCTGCAACGAACGCCGAAACATCTACGGTAAGATTCGAGGCACGCCGTGGCGAAGCAAATAAAAATTAAAAACGCAATCTTATGCGAATACGTCGCTCGCGGGGCTGGCAACAAACACACGCTGGTAAACGTGTTTTCTGGCGACCTAGTCGTGCCCGAATTCCCGGCGCATCTGAATCTTGGTCTATATATTGAATTAGCTGCGGAAGGCCTTGATGCACATGACCTCACCGTCGAACTACATCTCGCGAGCGAGCCTTATGTTGAGGTGGGCGTCCGTTTGAATAAAACACCCCAGACCGGGGGCGTAGCCGTCATTGCAGTGGAGAGTTTGCGGGCGAAAATTGATAGAGACCTATTATTGGAAGGATTCATCCTAGCAGACGGATACCGGAAAACGAAGTTTCTTTCCAAAAAAATCTATAAGGCTCCTGCGTTGACCGGCTAGCGCTGCCTACCGTTTCGCCGCCGCCTTCCTGGCAATTCCGGAACGCTGCTCCGGCATCATGGCCTTGGCGCGCGCCGCACCGCCCTTGAGGCCCATCTCGTGCGCAGCCTTGTCCTTGCCGTCATCGTGGCCTTGGTAGTCTTCGTAAGCCTGTCCGGTGGGGTTTTGCGTCACGGGGACGGCGTGCCGATCACGTCGGCTGGACACTTCTCGCCTTTGGGGCCTTTAGGCGTCGTTGGTTTCCGGGATCGGAGGATGGGGCGCGCCAGCCTCACGGAGCGCCTTTGCCAACTTCATGAACAGGTTGGGGTGGCCCCACTTACTTTCCGGCTTGGCGTTTATAGTGGTGTGAAAGCCAAGCACGTCCGGGGCTGTGAGATGGATATGACCCTTCTCTTCATCCCACCGCATGCCCATCCGGACATACGCGCTCTTGCCGGGTTTGCTTACTTCGACTGCCATTGCTCCCTCCATGCTTACCGATAAGCATATGGGGAACGGCCGGTGGTTGCGAAGCCAGCGTCAACGCGGGCGAACTTCAAGCTGAGACACTACCTCCTATACCCTTCTCTTCCGCGAGGCGACCCGAGCGCTTCCGCCGTCATTAGACCCGTCTCACCCCGGAACGAGCTTCGCCGCATCCCGGTCCGACGGGCGGTCGCTGGCGGCGAGGCCGGCGGCGACGCCGGCGCGGTCTTCGGGGGTGCGGTTCTGGCTCATCTTGCGCTTGCCCTCCAGGCGCGCGATCGGCAGGCGCAGGCCGACGATGGCGCGGAGCTGCGCCCTGACATACGGCTCCGGCGCGTCCGATACGGCCCAGGGCTCGGCGCGCGTCGATTCGTGCAGGCGCGTCAGCCGGGTGACGATGTCGAGGAGCCGGTCGGCGTCGTCGAAGAATTCTACCGGGCCGAAGGCCTGGACGGTCTCGTAGTTCCAGGTCGGCACGACCTTGCCGTGCTCGCGCTTGCCCGGATACCAGGACGGCGTGACGTAGGCGTCGGGACCCATGAAGATCGCCAGCGTGTCGCCCACCGGATCGGCCTTCCAGTGCGGGTTGGCGCGCGCGAGATGGCCGTAGAGGGTGCCGTACGGCCCCTCCTCCGGGTCGAGGAACAGCGGCAGGGGTGTGGCCATCGGACCGTCGGCGGTGGCGGTCACTAGGTTGGCAAGACGCGCCGCGCGGATCGTCTCGTGGAGCGCGGGAAGATCGTCCAGGCGGAAGGCTGCAGGGGTGTACATCGGCGGTTCTCCTTGGCCTCCGGAGAATGCCTGCAAAGCGGCCCGCTGTGGATAGCCGCTTCCGCGCGACAGGCGGGTGCCAATCCGCGCCGAGCCAATCCGCGCCGGGCGAAGCCTCAGTAGCCGAGGGCCTCCGGCGGCGGGCCGTAATTGCCGGTCAAGCGACCGCGCTCGTCGCGCTGCGGCGTGCGGTAGCAGTCCTCCCGGCCCAGCGTCCTGTAGCAATAGAGCGGCGGCGGTGCCGGGCGCATGTCGGCGGCCATCCAGGGGTTGGACAGGGTCGCGGCCTCGCCGGGGTGCAGCCTGTCCTGGAGCGGCGTGCAGCCCGCCGCAACACCCAGGAGTGCAGCAAAGGTCAGGATCGTCCGCATCGCTTCGTTCATCCTCGCCGCAGGGAAGCCACGGGCGAGGATGAACGGATAAAGCGAATCAGCGGTTAACGTGTCGGCGTTACCGCCTCAGGCGTTAACGTCGACGACGATGCGGCCGCGCACGCCGCCCTTCAGGATGTTGGCACCCTCCTCGATGACCTGGGCGAGCGGCACGACCTTCGTCGCCGCATCGAGCTTGTCCATCGGCAGGTCCGTGACCAGCCGCGACCAGATCTCCTTGCGCAGCGGCATCGGGCACATGACGGAGTCGATGCCGAGCAGATTGACGCCGCGCAGGATGAAGGGCAGCACGGTCGTCGGCAGGTCGTTGCCCTGGGCGAGGCCGCAGCTTGCCACGCTGCAACCGTACTTCGTCGCCGCGAGGACGTTGGCCAGGGTATGGCTGCCGACGGAGTCGACGGCACCGGCCCAGCGCTCCGACGCGAGCGGCCGCTTCGACGGCTCGGAGAGTTCCTTGCGGTCGATGATCGTCGTGGCGCCGAGCGACTTCAGATAGTCGTGCTCCGCCTCCTTGCCCGTCGAGCCGGCGACCTTGTAGCCGAGCTTCGCCAGGACCGCGACGGCAACGCTGCCGACGCCGCCGGTGGCGCCGGTGACCAGGACTTCGGCGTCGCCGCCGGGCGTCAGGCCGTGCTTCTCCAGTGCGAGGATCGACTGCATCGCCGTGAAGCCGGCCGTGCCGACCGCCATCGCATGCTTCGCCGAGAGCCCCTGCGGCAGCTTCACCAGCCACTTGCCCGGCAGCCGCGCCCGCTGGGCATAGCCGCCCCAGTGGATCTCACCGAGCCGGTAGCCGGTGCAGAGCACCTCGTCGCCCGGCTTGAAGTCGGGCGAGTCCGAGGCCTCGACCGTGCCGGCGAGGTCGATGCCGGGCACGTGCGGATACTCGCGCACCAGACGACCGATGCCGGCCAGGACCATGCCGTCCTTGTAGTTCAGCGTCGAGTACGCGACCCGGATGGTCACGTCCCCGGCGGGCAGGCGGGCGTCGTCGAGGTCCTGGACCGAGGCCTTCACCTTGCCCTCGACCTCCTCGAGCAGCACCGCCCTGAACTTGCCCTGCGCCATGCCGTGTCCTTTCACGCTGAATTCCGTTGGCCGGACCATACCAAATGCACCGCGTGGCCGTAACCACAGCGCGCTTGCGCACCCGACGCGGGAAAGCGAACATCGCCGGATAAACATAAGGACGGGAGGAGACAGTATGCGGAAGACTCTGGGGCGGAAGACTCTGGGCGGCGCGATGAGCGCCGCGATGCTGGCGGCCGGCTATCTCGCGACGAGCGGACTGACGGCGGTGCCGGCGGCGGCACAGGTCTCGGGGGACGTCGTCAAGATCGGCGTGCTGACCGACATGTCGGGGCCCTATGTCGACATCAACGGGCCGGGCAGCGTCGAGGCGGTGAAGATGGCCGTCGAGGATTTCGGCGGCACCGTGCTGGGCAAGCCGATCGAGATCGTCTCGGCCGACCACCAGAACAAGGCGGATGTCGGCGCCAACGTCGCCCGCTCCTGGTACGACCAGGACGGCGTCGACGTCGTCACCAACATGGCGAACTCCGCGGTCGCACTCGCGGTGCAGCGCCTGGCGACCGACAAGAAGCGGCTGTCGATCAACACGGCGGCGGCGACGTCGGACATGACCGGCAAGGCCTGCTCCCCCAACGGTTTCTCCTGGACCTACAACACCCAGGCGCTGGCGAGCGGCACCGGCAATGCGCTGGTCGAACAGGGCGGCAAGAGCTGGTTCTTCCTGACATCGGACTATGCGTTCGGCCACGCCCTGGAGCGCGACACCAGCGCGGCGGTGAAGGCGGCGGGCGGTACGGTGGTCGGCGCGGTGCGCCATCCGCTGAACAATGCCGATTTCTCCTCCTTCCTGCTGCAGGCGCAGGGCTCGGGCGCACAGGTCATCGGACTCGCCAACGCCGGGACCGACACGATCAACTCGATCAAGCAGGCGTCCGAGTTCGGCATCGTCCAGGCGGGCCAGAAGCTGGCGGGCCTGCTGGTCTTCCTGACGGACATCCACTCGCTCGGGCTGAAGACGGCCCAGGGGCTGGTGATCACCACCGCCTTCTACTGGGACATGAACGAGGAGACGCGCGCCTGGAACAAGCGCTTCCAGGAACGGCACGGCAAGCCGGCGACGATGCTGCAGGCGGGCGACTATACCTCGACCATGCACTATCTGGCCGCGGTGAAGGCGGCCGGAACGGACGAGGCCTCGGCCGTCGCGGCGAAGTTCAAGGAAATGCCCGTCAACGACTTCATGGGCAAGGGCTACAAGATCGCCGAGAACGGCCGCGTCATGCGCGACATGCACCTCGTCCAGGTGAAGTCGCCGGAGGAGTCGAAGGGACCGTGGGACTATTACAAGGTCCTGGCGACCATCCCGGCCGAGAAGGCCTATGGCAAGGTCGCCGATTCCGGCTGCCCGATGGTGAAGTAGACCGGTAGAGTCGAAGGGAGTCGGCAGCCTCGCCGCCGGCTCCCTCCCCTTCCTGCGAAGCCCCCTTTGGCCGACGGACCAGCATGCAACTCGCCAAGCCCAGGATCGACGTCGGCCTGTTCACCAACCGCATCGAGGAGATGCTGGCCTTCTGGCAGCAGGAGGTCGGCCTGCCATTCGACCACATGCTGCCGCTCGGCGGCGGCAGGCGGCAGCACCGGCACGAACTCGCCGGGTCGGTGATGAAGATCAACCATGCCCGCTACGGGGTACCCGAGGGTCCGCGCAGCGGCTACCGCGAACTGACCATCGCGCGGCCCGGCCTGCCGGCACCGATCGATCTGACCGACCTCGACGGGAATGCGATACGGCTGGTTCCGCCGGGCACCGACGGCGTGGAGCGGATCGGCATCCGGCTGGGCGTGCGCGATCCCGAAGCGCACCGGCGGTTCTACGGCGAGGTGCTGCAGCTGCCGGCGGCGGGACCGGACGGGTTCCGCTGCGGCGACAGCCTGATCCGCTTCGCCCACGACCCGGACGCGCCGCAGGACGCGCTCTACGAGGCGACCGGCTTCCGCTACATCACTATCCAGGTTCTGAAGACGGATGCCGAACATGCCGACATCCTCGCCCGCGGCGGCGCGGAAGGCCGTGCACCGGTGACGCTGGGCAGCACGGCGCGCATCTCCTTCGTGCGCGATCCCGACGGCAACTGGATCGAGATCTCCCAGCGCGCGTCGCTGACGGGATCGCTGGAAGCCTGACCGCTATCCCAGCGCGCCATCCCGCCGCAGCGCGTCGATCGCCGGGTCGTCCATGCCGATCACCTCGCGCAGCACGGCGTCCGTGTCCGCGCCGAGACCGGGCGCGGGGCCGGAACGCCGTCCGAAGCCGGCGCGCCACGGCAGGCCGGGCAGCACGCCGCCGCCCGGCTGATCCTCCCAGAAGCCGCGGGCGCGCAGGTGCGGGTCGGCGACGAGGTCGGTCTGGGCGGCGACCGGGGCGGCCGGGATGCCCGCACGCAGCAGGGCGGACGCCGCCTCCTCCGCCCGCTGCGGCGCGAGCCAGCCGGCGAGCACCGCGTCGATCTCCGCTGACGCCGCGATGCGCGCCGCGCGGTCCAGGCGCCGTTTCGGCCCGAGGCCCGGGACCATCGCGCAGAGCGCATCCCACTGCGCGTCGTCGGCGACGGCGAGACCCAGCCAGGCGTCGTCGCCGGCACAGCGCCAGACGCCGTGCGGCGCGCAGCGATCCGAGCCGTTGCCGCGCGGCTGCGGCGGTGCGCCGGACTGCGCCGCGATCAGCGGCCCCGCCATCGTCCAGAGCATCGCCTCGACCATCGAGAAATCGATGCGCGCGACCATGCCGTCGCGCCGCCGGCGCCACAGGGCCGCCGCGACCGCGCCGGCCAGCATCAGGCCGCACATCGGGTCGAGCCAGGCCATGCCGACGCGCGGCGCCCGGTCGGGGTGGCGGTTCAGGCCGGCGAAACCGGTATAGCCCTGGAGCAGCGTGCCGTAGGCGACGGCGCGCGCCTGCGGTCCGGTGCGGCCGAAGCCGGAGGCAGACACGTAGACGAGGTTCGGATTGACGGCGCGGATCGCCTCGGCGCCCAGGCCGAGCCGGTCCATGACGCCGGTCGCGTAGTTCTCGATCAGCACGTCGGACTGCGCGGCGAGCGCGCGGGCGACCGCGACCGCCTCGGGCTTCTTCAGGTCGAGGACGATGCCGCGCTTCGCCTGCCCCAGGACGCCGTGCAGGCCGGAGCCGCGGCCGGGATCGCCACGGCCCGGCGCCTCGACCTTCACGACCTCGGCGCCCATCGCGGCGAGGTGGCGCGTCGCCGTCGGGCCGGCGATCACCCAGCTGAAGTCGAGGACGCGGATACCGGCGAGCGGCAGTCGCGACGGTCCGGCGGCCGGCACGGGATCACCCGCGGCGAGCGACAGGCCGAAGGGCGGACCGGGCACTGTCACCGGCCGGCCATCGAGATCTTCGCTGCGCCAGAAACACCGGTGCGCCAGCTGCGGCGCGTCGAACTGCTCGGCCGGCTCGCAGAGCGGCAGGCTGGGCACGTGCGCCGCCTGCGCCGCGTCGGCGATCCATTGCTTCGGATGGCCGCGGCTCCAGGCCGACATCAGCGCGTGCAGGGCATCGAAGTTGGCGATGCGGTCGGGCTTGCGGGCGAAACGCGGATCGGCGCGCCAGGCGGGATCCCCCATCACCTTCAGCCAGGACGTCCACTGATGGTCCTCGCGCGGCGAGACGGCGACCCAGCCGTCGGCGGCGGGAAGCACGGTGACGGTGGCGCCGTTGCCGTCGGTCAGGCGGCGGCGCGACCAGCCCTCGCCGCTGCTGCCGGCACGGGCGAGTTCGGTCATGGCGAGCGTCGCCAGCGCCTCCTGGACGGAGACGTCGACGAAGACACCGTCGCCCAGCAGGGCGGCGTTGAGGCCGGCGCAGGCAGCGGCGAGGCCGGCGATGAAGGCCGACTGTTCGCCGACCGGGCGAATCGGCGCCTCCGCGAGATCGTCGACCTGTCCGGTGAGCAGGCGTGCGATGCCGCTGGCGCAGAAGAGCGTGAGGTCGGCGGCCGGATCGTCGGCCTTAGGGCCGGTCTGACCGTAGGGCGAGATCGCGACGATGGCCGCGTTGGGTGCGGCGGCGCGCAGTGTGTCGGGATCGTGACCGGCGCGCCGCAGGGCGGCCGGGCCGCCTTCGCAGACGACGAGGTCGGCCGCGGCGAGGGCGGCCGCCACCTCGGCTGCGCCGTCCAGGCGGGTCTTGCCGTGGTCCAGCCACGCGGCTAGCGGCCTATCGGGAGGGGCGGCATGCATCGTCGTGACCGTGGCGCCGAGGTCGGCGAGCATCCGCCCGCAGACGGCCGCCGCCGGGCCGCTGCCGACCTGCACCACCCGAAACCCCGTCAGCAGCGCCGTTCCATCCGCCATGCCCGGATCCTCCCCACGCCAAGAGTGACCGGCGCGACGGGATTTGCCAACGGAGGCTCAGTGGACCTCGATGTGCCGATAGCGCGCTTCGGCGAGGCTGTAGACGCCGAAGGCGACCAGACCGAACGCCACCACGAGAAGGATGAGCCAGCCGAAGGCGAAACCCTGCAGCGCTTCGAGCGCGTCCTCCAGCCCCGGCCGGCTCTCCGCGTTGTAGGCGAAGCCGCCCGTCACGATCAGCACGGCGAGGATGAAGAAGACCACGCCGCGCGCGACGAGCCCCACGCTCGCCACCGGCCGCAGCCAGCGCATGATGTGCTCCGGGCAGCGGAAATACTTCTCGAAGCCCTGGGTCCAGCCCTTCCAGACGAAGGCGCAGCCCACGGCCACCGCGACCGCGGCGGCGAGCCAGACGACGACCTGGGCATAGCCGGCATCGAACGCCACGGCGAGCCATTCGGCGGTCGGGTCGCTCCCGCCGCCACCGCCACCGCCGCCGCCCCACGTCGAAACCAGCCCGACCGCGAAGAGCGCCAGGGCGATATGCGTGAGGGCGCTGACGAAGAGGCCGGCGCGGACGGCCAGACCCTTGGCGCCGCTGCCGATGCCATCAGGGTCGCGGATGGCCTGAACGAGGCGCCAGACCGCATAGCCGGCCAGCCCCACCACCATCAGCCAGACCAGGATCGTGCCGAAGGGTTGGGCGAGGATCGTGCGCAGCGCGCCCTCGCTGTCCTTCGCCTCGCCGTTGCCCATGGCCGCCAGCGCGGCGAAGAAGCCCACGATGAGGTAGACCAGTCCCCGTGCGCTGTAGCCCGCACGTGCGAGCGGTTCGATCGCCGATGTCATCGTCCAACGTCCCCGGTTCGGCCGCCATGGCCACCGGGGTAACGCATGGGCGGCGAGACGGTGCCGCGACGGCCGGCGTCGCCCTCTGCGCCCGCTTCGGATTCAGGCGTCGAGGCCGAGGTCGAGGGCGGGCGCGCTGTGGGTGATCCATCCGGCCGAGATGATGTCGACGCCCGCCGCGGCGATGGCGGGAACGGTCTCCGCCGTGATCCGCCCGGAGGCCTCGGACACGGCACGCCCGGCGATCAGCCTCACCGCCTGACGCAGGGTGTCGGGCGGCATGTTGTCGAGGAGGATGGCGTCCGGCTTCTCCTCCAGCGCCTCCGCGAGTTGCTCCAACGTGTCGACCTCGACCTCGATCCGGACCATGTGACCGACGGCCAGCTTCGCGGCGCGGATCGCGGCCGCCACGCCGCCGGCCATGGCGACGTGGTTGTCCTTGATGAGGATGCCGTCGTCGAGGCCGAAGCGGTGGCTGACGCCGCCGCCGGCGCGCACGGCGTGCTTCTCCAGCGCGCGCAGGCCGGGCGTCGTCTTGCGCGTGCAGGTGATGCGGGCCTTGTGCGGGCGGGCCGCGTCCACCAGCGTCGCGGTGCAGGTCGCGATGCCGGAGAGATGGCAGAGGAAGTTGAGGGCCGTGCGCTCGGCGGTGATCACCGCCCGGGCCGGGCCGTCGAGGCGCAGCACCGTGTCGCCGGGCGCCACGCGGCTGCCGTCGGGCCGCTCCACCGTCACGCGGATCGCCGGGTCGAGCAGGCGGAACGCCAGGGTCGCGACGGCGGTGCCGGCCACGGTGCCCGGCTGGCGCGCCGCCACCACGCCACGGAACCGCGCATCGGCGGGCACGACCGCGGTCGTGGTGATGTCCCCCGCCCGGCCGAGATCCTCGGCGAGGGCGGCGCGGACGACCGGCTCGACCAAAATCTCCGGCAGCGGCTCGACGATCGACGGTTGGCCCGTCATCGGCCGATCTCCAGCATGCGCTCCACCGCGCGACGGGCGCGGGCGGCGACGGCGGGGTCGACCACGATCTCCCCGGTCATGGTCTCGAGCACATGGCGGATCTTCGGCAGGGTGATCTGCTTCATGTGCGGGCAGAGGTTGCAGGGCCGCACGAACTCGACCTCGGGGAGTTCGGCCGCGACGTTGTCGCTCATCGAGCATTCGGTCAGGAGCAGGACGCGCGGCGGCTTCTTCGCCTTCGCGTAATCGGCCATCTGCGCCGTCGAGCCGACGAAGTCGGCCTCGGCCAGCACGTCGGGCGGGCATTCCGGATGGGCGATAACGACGAGGCCGGCGGTCTGCTCCCGGTAGCGCCGCACCTCGGCGCCGGTGAAGCGCTCGTGCACCTCGCAGTGGCCCTGCCACTTGATGACCTGGATGTCGGTCTGGCTGGCGACCCAGCTCGCCAGATATTCGTCGGGCAGGAAGATCACCCGGTCTGTGCCGAGCGATTCCACCACCTTGAGCGCATTCCCCGAGGTGCAGCAGACGTCCGATTCCGCCTTCACCTCGGCCGAGGTGTTGACGTAGGTGACGACCGGCACGCCGGGATAGCGCTGCCGCATCAGGCGGATGTCGGCGGCCGTGATGGAGTCGGCGAGCGAGCAGCCGGCGCCGGCGTCGGGCAGCAGCACCGTCTTTTCCGGGTTCAGGATCTTCGCCGTCTCGGCCATGAAGTGAACGCCGCAGAGGACGATCACGTCGGCGTCCACCCGCGTCGCCTCGCGCGCCAGCGCCAGGGAATCGCCGACGATGTCCGCCACGCCGTGGAAGATCTCCGGCGTCTGGTAGTTGTGCGCCAGGACGACGGCGTTGCGCTCGCGCTTCAGGCGCTGGATGGCGTCGATGTCGGGCGCGAACAGCGGCCACTCGAACGGCGGGATGACGCGCTTCACGCGCTGCCAGGCGGCTTCGGTGCTGAGGGCGATCTCGGGGGTGAACAGCTGCTCCCGTGCGATGGCTCCGGCCATGGCTGGCCTCCTGCGTTATGGGCCCGCCTAATATGCTCATTCTGAGCATAAGTGAAAGAGGCAAACGAAAAGCGGGCCGGAGCCCGCTTCCGTTCGGCGCGCGCCAGCGGCTGCTGCGCTACCGGTTGGCGCGCTTCAGGGTGACCTGGAGCAGGACGTTCGTGGCGGGGACGATCTGGTCGAGGGTGCAGTTCTCCGACTCGTGGTGGCTGATGCCCTTCTCGCAGGGCGAGAAGATCATCGCCGTCGGCGCCATGCGGCTCATGTTGTAGGCGTCGTGGCCGGCCTGGCTGGCCATGTCCATGTGGCTGTAGCCGAGACCGGCGGCCGTGTCGCGGACCAGCGCGATGCAGTCGGCATCGAACGGTTCGTCACCGAACGACCAGCTGTCGGCGACCTCGATCGTCACGTTCGCCTTCTCCGCCGCGCGCGCCTTCGCCTGCTCGAACGCGGCCAGCATGGCGTCCAGGGTCTCGCGCTTCGGTGCGCGGAAGTCGATGGTGACCTTGGCGTAATCGGGCAGGATGCCGGCGAGGTTCGGCAGCACGGTGATCTTCGCCGCCGTCGACTTGGCGTCGGGGCCGTGGTCGAGGGCGATCTGCGTCGCGTCGACGATCAGCATCGCCGCGCCGACCAGGGCGTTCTTGCGGATCGGCATCGGCGTCGGGCCGGTGTGGGCCGTCTCGCCGTGCACCTCCAGGTCGAAGCCGCGCACGGCGTAGCTGCCGGCGACGACGCCGACCTGGACGCCCTTCGCCTCCAGGTCCGGCCCCTGCTCGATGTGCAGTTCGAAATAGGCGTCGACGGGGCGGCCGCCGACCGGCGCCGTGCCGGCATAGCCGATGCGCTCCAGTTCGCCGCCGAAGGTGAGGCCGTCGGCGTCGGTGCGGCCGAGGCCCCAATCGAGCGGCTTTAGGCCGGCGAAGACGGCGGAGGCGGACATCGGCGGCTGGAAGCGGGCGCCCTCCTCGTTCGACCAGTTCACGACCTCGATCGGCCGCTTCGTCCGGATGCCGGCGTCGTTGAGCGTGCGGATCACCTCCAGCGCGCCCAGCACGCCGAGCGGCCCGTCGAACTTGCCGCCGGCGATCTGGCTGTCGAGATGGCTGCCGATGATGACCGGCGGCAGGCTGTCGTCGGTGCCGGCGCGGCGCCCGAACATGTTGCCGAGCGCATCCACCGAAACGGTCAGCCCGGCCTCCTCGCACCAGCGCGCGAAGAGGTTGCGGACGTCACGGTCGGAATCGGAGAGGGCCAACCGCCGCAGGCCGCCGGCCTTGCCGGGACCGATCTTCCCCGATTCCATCAGCATCGACCAAAGCCGGTCGCCGTCGATGCGCAGGTTGCCGTGCTCGCTCATGGTGGCCGGATCCTCTCGAAGCGCCGGCGGCAGCCGGCATGTCATGTGCGCCGGCGGCTAGACAGCAAGCGCCATGCCGTCGTGGTTCGGATCGGCCGCGCCCTGCATCGCGCCGCCCTCGATCCGGATGCCGTGGACGCCGGCGAACGGGTAGCTGAGGTGACTGCGCGCGACCGTGTAACCGCGGCTCTCGACCTCGTCGGTGACGTAGGCCGGAATGCGGTTGCTGACATCGATCAGGTCGCTGGTGGCGGAGAAGCGCGGTGCAACGATCGCATCGAGAATGGGCATCTCGAAGTCGATCGCGTTCAGGATCGCCTGCATCACGCCCATGCAGATCTGCGTGCCGCCCGGCGCGCCGATCACCATGGTCGGCTTCTCGCCGTCGAAGACGATGGTCGGCACCATGGCGCTGAACCGGCTCTTGCCCGGCGCCAGCGACCCGGCGCGGCCGGGACGCGGGTCGAAGACGCCCATGCAGCCGTTGTACATGAAGCCCAGGCCCGGCGTGATGACGCCGCTCGGCATGCCGAGCGAGTGGGTCACGGAGACGGCATTGCCCTCGGCGTCGACCACCGAGATGTGCGTCGTGTCCTTCGGCGGATCGGGTTCGAAGCGCGGCACGCTGACCTTCTCGCCGCGCCGGATGGCGGCAGCAGCCGCTTCGGCATACTCCTTCGACGTCAGCCGCTCGACCGGAACGTCGAAGAAGTCCGGGTCGCCGACATGCGCGTCCTTGTCGGCGGTGGCGCGCTTCATCGCCTCGGCGACCGTGACGATATAGTCGGCGGAGTTGTGCCCCATCTCGAACAGATCGAAATTCTCGAGGATGTTCAGCATCTCGAGCAGCATGATGCCGCCGCCGGGCGGGTTGTTCGTCGCGATCCCGTAGCCGCGATAGAAGCCGCGCAGGGGGTCGCAGCGGCGCGTGCGGTAGTTGCGCAGGTCGTCGAGGGACAGCAGGCCGCCGTTCCGCTTCATGTCGTCGGCGATCTGCTCGGCGATCTCGCCCTTGTAGAAGACGTCCGCACCCTCCGCCGCGATCCGGCGCAGCGTCGTGGCCATGTCCGGATTGAGCACGCGCTCGCCGGGCCGCTTCAGGCTGCCGTCGGCGTTGAAGTAGATGCGCCGCCCCGTCTCGGTGAAGCGCAGGCGGTCGACCGCCGGCACCCGGCCGAACAGCGCGCCTTCGCACCACCAGTGATGCACGTGCGGCCGCACGGCGAACCCGACGTCCGCCTGCCGGATGGCCGGCGCCATCACGTCCTTCCAGTCCATCGAGCCGAATTCGGCCTGCGCCTCCGACAGCGCCTTGAGGGTGCCGGGCACGGTGACGGACTGGTAGCCGACGTCGTTGACGCGGCCCTTGAGGACGAAGCCGAAGCCGTCGCGCGTCTCGCCTTCGATCAGGTGCTCCCACATGCCGGGCGTGGCGGCTGCCGGAACCCTGCCGTGAAAGTCGATGAACGTATGGACGTCCTTCGACGGCATGTAGACCTGCATGCTGCCGAAGCCGGCGATGCCGCACATCTGCGGATCGACCACGCTTTGCACGAAGGCGCAGGCCACCGCAGCATCGACCGCATTACCGCCGCGCTTCAGCACCAGCGCGCCGGCTTCGACGGCCTCCGGTTGCGGCGCGACGATCATTCCCGACGCCATGGCTTTCCTCTGCTGGTTGGAGCACACAAAGTATGACGACGTGCGCATTTGGGCGCAACGCGGCCGAAGGGCCGCGTGGGGCAGTCGCCGATGACCGGTCTCCAGACCGGCCGCTAGTGGGGGTACATCGATGTCCGTAGTGAAGAGCCTGGCCTTGGTCGCTGTCCTGTCCGGGCTCGCCGCGTGCGGCGGCATGAATTTCGGTCAGGGGACGCCGCCGGCCACCTATCTCGTCTTCTTCGAGCCCGGCAGCACGGACCTTGGGCCGGATGCGCGGGCCGTGGTGGCACGGGCGGCGCGCGATGCGGCCGCGGTCCGGCCGAACGTCGTGCGCATCACCGGCTACACCGACAAGGCGGGAACGACGACGGAGAACCTGACCCTGTCCGAGCGGCGGACGCAGACGGTGGCCGAGACGTTGCTGGCCGACGGCGTGCCGCTCGACAAGATCCGGCGTCAGCCCCTCGGCGAGGCCGTGGCGACGGATGTCGGCCTGGACGCGACACAGGACCGGCGGGTCGAGATCACGTTCGCCGACCGGTAGACCGGAGACGGATCCGGTTCAGTCACCCGACTCGGCCGCTTCGACCAGGTTGCTCTCGCTGCGCCGCCGGGCGATCGCTTCGATCTCGGCGCGCAGTTCCGGCACGCCGCGGACGAAACGGCGGAAATCCGCCGCGTCCAGGCACAGCAGCTGGCTGTAGCCGATCGAGACGACGTCGGCCACCCGCGGCTGCCCGAGCACGAGGGCCATCTCGCCGAACACGTCGCCGGTCGCCAGTCGCACCGGCCCCCCGGGCAGGCGGACCTCGAGACTGCCGGCGGCGACGAGATACATCGCGTCGCCGCGCTCCCCACGCCTCACCACGGACTCCCCGGGTGTCGCCAGGATCGGCCGCAGCATCCGCGCCAGACGCTCGAGCTGCGATTCGGTCAGTTTGGCGAACATCGGCACCCGCCGCACCATCTCGGCCAGCTTGAAGCCGAGGTCCAGTGCCGGTCGTCGCCGGATGGCGTCGCGGCGGGCGCGCAGGTCGGCCTGGAGATTCTCGAAGACCTCGCGGCTGATCAGCGCCTCTTCCCGCTTGAGCTGGTACTGCCGATCCTCGAACCGCAATGCGGCGCGGCCGAGATGCTGCACACCCAGCGCCGTCGCGTAGACCGGATACTGAAGCTCCAGCGCGGCGAGCGCCCGCTGCACGGCCTCCATGCGCTCGGCGAGCCGTGCCGCGATCTTCTCGCTGGCGTCGGCGCCGAGCACCGGGCGGATCGAACGGTCGTTGAACTGGCGCGCCTCGCGCAGCACGAGGCGCTGGATCAGCAGCATCTCGAACCAGTCCGCCAGTTCCGACGCCAGCGGCCGGCTCCACCCCAACCGCCGATGCAGCCACAGGGCAAAGCGCAGGCGGCGGCCGATGCGGGCCGCTCCCGCCACGGCATAGCCCTCGACGCCCTCGACTTTCACACGGTCCGCCAGGGCGTCGGCGCCGGCCACCAGGATCGCGACGAGACGGCGCGAGATGGTCTGCTGCTCGAAATGGTCGAGATAGGCTTCCCGTTCGCGGGTCACGAGGGTGAGCAGACCGACCTGGATCCGCACGGGCAGCGGAATGTCGACGCCTCCCGCGCCGGCTTCGGACGCCGGCCGCGTCGTCGACACCACCTTGTCGACCAGGCCCGGTTCGAGCCCGTAGTCGCGTGCCACCTCGGTCACCCGGTCACGCAGCCCGACGAGCGACAGGCCCATCACCCGATCGCGCAACGCCCGCTCCACCGGATCGAGGCGGTCGAGGCCGAGCAGGCGCAGCAGCGGCCCGAGGGTCGGCGCGTTCAGGAACAGCGTCAGGAGCACGAAGCCGATCGCCGCGATGGCGACGAAGCGGCGGATCTCCTGCGGCACCGCCATGTTCTCGCTGATCGCGATCGCCAGCACCATGGTGACGGCGCCGCGCAGGCCACCCCAGAGAATGACCGCCTTGTAGCGGTTGCTGACCGGCTGAACGAGGCGCAGGGCGGAGAGAAGCGGCAGCGGCCCCCAGAGGACGAGGGCCCGCGCCAGGATGGCGGCGACCGCCAGCAGCGCGATGAATCCCAGATCGCTCAGCGACGCCTCGGACAGCACGCGCGACGCCACCATCGAGGCCATGATGAAGATGAGCGAGGTCGCCCAGAACTCGATCTTGCTCCAGGCCTGGATGAGCGAGCGCCAGTTGGCGGGCGAGAGGCGTAGCGGGCCGTAACTCGCCATGACGACGGCGGCGGTCGCGACCGCGACCACGCCGGAGACCTGGAAGTAGAGTTCCGCGATCACGTAGGACAGGTAGGCCAGCGCCACCGTCAGCGTCGTCTCCGCCGTGAGTGCGCCGCCCATGCTGGGCAGCAGCCCGCAGATGGCGCGCGCCAGGACGAAGCCGACGGCGATACCGCCGGCGAAGCTGGTGAAGAATGCCATGGCGCCGGCACCGAAGCTGGGTGCGGCGGTGCCGGTGACGAAGGCGAGCAGGATCGAGAAGAGCGCGATGGCCGCAGCGTCGTTGAAGATGCTTTCGCCTTCGACCAGGACACTGAGGCGCCTGGGCGCGCCGAGATCGCGGAAGATGGCGACCACGGCCGCGGGGTCCGTCGTCGCGATGATCGAGCCGAGGAGCAGGCACGGCACGATGCCGAGCGGCGACAGCCAGCCGAGCAGAAAGCCGACCACCCCGGTGCAGACCACCACGGCGACGACCGCGAGCAGCAGTACGGCCGCGATCTCGTCGAAGAGGCGGCGGACATCGAGATTGAGCCCGGCGGAGAAGAGCAGCGGCGGCAGGAAGATGGCGAGGAAGGCCGGCGCGGAGATGCCGAGATTGCCCAGGCCGCGGACCAGATCGTCGCCCATCATGCTGCCGCCCGCGTCCTGGCGCACCATCACCACCAGGCCGAGCAGCAGGCCGAGGGCGGCGAGAAGCACGCTGTGCGGGATGCGCAACCGTGCCGCGACGGGCACCGATACGCTCACCGCCACCAGGAGGGCGGCCACCGCGAGGACAGGCGTCAGTATCTCAGGCATCGGCTGGGGACCAGCTGCTCCACACGTCACCCTTCAGCCCGCGGCCGACCGCCCTCATGGCAGTCCGGCGCAAAGGCCTGTCACAAATCCGTAACCGCAGTATAAAAGTATGGTCACAGCGGCCGTTTAAGAGACCGCGATCACACGCCACGGGAGGCTCTGAATAACATGATTCGCAAATCGCTGCTGCTAGCCGCAGGCATTAGCGCTTTCGCGTCGCCGGCGTTCGCCGCGACCGAGATCCAGTTCTGGCACGCCATGGGCGGCTCGCTGGGCGAGGAGATCCAGGCCATCACCGAGGAGTTCAACGCCTCGCAGGGCGATTGGAAGGTGAATGCGGTCTACAAGGGCAACTACACGGAAACGATGACCGCCGCGATCGCCGCGTTCCGCGCGAAGCAGGCGCCGCATGTGGTCCAGGTGTTCGAAGTCGGCACCGCGACGATGATGTCGGCCGCCGGCGCCGTCTACCCGATCCACGAACTGATGAAGTCGGCGGGCGAGACGTTCAGCGAGGACAAGTTCGTCCCCGCGGTGGCGTCCTACTACACGACGCCCGAAGGCAAGATGCTGTCGATGCCGTTCAACAGCTCGACGCCCGTCATGTTCTACAACAAGGACGCCTTCAAGAAGGCCGGCCTCGACCCCGAGAAGCCGCCGAAGACCTGGCCCGAACTCGTCGAGATGTCGAAGAAGATGATGTCGTCGGGCGCGACCCAGTGCGGCTTCACCACCGGCTGGCAGTCGTGGGTGCAGCTGGAGACCTTCTCCGCCTGGCACAACGTGCCGTTCGCGACCAAGGAGAACGGCTTCGGCGGCCTCGACGCCGAGCTGGCCTTCAACAAGGGCCCGGCGCTGAAGCACATTCAGAACATGGCCGAGTGGACGAAGGACAACACCTTCAAGTACGGCGGCCGCCGCGGCGACCCCAACCCGCTGTTCGTCAACGGCGAGTGCGGCGTTCTCTTCAATTCGTCGGCCTATTACAACGGCTTCAAGAAGTCGATCAAGTTCGACTGGGGCGTGGCCGAACTCCCCTACTATCCGGACGTCCAGGGCGCGCCGCAGAACACCATCATCGGCGGCGCCACCTTCTGGGTGCTGAAGGGCGCACCGCAGGACGAGTACAAGGGCGTGGCGAAGTTCATGAGCTTCGTCTCGAAGCCGGAAATCCAGGCGAAGTGGCACCAGAACACGGGCTACGTCCCGGTGACGACGGCGGCCTACGAGATGACGAAGAAGACCGACTACTACCAGAAGAACCCCGGCGCCGACGTCGCCATCGCGGAACTCAGCAAGAACGCACCGACCCCCAACTCCAAGGGCGTGCGGCTCGGCAACTTCGTCCAGATCCGCGACCTGATCAACGACGAGCTCGAGAACATCTGGGCCGGCAAGAAGACGGCACAGCAGGGCCTCGACGATGCGGTGGCGAGCGGCAACCGCCTGCTCCGGCAGTTCGAAAAAGCCAACTGAGACGTCGGCTGGCGACATGAAGACCGCGGTCCACCGTCGGGTGCGACGTGACGTCCGCGTATAGCAAGGATGCCGTCGGGACAGTCCCGACGGCATTCTCTTTCGATTCCGTCCGGCGAAGGGTCGGCCGATGCTGAAGCGCGTGCATTTCCGTTCGCCGGTGCTGCCCTACCTGCTGGTGGCGCCGCAGATCGCCATCACGCTGATCTTCTTCATCTGGCCGGCCGCCCAGGCGCTCTATTTCTCGGTGCAGCGCCAGGACGCGTTCGGCCTTTCGGTCGTGTTCGTCGGACTGGAGAACTTCGTCGACCTGTTCGACGACCCGCTCTACCTGAACGCGTTCGAGGTCACGGTCGTCTTCAGCCTCGCGACCGCCGCCCTGTCGATGGGCCTGTCGCTGCTCCTCGCCGTGATGGCCGACGGCGCGCTGCGGGCACGGACGGGCTATCAGTCGCTGCTGATCTGGCCCTATGCAATCGCGCCGGCCGTCGCCGGCATCCTGTGGCTGTTCATGTTCAATCCGACGGTCGGCATTCTCGCCTATGTCATCCGGGCCTTCGGGGTCGACTGGAACTATCTGCTGCGCGGCGACCAGGCGATGGTGCTGGTGATCGTCGCCGCCGCCTGGAAGCAGATCAGCTACAATTTCCTGTTCTTCCTGGCCGGGCTGCAGTCGATCCCGCGCTCGCTGATCGAGGCGGCCGCCATCGACGGCGCCGGGCCGGCGAAGCGCTTCTGGACGATCGTCTTCCCCCTGCTCTCCCCCACCACCTTCTTCCTGCTGGTCGTGAACGTCGTCTACGCCTTCTTCGACACGTTCGGCATCATCCACGCGGTCACCCGCGGCGGGCCGGCCCGGGCGACGGAGACGCTGGTCTACAAGGTGTTCAGCGACGGTTTCATCGGGCTCGATCTCGGCGGATCGGCCGCGCAGTCGGTGATCCTGATGGTCATCGTGGTGGGGCTGACGGTCGTGCAGTTCCGCTACGTCGAGCGGCGGGTGCAGTACTGATGGTCCAGAACCGCCCCCTCCTCGGCCTCCTGCGGCACCTCGTGCTGCTGGCCGGCGTCGCCATCGTGATGTTCCCGATCTATGTTGCGCTGGTCGCGTCGACGCACACGGCACCCGACCTCCAGAGCACCTTCCCCGGCTGGTTCGGCGACCAGCTCGTCGAGAATTACGGCACGGTGCTGAGCAGCGGCATGCGATCCGCCGGTGGCGCGCCGGTCGGCACGATGATGTTCAACAGCCTCGTGATGGCGCTGACGATCGCGATCGGCAAGATCGCGATCTCGCTGATCTCCGCCTTCGCCATCGTCTATTTCCGCTTCCCGTTCCGCATGGGCTTCTTCTGGATCATCTTCCTGACGCTCATGCTGCCGGTCGAGGTGCGCATCCTGCCGACCTACGAGGTGGTCGCCGGCTTCGGCATGCTGGACACCTATGTGGGCCTCACCCTCCCGCTGATCGCGTCGGCGACGGCGACCTTCCTCTTTCGCCAGTTCTTCCTGACCGTACCGGACGAGCTGACCGAGGCGGCGCGGATCGACGGCGCCGGGCCAATGAAGTTCTTCAAGGACATCCTGCTGCCGCTGTCGCGCACCAACATCGCGGCGCTGTTCGTGATCCTCTTCATCTATGGCTGGAACCAGTATCTCTGGCCGCTGCTGATCACGACGCGCGAGGACATGTACACCGTCGTCATGGGCATCCAGCGGATGGCCAACGTCGACGAGGCGCTGATCCAGTGGAACCTCGTGATGGCGACGGCCATCCTGGCCATGCTGCCGCCGATCCTGGTGGTCGTCGGCATGCAGCGGCTGTTCGTCAAAGGTCTCGTCGAGACGGAGAAATAGGCCGATGGCCGGAGTACAGCTCAGCGGCGTCCGCAAGGTCTACCCCGGCGGGGTCGAGGCGATCCGCGGCATCGACCTGGAGATCGCCGACGGCGAACTGGTCGTCCTGGTCGGCCCGTCCGGCTGCGGCAAGTCCACCCTGCTGCGCATGGTCGCGGGGCTGGAGGAGATCAGCGACGGCGAGATCCGCATCGGCGAGCGGGTGGTGAACCGGCTGGAGCCGGCCGACCGCGACATCGCCATGGTGTTCCAGAACTATGCGCTCTACCCGCACATGAGCGTCTACGACAACATGGCCTACGGCCTGCGTAACCGGAAGACGCCGAAGGCGGAGATCGACCGGCGGGTGAACGAGGCGGCGCAGATCCTGGGGCTGGGCGACTTCCTGAAGCGGAAGCCGCGGCAGCTTTCGGGCGGCCAGCGGCAGCGAGTCGCCATGGGCCGGGCCATCGTGCGCGAGCCGGCGGCCTTCCTGTTCGACGAGCCGCTCTCCAACCTGGACGCGAAACTGCGCGTCCAGATGCGCCTGGAGATCAAGCGCTTGCAACAACGGCTCGGTACGACGAGCATCTACGTGACGCACGATCAGGTCGAGGCGATGACCCTCGGCGACAAGCTGGTGGTGATGCGGGACGGAATCGCGGAACAGGTCGGCACGCCGATCGAGGTTTACGAACGTCCCGCCACCGTTTATGTCGCCGGGTTCATCGGTTCGCCCGCAATGAATTTCCTGCCCGGACGGGTGGACGGCGGCTCGATCGCCCTCGACGAGGGGCCCGTGCTGCCGCTGCCCCATGGAGCGGGCGGCGTCGAACAGGGCAGACCGGTGACCCTGGGCATCCGCCCGGAGCACATCGTCGCGGGAGAAGAACATGATCAAGAAGCGGCGCACTTCGCGATGACGGTGGACATCATCGAGACGTTGGGCGCGGACACTCTCATCTACGGCCCCGTCACCGCCAGAGGCGACGTCATCACCGTCCGCACGGCCGGACAGCGCAGGTTCCGGCAGGGCGACAGCATCCCCTTGGAAGTCTCGCTCGACCATCTGCACGTCTTCGATCCCGAGACCGGGCGGAGGCTGATTTGAACGGGGGACGCGAACCGCGCTACCGCGAGATCGCCGAAGTCCTGATTGAGGAAATCCGCTCCGCCAAATATCCGGTCGGCTCGATGCTGCCGCCGGAACTGGACCTGTGCGAGCGATTCCAGGTCAGCCGCTTCACGATGCGCGAGGCGCTTCGGCGGCTGCACGAACTGGGACTCGTCAGCCGCCGCCGCGGCGCCGGCACGACGGTCGAGGCGCTGGAGACGCCGCAGCCCTATACGCAGTCGCTGAAGACGCTCGACGAGCTGCTGCAGTATCCGCCGGAAACGATGATCACGCTGCGCGGCAGCAAGAAGATCAAGGCGGACCGGCTGCTGGCGCAGACGCTCGGTTGCCAGCCGGGCGACCGGTGGACACGGATCAGCCTCACCCGCGGGCTCGCCGACAGCGACCTGCCGATCTGCTGGAACGACATCCACATCCTCCCCGAGTATGGCGAGGTCGCCAAGCATGTCGGCGGCCAGGGCCGGCCCGTCTATCGGGTCGTGGAGGAGATGTACGGCTGCAGCGTCGACCGGATCGAGGTGCAGATGTATGCGGCAGCGGTCAGCTCGGAGATCGCGGAGACGCTGCGCACCGAACCGGGGACCCCGGCCTTCTGCATCGTGCGCCGGTTCTTCGACAGGGACTCGCGCATGTACGAGGTCTCCGTCGCGATCCACCCGGCCGGCCGCTTCTCCTACTCCATGCAGTTGCGCCGCCAGTGGCAGACCGGCCAGGGCGGCTGAGCCTCGGCCCTATGCCTTGAAGCCCTCTACGCCTTGAAGAAGGCGGCCAGTTCGGCGGCCGTCTCTTCAGGAGCCTCCTCGGGCAGGAAGTGGCCGCAGTCGAGCGCACGCCCGCTCACGTCGGTCGCCCAGTGCCGCCAGACGTCGACCACGCCCTCGCGCCGGCCGCGGCCGCCCCAGAGGGCCAGCATCGGGCAGGCGATCTTGCGGCCCGCGGCGCGGTCGGCGTCGTCCAGGTCGAAGTCGACGGTGGCCCCCGCCCGGTAGTCGGCGCAGGTGGCGGCGATGGTCGCCGGGTCGCGGAAACAGCGCAGATACTCGGCCATCGCCTCCGGCGCGAAGCAGCCCGGCGTGCCGCTCCACTTGTCGAGCAGGTAGCGCAGGAAATAGTCGGGGTCGCGGCCGATCATGTCCTCGGGGAACGGCGCCGGCTCGGCCAGGAAGTACCAGTGGAACTTGCCGAGCGCCGTCGCCCTGCCGGGGGCGGAGAACTCCTCCCAGGTCGGGACGATGTCCAGCGTGCAGAGCCTGGCCACGCGGTCGGGATGGTCGAGCGCCAGGCGGTAGGCGACGCGGGCGCCGCGGTCGTGTCCGCACAGCATGAAGCGGTCGTGCCCCAGGGCCGCCATCGCCTCGACCATGTCGCCCGCCATCACCCTTTTGGAATAGGCGGTGTTGGCGGGGTCAGGCGCCGGCTTGCCGCTGTCGCCATAGCCGCGCAGGTCGGGCGCGACGACGGTGAAGTCGGCGGCGAGCAGGGGCGCCACGCGGTGCCAGATCGTCTTGCACTGCGGATAGCCGTGCAGCAGAAGCACCGCCGGGCCGCTGCCGCCGGTCAGCAGGTCGATCTCGACGTCGCCCACCGGGATGCGGCGCTGCTGGAAACCCTCGAACATCATGTACCCCGCGAAAATGCCGGACGGCGGATCCGTCAGACGTTAACCGAGACGATGTGATTGTCCCAGCGCGCCGCGTCGGCCGCGGCACTGTCGAGGCGGCGGCGCCCGCCGTCGCCGGGCCGGACCTCGGCGATGCCGCCGACGCCGCTGCTGAAGAGGAACGCGCCCGGCGCGCCCGCCGCCGCGATGCCGCAGCCGTCGGTCAGCCTTGCGGTGCCGACCGGGCGGTTCGCCTCCAGGTCCCAGAACAGGCCGACGCCGCCGCGCGGGCTGGAGACGGCGAGAACCCTGCCCTCGGCGTCGACCGCGGCGCTGCCGCAGTAGTTGCGCATGCCGCGCAGCACCTCGTCCGGCACCTCGACCGTCTCCAGCGCCGCGGCACCCGGCCGATGCAGGCAGACGAGCGGCACGAGATCACCGGACGGCCCCTCATACTGCAGCGCCGCCGCCACGACGCCGTTCCGGCCGATCGCGAGGTGGCGGATGCTGAGGCGGTGCATCTCGTCGGGCAGGCGCAGGATGGAGACCTTCGTGCCGTCGCGGCCATCGAGATAGGTCAGGTTCGGCCGCATCGTCGCGACGTTGAGCTTGATGCCTGGCGCGTCGGGGTGGGTCAGCAGGCCGCCATTGGCGACGACGAGGGTGCGCCCGTCGGCCAGCAGGCGGATGTCGTGCGGGTCCAGGCCGTTCGAGCGGAAGAAGCCGACACGGCGATAGCCATCGACCGGGTCATATATGCCGACGATCCCCTCGCCGCTGGCGATCTCCGTCTCGGTGGCGAACAGACGCTCGCCGTCGGCGGCGAAGGTGCCGTGGCCGTTGAAGTGGAAGCCGGGCGCCGCCGGGATCGTGCGGAGCGCGCGCCCCGCCTTCAGGTCGATGACCAGCGCGAATGCGCCGGGCCGGCGGCCGAAGGCGATGGCCTCGGGGCGCTGCGGGTGGACCGCGAAGGAATGCCCGCGCGTCGGCAGCGGCAGATCGAAGGCGAAGCGGCCGTTCGGCCCGAAGCCGGTGGCGTAATAGTTACCCTCGGCGTCGCCGCGTGCGCTGAGCCAGAGGGGCGCGTGCGCCTCGCCCGAAGCCGCTTCCGCCGCACGCGCCAGCGGGACGAACGGCAGGCCGAGCGATGCGGCCATGCCGGCGAGGATCGTGCGCCGTCCGATGTCCGTCACGGCGTCAGTCTCCATCCAGGGCGTTGAAACCGACCGGAATGCCCAGCGCCGCGCTCAGACGCTGCACCAGAAGCTGCTTCAGGGCCGCCGCCTCGGTCGCGAGTTGCTCGACCGCGGGCCGCGCCGCGGGGTCGGACACGGCAGATTCCAGCGGCAGGGCGATCTGGTCCGCCGTCGCACGGGTCTGGGCGAAGGCACGGGTCAGCAGGTCGTCGAGCGCGGCATCGCCCGCCGCCTTTCGCACGAAATCCGACATGCCGTAGCCGCCCGCGCCGCGGTACATCGCTTCGGCGGCTGCGAGATTCGCCCTTATGTTCTCGATCGAGCGGCCGCTCCGCCAGGATTCGGCGAGGTTGGACCGTGCCGCCGCCAGGGATGCGCCTAGCGGCTTGGCGAGCTTGTGGTCGGCGACCACTTCGACGGCGGTGTAGAGGCTCTTGAACAGGTCGAGCGTCGCCTCCTTCGGGTCGCGGTAGCGGTCGTTGCCGGGCCCCGCCTCGGCGATCACGGCGGCGAAGGCGCCGGGACCGTCGGTCCAGGCGGTCTCGACCTCCGCGGCGATGACCGCGAGATTACGCGACACGGCCACGACCATCGTGCAGCGGTAGCGGGCGTCGTCGCCGCTCGCGAGCAGGGCACCGGCGCTGTCGTCGCCGTAGAGCAGGCGCTCCAGAGCCGGGAGGCCCTGGATCGCGATGCTGCCCTTGTCGAAGGCCGACTGCGCCACCGCCTCGGGATCGCGCGCGGCGAGCGTCGACGTGAGCTGTCGGCCGACCGTGTTGCGCGGGTCGGGCCAGAAAGCGAAGCGCACCGCGCGCATGAACAGTTCGACCGGGCCGAACCGGACGTGCTGGATGCCCTGCCAGGCGTCCGCCGCGGCGCCGTAGGCACCGCGGAGCGTCTCCAAGCCGGGGGCCGACGGCGCGGCGCAGAAGGCGTCGGCCGAGGCGCGCAGCCCCGCCGTCGCTTCGGCCAGCCGCGCGTAGCCGGGCACGACATGCCGCTCGACCAGCGATTCGTTGAGCCGCCGGTAGTCGGCCTCGGTCGGTTCGGCGCGCACCGCGCCGGTGCCGGCGAACAGGGTCACCGCCATCGCGAGCAGGAAGATGGGCGACCGACGCATGACGGGACGCTTCATGACCGGAACCTCACAACGAGCGGAGGAACGCGAGAAGCGCCTCGCGCTCTTCCTTCGACATCCCCACCACGGCGTCGCGCGCCTTCTGCGCCTCGCCGCCGTGCCACAGGATCGCTTCGAGCAGCCCTCGCGCGCGGCCGTCGTGCAGGAGGCGCATGTGGCCGCTGACGGTCTCGGTCAGACCGATGCCCCAGAGCGGCGCCGTGCGCCACTCGGTGCCCGATGCGGCCGACTCGGGACGATGGTCCGCAAGCCCCTCGCCCATGTCGTGGAGCAGCATGTCGGTATAGGGCCAGATCAGCTGGAAGGACTGTTCGGGCTCGATGGAATCGCGGCGCGTGACGAATTTCGGCCGGTGGCAGCCGGTGCAGCCGGATCCGTAGAACAGCGCCTTGCCGCGCAGCACTTCGGGGTCGTCGATGTCGCGGCGCGCCGGCACGGCGAGGTTGCGCGAATAGAAGTTCACGAGGTCGAACATCTGCGGTGGGACCTCGAATTCCCCCTTTTCGGCGCCGTGCGGGGCGGCGCGGCAGGCGGCCTGCGCGTCGGTGCAGTCGCCCCACATCGCGTCCGCCAGCGGCGACGACAGGCCGATATCGTTGCCGAAGGCGTGCGCCGTCTGCTGCGGGATCGTCGGCTCGCCCGCCTTCCAGCCGAAGCGGCCGAGCGTGGCCTTCTGGGTTTCGGTGCTGAAGACAATGTTGGGCCGGCCGGAAATGCCGTCGCCGTCCCGGTCGCCGGGATCGGCCAGGGCGAGGATATCCGCCTCGTCGATCGCTTCCAGCAGGCCGACGCCGATCATCGGCGGTGCGATGCGCGGCGAAATCATCGTTTGGGGATGCATCGGGCCGTAGGCCAGATCCTCGACGCGCCAGGTCGGCTTCTCGAGTTCCACGACCGCGCCATCGGCCAGACGGACGGAAACGGTCTCGATCGAGACGACGGGATTCCCCTCGGCGGGCACGCCCTGCACCGAGAAGTTCTGCAGCTGGCCGCCATAGACCGGTTCCGGGATCACCGAGGCGTGCTCGACCGTCACCAGCCGGCGCTGCTCGTCGGTCTGCGGCGGGATGGACAGGCGCAGCAGCAGCGAGGACGCCAGCTCGCCGGCGGCGGGCGGCGCACCGCGGCCGTCCTTCAGATGGCAGGACTGGCAGGAGCGCGCGTTGAACAGCGGCCCGAGGCCGTCGGACGAGGTCGTCGACGACGGGGCGGACACCCAGAGCTTGCGGAAGATGCCGTCGCCAACCTTGAAGTCGAGCTCGCGCTCGAAACTCATGTTCGCCGAGGGCTGAGAAAAAACGCTGATGTTGAGCGGCTTGAAGGACGTCGCAGCACCCCCGGGATGCAGTTCGAACTGCTCCGGAGCGCTGAAGTCGGTCGTGGGGCTCGTCACCGCTGCGATGCGCGCCGCCTCCTTGGGCGTGCGCGCATCGGATTGGGCGGCGACGAGGACCATCGCGCAGGCAGCGCTCGCCGCAGCGAGGCGCCGCAGCACGCCGTAGAGGCGCATCGGCCGGCCTTACTTGAACACGTTGGCGGGGTTGTCGAGGCTGTCCGACCCTTCGAACGAGACGAGCTGCAGGTCGAGAGCCGCCACGACCCGCTCCAGGCTGCGCGTCTGATCGGTGAGCGCAGCGATCCCCTTCTCGACGACCGCGTTGCCCTCGGCGTTGCCCGCGCCGATCATCTGGTCGTAGGCCTCGACCGTCTCGGCACGACGCTTCAGCGCCGAGAAGGCCTCGTAGCTCGCCGTAAGCTTGGCACGCATCTCGGCGTCGAGCGCCGGATCCTTGGCGGCGACCAGCGCGGAAAGGCCCGGCCCCTCGACCTTGGTGCCGTCGATGCGCATGTAGCTGCCGAGATAGACGTTGCGCATGCCCACCACGTCGTAGAAGTGGGAATTGTGGGTGTTGTCGGAGAAGCAGTCGTGCTCCTCCTCCGGGTCGTTGAGCAGCAGGCCGAGCTTCATGCGCTCGCCGGCGAGTTCGCCATAGGCGAGGCTGCCCAGGCCGGTGACGATGGCGGAAATCCCCTCGTCCCCCTGCAGCGCGGTGCGGGCGGCACCGCCCTTCGTCCACTGCTTCGTCATCCAGTCCAGTTCGTCGACCAGCATCTCGCTTGCGACGGCGAGGTACTGCCCGCGCCGCTCGCAGTTGCCATGGGTACAGGCGTCGCCCTCGGCGTAGTCGGTCCACGGCCGCTCGCCGGCACCGGCCGCGGTTCCGTTCAGGTCCTGGCCCCAGAGCAGGAACTCCACCGCGTGATAGCCGATGGCGACGTTCGCCTCGACGCCCCCGGCTTCGTGCAGCGATTCGAGCAGCCTCGCATCGATCCGGCCGGCCTCGTAATCGGTGCCGCCGGCCTGAAATTTCGGATGGGCGATGATGTTCGCCGTGTAGAAGGGATTGCCGTCGGATTCCGTGCCGTAGCCGCCGTCGACATAATCGATCAGCCCCTCGTCGAGCGGCCAGGCGTTCACCTTGCCCTCCCAGTCGTCGACGATCGGGTTGCCGAAGCGGAAGACCTCGGTCTGCTGGTAAGGCGGACGCGCGGCGATCCACGCCGCGCGTGCCGCCTGCATGGCCTCGGCGCTGGGCGAGGCGACCAGCGCGTCGACCGCGTCCCTGAGCCGCTTCGCCGCGATGAGGGAATCCTCATAGGCCGCCTGGGCGATATCCGCATAGGTCTTGATGACCGCCGACGGCTCGGGCGCGGCGGCACGTACGTCGCCGGCGCCGAAAGCGGCCGTCACGGCGACGAGGCACCCCCCGACCGCATGAAGCAAGACTGATCGTGGCATGGGCCGGCAGGCTCCTCTCGGCTTCGTCGCGGCGCACCATACTGAGATTGCGAATAGGTCTCAATATCCCTTTGACCTCTGTGACCAAAAGCACCTGCGCCAGTTGCCCCCAAAGCCAAAATGCGTGATATCAACGCATATACTGCTCGCGGCTGGATTGAATGCGGTCGCTGGAAGTTGCGCACGACGAACAAGAAGTAATGATAGTCACTCTCAGGCTTGAATTCTGCCAACCACTTGCTGCCGGTCGGGGGGACGTTGCGTCGGCCGTGGCTGGCAGGAGCAATCCCAGCATGGCGACGCCCTGTCGGCGCGATGCCGTCCGGGCCGCGCGGGGGATCGCTGCGTGATCGAGGCGCTGACTTTCCTCAAGCTCGGCCAAGCCGCTGCGACCCTCGGCTTCGCCGCGCTCCTCATGGCGATCGTGTCGCCGACCGATCATCGGGGCAACATCGGCCGGCAAGTACTGAGTGGCTTGATCCTGGGCGGTGTCGGCATCCTCAGCATGCTCGACCCGGTCATCGTCCAGGGCATGCGCTTCGACGCGCGGATGCCGGCTGTCGTCATCGCCGCTCCGCTCGCCGGCCCGTTCGGCGGGCTGACCGCGGCGGCGGCCATCGCCGGCATGCGGTTGGCCGGCGGTGGCGCAGGGCTGCTGCCGGGCCTGGCGACGATCGCCCTTGGCGCCGCTATCGGCTACGCATACTGGCGGTTCGTTCTCGACGAGGGCCGGATACACTTCTGCCATACGGGCGTATGGCATCTAGCGCTGGCGAGTGCGGTCGTGCCGTTCGTCGGCTTGGCTCTATATCCCGACTGGCCGTCCGCCATGGCCGCGTTGTCCCTCGCGGTGCCGTTCACCGCGCTCATCAACGCGATCGGCATGGCATTGGTCGGCATGATCGTGATCGGCGACCGCCAGCGCCGACGAAGCGTGGCGGCGCTGCGAGAGAGCGAAGAGAAGCTGCGTACCGTCACGGAGAACCTTCCGGGCGTCGTCTTCCGCTGTGTGCTCGATAATGCCGGCCGGCCGACTTTCCCGTTCATCTCCACGGGCGCCGACGCTCTCACCGGCATCAGCGCCGAACAGATCGTCCGCGAGCCCGACCGCCTCCTGACGCAGATCGAGGACGAGGGCGGCCGCCGATGGATCGATGAACTCGCGAGGTCCGCCAGGGAGGGCATCCCCTTCGCCTTCGAGGGCCGCTATCGACGGCCGGACGGCTCCATCGTGTGGCTCCTGAGCCGGGCGACGCCGCAGAGAGGAGAGGACGGAACGGTGTCATGGGACGGCTTCGTCCTCGACATCACCGATAAGAAGGCGCTCGAGGACGCGCTCGAAACGGCACGGGCGGCAGCGGACGCCGCGAACCACGCCAAGACCCGGTTCGTCGGCCTGGTCAGTCACGAGCTGCGATCGCCGCTTTCAGCGGTTCTGGGATATGCGGCCCTTCTGAAGGATTCCGGCGTCCGGCTGATGGACGAGCGCCATCGCGGTTTCATCGAGTCCATCGAGCGCAGCGCGATGCACATCGCCGCCATGGTCGACGACCTGATCGATCTGAGCGCTGCGGAGAGCGGGGTCATAACGCTGCGTCCGCAAGCGGTCGACATAGGCGTGCTCCTGGCCGACGTGGCCGCGATCCTCTCGCAGCGCGCCGACGATGCGGGCGTCCGGCTGCAGGTGAGGTCGGAGGGGGGGCTGATCCTGCACGCGGACGAGAAGCGCCTTCGCCAGGTACTGATCAACCTGATCACGAATGCCATCCGCTTCACGCCGCAGGACGGGGAGATCCGGGTGGCCGCCGCCGGCACGCCGTGCGGCGGCGTCGCGATTTCCGTCGCCGATACGGGTATCGGCATTGCGCCCGCCGATCAGGCCCGGATCCTGGAACCCTTCGTCCAGGTCGACAACGAGATCAACCGGCGCGGCGGGGGCACAGGGCTGGGCCTGCCCCTGTCCAAGCGGCTGGTCGAAGCGCATGGCGGGACGCTCGCCATCGAGAGCGCCGTCGGACAAGGCACGACCGTAACGATCCGCCTGCCCCGGATGGCCGCCGGCGGTGCCGCGCGCGAGCGGGAGACGGCCGCGCCGCATCGGGCGATGCCGCCACCCGATCGCGCGTCCGCCCTGACGTCGTCCGCCTCGCCTACAGAGCGACCGTAAATTCCCGCAGCGCCTCCGGCCGGAACGCGAGCCCATGACCGGGCCGGTCGGGCGGCCGCATGGTGCCGTCGCGCACCGTCACCGGATCGACCAGGAGGTCCTCCAGCCAGCCCATGTATTCGAGCATGTGCGGGTTCGGAATGGCGCACATCAGGTGGCCCATCAGCTCGTCGAAGCAGTGCGGCGCGATCAGCATGCCCCAGGTGTCGGCGACGGCGGCGATCCGCCTGAGCTCCGTGAAGCCGCCGCGCATGGGATCCGGCTGCAGGATCGGGATCTTCGGGTTCTCGAAGAAGGGCCGGAGGTCATGGCGCCCGAAATGGTTCTCGCCGCCGACGACGCGCAGGTCGAGCGCGTCGGCGATGCGGAAGTAGCCGGCGAAGTCGTCGGGACGGACGGGCTCCTCCATCCAATAGACGCCGTGCTCCTCGAACCGCCGCCCCATCGGGATGGCCGTGTCGGCGGTCCAGCCGCAGTTGATGTCGATCATGATGTCGACCTCGTCGCCGAGCGCATCGCGCATCTGGCGGACGTGCGCCACGTCCTGGTTCAGGCTCCACATGTGGCCGGCCTGCATCTTGATGGCCCTGAAGCCCGCATCCGCGTAGCGGCGGGCCTTCTCCACCATCCCGTCGCCGCCGAGCCCGCGCCAGCAGCCGCTGCCATAGGCCTTTACGTCGCGCGCCGCACCGCCCCACAGGCGGTAGAGCGGCAGTCCGGCATGCTTGCCGAGGGCGTCCCACAGGGCGATGTCGACGGCCGACTGCGCCATGACCGTGATGCCCGCCCGGCCCATCGTGGCCGTCGCCTTCCACAGGTCGTCCCAGATGGCTTCCACCGCGGTGGCGTCGCGACCCAGGATGCGCGGCGCGATCACCTCCCGGATGCAGGCCTGCAGAGTCGCGAGGCCGCCGCCCAGCGGCTGGAGGTAGCCGAGCCCGACCACACCGGATTTGGTCTCGATCTCGACCAGCAGGATCTCGCGCGGCAGGTCGTAACCGTGCGCGAAGCGCGGCGGATCGACCCAAGGGGCGCGCAGCGCGGTCGTGCGGATGTCGGCGATGATCATGGGCACTTCTCCGTGGGCGCGGTCGTTTCTGTTGCACGGATGATGCGCCATGCCCGCGCCGGGCGAAACCGCGGGCGACGCAGCGCAGCCCGCCCTTCCTGGCGCGGCGGCCCTCTGGCATAGTCCGGCCGCCATTCGGGGCGGGTCACAGGCGGAGACGCGGGGTGCAGGATACGGTCGTCGACGACCCACGGCCCAGGCTCACCATCGTCACCGTGAACCGGAACATGCGCGACGGCCTCAGACGGACGATCGCCAGCGTCCGCGGCCAGACATGCCCCGGCGTCGAGCATCTGGTGGTCGACGGCGCCTCGACGGACGGCTCGCCGGCACTTCTCGGCGAGATCGCGGCCGACGGTGGCGCACCCCTGCTCCGCTGGCTGAGCGAGCCGGACGGCGGCATCTACGATGCCATGAACAAGGGCGTGCGGCTGGCCCGCGGGGCGTGGCTGCTCTTCCTCAATGCCGGGGACGAGCTGGCGGCGCCGGATGCACTGGCCCCGGCCCTGGCGGTCGCGGAAGCGGGCGGGGCCGGAATCGTCTACGGCGACGCCCGGATCGCCTATGGCGACGGGTCGCGCGCGTTGCGCCCGGCGGGGCCGATCGACACGATCGTGCGGACGATGCCCTTCGCCCACGCCGCCACCCTCATCCGGCGCGATCTTCTGATCGAGCGGCCCTATGCGACCGATGGGCAGGCGTGCGACTACGCCTTCTTCCTGGCTTGCCGCAGCGCCGGGACGGCGTTCCGATACGTGCCGGGGGCGATCGCGACCGTCGAGGCCGGCGGCGTCAGCGACCGGCGGCGCATACGGTCGACCCTCGAACGATGGCACGCGGTACGCAGCCTGGGCTGCGGGTCGCCGAGGCTGGATGTCTGGTATGCCGGCGCACTTCTCCGCGCGGCCGTGGCTCCGCCGCTGGCGCGCCTCGCACCTGCCCCGTTCCTGCGGCGCCTGCGGCGCGCCCGGCTCGCCGGTTGAGCGCCGCTTCCCCATGACACACGGCGCGATTTCCACAGTGTTCGCCGCAGCGGAAGGCATCCTGCTGCTCGGGGTCCTGCTGATCTGCATGCGCGCCGAGGCCGTGGGCCGCTGGCTCGGGGTGGTCGACCATCCGGACAAGCTGCGCAAGCTGCACAGGGCGCCGACGCCGCTGGTCGGCGGCATCGCCAGCATGGTGCCGCTGCTCGCCGTCGCGGCACTCGAAGGCTGGCGCCAGCCGTCTCACGCGCCGCTGTTCGCGACGCTCGCCTTCTCGACGGCTGCGTTCCTGCTCCTCGGCCTCGCCGACGACCGGCGGCACGTCTCGGTGACGGCGCGGCTGCTGCTCTCGACCCTAGTGCTCACCATGGCGCTCGCCCTCCAGCCGAGCCTGACGCTGCCCACCCTCGCCTTCGGCGCGGAGGGAGGGGCGGCGCTGCACTTGGGCCTGCTGGGCGGGCCGTTCGCACTGCTCTGCCTCCTCGGCTTCCAGAACGCGGTCAACATGGCCGACGGCGCCGACGGTCTCGTCATCGGCATGGCGCTCGGCTGGGTCGGGCTGCTGCTGCTGCACGCACCGCCGGAGCTTACGCTCTTCCTCTGGATCTGCGGCGCGTCGCTGGCGACGACACTGCCCTTCAACCTGCGCGGCAAGCTGTTCCTCGGCGACGCGGGCAGCTATGCGGTCAGCGTGCTGATCGGCATGGCCGCCATCCACACCTACAATGCGTCCGCCGAGCTGTCCGCCGCGAACGTCATGCTGTGGTTCCTCCTGCCCGTGGCGGACTGCCTGCGCCTCATCGGGACGCGGCTGCGCATGGGGCGCTCGCCGTTCGAGCCCGACCGCAACCACCTGCACCACAGGCTGGCCGCGGTGATGCCGCAGCGCGCGGCGGTGGCGGCCTATCTGGCGCTGGCGCTGCTGCCCGGGACGGCCGCGGAACTGCTCCCGCACCGGGCGCCGCTGCTCGCATTCTCGGTGATGTTGGTGTACCTGTTGATCCTGCGGATCACGTCGCCGGTGCGGCGCCAGTCCGCCTGACGGGCGTCGTCGAGCGGGCCGGCCAAGGCCGGAATCGAGCCGGAGTTTGCCATGGGTCGTGCCGAGGCCGTGTCCCCCCAGATCGTCCCCGTCATTCTCTCCGGCGGCAGCGGAACGCGGCTCTGGCCACTGTCCCGTTCGCTCTATCCCAAACAGTTCCTGCCCCTCGCCTCGGAGCGCACGCTCCTGCAGGAAACGCTGCTCCGGGTCGCCGGCGGCGGCGGCTTCGCCGCACCGATCGTCGTCTGCAACGAGGAGCACCGCTTCATCGTCGCCGAGCAGGCGCGGCTGGTCGACATCGAGCCGCAGGCGATCGTGCTCGAGCCGATGGGCCGGAACACCGCGGCCGCGGTGGCCGTCGCGGCCCTCATGGTCGCCGGGCGCGATCCGCACGCGCACCTGCTCGTGATGCCGTCGGACCA
>Ga0209024_1000616_pt1 | contig 52089 bp, 50 predicted proteins | sample AutmiccommunBRH5_FD_187380 | JGI IMG/M metagenome (GOLD analysis project Ga0209024, IMG submission 187380) | Deep subsurface microbial communities from Mt. Terri, Switzerland - Autotrophic microbial communities BRH/5 (SPAdes) (version 2) | ecosystem: Environmental > Aquatic > Deep subsurface >... | reverse complement strand
GAAATCCGGTGAAGTGGTGTGGCTATCGAAGGCGCGCTCTGCCGATCCACTCACCGATGGAGTCGATCGATACGTCGGCTTGGAACGTATGGAGCCCGGCGATTAGCACATCCGCAGTTGGCTCAGCCCAGGACGGTCATGCTCACGCTGTTCAAGATCGCCGCCCGCGTCAAACAGTACAAAGACCGGGTGCTGCTGCATCTGCCCAGCAGCTGCCCGGTCAAGGGGCTGCTGGCGCAAAACACACAATTCCGGCTACGTGTAGACCACTTCACGACATCACGTAAAATACATGTTATAAGAATTTATATGTTATATTTTTCTATAACATACGGACAAGCGCATGGACCCACGGAACGACAGCCCACAACAACGCCTCACCCTTCTGGAATTGCTTCTGGTTTGGGAAGGGCGAATTTACCGTTCGCGGGTGTGCGAACTGTTCGGCATCGGTCTGCCACGGGCGAGTCAGTGGATCAAGGAAATACGCGATCTGAACCCCACCTGGATGCAATGGGACAGCAAGTCCAGAAGCTACTTCGTTACGGCTGATTTCTATAAGCGGTACACCAAGGCCTCTCAGGCCAGTATTTCAGAATCGCTTTCCAGATACCTTTCCATGGTCGGGCTTCCCTATGCGTCGGCCATGGACGACGGTGAGGGTACGATGTGGTCAGCCACACCAAGCATCACCGCCCCGTTACCCAAGACATTCGCCAGCCTTGGGCACGCAATCAGACAGGCAAAAGCCGTCGATATCGAGTACATGTCGTTGAGCGAGCCTGCACCGCATCGTCGCACGATCCATCCACACAGCCTGGTTCTCGCTGGCCGCAGATGGCATGTGCGGGCCTACAGTGAAACCAATCAGGAATTCCGCGATTACGCACTGGGGCGAATCCTCGAGGTGAAACTCTTGACGCGTCCTTCGGATCGCACCCGATTCGATGACCCCGACTGGAACACCAAGGTCAAGGTGCGGCTGGTTGCCCACCCTGAACTCTCTCCCGAACAGGCCAGGGTGATCCAGGCCGAATACTTCAATGGAACTTCGAGCCGCGTAGAAACCTGCCGCGCGGCGCTTGTTCCCTATTTCATCCAGGACATCCGGGCTGCCATGGACACAGAGGCCCAGCATGCCCCTGAGTATCTGATCGCCGTTGAGAACGCACGGGAGGTGTCCAAGTGGCTTTTCAACCGCTAGGCGCGGGCGGCGGTGCTGCCTCACTTCTGTTCACCCGACTGCCAGAGCGTCTATTTGCGCCGCTCGCCTCGCCAAACAAGCAGACCTACTGGGGCATCCTTTGTGCTCTTCACGACAGGCGCTTCGGGCCAGATGCCCCGTTGCCGCCCAGTCACGGATTCACAACGCGTGATATCACCCAGGACATTGAGTCAGAACTTGTCATTCACGATTCCTGGACAGACGAGGAAGGCGCGACGCCCGAAACCCCGCTCAACATCCGGGCCATCACCATCTTCAACCGACTGCATGATTGCGGGTGGCTGCGACTGGACCGCCATGGCGTCGACAAGCGAGTTTCGATGACCCCCACGGTCAACCAGTTTCTGGGGCAACTCATCAATTTCGCGGAAACCGGGCCGATCTACGTGGCAGGCAAGGTTCGCTCCATCGAGGCCAACCTGAAACTGGTAATGGAAGGCGCCGGAGGCGACTCGCTTTCCGAGGCCGCCGACCAGGCGAGAAACCTCCTCGAACACATCCGCAATACCGGTACGAACGTCCGTGACCTGATGAGCGCGCTCGGGGCGGAAGAAACTACCACTCAGTACGTCCGCCGCTTCTTCAGCGATTTCATCGAGCAGGTGTTCATCGGCGACTACAAGGAACTCAGAACGCGCGAGCACCCTTTGTCACGGCGTCCACAAATCCTGCACTGGGCCGAAGAACTTCACGGCTCCGAGCAAAGCCGCGAGCGCCTGATCACCTGGTACGCAACCAAACGCTTCCAGGGCGACCGCATCAAGGCGGAGCGCATGTTCGAGCGGGATGTACAGAAATTGCGCGATATCCAGCGAATCGATGATTACCTTGAGCGGCTGGATGACGAGATCCGGCGCGCAAATCGCCGGGCTCTTGCCTATCTGGATTACCGGCTACGTTCCCTGCGGCCTATCGACAAGGTGGTTGATGCTGCAATCGCTCGAGTCATGGACGACCAGGGGGACATTCACGAGGGTCCGTTCGCTCCCGGCGACATGATCAGCCCATCCAATCTCGCCGAACCAAGGAGGCAAGAGGCACGGGAAAAAGCGCCGCAGCTAAGGGAAACCGCCCCAACAGACGAAGATATTGCGAGGGCAAAGCTCAGGGCCCTTGCTCGTAATCTGCGCCTAGTGAACGCCCCCAAACTCGCTGAATTTGTATCCCGCCAGCTTTCCGGCCGGCAAGCCATCACCAGTGAAGAACTTCAGCTCGAAGGCGTGGCCGACGTTCGCGCTTATCAAACCCTGCTCGTTCTCGGTGCGGCAATGGAAAGTGGCTCGGCTTATTTGCAGCAGCAGGCGTCAACCATGATGCGTGGCTTCAGGGTCCGCCGCACAGACGACAAGGAAATTGAAAACAAGTGGATTACCGGTGTTCCGTTCCAAATAGAGAACGCGAAGAAATCGGCCGCCACCAAAGGGAAGTCGATATGAGCCAGTATTGGGAAAACATCGCAGCAAAGACCGACAAGCAATACGTTGCAGAGGACTTCCAGTCCACCGCCAGCCGCCTGCTCGCCGAGCAAGTGCTTTATTACGCCGATCGGCAGAGCCGCATGGCATACGGCATGGTTGAGCAGTTCGAGCGCGAGTTCAAACACGTCCTCTCGCTGGTCGGCAGCGGTTTGATCGTGAACAGGCAACTGCGTTATGCCTGCGCCACTCCGGACAATGGCAAGGCAGGAACGGCCAATACTGCGCAAACGCTGCTCGCCCTCGTGCTCAGAAAAATCTATGACGAACAGGCCAGGACAGGGCAGCTGAACGACGATGGCGAAGTGATCTGCGATCTGGTCGAGCTTGAGGAAAAGTATCGCCTCTCCACTTCCGGCAAGCGCGAGCTGCCTGGACGCGGCGAACTGGAAAGCTTGGTCAAGACACTGAAACGCTGGGGGATCGTCCGCAAGATGGATGAGCATGAATTCGCCGATATGGCCGCTGGCAGTGACCAGCCATACGTACTAGCCATACGCCCCGCCATTGTGGATCTGCTGGGTGAGGCAGCGATCTCCCGGCTGGCTCAGTTCACACAATCATTCGAACCCGCACGGGATTCTTCTGATGATGAAGACGGTCAAGGACCGGACCAGGCAGAGGAAGCCGAAGCATGAAATATCTGGAAAGTATCAACCTGGTGCAGTTCTTTCTGTATGAAAGAGAGCATGTCCGCATTTCCGAGATCACAGGAATATTCGGGCCAAACGGCAGCGGAAAAAGCTCGTTTCTCGATGCCGTCCAGATCGCCATGTTCGGCGCAAACAGCCGCCTGATGGCGCTGAATGCTCAGGCAGACGAGAACAAGACGACCCGTTCGATTCGAAGCTACTGCCTTGGTCAGTACGGCGATACGCCCGAAGACCGGGTACGGCCACGCTCGAATACCTATATCACGCTGGTCTGGCGCGACTCCGAAACCAAGAAACCCGTCTCCATGGGGGTTTGCATCTATGCGGCCGAGGACAGCGAGCAGCACAAAGTGCTTGGACGCTATCTGCTTCCTAACGTGGAACTGACTCTGGGTGACCACCTTGAGACCGTCGACGGCAAGGAAAAGCCGAGAGAATGGAATGCCTTCAAGCAGCAGTTGCTTCAGCGGTCAAAGGTGTCAGGCGAGGAATGCGTGTTTGAGGAGGCCGATCGCTATATTCGCGCTTGCCTTCTTGAGCTGCGCGGTTCGGGCGGGGCACCGTCATACGATGCCTTTGTCCGCGCGTTCCGCTTTGCGCTGAGAATGCGCTTCGATAAGACGGTGGACGAGATCGTACGTAACGACGTGCTCGAATCCCGGCCAACCAACATCAAGCGGTTCAAGGAAGTCACCGATTCCTTCCGGCGCCTGGCCGAGCTGGTGGCCGAGGTAGAGAAGAAGATTATCGATGGCAGCATGATCGAGACCGCATTCAATAACGCCACAATCGCTTCTGGCAAAGCGGTTACCTGGAAGGCCTTGGGGATGGACGTGGCGCTAGAACAGGCCAACCAGGCGCACGATGAGGCGCAAGCAGTCATGAATGTTGCCGAAGAAACATTCAAAAATGCCGAGGATGCTTTTCTAGCGTTAAGTACCGAACATACTGATGCGGTAGATAAAACGAAGCTCTTTCGCGGGCTGCGTGAACGGCATGCCTCACATGACGATTACGCTGGGCTCCAGAGCCAGATTCGCACAGATCGCGATAGGGCAAAACGGAAGATAAATGACATCATCGGCCAGCTTTCCCAGTTCCGAGACTTCCTGAAGAAAGCGGCGGAGGCAGGAATCCTTGAAGAGGTTGTTACCCTTAACCTGCTCGCCGAATCACAAAAACTGGCCGTGTTGATCGAACGTTTCGACGAAACCGAGTGGAGTGAGGTCGAGGTCCACCTGCGAACCGCGATTCAGGTTTCAGAGCTGGCACAGCAGAAACTGACCGCCATCGGCAACACACTCAGCGACCAGCTGAATACCGCCAAAGAAGACCTAAAAAATGCACAAGGTTCGCTTGAACGGGCCAGCCAGGGCAAAACCCCACTCAATCCAAATGTCGAGACCCTGATGCGGGAGTTGCGGGACGAAGGGATCAACCCTGTGGTGGCATGCGATGTCGTCAGGATCACGAAGAAAGAATGGCAGCCTGCAATTGAGGCCTACCTGGGTGGCAACCTGCAGGCTTTACTTGTGGCTCAAAATCAGGAACGACAGGCATTCGAGGTTTATCGCGGTCTGCCGGGCAAGCGTGCCGTGTACGGCGCCAAGATCGTTATGGAGAGCCGGCAAGAGATCGGTCGGCGCTATGAAGGCGGCTCCGTTGCCGAACTGATCGAAGGCACCGACCCGGCAGCCGTTGCCTACCTACGTGGTCTTTTCGGGGACATGGTATGCGCCACAACCACCGCGCAGGCAATGGAACGTGGCAAGCGCACTCTCACTCAGGATGGGATGCTCGTAGGCAAAGGCACCATCGAACGATTGAAGCTGGTTGCCGATGGTGATCTTCGCATCGGGCGTGACGGAGGAGGACGGCACCTTGAAGCGGCCCAAAAACATGTCACAGCTTGTGAGAAAGCAGTGACAGCCATCAGTATTCAAGCAAACGCAGTAGAAGCATTATCCAGGGTGCTTCGGATATTCCCCTCTGAAGAACAAGCCCAAACCTTCATCAAAGGCTTCTGGAAAGAGGCGGAAACCGCCAATGCTGCCGCAGCAAGCCTTGAAGTAAAGCTTCAAGGCGCAGCCAATGAAGAATATTTGAAGCTCGGCCAGGATGAAGAACTTTGGTCACAGAAGGCTGAAACGTTAAGTAAGGCCGTCACTACTGCTAACGGCGATCTAGGCGTTGCAAAAACCGCATTTGGAGAGCGCTCACGGGATGTTAAAGCAGCTGAAGCGAAAGCTCTGGCTGCCAGCGATGCCTCTGAAAATGCCCGCAATGACCCGGAATACGACGTCGCCTTCTCATCGCAACATTGGGATGCTGTCCTTGAAAAATTCGGTGAAAACTATGCAGACATGGCAATCCACTGCGACGGCAAAAAGAAAGAAGCCATCAAGCAGATAGAACGCGAGGTCAGCAAGGGAAGCGGCCTGATGGGCGAGTTTCTGTCGAAATACCGGGAACAGGCCAGCGAAGAGGTGCTGGAGGACTGGCGCAAGGGTCAGGCCTGGATGGGCGACATCCTGAAACGTCTGCGGGACACCGAATTGCTCGACTTCAAGGAGCAGATGAACGACGCCTACAAGGTCTCACAGGATACGTTCAGGAATGACGTCGCCTTGGCCCTGAGCCAAAACATCGACGCGCTTGACCTGACCATGGGGCAGCTAAACAGGGTGTTGAAAGAGTGCCCCGCGTTCACCAACGGAGAGCGTTATCAATTCAAGCGCGTCGTACGCCCGCATTTCAAGCCGCTCCTCGAATTCGTGAAGAACATCGCCTCATTTGGTCCACAGGAAGACTTGTTGGGTGGGGCCGGCGATATCCCGCCGCAGTTCAAGGAACTGCTAGAAGACAAGATCGCGCCAGGCGCCGGAAGCGTCAAAAGCCCCTTGGATGACTACCGCGAGTTCTATGAATTCGACGTCGAGATTTTGCGTGAAGACCTCCTAACGGCAAAACAGAAAGTCGTTGGCCATCTAAGCAAGCGCATTGGACCAGGATCTGGCGGCGAGCATCGTGCACCGCTGTACGTGATTGCCGGTGCGGCGTTGGCATCGGCCTATCGCCTTGATCGTGGCAACCGGGACGGCATCAGGCTGATCCTGCTGGACGAAGCCTTCAACAAGATGGACCCGACCAATATCACGGCCACGATGCGCTACCTGCAGGATCTTGGCTTGCAGGTGTTCATGGCCAGCCCTGGCGAGAATCTGGGCGTGCTCAATGCCTTCCTGCATCGCTACTACGACATCTCGAAAGACTCTCTACGCAATGTGATCTTCATCGACGGCCATGATGTCACAGACGAAGTCCGGGAGATGTTCATGTCGGACGATCTGGATACGCACCCCGAACTCATCGAGCAGGAAGTCAATCGTATGCACGGAACGGGAGCGGCTGTAATCCAGACGGCATAGATATTCCATGGACACGAAAGCACACAACGCCCTCAAGAAACTGCTGGAGGCTGGAAATCGGGAAAAGGCTGGAGTGCGATCGACCCGGCCGGCGCTCACCAAGGCGCAACTCGTCGACTATCAGGCTACGCGTGCTCTGGCAGAGAAGGAGGCCTTCGAGGCCGCAATGAAGGTTGCCAGAGCCGAAGGCGCCGTGACCCTCACATGGGAGAAAGGATATGGCGAAGACGGGTTCATCCAGCGCGTCGAGTTGATCGATATCGATGCTCTGGCGAAGCTGATTGGCGTGGATACCGCAGCAAGTCGACTTGAGAGAGCAGCCGTTCAGTTTTCCCCATTGTTGGAAAAACACCCCGTTCTGTCAGTGGTGCTTGCTCGCTGGGCCAGCCTGAAAAAGGTTCGAACCTTCGGCCCGGAGGATGCCCAGGACTGGATCGATGCTGCCCGCATCGTCAGTTTTATGACCGCAACCCGTGAGAACAGCACGGTTGATGAGCCAATCCGAGAAGTCAGCGCGCGTCTGTTCAAGGACAGCAAGCGCATCGAGAATCTGTCAGCACCAGTCGATGTGCTCCTGACCGGGGATGTCGATGCCGAGATTAGAGAACCAGCCGATGTATGGCAGGAAATCGGCCTGTTCAGGGAGGAACAGCCCGTTCGCTTGGCGGGTAGGGTGATCGTAACGCGCACACGCGTCACGGCGCTCCTGGATGAACCGTATGGGGCTTTTCCTGCGCCTTCGGTTATCAGCCTGGCCAGCAACCCGAAGCTGGTTATGACTATCGAAAACCAGACCACGTTTCATGGCGAGGCGAGACGCCGGCACGATGAGGAAATCCTGCTCATCTATACCGCTGGCATGCCCACGCCCGCTTGGCGATCGATGTACGTCCGATTACTCAAAGGCCTTCCTGATAGCGTGCCGGTTTACCACTGGGGCGACATCGATGAGGGCGGATTCCGGATCGCCGCCATTCTGGCCAGTGAAGCCAATTCATCAGGTCACACCCTTCAGCCCTGGAAGATGCATCCAGACGATGTGCCGATGGATCGGCGTGTTGAGGCCAGGCCACACACACTAGAGAGAATCCAGCATTTTGCGAGTGCGGCAGGTTGGGACGCGCTGGGTGACGAAGTGGCGCTGGCTGGGTTCACGGTTGAGCAGGAAGCGTTAAGGTAGCTCCGGGCTTCGCACATCAGGCGATGCAACGGCCAATTAAATCCGCAATTTCGGCGAATGCGCACTCCCGACCCATACCGCCACCCTGCCTACGAAGCCTTGACGGTCGGCTAGCTGGGGCCGAGCCGCCATTCAAAAATTCGCGGTGAATGCCGGGTCATCGGCCAAAGCCGCCGGTGGCGTACTGCGCCACGGCGGACAGCTTTGCGCCCTCTACCGGCCACTGATTAGAGGCCGCTGAAACCAGAAGGCGGCCACACAAAGGCTATCGGCGCCTTGCGTGCGGCCGACGCTCCGGATGCTAGATTTCAGTCTGCTCCGAGATCTCCAGCGCGTCATCGACCTCGATCCCAAGGTAGCGCACAGTGCTCTCCAGCCTGGTATGGCCGAGCAAGAGCTGGACGGCCCTTAGGTTCTTGGTTCGCTTGTAGATCAGTGTCGCCTTGGTCCGTCGCATGGTGTGCGTGCCATAGACCGTCGAATCGAGTCCGATGGCGGCAACCCACTGATGCACGATGCGGGCGTACTGGCGGGTAGAAACATGAGGCGATTTCGCTAGGCGACTGGAGAACAGATAGTGCTCCGGCCTCAAATTCGCTTTTTCGATCCATGCCGATACGGCAGACCTGGTCGGTTCGGTCAGTTCGAACTGCACCGGGCGTTGGGTCTTTCGTTGCACGACCATCGCTCGGGGCAATATCTGGTTGCCGTGCGTCACGTCCCGAACGTGCAGATTCACCAGATCGCATCCACGCAACTTGCTGTCGATCGCCAGGTTGAACATGGCCAAGTCACGAACGCGATGTTCGTTCTGGAGGTGGATTCGGGTGGCCCAGATGTCCTTGGGTTGAGTGGTGGCTTTTGGCCGACCAGCTTGCCTTTGTTCCAAGGCTCACGAGATTGATTGGCTTCCATGTCAGACTCCTTCGTGATTGATGGGAGTCTGATTGTCTTGCCAAGCCGCTGGCGGCTGCTTTCAGGGAGACAGGTTGGATGCGTACAACCGGCCAGCAAGGCTGGTCGGGATGATAACGATCAAGGTCCTCTCCATGCCCCTGAGTGGATAGTCAACGTGGGGAAGTAAATGTAATCCCCATTCAACAACGCGCCGACAGGCGCGTTTTTACTTTGAAGCGACGATTGACCCAGGACCCAAATCATGTAACGATCACAACATGAATGTAGAGTCCGTTACATGGTTGCTGATAGTTCTCACCCTGCCCACGCAGAACGCCACGGCGCGCATGCGCATCTGGCGCGGCCTGAAGAGCCAGGGGTGCGCGGCGTTGCGCGACGGTGCCTGGCTGTTGCCGGAAACCGTCGCCACGCGCCCGGAGCTTGAGGCGCTGGCCGATGAAACCCGCGCGGCCGGCGGCACCGCATGGGTGCTTCGGCTGGACGCGGAGGATGCCCAGTCGGCCGCATTCCGGGGAATGTTTGACCGCAGTCCCGAATACGCCGATTTGTTGGCGGATATGGCTCACTTCGATCCGCTTGCCGAGAATGTCACGACCGCCAATAAAGCCCTGAAGGCCTTACGGCGCCGTTACGAAACCCTGGTCGAGCAGGATTATTTTCCGGGCGCCGACCAACTCGATGCGGAAGCGCGCTTGCTGACGCTGGAAGCCATACTGGCGTCCCGGCTCTCACCCAACGAACCGCATTCCCGGGAGGGCCAGCCCGAACGTCTTTTGCTCGCTGACTTTCAGAAGCAGACCTGGGCCACCCGGCAGGACCTGTGGGTGGACCGGCTGGCATCCGCGTGGCTGATTCGCCGGTTCATCGACCGCAAGGCACGCTTCATCTGGCTGCAGCACGTCAAGGACTGTCCGGCGAGTGCGCTGGGGTTCGATTTCGACGGCGCGCGCTTCACCCACATCGGGCATCGCGTCACCTTCGAGACCCTGCTTGCGAGTTTTGGCCTGGAAAGCGACGCAGCCCTGATGCGGATGGGCGCCATAGTCCATGCACTGGATGTGGGCGGCGAGGCGCCCGAGGCAGCGGGCTTCGAGATGTTGCTGAAAGGCCTGAAGACGCGCATCGAGGATGACGACGCCCTGCTCAAGCAGGGCGGGCAGATGCTGGACGATTTATACGCGGTTTTTACCACCTCATAATTCGAAGGAAACCATCTTGACCACCCCGACCGAACGCCCCGCCCATCCCAGCTTCTGGGAGGCTTTCAAATACTGGCTGATACTCGGCTTCATCAGCTTTGGCGGTCCCGCCGGGCAGATTTCCATCATGCACCAGGAACTGGTGGAAAAACGCCGCTGGATTTCCGAACGCCGCTTTCTGCATGCGCTGAACTATTGCATGGTGCTGCCCGGCCCCGAGGCGCAGCAGCTTGCCATCTACATCGGCTGGATGCTGCATCGCAGCTGGGGCGGTATCGTCGCCGGCACGCTGTTCGTACTGCCGTCGCTATTCATTCTGGCTGCCTTGACTTATGTGTATCTCGCCTTTGGCGACCTCACCTTTGTGCAAGGCGTGTTCAACGGCATCAAGCCGGCGGTGGTGGCCATCGTGGTGTTCGCCGCCTGGCGCATCGGTTCGCGTGCGCTGAAAAACAAGGTCTTGTGGGCGCTTGCTGCTGCGTCCTTCATTGCCATCTTCGCCTTCCATGTGCCCTTCCCCTACATCGTGCTGGCGGCAGGCCTGCTCGGCTTCATCGGTGGCAAGTTGATGCCGGACACATTCAAGGTCGGCGGCGGCCATGGCGCCAGCAACAAATCCTTTGGTCCAGCGCTGATCGACGACGACACGCCGCCGCCGGCCCATACGAAGTTCCGGCTCGGTCGGCTGCTGATCCTGACTGGATTGTTTGTCGCGCTGTGGGGCGCAGCCATGCTCCTGTTGCCGGGCGGCACCCTGCACGACATGGGGGTGTTCTTCACCAAGGCCGCGCTGATCACCTTCGGCGGCGCCTATGCGGTGCTGCCCTATGTCTATCAGGGCGGCGTCGAGCACTACCAGTGGCTGACCGCCACCCAGATGATCGACGGACTGGCCCTGGGCGAAACTACCCCGGGACCGCTGATCATGGTGGTGTCCTTCGTCGGCTTCGTCGGTGCCTGGACCAAGGAGATCTTCGGCCCTGACGCCCTGTTCCTGGCGGGTTTCGCCGGCGCCAGCGTGGCCACCTTCTTCACCTTCCTGCCATCATTCCTGTTCATCCTGGCCGGCGCGCCGCTGGTGGAAGCCACCCACGGCGATCTCAAGTTCACCGCGCCGCTGACCGGCATCACTGCCGCCGTGGTGGGCGTGATCCTCAACCTCGCGCTGTTCTTCGGTTGGCACGTGATCTGGCCCCGTGCCACCGAGGCGGCGCCGTTCTCCGGTGGCTTCGAGTGGTTCTACGCGCTGATCTCGGTGGCGGCGTTCTTCGCGCTGTGGAAATACAAGATGGACGTCTTAAAAGTGATCGGCGCCTGTGCGGCGGTCGGTCTGGTCTACACCTACTTGATTGGATAAAACATGTCTTACGAAATGAAACCCCTCACCTGCAATCCCGGTGCGTTGTCCGGCCTGTCCGAAAAGATCATCGTCAGCCATTACGAAAACAATTATGGCGGCGCGGTAAAACGGCTCAATGCCATCGAACAAGAGCTTGCCGAACTTGACTGGGCAACCGCGCCCGTATTCGTGGTGAATGGCCTGAAACGCGAAGAACTCATCGCGAGCAATTCCATGATCCTGCACGAACTGTATTTCGACAGCCTTGGCGCAAGCCCTGCCAGTGCCGGCTTGCTGGCCCAGCTTCAACAGGATTTTGGCGGTATGGCGCAGTGGGCAGCGCAATTTGCAGCCATGGGCAAGGCACAGGGCGGCGGCTCCGGCTGGGTGCTGCTGGCGTGGTCCGCGCGCGACAACAAACTCATCAACACTTGGGCCTCGGATCACACCTGCAACCTTGCCGGGGCGACGCCCATCCTCGCGCTCGACATGTACGAGCACAGCTATCACATGGATTTCGGTGCAAAGGCCGCTGCCTATGTCGAGGCTTTCATGAATAACCTCAACCTCGCTGCCGCTTCCAGCAAGCTGGCGGCCCTGAAAGGAGCCTGAGCTTGGAACGCACCATCAAACCCGCCGACCTCAACCCCGACACCACGCTCGTGCTCGACGTCCGCCGCGAGGCTGACTATGCCGTTTCCAGCGAGACCATTCCTGGCGCGTCCTGGAAAAACCCGGACCAGATCAGCTCGTGGATTGATGCCGTACCCACGGCACATGACGTGGTGATCTATTGCGTGCGGGGTGGCTCCGTTTCCAACGCCACCGTCGACGCATTGCAAGCCGCAGGTATCAAGGCTCGTTTTATCGAAGGTGGAATTGAAGGCTGGAAAGCGGCGGGGCGACCTGTCTCCAGCAAGAGACCTTTATAAACCGGGCGACATAACTCGCTTGTGCCTGACCTCTCCCGCGATACTGAGTCGGCGTGTCCATCAATCTGGAGTGTACGTGCATGAAAAACTGGTTACGTTATTCGATCTTCGCCTTGCTGGGCATGCTCATGCAGCCTGCCTTCGCAGCCGAGTGGCTGCCGGAACCCATCCGGGTCTCTTCCCACGCCTGGGCCTGGATCGGCCCTTATGAGGGGCCGAACAAGGCAAACCGTGGGTTTCGCATGAATCTCGGTTTTGTAACGGGCAAGGATGCGGTTGCCGTTATCGACAGTGGTTATTCGCCGGAAATGGCACAAGCCATGTTGAGGCAGATCAGAAAGCGCACGCCTTTGCCTGTGCGCTACGTCATCAATACCAATTCCCAGCCGCATCGCTTTCTGGGCAATGACGTATTCCGCGAGGCGGGCGCTGAGATCATCGCCGCCAGGGAGGCCGCCGCCCGCATGGAAAGCGAGGGCGCAGGCCTGGCAGCGGCTGCCACCAGCGCGCTGGAATTAAAGGAAGGATCGATCCAGGCACCCAAGGCGCCGGATCGAATGATCGAGGAAGGCGCACCTGTTGCCATTGAGTTGGGCGGTGGGGTGCGCCTGAAAATCATCCACCTTGGCCAGGCGCACACCCGTGGCAGCCTGGTGGTTGAGGTTGTACCGGACATGACCGTGTTCGCGGGCGACATTCTCTACGGCGGTCGTTTACTTGCCGTGCTGCCCGACAGCAGCCTGACGGGATGGATCGCCGCGTACGACAAGTTGCGTGGCATGAAAGCAAAGCAGATGGTGCCTGGTCACGGCGAAGTGGCGCCTTTGGCCAGTTTTGAGCACCCCACCTATCGTTACCTGGCCGCACTCAAATCGCACATGGATAAAGCGGTGAAAGAAGGCGTGGATGTCGGCCAGGCAACTGCCGACTTTGATGCCGCTGCCTGGAAAAATCTGGCCAACTTTGCAGAACTGGCAGGGCGCAATGCGTCTCTCGCCTACCTGGAAAGTGAAGCGGAAGGATTTTGAAGATGAAATGGATCACCCGTGAACGCCCCAAGATCGACCGCATCGCCTGTCCCTGGCTGGTCGCCCGTTTCATCGACCCGGAAGCCGAATTTCTCTATGTGCCTGCCGCCGATGTGCTGAACATCGCGAAAGAAACCGGCGCCATACCCTACGACATCCCGGGCGTGGAATACGGCCATCGTGGAGAACTGTGCAGCTTCGATGCTTTTCTGGATAAACATGACCTCAACGATCCTGCGCTGCGGCAGCTCGCCGTTATCGTGCGCGGGGCAGACACCGACCGTCTCGACCTCGCCCCGCAGTGCGCCGGCCTGCTCGCGCTCTCGCTCGGCTTGTCGAGAAACTTCGCCGACGATCACGTGATGCTGAGTCAAGGCATGGTGATGTACGACGCGCTGTATGCGTGGGCGAAAAACACCCAAGGCGAGGGCCACAACTGGACCTATCCAACCTGATTTTTTCAATCCGTCCCACTTAGGACGTGTCCCTTTGTGGTGATAAACCTAGCGCTTCAGACTGAATCGAGCTTGGACTTTTTTAGGTGCTTCCAAGCGTCGGCTTGGGATTTTCGGATTTCAACCGGTGGACGCAAATAGAAATGGCCGTTCGGGGCAGCGTGTAGCCCAGTGTCACTTTTGGCCGGCCATTGCCGCCGCTGGTCTGGCTACCACTCATTGGCCGATGCACACCCAAGCTAGTTAAGCTCCTGTTACGCAGCTGATCGGGATGGCCGCAGTTTCAACATTACCCGCCCAAATTGGGCCAGTTTGGGTGGTGGTCATCGATCACAAAAGGGTGCGCATGACGCACTCCCGCGCGGGTGGCATCCTGGGTGTGGGCATGCCCCGTTGGCAGGTTTGGGTGTTCGTGCTCAATGACCTCTGGATCGTGGGAAGGCCAGACCATCGAACTGATCCACATGCTCAATGCGCCCGCGCAGCCGAGAACCACAAATGTCGCGGGCATGCCATAGCGAGTACCGAGCCAGCCGGCCAAGGGATAGAACAACAACCAACAGGCATGAGACAACGCGAACTGCGCGGCAAACAATGCAGGGCGATCCTCTGGATGAGAGGACCGCCGCAACAAGCGCCCGGAGGGGGTCTGGGCGGTGGAGTAGCCCAGGCCGAGTGCAAACCACAAGGCCATCAGCGAAGCATGTCCCACCACCAAGGTGCCCACGAACATGCCCGCGACCATCAACCCGATGCCGCCGAGCATCACGCTGCGATCCGTCAGTTTCTCCAACAGGCGGGGCAGGACCAGTGCAGCCACCATCGAGCCAGCGCCGAAACTGGCCAACGCCAGGGCCACCGCACTCTGGGTGAGTCCCAAACCGGCCTGAACGATCACCACCGTGTTGACAAAAACCATGGAGCCTGCCGCAGCCACGGCCGCATTGACGGCCAATAGTCCGCGCAACCTGGGCGTGGCAAGGTAGATACGCAGCCCGCGCGTGGTTCGGTCGTAGATACCACGGCGCTGCGTAGCCGGATGCGCCGGCAAGACCACCGACACCACCAGCGCTGCCGAGGCCAGGAATCCCACCACCGTTCCGACAAACAGATCATGAAAGCCGATCACTGTGAGCAAAGCAGCAGCCAGCATCGGACTGACCAGGCTCTCCATGTCGTACGCGAGGCGTGAGAGCGACAAAGCCTTGGTGTAGTCCTTCTCCTGCGGCAGCACGTCGGGGATGGTGGCCTGGAATGTGGGCGTGAAGGCAGCCGACGCCGCCTGCAGCACAAAGATCAGCACGTACACCTCCCAGATCTGGGAGACAAACGGCAGCATCAGGGCCACCCCCGCTCGCACCAGGTCCAGCGTGACCAGCATGGTGCGCCTGGGCAGGCGCTCGGCGAATGCTGCTGCGACCGGGGCAACGCCGACATAGGCGATCATCTTGATGGCCAGCGCCGTGCCCAGAACCATGCCCGCGTTTTCGCCAGCCAGATCAAAGGCCAGCAGCCCTAGCGCCACCGTAGCCAACCCGGTTCCGATCAAGGCAATCACCTGAGCGGCGAACAAATGGCGGTAGGTACGATGGGCAAGAATGTCAAGCATGTTGTGTCTCGGGGTCGAAGCACTCGGGCGCATTGGGAGCCCGAGGCTCAAAGATAGCGTGTGGGAATTGTCAGACCGGGCGCGCGCTCAAAAACCAGGAGCGACATCCTCATTCATGGCTGTGCCCGTGGCCAGCTTGGCCGCCATTTTCATGGGATCCGGATGGTTCACATCCAGCGAGCGTAGCCGCGAAACAGACTATCAAAAAAGTGCTGACGAGCGTTTTGAGCGTTTTCATTTGGAAATTCTTTCAGGAGATTGATCAGATGCGTGCAATGAAGGGCGCTGCGATACGCATCGCAGCGCCCTTCATTCACTTCATTTTTTTGATTTCTGTGTAGTCACCGCGGGTGCGCAGGATGACCTTCACGTTTGACTGGCCACGGTTGCGCCAGTACCAGCCATGATTACCCGTGAACGCTGCCTCAAGCACGCCTGCATCGGAGGAAACCTCGCGGCCCTTTTCGTAGCTGATCGATTTGCCTGGTGCGTCACCATGGGTATCGAAGTTGACTTCACCGCCCTCGACCACCCAGGCGTATTGAGCCTTTGCGCCTTGAGCCATTTTCAACTTGATTTCCGTTCCTTCGCCCGGCGTCAGGATGAGCGGTATCTCGTCGCGCCATGCAATCTTGGGGGCAGCGGCTTGAGTCGGCTCTTTCGGAGCTGCAGCCACAGCAGCCGTCACCGGAAGTTCTGCCGCGCTGGCTGTAGCCATGCCAGTCTCGCCGGTTGCGGGCAACAGCGCTGCCGGCGCGGAGGCTGCCGCATCGGCAGCGGCCTCTGCAGCCAGCTGCTGCTTGATGTCACCCATTTCAGTCAGGCGCAGGACCCGGCCGGCCCCGGTGGGATCGATGCCGTATTCGGCCGGAAGAACAACGGCAATCAGAAGGGCCAGCGCCGCAATGGCGGCCAGGATGGTGGAGCGCAAAAGTTGCTTGGAAGAGGGCAATTCGGCGCGCAGGGGGGTATCGCTGTTGTACATGTTGAATATTCCTATGGTTGTTCGTTCAGGCCACAAAGTAGCCGGTCAGTTGGAGGCCCACCAGCACAAAGCCGGCGGACATCATCGCGACGTTGGCGGTGTAGGCGTTGCGGACAAAGCTGGCCGTTCGCCGCCAGTAGCTCATGCCGATCAGGATGACGGCCAATGCCAGCAGCTGGCCGATCTCCACGCCCACGTTGAAGGCGAGCAGGTTGGGTACCAGGCCAGCGGGTGAGATCTCATATTCAAGAATCTTGGTCGCCAGACCAAAGCCGTGGAACAGGCCAAACACCAGGGTTGCAATCCTGGTGTTGGGCTGGAAGCCCAGCCAGCGCTGGAAGGCGCCGAGGTTGTCCAGCGCCTTGTACACAACCGACAGGCCAATGATCGCGTCGATCAGGTAACTATTGATCCCGACGTTGAAGTAGACGCCCAGGATCATCGTGGTGGAGTGACCCAGCGCGAACAGGCTGACATAGATGCCGATGTGTGAGGGTCGGTAGAGGAAGAAGATCACACCGAAGAGAAACAGGATGTGGTCGTAACCCGTCATCATGTGCTTGGCGCCCAGGTACATGAAGGGCAGCAGGTTGACGCCCGAAATTTCCTGGATGTAGCCCTTGTCACCCGCGGTGACTGCGTGGGCGAACGCGCTGCTCGCCATCAAGCTGAGCAACAAAATGCCGATGAAAGCCAGCCAGCGGGAACGCAACGCATCCCCGATCCATTGCTGCGTAAAAGTCATTGCAAATCTCCTAGTCATGATCCATCTCCCAAATCAGGTGCGCGTCGACGAGCAGGCCGTAATAAGCCTGAAGGGCGGCGGCCTGCGCTTGCAGCGCATTGTTTATCGCTGCGGTCGCCTGACGACGCGCCAGCAGCAGATCTTGCAAGTCCGCTTCGCCAAGCGTATAGGCCCGCTGCATGAGCGCGGCGTTCTCCTGCATGGCCGCCGCGCCTTCATTGGTGATTTGCAGACTGTCGTAGGCACCCCGCGCAGTTGCGACCGCGCTCGCGATTGCTGTCTCAAGTTCACGCTGTTTGAATTCGACCTCCCGGCGCGAAACCTCCAGCACTGCAATCGCCCTGGCATTGCGCGCGTCACGCGCACCCCCGGGGATCGGAACGCTGAGCATGACGCCATAAATACGTTCGTTGCCACCGACCTCCGAGGCCGTATAGCCGCCTAGCGTCGGATCGGGGATCTTGTCCGCACGCGCGCGTTCTGCATGCGCCTGAGCCATCTGCATTTGCGCCTGGATGACCTTCAATTCATCGCTTTGAGCCAGGATGCGGTCGCGCCATGCCGCTGCATCCTCTCCGATCAGTAATGGTGCGGGCAATGCCATGACCTGACGCTTCACCCCGGGAAAGCGCGTGGATAGGCGCGCCCAGGCTGTGGTGGCCTGCGTCTTGGCATCGTTGTCCAGGCGCCTTTGCTCGGCCAGTTCGGCGCGGGCGATGCTCATCTCCAGCTTCGAGGCGTCGCCTGCGCGGACACGCTTGTCGACCGTGTCCAAACTGGCTCGCATGGACTGCACACTGCTCTCAGCCAACTCGCGGGCACGTTCTGCCGCCAGCCAGTCCACCCACAAGGCCATCAGTTCACGCGCCGATTCGTGCAGTGCTTCGCCATAGCGCGCCTGCGACGCTTCGATACTTGCCCTGCCGAGTTTGCGATCGGCCGCAGCCTTACCGGAAAGCCGGATGGCCCGCTCGATGCCCACGTTCCATTCGTTGTAACGGGGGCCGTTATCCAGTCTGCGCTGTTGTCCCGACGCACGTGCAGTCCATTCATAGGGGGATTTATCCAGGATGCCCGCCTCTTGCAGCGCCACGTCCAGGCCAGCGCGCGCGGCGGCGACGCCGGGGTCCTGTTCGAGCAGCGGGCGGGCAATTTCGGTTGGCAAGAGCCCCGGCGGATTCACCGGTTCCATCGCCTGTGCGGTGCCAAAAATCATCAGCAGGCCGGCCAATAGGAGTCGAGTCATCATGCGATCTCTCCCGTTTCGGCGACCGTCGTCACCCAATAGCGCAAACCTGCGCCGGAGAATTGCTGGCGAATGGCGTCAAGCAGCGCCGCTTTGTCGGCTGCGGCAAAAATCACCTGAATCTTGGTGGCGCGTGCGCGACCCAGCACCTGCTCCGTTTGATCCAGATCCTCGTGAGCCATGCCGTGCGCGGCAGTAGCCGTGCTGGTGAAAAACGTCACGTTAGGTGACAGGAGCAGCAGATCGAGCATTTTTTCCTCGACCGCTGGCGGGCAAATCAGGGTTAAGCAAAGTTCAGACATGGGAAGCCTCTCGTTTCGGGAAAGCGAAGCGTAAATACAGGATGGGAAGCAACATCAGCGTCAGTACCGTGGCGGTGATCAGGCCACCAATCACGACGATGGCCAGCGGCCGCTGGATTTCCGATCCGGGACCTGTCGCAAACAGCAGCGGAATCAGTCCGAACGCCGTAATGGAGGCGGTCATCAATACCGGCCGCAAGCGCCGTTTGGCGCCTTGCACCACCACTTCGCTCAGCCTCATCCCCTCGCTTTTCAGTTGATTGAAATAGCTGACCAGCACCACTCCGTTTAGAACGGCGATACCGAGCAGCGCGATGAAGCCCACCGATGCCGGCACCGACAGGTATTCGCCTGTCACCCACAAGGCGACGATGCCGCCGACCAGTGCGAAGGGGACGTTGCTCAGAATCAGCAAAGCCTGGCGCACCGAGCGGAAGGTCGAGAACAGCAGGACGAAGACCAGTCCGAGCGCGACCGGCACCACAACCGTCAAACGCGCGGCCGCGCGCTGCTGGTTCTCGAATTGACCGCCCCAACTGATGCGGTAGCCGGTGGGCAAGGGCACTTTCTGCGTGACGAGCTTCCTGGCCTCCTCGACGAAGCCGACCAGGTCGCGGCCGCCGACGTTGGCGATCACCACGCTATAGCGGCTGCCCATTTCCCGATCGATCTTGACCGGTCCCTCGGCGCGTTCCAGCGTGGCGACACTGGTCAATGGCACGGTGCTGCCGTCCTGGGTCGTGATCCGCATGGCGCCAAATTCGGCCGGCGACATGCGAATCGCCTCGGTACCGCGCAATACGATGGGTGTGCGGCGGTTGCCCTCGATCACGACGCCGGCCCGCTGCCCTTCGATCTGGGTGCGCAGCGCATCCTGGATTTCTTCCACGCTCAAGCCGAGCCGACCGGCCTGCAAGCGGTCCACCGCAACCCGCAGGTACTGCACCCCGTCGTTCTGGACGGTGTATACGTCCTGATTGCCGGGGACCGTCTTGAGGAGGGCTTCGACCTGGCTCGCATACGCATTGAGCTTGTCGAGCTCGGGGCCGAAAATCTTCACCGCCAGGTCGCCGCGCACGCCGATGATCATTTCCGACACGCGCATTTCAATCGGCTGCGTGAAGCTGTATTCGATGCCGGGCATCGGGTCGAGTACCTTGCGTATCTCGTCCATCAGCGCTTCCTTGCTCTTCATGCGCCATTCGTCGCGCGGCTTTAACTGCAAGTACGTGTCGGTCTGGTTGAGTCCCATTGGGTCGAGGCCGATTTCATCGGAGCCGGCACGCGCAACGATTCCGGTCACCTCGGGAATGGCTTTCATGAGGGCCTGGTGAATCTTCAGATCGAGCGCGGCGCTTTGTTCCAGGCTGATCGAGGGCAGTTTCTCGATGCCGACGATCAGATCGCCTTCGTCCATCGTCGGCATGAAGGTCTTGCCGACCTGGGTGTAGACCACACCCGCCCCCACCAGCATCGCCACCGCCACGCCGACGACAACCCCCTGCCGGCGCAGGCCCCAGGCAAGCGCCGGCGCATAGAGCGCCAGCAGCTTGCGCGGCAGCCACGGGTCCTCATGCTTGACCTCGCGCAGCAGATAGGACGCCAGCACCGGGATGACCGTCAGCGACAACAGCAGGGAGCCGGCCAGGGCGAACACGATGGTGAGCGCGACCGGCACGAAGAACTTGCCCTCGAGGTCCTGCAAGGTGAGCAAGGGCAGGAACACCGTGATGATGATCAATATCCCGGACGTCACCGGCACCGCGACCTCGCGCACCGCGCGATAGACCGTATGCAGCCGCGGCAGCTTGCCGGCCGTGGGGTCGGTCGCCAGACGCTGCACGACGTTTTCGACCACCACCACGGCCGCATCGACCAGCATGCCGATCGCAATCGCCAGGCCGCCCAGGCTCATCAGGTTGGCCGACATGCCAAAGCTGCGCATCAGGATGAAGGTGATCAGCGCTGCCAGGGGCAGCACCAGAGCGACCGTCAATGCCGCGCGGATATTGCCCAGGAACAGCACCAGGAGCACGATGACCAGCACGGTCGCTTCGAGTAGTGCGTTTGATACCGCACCGACCGCCTTGTCGACGAGGGAGGCGCGATCGTAGAAAACGTCGAGCTCCACGCCTTGCGGCAGCGTCGGCTGCAATTCAGCCAGTTTCTTCTGCACGCCTTCAACAACTTTTTGCGCATTGGCACCCGCCAACCCCAGCACCAGGCCCTGGACGGCCTCGCCCTTGCCGTCTTGCGTCACCACTCCATAGCGCGTGACGGTGCCGATCTTGACCTCGGCCAGATTACCGACGCGGACCGGGGCACCATCCTTCATCGTCACCACGATCGCACGCAGATCGTCCAGATTCGTAACACTGCCCTCGCTGCGCACCAGCAACACTTCGTCGCCTTCGCCGAGCCGACCGGCACCGTCGTTGCGGTTGTTGGCGTCAATCACCTCCCTGAGCTGCGTCATGGTCACGCCGCTGGCGGCCATTTTGAGCTGATCGGGCACCACCTCGAAGGCGCGAACAACCCCGCCCAACGCATTCACGTCGGCCACGCCAGGCACAGTGCGCAGCGCCGGCCGGATCACCCAGTCGAGCAGGCTGCGCCGTTCGGCCAGAGACAGTCCCTCGCCTTCGACGGTGAACATATACATTTCCCCGAGCGGGGTCGTGACGGGCGCCATGCCGCCCGTGATGCCGGCGGGCAGGCTTTCGCTCAGGCCGCCCAGACGTTCGCTGACCTGCTGGCGCGCCCAATAGATATCGGTGCCGTCCTCGAAGTCGATCGTCACGTCGACCAGGCCGTACTTGGTGACCGAACGCAGGATCTTGGTTTTCGGGATGCCGAGCATTTCCACTTCGATCGGCACCGCGATACGGCTTTCGACTTCCTCCGGCGTCATGCCGGGGGCCTTCATGATGATTTTGACTTGGGTGCTCGACACGTCGGGGAATGCGTCAATCGGCAAGCCGAGGTAGGCCATCCATCCCGCACCGGCGACAATCAGTGTCGCCAGCAGAATGAACAGGCGCTGTGACAGGGAGAACTGAACGAGGCGGGCGAGCATTACTGGCTCTCCTTCGCTTCGAGCCAGGCGCCCTTGAGCGCCACCACGCCGGAAACGGCAATCTGTTCGCCGGCCTTGAGCGGGCCCTGCACGCGCACGCGCTGCCCGGCGCTGGCCGTGACCTTCACCGGTCTGGCTTCAAAGCCGGCGGGGGTGCGGACGAACACATGCGCCTGCTTGCCATCGTGGGCCACGGCGGACAGTGGCACGTCCCAGCTGCCTTGAGCGGCCGCCTGCGTGGTTGCGATAGGTAGCTCGACCGTCACGAACTCGCCAGGCCGAACCAGGCCAGCCTTGCCCTCGACCGCCGCCCGCAGTACCACCGTCTGACTGCCGGACGACACGGTCGGGCTGGTGCTCAGGATGCGCGCCGTGACATCCCGTCCCTGTACCCTGACCTTCGTTCCAACCGGCCACTTCGCGCCCTCGGACACCGGAAGCTGAATATCCAGCCACAGGGAATCGAGTTGGGCCACATGCAGCAATGCGGTCGCGGCTTCGACCCGCTGACCTGGCTTGACCGCAATCTCGGTCACGATCCCGGCCTGCGTCGCGGCCAGCGTGATGCTGTCCTGCGGCTTGCCGGAAGCCGCAATGCGCGCGATCGTCGCGGCCGACATGCCGCTTAGACGCAGCGCCGCACGGGCCTGGTTGAGCGTCGCCTCGGCGTCACTCAAGCCGGCCTGTGCTTCCTGCACCCGGCGTTGCGGGATGATGCCCTCATCGAACAAAGCCTGTTCGCGTCTTGCCGCCTGTCGTGCAAGCGTGGCGCGGGCGCTGGCTTGCAGCAACTGCAATTGCAACTGGCCGAGTTCGGGGCTGGCAATGCGTACCAGCGGTGTGCCTGAACGCACGACCTGGTTCTGCTGAACCAGCAATTGCACTACCAGGCCGGCCACCGGCGAGCTGACCACCTGTTCCGCCGTTGGCGGAACGACGACCTGCGCAGGGAAACTTGCCTTGACCGCGCCTGCCTGGCTCTGTAATGGCACGGTTCGAATGCCCAGCGCCTGAATCTGACTGTTGGGAACGGCAAACCGGACTGACTGATCAGCTGCCTGAGCAGTGGACGCGAGAAGACACAGCGTCGCCACTGCCCATGCACTGAGCGGGATGCGGGGGGGTGTTTTTTTCATGGTGAACCTCGACTGACGCCTGACGGCGCAATAAACGTGAGTACATCGCTCAAGACGACGCGGAAAAAGTTTGCTGAACTACTGTGCGCTACGTGGAGTTGCCCCCAGGCAGACGGCATTGGTCTTGGTCAAAGCGGTTTGGGTGCATGCGCCTTCGCTGCCAGGGGCAGCGCAAGCAAGAACGCGGATAGCGTGATCGCCTGGTTTTCCCCGTGACGAAGAACACCAGCGTGCGACAGGAGAACACGGCTTAAAGCGGCGTTAGAGCAAGCGCTCGCCGGTTCAGGCGCGCGCTAGAGGGGGACGATCGAGAAGCGGGGGGGTGTGGGACAAAAAGGCCGTAGGCGGATACAGAATCGGTCCGCCAGACAAGGCTATATCCAGCGTGAGGCTGGATTCCATCAGGATGGAGGAGAAGACAGGATGGTAATGGCCATGATGTCCGTCCTCATTGTGATCCTGATTATTCGTGCCGCCAGAAGAGTCGTGATCTGGGTCAGCGCTTTCCTGATGATCATGATCGTGGGTATGAAAGCCTGAGGTGGCCACGTCCTTCTCCACGGAACCATGCAAGCCAGCCGCCGCTGCCCAGGCGAACTGGAGCGGAACGATGAGCATGATGATCAGGACGATGAAGCGACGCATGGCGCGCATTCTACAGAAATGATCGTATTCACCAAGGGTTCGTTCATACCGTCGACATTTTTAAGCAGACATCCGGGCGGGTTCCGCCGTCCAAACTAGGGAAAGCAGTTGGTCAGGGAGAGAGGCGAGCCAACGACCGGTCTTGCGAGTACAGCGGACGCGGTCAATCGAAAGGCCAATGTCGCCTTTGGCCGATGACCTGCCCGCCATAAAGCAACGGCGAACGTCTTTTGCAGGCCCAAAACCGGTCAGATTCGGAGCGGGGCGGTCAATGACTTTGGTGGGTCGTGAGGCAACCCTTGAAGCAATAGGTTTTCGAATCTGAACCCGTAGACCCGTGACAGAACAGATCAGCAACCCCGTCTATCGAGTCCCCACTAAGACTTGCGGAGCAGTATGCTGTGTCAACAAGCCTCACCAGCATATGCTATCTGCGAATAGCATATGCAAAGCTAATATCATGTATTGATGCAATACATCTCCATGGCACATCATGGTGTAAGAATAAGGTATGTAATGTGCTGGTACGGATTGGCGATCTTCATGATCGCGGGTTGAATCTTTGAGTAAGCGGTAGTACCCGGGCGGAGATCATCTCCGCCCGGTTGAGAAACTGAGACCATGAGACTTGATGATGTCCGACACGGACAATAAGGAAGCCACGACGCTTTCCCGGCAGCATGTTGCGGCCTACCTCCAACACCTTGCGGCCGAGAGGCGGCTTTCTCCTAACACGCTTGAAAGTTACCAGCGGGACCTTCTTTTTTTACTCCAGGCGACTGAAGAAAGCGGGAAAGCACTGGCTGACGTAGTGGCCTCCGATGTGCGGGACGCGATCGTCAAGCTCAGGAAGAAAAGCCTGTCGCCAGCGAGCGTGGCCAGACATATATCAAGCTGGCGAGGATTCTATTCATACGCCATCCAGAGATTCGGGTACCTGAACAACCCGTGTGTCGGGCAAAAAGGTCCGAAGGTAAAGCGGGCCCTTCCCAAGACGCTTTCACCCGATAGTTGCGCCCAGCTCCTCGATGGCAAGCAGGAACAGGATATTGACTCGAATGTCTTGCTGGCACGTGACCACGCCATGTTCGAGCTGCTTTATTCCTCGGGCTTGCGGGTGTCCGAACTGACGGGTATGGATTTCATCGATATTGATCTGAAAGCAGGGGAGGCACGGGTTACCGGCAAGGGCAGCAAAACACGCGTGGTGCCGGTAGGCAGGCAAGCGTGCAAAGCGATCAAGACCTGGTTGACCTGGCGCCAGGCACTCCTAGGTGGTAACGATACTCCGGCATTGTTCCTCAGTAGCTGGGGGAGACGCCTTTCGGTGCGCAGCGTACAGAAGCGTCTTGATCAGTGGGTTTCGCTGTCCGGGCTGGGGCAATCGGTACACCCGCACATGCTCCGCCACGCTTTTGCCAGCCACATGCTTCAATCGTCAGGTGATCTCCGGGCGGTCCAGGAGATGCTTGGCCACGCCAACATCACCACCACCCAGATCTATACCCACTTGGACTGGCAACACTTGGCGAAGGTGTATGACTCGGCTCACCCCAGGGCCAAATGCGGGAAACCAGCGGTTGGCACCGAGAACACATAGCCATACGTCGCCGCAATTACAAAAACGCAATAAAGTAGTAACGTGAAAACGTTGTGTTCGCTTTCGAGGTGACATCATGCCCATCGGCATCAGCAGCCACGACAACTCGTGCCGCAACGCATCCGCGAGCAGATGATGCGTTAGATGGGGAGGGTGGTATGCCCTCCTGAGTAACATCGCAGGAGAGCAGAAAAAAGGAGAAAAATATGAAAACTCAAACCCGCCGAATTCTGTTCCCGCTTGGGGGAGCTGCGCTGGGCATGCTTGCCGGTGCCGGTTTTGGCATGGACAAAGGCATCGCTGCAAGTGCGGCCTTCTTCGGCTTTGTAGGCTTCAGCCTAGGCTACGCTCTGCATGACTTCAACTGGAAACGCAACCGCCAAACCGCCTTGGCTCTGCTGCTGGCCTTCCTGACGCCGATCATCGGATTTGCCTTGTTGATGGCTCCCCAGGTATTCGGCCTGGCGGGTATTACGCCCACCAGTCTGGCGCAAGTTGCTGTGATCGCGCTGACTATCGGACCGGCCATCGGCGGTTTGTTCGCGCTCGTCGCCTATGCTGCTGCAAATGCCTTAGGTCTGATCGATGAGGCGCGGGGCTGGCCTGCTGACGGGGCGATGGAGGAGGATGAAATTTATCCAAATGGCATATCTAGTGTGGGTGGCCCATATGGTTATGGATACTCCATAAATGGATTCCCCATTTATGACGATGACTGAAGGGTTCATCGCCCAGCCCTATTCTTTCGTTACTTCCTTTGCCCCATCAGGCCGGTAGCCGACCTTTTCCTGGAACTGCTCCAGGGTAGGTTTTGCTCCTGGCACCTTGAGTCCCGCGATTTCATTCGGAAGCGCTTGCTGCAGCGAGAGCTTCATGTCGTCGGTGGCGGCGTCCTCCGCCGTATTCATGAGCTTGTTGTGGGTCGCCACACTATGCGATTGTGGCGCGGCATCGCCTGCCTCTCCCTGGTAGCGCAACTCTCCTGATTCCTGCTTCGCCTCGTGGTAGTCCATCGCCTTTTGATGCTTTACTTCGCCTTGGTCGTGATAGTCCTGGGCATTGCCCGGCAGATCGCTGTTCGAGTTGGCAGCTGTGGATCCAGCGCCGACAGGCGCGCCTGAATTTGGCACATCCCTGAGATGGCCTGCATGCAGGGCTCGTATCTGGTTTGCCAAAGCCGGATCGTCCATCATGGCTTGTGCCAGCACCTGGACTTCCTCTGGGGTTGCACGCACCGCTGTGCCATCCTGGTATGCGGATGGCAATTGGCCGCCCTGATCGTATCCCATGGTCTTCAGGCCATTGAGCGCCACCTGGTCGCGTTGTCCGGGTGGCGCGGCTTCGACGGCTTCGACCAATGCCAACGCGGCATTCGTATTTCCCGGATCCTTGAGCGGATCGTAACTGACGCCCACTCCGCGGGATGAGCCCTGATTGGCCTGTTGGGTGAGGTCTTCCGCCTGGCGGAATTCCGCTTGCGCTTGGTCGAGGTGCGTGCGCCGGCTGCTTAATGTCGCACCTGTAGTTTGGCTGTCCGCATCCTGACCAAGCACCGAATGGCGGAAATCGCGATCTTTCTCCAGCCGATCGAAGAATGCCTGCCTCGCATCTGCATTGCCCAGTACCGCGCTTTTCTCGCCAGTGCGGCTTTGCTTCTGGATCCCGGCCGCATATTCCTGTGCAATATCAATTCCACCTTTTAGGCTGCCTGTGACTGCCGCTTTCCCGCTTCTCGAATCCCGCGACTGGATAACCCCTCCGTCGCTAGAAGCTGGATCCTTGATGGTTGCCGGTGTCACGGTCTGGTTGCCACCAAGAGCAATATCGCCACCGGCGTTTGCCCGTACCGAACCTTTCTGCGAAGCTTGATTTTTGGTCGTATAACTGGCGTCGCTCCCTGATTCTTCTCCTGAACTTGCTGAGGTACCAAGTGATCCCGTGAAATCTCCTCCTGAGCTCGATCTGCCGCCAAAGCCACTCTGATTGGTAGTGGCGAGCGACGACAGGTGGGCACGGGCTTTGGACAGGATGGTTTCTTCTGCCTTCCCTGCAGCGATGGTATGGGCTTGCCCGGCCGATGTATGTTTACCAGCTTGCTGGAGAAGACCGGCGTTCTGGCCGGCTGTGACAGAAGCCCCAACCCTCATGGCATTCATAGGTTGCGCTGCGGTAGACGTTCCATTTCCATACGACGACATCACCGTACCGTCCGCTCCGACAGCCTGGTCGATCGCGGCACCATGCCGGTTCATCGGCGCGGTATTCCACTGGTCTGCGCTTCTATTGTTCGCGCTCCAGTTTCCCATGGTGACATTGCCCCATTGGGTGTTGCCAGCGCTGATATTCCCGGTTCCGACCTGCGCGCCAGCGGCCTGAGCGGAGGAATTTGCCGGGCTCATGACGCCTGATATGACGCTGGTGAAAGATGCCGCGCTGACATTGGTCAGCATGTAGGCGATGACAGGTACCGAGAGCGTAAGAATGCCTGCAACACCCTGGTCGGAAATCATGGAGTGCATCAACGCCTGATGGCTTGCGTAGGAGAGGGGATTCATCCCATCGACGGCAGCCTTGGCACCGAGCGTCGCGTACCAGCTCGTGAAGAAATTCAGCGCTGCGTAAACCGGTGCCCAGAGGTTGATCCATAACAAGGCCATCAGATAGGTTTTGAGAACCAGGCCACCCTTTGATCCAGCCACAATGATCAGGAGCATGACGATGGGAAACAACGCCAGAATCACGATATGGATGGCGTTTCGGATCAGGGGCATGGACGACTCGGCGATCTTGGCCATGGTCCGATAGCTGCTGTTTGCGCTGGCAGATGCCATCGCCGTCGATAGCGCGACCTGCGCCGATGTCGTATCGCCGATCATCTGTGGCACGAAAACCGTCGAGTCCGCGATCAGGTTGATCATCGCCGCCTGCTTGATGGATTCCTGCGCGGTTTGACTCACCCCGAAAATGAAGTTGTCTACGGCAGGTAATTGAGCGGCCACCAGTGCGGAGGCAGCCGCAGAGGTGGGTGAGCTCGGGTTGAGCATCCTGCCCAGGCGGGGCAGGATGTCATTTGAAACATGCGGGTTGATCTGGGCATCAATGTAAGACCAGGCCTGATCACAGCCAACGATCTTGTAGACGCCTGCAGCGTTGTCATAAACCTGAACCAGCAGCCCGGGGTTCATCTGGGGGGCGATGTCTGCCCAGATGTCGCCAGACTTCATGATCTGATCGAAAAAAGCCCCGCTGTTGTTCAGTTCCGGGTAAACACAATCCTTGGTCAGGTTGGTCAGGGAGCTGACCAGATTGGGATCGTAGAACCGCACGCTCTGTCTATCCTTGATGGCACGCGATCCGAACATGAAGCCGGTCTTCTCAAAGGAAATATCGCCAGGAAGCGCAAATACCGTTTCGCTGACTTTGGTAAGCCAATAGCCTATGTGGCTTTCCGCACTGGCGAAAACCGCGAGCCCCAGAGGGACGTTGGCCACTGTATACGTGCCGGAACCACCCGCCACGTCGACCACAACCACGTCTTTCTTGGGCAAGAAGAGGCCTACATACCAGATGGCCAGCATCAGCATATAGATGGCTGCATCCTCGCCGCGTGCCTTCACGAAAGTCGTGGCGACGGCAACGAACAGCCCGAATATCGCGAAGACTTTCATCAAGCCGGCGTAGTCGCTCATCGAGGTGAGCATCGCTACAGCGTCGAGCACGTACTTGATCTGCTGGGCGTCCCAATAGGCGTAGATCGTATCCATGCCTGATCAGCGGCTGCCGAATTCGATATTGGAGGTCAGGCGCGGGCCAAGGCTGGTGTACATCTGACGCTGGAAGTCCATCATCATTGCCACATTGCCCATTTTCCTGGCGATGTCTTCCTGCTTCAGGCCATAGATTTTGATGGCCGTATTCTTGATTTCGGCCAGTTTCCCCTGGAAGTCATCTATCGCCTTGACATCGGCCTTAACCGAAACTGTTTTGGTCTTGTTGAGCGCGTCATCGACCTCGCGGCTGATGTCCTGCATTTGGCGGAAGGCGATTTCAGTAGCGATCACTTCCGAGAACCCATCAATGATGCGATCGGCAACAATAGTCGAGCCACGGCCGCTGTGGATGGACTGGGCGATCATCTGATAAATCGGCGTGCTGGTCATGGCGATCACCTGTAGCGCTTTCGGGTCCGTCAGCGCTGTTCTGGTGACAATGGCGTCCTTCAACTTATTCAGCTGCTCATACACGATTGCCGTCATCCCCACGGTTGTACGCGGTGTCCCTTCGTCCGTAGCCGAGGCATAGGGAAGGCAATCGGAACCGGACGGGCATTCACGGATCCTCATGGTGAGTGTGCCGGACAACGGCCCCAAAAAATCCTCCCACGTGATGGTTGGCTTGAAATATTCAGTGGTGAAGCCGCTGGCGATGTCGCTGCTGTTCCTGACGAAGGTGATAGTCCCGAAGAGCGAAATGTACAGTTCGATTTCTTCATTGGAATACCCGCCCGCGCGTTCAAGGGCGTCGTAAACGAGGTTGAAATCCGATTTCAGTACCGGATTCCCCGCGCTGTCCAGGCAAAGCGCGGCATTCACGGTGCATGCCGCGTCGTAGGCGGCCTTCGTATTCGCTGGACTGGTTTGAGTATCTTCCTTGGCATTGAAGAACGATCCATAGGAGCCGGTGAGCGCCGAACCGAAGACCTGGGCACGCTGCTCCATATCCATGTTCCGGGTATCCGGCGTGGTACCGACATACTGTTTGATCGCCTGGCAACTGCCGATCTGGAACTGGTTGAGCTGGTTCATCGTCTTCGACAGATCGGTCAGCAGCCCGTCGATCTCGGGAGCCATGGTTTTGAGGGCAAGCTGGAAGAAGTAGCCCACGGCGTTCTGCCCGATGTTTCTCAGCGCATTAACGAACGCATCCATGTTGACGAAGCCATAGGCTCCGAGCCAGGCGTCGATCCCGCCACAGCCCGCTTTGTAGCCTGGCGGGGAGAAACTGAAGAGATTGGTGGCGCGCTGAGGCGCGCGGTAAGAGAAGCCCCCCAGCGCCATCGTCGTTTGTCCCTGCGACTCATACACAGCGGAAGGCGTGACATTCATCGCCGCCCCTGCTGAATTGAAGTAGTCGTTCATCCAGTCCGACCCGGCCGCGATCGAGGTCGTGGCAGGAACGGCCAGTCCCAGGCTCAGGGCCAGCATGAGGGTGAGGGGCTTCTGACGTGTGCTGATTTTCATGATGGACTCCTTGTTCAGAACTCTTGGCCGGGCTGCGTGCGGGTCAACACGCGGATCCGCTCGATAATTTCATCAATCGCCAGCGCGCCGCTTCCGATCGGCACGGCCTGCCGGGTTTCCCGGTGAACGAGAAACAGCGCAGGCACCATCTGGATGCCCTGGCCATTGCTCACGGTCATCGAGATGCCGTTATCGCGCCTGGCATCAGGGAATTGGGGGAGGATTCCACCATCCATGCTGACGCCCATCACGGGCAAGCCATAATTTCGCTCCAGCAGGCGCAACACCGGCGCCTGCTGATGGCAGTAGGGGCAGTCAGATCGGAAGAAAAACATCAGGCCGTAGTCTCGCGACAGCTCGGCCAGAGTCTGCTCCTGCGCTTCACGCCGCATATCCTTCTTGTTGAGCTGGGCGAAGGTGGCCGTCGGTGACCGGTTGTTGTAATCAACCGATGGTGTGGCCCATACCACGCGGCGTGCGGTATCGGCGAAGACCGAACTCTTGTCCATCACATAGGTCTGCGCTTCAAGGTAACTGCGCACGTTCGCTTGGGTGGGCTGCATGATGGCCAGGTCTTTTAGCCTGGCCAACTCCTTCTGCAGATCCTCCATCGTTGTCATTGCCTTGATGGACTTCGGCTTGGCATCAGCCTTCTTGTCCTTCTTCACCGGCGGTGCATCCGGCGGATACCAGTTGAACCCGCGCTCCGGGTTCTGCCACGGTGTATCGTCCCACCAGCCTTTACTTGCAGGGCCCGAGTCGGCGATAGCAAACACTGCCTGGCTTATCAACAATGCCACTGCAGCAAGCAGGGCAATCGGTCGCTTCAACGCGCCTCTCCCGTCCCGACAGGCGAGACCTGTGGCGGCTGGCCATCCCTGCATAGATTGAGTTCGTAGAACATGCTGAACGGCTCCATCGTGTCATTCACCGTCTTCATTTTGTGGGCTGGCATGCCGAGCACCAGCCTTAATCTCTTACAGCCGGGCCGGATAATCTGCACAGTCGTTACGGATGCCTTGACCCGCGTGTTCGGAGGCGCCTTCGTGTCGCTCTTAAGCTTCTGAGCCATATCACCAATGAGCCAGGCTTGGGCGGTCCCGTCACGTGAGTCAATGGCCGCAAGTAACAAGCCTCGCACATTGGCTGTCTCAGGTATCGTTGGAGCAGCCAAGGATTCAAGGCTGGATCCAAGAAGAGTTAGAAGCAGCATTACGATTGTCCGATTCATGTTCTGAGCATGGTTAGTGACAAAGATGACTTCATGATCGCCTTTTATTCCAATCAATCTAGGGCGTGGCGTAGTAGCTGTTGATCTTTGTCGTGGCACGGTCGATCGCGTAATCCGGGATTTTTACGCTGGCTTTCACATCCGCCACCACGCTGGAAAAGTCGATCAGGCTAAAGTCGATACTCTGGAGTTCGGCAGGGGTCAATCCACCACAATCCGGGCTCTTTGGATTCCCCCAGGATTTGCCAAGCTGTGCTCGCCCGGATGCAGCGATCAATCGTGCGATACGGGAGTTGAAACAGCAGTGCGATTGCTTCTTCTGCACGCAGACACCAAGGACTTTTTGGGAGCAATAGGTACCGACATGAACGCAAAGATTCTGCCCGCGCTTCATGCCAAGAATTTGCTCTTCTTGTTCGCATGAAACGAGTTCCATAATGATGTAGATTGCGATGGCAATCGCAAACGAAGCGGGATCAAAACCGACAAAGAACGTCCCGCTTTCCCCAAGCAGAACGGTCGTACCGGCTGCAGGGGCGCCGTATCCAACGGTCAGACCAAAATAGCTGAACGAAGGACTAAAGACCGATGAAGATCCGCTTCCCCCAAGAATTGACTCCATTCCATTTATCAGGAAATTCGGGGCGTCCGATTGGAACAGCGAATCGTAGACTGCTGTAGACCCTAAATATTGGATTGATTCAGTCCCGAAACTCTTCACCAGACTCGCGCCCATGCTGGTCATCATGTCGCTGTTGTTCTGATTGCTCCCCATCGAGTTAGTCTTGCAGCAACTGAAAATCCCGAGCGTCACCCTGCATTTGCTGTTCTTGCCGTTGAACAGCGTCAGGGTATCCGGGTCCATGTAGTTGCCGGCCTGCCGCAGCGCCTCCATACCGGTGATCGCCAGCGCAAAATCACCGTCCGGCGTGTACCCCGCATCGAAACACGTGCCATCCACGCAGTAGGTCTGTCCGCCGCAATCCGTGATGGTTTTAGACTCGCCATCCGCCACCTTGCATTGATACGTTTGCTCATAGAGCGAGCACTTGGCTGGATCAGCGTCCACATACTCCACGCAGCTTGAGCCGATCTGCGCACACCCCTTCGCAGCTAGAGGCGCGCATTCATCCACGTAGTTTTGGGAGATGCAGTCGTACTTGCTTTCGTATTTCCAGCAATCGCGAGTCACCGGGTAGCCGCTGATCATGCGGGTCTCCGGTCCCTCGACGCATACCCTTGATTTCTTGTTACAAGTGCCATCCCCGGCCAATACAGGGGCCGAGAGCAGCGGAGAAAGGAGTGTGACGATGAGAAGCCTGGCTATCAGGCGCATGAAGGTAAGCGGCATCATGGAAGTCTTGCCTCCAGTGCCGAACACTGGTTATCCCAGGAGTCCGTTTCAGTGACGATAATCTTTGGCGGCGTGAAACCCGCTGTTGCTACTGCCTGATTGCCCCATCGCCAATCGATAGCGCGGAAGGTATAGCTGCAAGTGTCTCCTGAACAACCCTGGATATATCCTGGCTCGTAGCCAATAAAGTTCTTAACAGTACAAGAACCCTTCCAGTGATTTATGGTTACAACTTCGTAATTGAGGTAACCGTACTCATCCCAGCAACCATCAGTGTCGCAGGTGTGGCCGGTAACACCGTATTGCACCCTGTCTGAAACAGTAAATGGTGCCTTCGGAACATCCAGGTAGCCGACACTACACACCCCATGTAATTCGTATGGCGTGAAACGAAGCCTGATCATCCCATCCGCACGATTCATGTCACAAAAGATATCGACTTGCTGAATCGGGAATGGCAATCTGAATCCGCCGTACCATGTGCCTGGTACGCAAGACTCGGATGTCGTAACACTAACCGTCAGGATTTCATTGCAAGATTCCTCGCCTGCCGTCAGGTATTGATTACAGGTTTCCGTCTGATACTTGTCCGGATCCTTGACCGTCTTTTCTACGCATCCGGCATAACCCCCGCCCGCGATCAGGCTGCCGTGATAGGTCTCCGCATCGCCCGACACCGTGTTGCGTTTGACAACCAGCGGGTCGGTTGTGGCGTTGAGCGGGAACATCACGTTCTTCTTGCCAGGGTCATTCATCAACATCCTGACGCCTTCACACTTCCCGTGGGTATGTGGATCGGGATCCGCTGTTCCTGCGGTGGATGTACAGCCAGTGACCCCCGCGGTGGCTGGCGCCGTCAGGCTACCTGTGCCGCCCATGTAGTAGCTGGAGGCAGGATCGTTGGCCGTATAGTTCGGCACCCCCTTGTTGGCATCGCTGGCCGTCGATGTACTGATCTTCGCCTTGGCGGTACCGACATTCGCCTTGCCGAAGGTGTTGCCTTCGTTGAACGCATCTCCCGTTGTCATACCAGCGCCGAAAATACCGCCGGAAGCCAGCCATAGAGCCAACAAAACCCCTTGTTTCATGGCTTGACCTCCAGCAGAGTCAACCGCGATCGCGCCTCGCTGGCCAGCGTACTGTTTCCCTCTGCCCATCGCTCAAGGACATAATCCAGGCTGACATCGCCGGTGGCGCGCAGGCTCTGGCTGCATTCCTTTCTCCGCTCGTTCAGGCAGGCTTCACCCTGCTGTCCTGTCGTCAGGACAAACGTGGGTGCTTGAACAACCTTGTATGCCCGGAATAAATCGGGGTGGATGATGATGGAAGCACCCGTTTCGGCAATCGGCTTCAATGCCTCCATGGCACGCGGCCAGTTCCCCTTGGCGAGCCCGCCATCGACCCCACGCAAGACCAGCATGGCACGCGTGCGCGCGGCTTGTCTGGCCAGATTTATCAGAGCTTTGCCCGGCATGCCCAGGGTGACGAAAATCATGAGATTGTCGTCTTCCTGTTTCTGCTCTGTCTGGTTGTAGCGGGCCGCGATCTGGCCGATGTCCACGCCGGAAGATGGAACCTTGATTTTTGGAAAGGCACGAACCGCGCCATTGCGCGCTGCCTGGCTGGCAGCATCGATCGCCTGACTCGACTTATGCCGCGCCACTGCGTCATCGCCATAGCCATTTATCTCTGGCAGAGCAGGGGGCTTGTCAGCCGCATACCCAGCGGATGCGATGGCAGCGAACATAACAAGCAACAGCATTTTCATCACAGGCTTCTTCATCACTCAGAATCCAAAGGCCCCCTGGCAGCAGTCCCGCTTGCGAAAGAGCATGTAAGCGAAATCCTCGCCCTTGTACGGGAACTCCTTCCCGGCACCTGAAATGACCGTTGTGCGTCCCATGGTTGAACAGCATTTGCCATCCTCTTTTTTGGTGTTGGGGATGGGGTAAGTCATCTGGGTCTTGTAGGCGCGCTTATCCATGAGCGGAATGGGGTAGTAGCCACACTGCCCAGACGTTCCGTGCGCGCCCCAGATCAGCAATTCGCGGTGCATCTTGTTGGTCATGCGCTGGGCAATCAGTGTCGACGCCTGCACGGCGCCGACATGGTTGCCTACCCAGCCATTGAGCGGGTACATGGATCCCTGGCAGCCCGCGCACCAGAAAAGCTCGTTCAGGGGAAAGCCCGCCGTGGCTGCCACGCAATCGGCGGCGCAGGCGCCCTGAGCCAGCGGATTGGCAAACAGCACGGCATCAGGATTGAGGATGAAAGTCAGCTCCGAATCCGCCCACAGCGGATCAAGCTCGGTGAAATACACCAGGTCGAAGACATTCTGTTCCAGACACGGGTTGTCGACGATGACTTCCAGCCAGAACATCAGGGGGCTGATGTACCAGTGAGCCTGATAGAACGATTTACCCCCACGCGTTTGTACATGCGCTGGTGCCGGCACGCCGGGATCAATGGTGATCCCGCCAAGGGAGGGGAAGCAGTAGGGTTTGCGCACCACCTCGACCAGCCGCGCCGGTTCGTAGAAACTGATGCTCAAACCCACCTTGGGCGGGCTTGAGCATGCGCACAGTGGGTTGCTCACACCGCTATCAAAATCCTCCTGGCCAAAATCCATGATCGTGGTGCCGCCGACCTTGAGCGGAAACACGCACGACCAGCAAATATCCGTGATCGGATTCATGAACTTGCCGGTGCAAGTGGTTGTTGCCGCCCATGAACTGGGCGCAATCGCAAAGACAAGCACCAGAACAGCACGAATGTTCCGGAACAGCCAGCCCATCACTTAAACCATCCCAGCAAGCCCACGGGCTTCTTTGTCAGCCTGATGATCAGGCTTTGCAGCCGGTTGTCGTCCCAGGCCACGATCCTGGTGCCGCCCCAATGCGGCCTGTGGATATCTGACCATTCAGCAATTTGCAGGGTCAGTCCAGGATCGGTAATACAGGGAAAAATATTCACGTTCAGTCAGCTTTCATTTCGTCGATGCGCAAGCGCCTTTGCGCTACCTCTTGCGACACCAGCGCAGGAACCTGCTTGATCCCGAAGCGCCTCACCAGATGCCCGCTCTGGTCGAAGTACACCTGCCGTTTCCACTGCCGGGTCAGCGCCAAGGGTTCCCCCCCGACCAGAATCGGCTTCACCGCTCCGTTGAAGCGCTTGAGAATCTCGGCGGCTTTCATTACCTGCTTCGGGTCGCTCTGATCGAAAAAAAACAGGTGATTGGAAAGGGGCACATAGTCGAGCGGGTTGACCATGTCACCCGCACGCGCGATGACTTTTCCCTCTGGCGTGGTGATGTCGCGCGGGACGCGCCACGACGGATCAAAGTAGAAGGTGCGCGGCTGGCGCGTCTTGACGATGCCCTTCACTGAATCCGGTCGCTCGATGCTTTGTTTCGATCGCTCGATGGCTTCTTTCTGGAGCTGGCCGAGACGACCGTTTTTTTCCATGGACCTGAGCTTGTCCTGTATCGCTTCAAGCATGTCCGGTTCGGTGATGGGATAGGATGGCCCCAAAATCTCCTGAGCCCAGGCCGGATACATGATCAATCCACACAGAATCATCGCCAGAACCTTCTTGATCATGTCAAAACAGCGGGATCGCGCGCCCGGAGACACACTCAAGCGGAATCCAACCAGTCAGTGCGAAACGCGAATCCAGAGAGTCCTTGTGGGGTGCGTAAACATAGAAGTGGTTGGCCGGAATCACACCGGTCGGGCCAAGCGCCAACGGCTCGCCTGTCCGGGTGCGCGGCTTGGCGGTGCTCATGTACTCGCCGTTCACGTAGAAATCCCGACCCTCTGAGGTCACGGTGTCGCCCGCCATGCCACGCACCTGTTTCACGAACGAAAGCCCGGCCTTGTACGGACCGCCACCCGCCCAGCGCCAGGCGATGTAATCGCCGCGCTTGATATTCAGGTCGCCCTTGATCACCACAAACACCCGGTATGGCAAGCTTTCCGTGACCGTAATCGCCAACGTGAAGAATGCATTGAAGAGCAGGATGGCGCCCACCAGCCCGCCCCAAAACAGCCAGTTACGGCGGAGATGGGGAATCATCTCGGTATGCCAGTAAACCAGCCAACGATTCCATAAGTTGCCCGCGCCTGGGGCGACTACAACCTTCGTCATGGCTTCACTCCGCTGCCTTGAGCCTCAGTACCCGGCGACATGCCGAGCATCGCTTTCAAACGTGGCGTCAGATCCTCGGCTGGCCCAGCGATCACCGCTGACTTCACCACGATGGTGCAGCCGCATTCCTTCTGTAGCCTGTCCACTGCGCGTTCGATCGCAGGGCCGATCCGGCTAACCATCAGGTAAGCAGCCTTCCGGTCCTCGTCGCTGACGTTCGGACGAGAGAGCAAAGTGGTGAATTCGGTTTCCTTGATTTTGACGACACTGGCGAGGTCTACCACCGCGAATCCCGCGGTCGGTTTCGCCAGCCAGAAGTGGTATGCCGCAAGCGTCACTGTTGTGACGAGCAACGCCATCAACAGCGAAATCCAGCTCACCATAAGAAAATCACCCCCCATCTCAGGCTGAGCCCCGGGCTGATCTTCCGTAGCCGGTACTTCAGTAGAATGACTCTCGTCCCTTGTAATCTCGGTCATATCGCCGCCTTCCGTTCCTGCAGCACGGCATCGACCGCATCGGCCATGGACAAGCCAATTTCAAGCTTCTGCCGCACCGCTGAGAAATCACGTGCATTGGCCGACCCCATGAGTTGGGAGTAGGGGTCAAGCAGTAGCATCCCGACCCCGTAACCAGCCTGGCCACAGGAGACGAACACTTCCGAATAGTTGCCCTGTTCGGTGCGCAAGCTGCTGACGAGGTGAGCCATGTGCGGCGTGAAGGCCAGCTTCTCTTCGAGCTTGGCAATGGATTCCTGCTTTTGCCGGAGCATGAACAGCCAATCAGCATTTTCCAGTGCGGCCTGTGAGGCTGCGCTACGGTAGTAGTCATTGATGCCCTGCGTACCCGTCAAGAAGGCTCCGCCGTATTTCCGGGCGCGGCGGTAGCCCGCCTCAATGAAGTCACCCGTCTGCCCGCCAGTGAGCAAATCCCACGCTTCATCCAGGATCACCACCTTGGGCTGTTCGCGCGGCGCCAGGTACATTTCCTGAGTGATGCGATACATCAGGATGAAGAGGGCGACCGCCTGCAGGTCTTTCTTCGATTTCAATTCTTCCAGCTCCAGGACCACCAGATTGGAATTGAAATTGACCGTGTGCTGGCCTTCAAAGTAATGGCCGTAGCTGCCCAGCGAGGTGTAGGAAGTCAGCTGCACCGCCAGATCGCGGATGCGCGGATCGCAGGCCTCTTCCTCGCCATGCTCAAGCGTGCCGCCATCGTGACAAGCGAGCTTCAGCTTCTCCGCCAGCAGGTCGATACTCGATCGCGGCCCGCGATCTTCCCAAAGGCCTCGAATCGCCAGTTCGAGCTGGGACAGCTCGTAATCTGACAGTCGGCGTCCAGGGGAGATCATCTGGGCGATCAACGGCTTCAACATCTCCATGTCTTCGTCGATGTCGTTCACCATGGTGAACGGATTGAGGACGACATTCGCTTCCTTGGTGAACTCGATGTATTGACCGCCGAGCGCGTGGCATAGCTTCTCGTAGGAACGGCCCACGTCGATAATCCAGACCTTCGCCCCCATCGCCAGATAGCGTTCGGCAAGTTCGTTCAGGAATGCGGATTTACCCGACCCGGACGTTCCCACCACGCAACCGTTGTAGTTGCCAGACGGGTTGTCGAACAGATTCACGCCTATGGTCTGGCCATTACGCCCAGTGAAGGTCAGCACCGGAGCGCCGACACCACGCCATTCACCCAGCACAGGCGACAGATTGGCTGCGTTGGCGGTTGTTTTGGTGGAAAACCGCTGCGCGATCTTGATGTCGCGTTGCAGGGTAGGCCCGAGTGCCATCGGCAGCGAGGACATCAGCGCCTGGGTTTGCATATAGGTGTCAGGACTCAATGCGAAGCCCATGCTGCGCCAGATGGCTCTGGCCGCTTCATCCGCTTCGGCTACGGCATCCGGACTGGGGAAAAGCAGCACCTGATGGTACAGACGCAATGCACCTCCCCCCTCGTCGTAGGCGTCCTGCAACAATTTCCAGTCCGCCGCCCGCTTGCTCACGTCCGGTAGCGCTTTCCCCATCGGACTTTCCGAAACCTGAATCGCTCGAGCCGTTTTCATCTGCGTCAGATTCTTGTGCTCGTCGTAATTCAGAATCTGCGCCCCCATGGTGATAAGGAAGGGACAGGGGTAGCCCATGGATCCCTTATTGGCATCCCCCAGCATGCTGGCAACTTGATGCAGGTCGAACTGCTTCGGATAACCTTGCACCGAATGCGCACGCACACAGACCGCATCCCCTTCTGGCGAGCGCAGGGTGATGCCAAGCCTGCCAACCGATGCCACGCTGTCACGGGTAATCATCTGGTAGCGCAATGCCTGTCCGTCGTCATAGCAGACCGGATCGGCTGAATGTTGTGCGGGATTCAACATGGTGCGCACCCAGGACATGAGATCTTCCGCCCCCCAGACCCGCTCGAACTGGTAATACGTCTTGAGTTTGGATACCTGGGCATCGCGCAGGGCAATGATGCGTTCCAGCGTTCGGTATTCCACATCCTTAACCGGCATCGCGAGAGACAGCAGCACCCGGTAGCGACGCATCACGCTGGGGCGCGAGCTGACGGGCGGAACGATGGATGCCTTCCGGTAATGGGCAGAACGCTCGGCTGTCATACGCGCGATCAATGACCGCTGGGCGTCGTCCTGTAGCAATTCGGGGCGCACCACCTTCTTAAAATCGTTCAGAAAGGCATCAATGTCCGGGCTTCCCCACAACTGAACCTGCACCCCGGCTCCGGCTGGCATGTCCCGGTAGATTTCCTGAATCAAGCGCGCCATGTCGTCTGTAGCGCCTGTCTGCGGGTTCATTTCGATGGCATAGCCAATCGCCTCGATGCTGCCTTCTGCCTCGCCCTCAACGGCGAATAATTTCTCGGTCTCCCAATACCCCGTCCAGGGCAAGAGATCAGAGAAGCGGTTGTAGTCCTGCCGCGTGGTGAAGTGGTTCTCGTCCGCCACCGGGGATGGCGTCGCAAGTTCGTCCTCGCGCGTCAGCCACGATTTGAGCGAAACAAATGGTTGCGCCAGGGCGGACATCATGGATTTCCACCCCTCTGACCCGATACGCCGGGCATCGCGTCATCTGCAACCGGACGTTCCACTTCGGGCTTTTCCTTACCCCTGAGCGGGAACACCGGCTTGTACGCGTCACGAATCTGCTGCTGGTTGGTTTCGATCAGCCACTTGCCCTGGTGGACCACGGTGTAGAGATAGTGCTGATCGTGCAGATCGCCGTCCGTATCCTCCCAAGGTGCGATCCATACACGCAGCACCAACGGCGCCATGCGAATCGGATCGCCGCTGTTCGGCGTCGCCAGGTCGCGTGGGGAGAAATAGCCAGGAGGCGGCAGCGTCTCGCCATCCTTTGAATCCTTGCTGCCAGCAGCCTGCGAAGGTTTATCCTCGGATTTCGGTTGTTGCTGCCCCGGCAAGGCCTCGGCCAGGGAGTTCGCGTAAATGCCGGAAACCGACGTGCAGATCACCCCATCGGGGGCCTTGCAAGCCAGTTCCGATTTCGAGCCAGAGAGTCCGGAGAATGAAGAACAACCCGCGCTCATCAAGGTCACGGCGGCGAGCGACAGATACCCGATCTTCATTGTGTGCCTCCCTGAACATTGGCTGCGACAGGCTTCTTCACGGCATCTAGCCAAGCGGAAATCCGCGCGGCAGTCGCAGCTCCCGGCATGGTTCGGCCATCACTCGCCACCAGGAAAGGTGTACCGCTAACCCCCAACTTCTCAGCCAAAGGCAGAACCGCTTGATGCGGCGCTTCACAGCCCTTGGTCTTTTTGGGAACCTTGCCCTCAAGCATCAGGGCGGACCAGGCGGCCGAGCGATCCTTGCTGCACCAGACCGCATCGGCCTTCGCGCGCGAATCAGGATGAAGCTGCTCCAGTGGCATGAGGAAGGTGTAGACCGTCACGTCATCCACTTTCGCCAGTTCCTGCTCCAGCTTCTTGCAGTACGGACAGTCCGGATCCGAGAAAACAGCGAGCGCCCGCCGACCCTGGCCATGCACGCTCTTGATCGCGTGTTGCAGCGGGAGTGAGGCGAAATTGACAGCAGGTGACGTCGGCTGCGCAGCCTCGGCTTCGGAGGTGATGTCCTCCTGCTTCTCCATGTCGAACATGCGCCCAAAAATGAAATACCGTCCCGACTCTTCCACGAATGCGACATTGCGGCCCATCACGACTTCGTAGATGCCCGGCAGCGGGGTGGGGGAAATCTTTCCGAAGCGTGTCTTCGGGTACATCAGCCGCAGATTGCGCTGGACCGCGATCTGATCGTTCGCACGTGCGGCATCACCGACATCCATCACGGCCGCATCTGCAGCCACAACATTCATGTTTTGAGGCGCCAGAACAGTGTTTTCTTTCACATCCTGGGCTAGCGCAAATCCTGGCATGCAGGACAGAATCAACAGTTGGGACAGCAGGGTTTTCATTCTGGTTTTGGATCTCATGTTCTTTACCGCCTCTCAATACTCTGGCCGCGCGTCAGCACCACGTCGACCACGCGGCCGCCGTCCACTTCAATCACCGGAAAAACCTGTTCGGCCAGCTTGATGTAATACTTCGATAGCTGTGACATCGCACTGCCAACGCCGGATGCCAGTCCAGCCTGCAACTCCTTGCCGTCCGTCACCGTGCTGGTGGAACCCAGCGGGGAGGTCGATACAGTGCTCGAAGATTCCTTGAACGCTTGCCCGATGCCTGAGCCAATACCCGCGAGGAAGGCATTCGCCAGCGCCTGACCCTGCTTGGAAACCAGTCTTCCGCGCATCCCTGCCTTGCCATCCTCACCGGCCACATACCCTTTAAGCGATACGTCGACCGCCCCGCCTTTCTGGTCGATGCACGACAGGCGATCCGTCCTGATATATGCACGCTCAGAAGATATGTCGCCGTAGCCATTGGCCGTGACCACGCAATCCTTCATGTCGGCCATGTAGCGATTGGGCAACTGGGCTGGATCGAGCACCCGCATCAGAACTGGATGCGGATTGTTTTGCGCCTGTCCACCCGTCGGCGCATCCAGACCCGCCAGTAACACCACGCGCATGAACGTCCCGGCAGGAAGATAGTTCTCAGCCGATGTCTTCTCTTCCTTGGCTGGAGTGGACGACATGCCGGCGGCTTGTGGCTGCGGCTGCGCCTGCGATGCGACAGGCGCAGCCACCGTCGAATCGGAGACTTCGAGCGTGAACGCGCGCTTCACCACGGGCTGCATGGACGCATTCGGATCCATGCCAGGCTGTGCGAACTGCCCTGGCCTTCCATGAGGCGGTGGGGGAGGGGGCGGCAATGCCGCCGACCCCATGGGTTGCAGCGGGCGTAAATTGCCTCCGGGCTGAATTACCGCTGGCGGGGGAGGCATCGGCACTTCGTTGATTCCCGCTCCGGCGGTGCCTTGCAGGGCTCCGCCGTTACTTTGCCGGCTATTCACCATGTTCTGCTTGATCGCAGCAATTTCCTTGTTCAGCGCCTCGATCTTCGATGCTTCGTTCGCCCGCCAAACATCCTTGTCGTTCAATTGCTGCCCCGGAACAGCTAGGTTGAGGCTGACCTGTTCAGGCTTGTCCACAGGAGCCAGATCGGTTTTATTACTCCCGGAGTCGGCGAACCATGCCGCAGCCAAGGCCACCCCGACAATCACGGCGCCGACGCCAACCGCCATCATGAGTTGCTTCTTGCGGGCAGGCGAAGTCTTGAGGGTGGGTATGATTTTCGCCATTACCGCACCCCCTCGTTCCGTTTCACCACAAAGACCTGGGTGCTGCGACCCGGCTCAACGGTCAAGTCGCGCACCGACACAGCCAGCACGCCTTTTTTGTAGAACTCTTGTTCGGCGACACGAACCGGGGCGTCGCTGACGTTGAACAGGCGATACTGTTCACCCACCAGTGAATGTCCGGTTAGAACATGCTCCAGCGCAAAACGGGCGCCTTTCCAGAGGCGGATTTCCTCCCAGGTCTTCTTCACCTCCAGGCCTTCCGGCAAACCTTCACCTGCTAATGCCTGAATCATTTTCTTGATCGCCTGCTGGTAACTAGCGGCACGCTCAATTTCGCCAGGCTTGGCTGCAACAGAAGCAGGGGCAGCCGCTTCCTTGATCACGATGGTTTCCCCTGGAATATCCTGGGGCTGCAACACCAGCGTGTAGGTTCTCCCGCTTTGACTGAACACAAACACTCCGAACGGATCCTTGGCCAATGGCTGAATCAGGGCCTGCCCGGTGGTGGCGTCCGCGCTGCCAGTGAGCAGTCCGTCGTCGGCGGACTTGACCAGGCGAACCCGGCCTCCCTCGATCGAGATGCGGTTCAAGTCTCTCAGGCTCACCTTGACGAACAGGGTCTTGCCCTCGACGCCTTCCACTACCTGCAGAGCGTGAGAGGACGGGGTGGCAAGTAAGCAAAACAGGCTAATGAGCAGTGATTTCTTCAAACGGTCGGGCAGCATTCTTACCTTCTCTCATACCGGTCAGCCGCACACGGCCGCCGCGTTGGCCAAACTGAAATACGTAGGTTTTGTTCACCTGTGATGTTCTGCTGTCTCCCAGATAGGTGTTGAGTACACCCTGAACAGCGATGCGTTGTTTTGCCTCGTCCGGCATGACCGTCGCGATCGCCATGAAGGTACTGGCGTTATCCGCCTTGATCTTTTGGGCATAAGCGCCGGCGTCGATTTCCAGCTTCCCGTAGAAGCGGGGGTCGATATAAGACTTGAGTGTGCGGTGATTAAAGTCCACGTTCTGTGGCGTCACATCGAAGTAGAGTTGGGCCAGAAACACGCCCATCTCGATCAGATATTCTTTGGAAACCTTGTCATCCTCGACCCAGAATGTTGTGTTGATCGTCGGTGGAACCAGTGTTTCGCGATGTGTGTCGCCTCGCGTCAGGAAGGCGATCAACATCAGGAGCAATGCGATCTGCGACAGGGCGAATATCATCACAGCCCATTTGCGCACACCGAGAGTGACGGCCACTTGGCCGCTCAGTTTGTCTATTCTCATCAGCCGATTAACTCTCGTATGCTCGAAGGCGGTGTTGCCTTCATTCCCAGACTGACGGGTAGATGCCAATACAGCAGGTGCATGCCATAAGCTCTGTGCTGGCCGAATTTGGCTTTGCGGTAAAGCCAGGCCATCACCAACCCGAACACCGTGAAGCTCACGAGCCAGCCCGTAATGAGGCCGAATACAAAGAAGGACATGAACAGCATGGCCACATCGAAATCCCACCACATGAACTTGGGAGGGTCGTCCAGGCGGGTCGGGATCGTTGGCGAATCTTGATTGGCCATGCTGTTCAATCCGGTGATGCTTCGCTTAAATCACAGCGGCGAACATGCCGTTGATGATCGTCGGGCCAAGGCCAAACACGATGGCGAAGACGATGCCAACCAGCGCCGGCATGGCGGTGGACTTGGCGAAGCCAATGAGCGCACCGACCACGAACGCGGCGATCGCCAGCGCTTTACCCAGATAGCCTTCGGCCCAACCCACCAGCATGTCGAACAGGGCTTGGAATTCTGTACCGGTCACACCACCGCCGGCGGTGGTGGCCCATGCCGAGCTGACCATCAGAGCGGAGAGAAGCCCGCCGACAACGACTTGTTTCTTGCTGAACATTTTCATGAATTTCATTTGATTCTCCTTGAGCATGTGTATTGAAAGATGGGTCTCATGGTCCCGGTGTCTCAGCAGTCTCAAGGTCTCGCATCACGATGTGGCGCACCAAATCCAGCATGGCTTGCCTCGCTGTCCCATCGTTCAGACAGTATTCAATGGCGGCTGTGGCCAGCCGCCTTTCCAAGAACAGGTTCCTGTTGGGAAGGGCTCTCCCAAGCGCCTGCAGCTTGAGTTTGGTTTCCTCGCGCACGAGGACTGCCTTGTATCCCGGTTCGGTAGTGTTTTTTGTCATTCCCCATCCCTATTCGTTAATGCTGATCACCGCACGTCTTGCGCCAGGGTTCGTGCTGGGCGGATGCTCTATGCAGCATCGCGAATCGACTTTGATGTTTTGAGTCGGGATTCCGTTGGCGCGCATAAAAACCGCGACCGCCATCCCGCGCTTGTAAGCCAGGGTTTCGTTAAATCGCTTCTTGCCTACCTGATCAGTGCTGCCAAGAATCAGAAAACGTCCCGCGTCACGATGCCGTTCGAGAAAAGCCTTGAGCTTGGCTTTCTCGGTCTGACTGAGCCGAGCCGATGCCAACGCAAATCGAACTGAAGTAGAAGAGCTCACAGCGAGCGGCTTAGCAGCGCTATCCGATTCCCTCGCGGGCATGGGGACAGGTACAGGAAGGTCAAGCACCTTCGCCGTCCTTACGGGGCAATCGCCTTCATGACACATGACATAAGCGCTAACGGAATCGGATTGCGTCACCTGCCAGTCGGCACCCATCGACGAACCTGCCCAGACCAGGGCAAGCAATGTGAACATGCATTTCATGAGGATTTCCTCATTGCCCGGTAGACTTTCCAGGCATAGCCATTTCGTGCGCGGCGGCACGCATTCCCTTTAAGTCGCGTGCATGCCGCGTTGTAGGCACCGACCGCTTCCCACGAAGCGCCATATCGAGTGAAGTTGTTCGCCAGAACCCAGGCACCCAGCTTGACGCTGGTACAGGCATCGTAGAGGTGGGCCTCGGTGTATCCGAGTGACTTGATTGGGTTCCTCCGCAGCCACCGGGTATTTATCTGCATCAGCCCAATGTCCTGAGACTGCGTATTCGCTGTGTGAGTGCTGTTAACCGCATGCGGTCTCATATTCGACTCAACTTGGGCCACAGCCTTCAGCAATAGCGGCGAGACCCCGTACATCGCCCCCGCCTCATCAAAACAGAAGGCGTGGGCTTGGGTATAAAAAAGGGCCGTCAGGAGAACAACCCAAGGGGAGGAGAGGGAAACCATGGGGCGAATGCTAGGGATGCGCTCATCCCGCTTCCAGCGGAAATCAATAGAATGTTTTTTTGATTGATTGCTGAAAATAAAATCTGAAATGGATAAAATGATCGGTTGCCCAAAAAATAAAAGCCCAATAAGGGGCAAGGGACTTACCCGAAAGGGCTTGTTCGCTTGAATAGACGCGAACACAAAGGAATACGGAGGGCTGAAGGGGAAATGCTTACTGGTTAAGGGCTATAAATGGCTGGACAAAGAGTGCCCACCAGTTTGCGTCCTAGCGGAAATCACCAAAAGCTTTTGAGAGTAAAGGCTCAGACTTGGCCTGAAAAACAGTGAAAGTACAGGTCGCCTCTGTCAGATAAAAATCGGTCAGGTACTGCCATTGGCGGTGTGGGAAAAATGCGTTACTGGGCGTCCGGAGCAGGTCAGTAAGGGGTCGGTCGTAAAATCGGCGTGGTCTTCTGCTCCTCGGCCTAAGCCGACAGTTGTGGTATGCCTGTCTGGCGTACGAGTGTCCGTTATGAGGTAGCACTCGCATCAGGCAGAAATCGACCACAGTTTGATGCGGTCGAAAACACGAATTCGGTACCAGCCAACGTCTCATCCTCCCTTCACAGGAGACGGTCAGGAGGATTCGTCAGCGATCGGTCGCTCAGCCAATACCACTCTTAACGTCTTGCTGACTGGAACGACAAGGGACATTGGTGAACACCTGTCACGCGTGATAGAGCCGGTCGCGCTCCAGTTCATGGGGCAGCATGCGGCGGTAGGCCGCGACGGCCTGCAACTGGCTAGTAGCTAGATAGGGTGGCTGCTTCGCGGCCGGATTCAACGGTTTTGATGCCGATTTCTTCGCCCTCCCTGCTGACGCCTCGTGCAGAGGTAAAGGCGTCACACCCGGCACCTGGATCAAGTACTCTAGTGTGCCGGGGAAAGTCTGGCCGGTGATACCGTGGATCGAGAACATGGTCTCAGTCCCTCTTCGAGAAGCTGCTCGCCACCAACTTGCGTACCTCTTCCAGCACCAGCACGCTGGCAGCGGTGGCGACGGCCATCATCCATTCGCGTGGGCTCAAGTCCACGGTGTGGAAGATTCCCTGTGCCGGCCCCCAATGCACGGGAACAGCACGAAGGTGTTGAACATCACCACGATCAGGATCACCACCGCGTCCTTGATGTCGCCGATCGCCCCGGCCAGCACTGCGGCGCCGAGCAACACGATCACCAGCAGATCCTTGAATTGGACGAGAAATTTCATCCAGGCAGGGCGCGGCGGTTTTTCCCGGAGACGGTTGCGGCTGTGGCGTTCCAGCCGCTGCCGCGCTTCGGCATCGGTCAGCCCCTTTAGCGTGGTGTCAAAGCGCGCCAACGTCGCGTCGGCGACGATAGTCCAGGGTTTCATTTCATGACATCTCTCGTAGTTTGAGAGTCCTGCGCAGGCGGGGCGCCACGCACCGCGATCAGGTAGTAGCCGATAACCAACGCGAGGATGACCACCGCCGAACCGTAAAGATATTCCGGGCCTACCTCACTGAATTCGAACACGATCACCTTGCGGGATATCGCCATCAGCGCGGTGCCCAGCACGATTTCCACAGCGAGGCGATGATTGCGGTGATCCTCCGTGTAGAGAAGGATATTGTGGTAGATCTCTATGGCGATCAGCACTGCCATGAAAGCGCCAAAGGTGGCCAGGATGTCCTTGATCTCCAGCAGCATGAAGGGGGGGGCCATCAGGCGCTGGTAGAGCACGTAGACAATGTCGGCGACGCCCCAGATAATTACCATCACCATGATCACCGCGATCACTATGGCGACGTGGCGGATGATCCGGTTGAGAAAACCGATGACTTTATCGTCGCTGTTTTTTCCAGGCATATCGTTCTCCATCAAATCAAGTGTCGTATTCTCAAAAAGGCAGCGTCGCCGTCACAAAAGCCGCATAAGCCGCTAGCAGCACGGTGCAGAACAGCGCCAGCCGCGTCGAGCATCCGATGAGCCCATAACGTCCAGCCTCGGTCCACGTCATGCCTTGCTCTCCAACGCCGGAGGCACAACCAGTACATCGCAGCCCGACTCCCGCATCAGATGCTTGGTCATGCTTCCCAGTAGCAGATCGATGATTTCCGAACTGCCGTGCTTGCCCGCTACCACCAGTTCCGCCGCTGCCTCGCGCAGCAGCACAGGAATTACGGCTTCCGGCATTCCGTGTTCCACCCGGATATCCGGCTGTGTTTTCAAATCAGCCGCCAGCGCCTGCAGCGTGCTCAATGCACGCTGGCGTTCCTCCTGGCGATAGCGATGGATCTCGTCCTCGGAGACACCGGCAAAATGCAGCTTGCCCTCGAACGGCACCTCGAAGGCATGGACCAGGCTGAGTCGGGCGGTCGGGATGATGTCATAGGCAAGCTGTGCCACGGTGGGGCCGTGCACCGACAGGTCGAGCGCGACCAGCACGCGCGAGTAGGGTTCGCGTACTTCATTCCTGACCACCAGTACTGGCGTGGCGGCTTCACGGACCACCCGCTCGGCGGTGGAACCCAGGAAAAATTCACGTGCCGGGTGCTCGCCCATCGCGCCCAGCACCACCAGATCGGCACCGTTTTCCCGCTCGATGCGGGTGATCTCGCGGTGGGGTTGCCCTACTGTCAGTAAAGGAGTGACGTCGATCTTCCAGCGCCCGGCCAGTTCTTCCGCCTGCTGGCGCAACTTGCCTTCGAAATAGTCATGCAATTGCGCTTCTGTTTTTGTATCCCTCAGCAACAGGCGATCATGCAGACGTTTCATCGCCTGACCGGGAAGACAGTGCTGCAAGATGAGGCGGGCATTGTGCTGAACTGCCAGCAACGCGGCGCGTTCTTCGGCGCGACTGGCAGTAGGGGAAAAGTCGGTGGCAACCAGGATGGTTTCGATCGATTTCATGACGGGTTTCTCCGCAAGGTGTTTTCGAGCATCTCCGCCGCATAGTCGGCAGCATCGTAATAGGGATGGAATACCTGTTCAGCCCCGGCCTGCTTCAGAGCATCCGCATCCGCCTCATTGTGCGCGGCAGCCGCTACCCGGCCGGTGTAGCCATGCGCGCGTAACGCGGCGATGAGGGCGCGATTGATATTGGCATCGGGCAAGGTGCTGACCACCCAGCGCGCCTGCCCCAGTGGCAGGGTGGCGGGCAGCTCCGCGTCCTCGGCGTCGCCAAAACGCACGTCCAGGCCGTGGCGGCGGGCGAGGCGCACCGCTTCAGGGTCAAAATCCACGCCCAGCGTGGCGACATCCTGCTCGTGCAGACGCCGCATCAACCGTCCGCCGTAACGCCCCTGGCCGAACACGATGATCTCCGGAACAGTTTCGGTTTCTCCCGCCGCCGCACTTTCGCGGAACGGCGTCCTGCGCTCGAACACCCTGAGCCATGGCTTCAGCCTTTCGTACAAGGGCTGGCCGTTTAACACCATGTAGGTGCAAACGCTGATGGTGACCAGTCCCACCAGCGTCACCAAGCCAAGGGCATCGCCGCCGACATGGCCCAGCGTCACCCCCATGGCGATGAAGACGATGGAGAATTCGGAGATCTGCGCCACCGTGAGGCCGGCCATGAATCCGGTGCGTTTGCGATATCCCATGTAGCCCATGATGGCCATGACAATCAGGGGGTTGCCGATCAATACAAAGGCGGAGAGCACCATGGCAGACAGGATTTGCCCCTCGAAGGCCTGGAATTCCAGCTTCGCCCCCAGATCGATAAAGAAAAACAGCAGCAGAAAATCGCGCACCGGGTTGAGGCGGCTGCTCATGGCCTCGCGGTAGGGTGAGGTGGCGAGCGAGAACCCGGCCAGAAAGGCCCCCACTTCCTTGCTGAACCCAATCGCCTCGCCCAGCGTGGCCAGAGCCACGCCCCAGGCGATGGCGAACAGCAGCATCAGTTCCTGCGAGCGAGCCACCAGATCGAGCAGACGTGGCAGCACGTAACGCATGGCGACGGCCAGCAGCAGGCCGGCCACGGAGAGTTTCAGTGCGATCATGCCCAGCGTGGCGGCCACCCCGCCTGCCTCAACCATGTTCAGGCTGCTCATGGTCATCATGGCGACGACCACCGCGATGTCCTGAACGATGAGGAAGCCCACCGCGATGCGGCCGTGCAAGGAGTCGAGTTCCTTTTTATCTGACAGCAGTTTGACGATGATGATGGTGCTGGAGAAGGTCAGCGCCACCGCCACGTAAATCGCCTTGAGGTGGTCCATGCCCAGTGCCAGGCCAAGCAGGTAGCCGAACAGGATGGTGAAGGTAAGCTGTCCCAGCCCGGTCGCCAACGCCACCGCACCGAGGCGGCGCACTAGGTGCAGGTCGAGCTTGAGGCCGACGGTGAACAGCAGCACCGCCACGCCAACCTGGGCCAGCAGGTCAAGCGGATCGTGCGCGGTGACCCAACCAAAGGCCACCGGCCCGGCCAGAATCCCCACCACGATGTAGGCCAGGATCAGCGGCTGGCGCAGGTGGATCGCCAGCGCGCCGATGGCGGCGGCGGCGGCAAGAAGCAGAGCGATTTCCTGGAAGGCGCCGTTCATAGTTTTATTTATGATGGGTGGCGGTTGGACAAATCATAACAGCAGCAGCGCGCCCGCCAGGGCAGCCAACGCCAGCAGCCACAAGGCGCTCGCTCGTGGCCAGGTGAAGAGGTTTGCCTCCAGCTGCGCAGGCCGGGCAAGCCCCTTGTGCGCGCCGATGATGCTTCGTCGCGGCATGACAATCTCCATCACGGACATACGACGCCAGGCCGGCCCCGCCCGTTCCAGCCACACCAGCACATCCCCCGGGGGGATGGCCGGGCCGCGCCATCCGAGCCACCAGGCAGCATAGGCCAGGAGCGCGGCGGAGAGCGCCGGCCAAGCCGCGGACGCCAAGCCCGCCCCGGACATTACCGCCGCCACGGTGCCGGAATCGACCCGCATCCAGACCAGTGCCAGCATTGCTGCCAGCAATGCCAGCCAAGATGGCAAAAGGCCGGCAGCGTCGTCCTGCTTGCTTCCACGAGGTGTCAGCAATAGAAAGCGGGCCATGAGCAGACCCGTGCCTACGGCGGCCAGGGGCAGCGTCCAGGCCAGCAGTTCCGGCCAAGGTGAGGGCAGACCCGCCAGGGCGGTCTTCAATTGCGTCTTGGCGAGCACCCCACTGGTGAACGGCGCGCCGGCCAGGGCCAGGGCGGGTAGCAGCAGGCCTGCCATCACCCAGCTGTTGCGGCCGAACCGCTGCGCCACCCCCACACCCAGAAACAGGGCGCCCTTGGCTAGGCCATGATGCAGGGCATAGAGGCCGATCGCCGGTAGCAGCAGAGGCCACGCCTGCGGCAACAGCAGGCCGGCGCCCACGGCCAGGGTCATGAAGCCCATCTGGCTGATGCTGGAATAGGCCAGCAGCGTTTTCGGCTGGCGTTGCGCCAGCCCGACCACGACCCCGAAAAAGGCCGCGAACAGGCCCATGCTCAACATCACCGTTCCCAGTTCCGGCATAGCCACCTCGCCCAGAGGCAGGAAGCGCAGCCAGCCTAGCAATCCTGCCTTGATCATAGCCCCGGAGAGTACTGCGCTGGCTGGTGTGGGCGCTACCGGGTGGGCGAGCGGCAGCCACAAGTGTAGCAACGGTACCCCGGCCTTGACGCCGAAGCCCAGAAACAATAAGCCATAGGTCAGGCCGGGTACCTCCATTGCCGCCGTCTGCGTCATTTCCGGCAGCAAGTGGGTTTGCGCCGCCCCCGCCAGCAGGAACAGACCCGCGATGAGTAGCGCCTCGCCCAGCACCGCCATGACGAGATAGACTCGCCCGGCCCGCCGCGCCTCGACATCACTTTCGTGTACCACCAGGCCATAGGCAGAGAAGGTCATGACTGCGAAGGCGAAATAGAAACTGGCCGCATCCTGGGCCAGGCACACGCCCAGGTTGCCGCTCAGGGTGGCCAGAAAAAAGGCGGTGAAGACATGCCGGCGCGGGTCGTCCGCCAGATAGCTGCGGGCGTAGAGTCCCGCCGCCAGCC
>Ga0209024_1000615_pt1 | contig 52128 bp, 70 predicted proteins | sample AutmiccommunBRH5_FD_187380 | JGI IMG/M metagenome (GOLD analysis project Ga0209024, IMG submission 187380) | Deep subsurface microbial communities from Mt. Terri, Switzerland - Autotrophic microbial communities BRH/5 (SPAdes) (version 2) | ecosystem: Environmental > Aquatic > Deep subsurface >... | reverse complement strand
ATCGGACGCGACGCCTTGAGCGTCGTCTCAGCCAACCGGCAAGGCGTCACGCTAAGGCTTCACGCTGGCTCGGGCACGAGCGAGGAAGAGCTGATCCGCGGCCTCCGCGAAGCCCTTGCGCATCTGGACGCCTGCGGCAAAAGCCCGTTGAGATGAGTCCCAAGTTTCCCCGGGGAAACCCCTTAGCCGCGAAGGAGTGGGGCAATGTTTCCCCGGGGAAACTTCGCAGGTTCACGTTGCGCGCGCGCCGCTACGCCCCGGAGCAGGTAACCTTCGCCCATAGCGAACCGCAACTGATTGAGTATGGGGAAGAAGCACGCCGCAACAACGCTACCTTATTGAATATATTGTATTTATCTAAGTTTCCCCGGGGAAACATTGCCGTCGCAGATGCCCCGACAGACACTTGCTTACACCCAACCGCGGCTACCCCCCCTCCTCTTAGAGCCCGCAGCATTCAGATCGAGTTACTCCAATGAGCCGCGCAAAACGAAGCTACGTGAACGAACAGTTCGATTTGTTTCTCCCCTACATTGCGGATCTGCCCCTGCGAGATCAGCGAGAGATGATGGAACGCCCTTTCTTCAGCTTAGCCAAGGGGAAGCGCGTCAAACCAATCGAGTACCGGTCACCAGATGGAAAACTCTGGGTCCATGTGTCGGCTAACCCCGATTATGGCATGGCAACAATCTGGGATGCAGACATCCTCATTTACTGCGCCTCGACCCTCGCCGACATGGCACGGCGCGGCGTCAACGACGTGCCACGCAAAATTCACCTCATGCCCTACGATCTCCTGCGCGCAATCGGCCGGCCAACGACAGGGCGCTCGTACGAACTCCTCGGACAGGCACTCGACAGACTCGTCGCAACAACAGTCAAAACCAACATCCGCGCCGAGAACAGGCGGGAAGCCACCTTCAGTTGGCTCGATGGGTGGACCCAACTCGTCGACGAGCGCACGGAACGCTCGCACGGCATGACAATCGAACTGAGCAATTGGTTCTACGAAGGCGTCCTCATGCAGGGAGGTATCCTCTCTATCGACAGGGCCTATTTCAACCTGACCGGCGGACGCGAAAGATGGCTTTATAAAGTCGCGCGAAAACATGCCGGCGGGGCAGGGGAGAACGGCTTCGCAATTTCCCTGCCGACACTGTTCGAGAAATCCGGTGCGGAAGGCCAGTATCGTCGCTTCAAGTTCGAGATCGCCAAAATCGCCGAACGGAATGAACTGCCCGGATACTCGCTCGAAATCGAACCACAGGCTGGGAAGCGTGAGCCGAATTTACGCATGAGGCGACGCGTAGAGGGGGAAAACACCCGCCTGCAGAAGGACCGTGAATCCGCAACCGACCTCGACAAAACGAAAGCGAAAGCGAAAGATCGATCTGCGGATGCCCGACCTCGCCATTCCACCACTTCAGTCGTGGATCAAGACGACACGGTCCCGAGCATCAACGTCGCCTCAATGGTGCGCCGTACAGTCACCTCGCTCGCAACGAAGGCTACCGAAGGATATGTCACCGACACGACGCTCGAGCTTCTCCGTCGAGACTGCCCTGGTTGGGACTACCACAACCTCCATGCCATGTTTCAGGAGTGGATCGGGGAAGATCCCGAGCGCACACCAGTTAACTACCAAAATGCCTTTATCGGCTTCGTTCGCAGATATCACACCGCCAATCGCCATACCCTTCGGGGCTGATCAGAGACGAGTCCGGAAGATGCCAATAATCCGTTCCCGAAGTGTCGTGCCGTTCGCTCCGCCCCACCAAAGCTCGCATCGAACCGATACAAAAACCGCCGATCACTCGGGGTTATTGAACCACATTTCAGCCGTCAGGATCGGAAATGATTCAATCGCCGCGCTCAATCACTCCGCTTGCCTCATCTTTCGACACTTCGGGAACGAATCACGACACTCCCGGAACGAATCACGGCACTCCGGGAACCGATCATCGACACTCCGGGAACGCAAACGACGATCCTCCAGGAACGCATCACCGATACTTCAGGAACGCACCTAACATCGCGACTCGCGCGATTCCGGTAGTTTAAGACCTCCATCGCCCGCCTTAACCTTTTAACAACTCAATAAACCAATCTAACACTATGATTTTTCCTTTATTTCTAAGAGGATAAGAAAAGGGGCGCCTCCTTGGAGCTATCACGACAGCTGACGGCTCAGTCCTGAACCGCGAGACCAGAGGGCAATCAGCTATCCACGCTTAACGCTCCCAACGAATCTGTCGGAGCTTCAAACCCACGCTGTAATCCCGCTACTCAAGGCCCCAGCGCACTAGCCACGCTGTCCTTGCACCCCACCAACCCGCGCCAGCAAAGCGTCATGCGCTCACAGACCCCAAGTCCTGAAGGCCCTGCTGGGCCGCGCAAGAGGAGAGGGAAGGGGAAGGGCGGGCATGAGGCTCGTCTAAACCGAAGACACACATCACCAGACGAGATCGTCCCCTTCCACGAGGAGACAGACCTTGAATACGCCACCCACCGGCACGCAGACGATGCTGCCGCTCTCCAGAATCGTCAAAGGCGACAACCCGCGCCGCTACTTCGACCGCCAGAAGCATGACGAGCTCGTCGCCTCAATCCGACAGCACGGCATACTCCAGCCTATACTGCTGCGACCAAAAGGCGAGGCCTTTGCGATCGTGGCCGGCGAGCGGCGTTACCGCGCTGCCCTAGAAGCATATGGTCCCGATGGCGAAGTGCCGGTCACCATTCGCGAGATGACCGATCAGCAGGCGCTCGAAGCCGCAATCGCCGAGAATGACGATCGCGACGACCCGTCGGAAACCGAACAGGCCGACGCCGCCGTCCGCCATCTTGCCGCCTGCCAAGGCGATCGTGCGGAAGCCGCGCGTCGATTGGGATGGTCGCGCAGCAAAATCGATCGGCGGTTGGCGCTCGCTGAGCTCTCCGACACGGTAAAGACCGCGCTCGACGAACGCCGGATCAAGGTTGGGCACGCCGAACTTCTCGCTGCAGTGCCCAAAGACAAGCAGGGTAAGGCACTCGAAACGATCCTCAACGCCGGGCTCGACGTCAATAAAACCCGCGATCTGCTGGCACGCGTGACGCAGAATCTTTCCGCCGCCATCTTCGACAAGACCGAATGCACCGCCTGCCCGTTCAACTCCGGCCTGCAGCGCGCGCTCTTCGAAACCCATGTCGACGACGGGCATTGCACCAATCCCGGTTGCTTCAAGCTGAAAACCGAAGCCATCGAACAGGTCCGGCAGGACGAAGAAGAACGTGCCGCTGCCGAGGCAACCGCTTCTGAATCGCCCGGCGAGGCCGACCAGTATGATCATGCAGAGCGGGCAGAAGCCGACGAAGAGGAGCTCCCGAAGACCGGATCTCAATCAGACGCGCACGCCGCGCCGTCGTCTACGGCCCGACCCGCGAGCAACGTATCGGCCGCCAACAAGCCGACGGCCACTGCGAAATCGGTGGCCAGTCGAACCACAGAGCTTCGCGAAGCGACATGGCGGACCGCGCTTGCAAGGTCACTGGCCGGTAACGCCGCGCACGCCCAAACGACGATCCTTGTCGCGGCGATGACCGGCACACTCTCGCAGATCAAGGCGAATACCCTGACCGCACGCGCCGGCCTCCTGATCGGGAGCGGCTTTTCCGACCTCGCCTTTGCTCGGCAGATCGACGCAATCAGCGCGTTGCCGGGACCGGAGGCCGCGAGAACCTTGTGCGCCGTCGGGGCGGCCTACGCAAAGGATGTGCTGAGCTTCGCCCATGTCGCGGATCTCGCCCGCACATTCGCCATCGACCTTCGAACAAGCTGGCAGGTCGATCAGCCGTTCCTCGAGCGATACACCAAGGAAGAGTTGAAGTTCATTGCCCAGGAGTGCGGCATCATCGCGCATATGGGCGAGAAGCGCTTCGCCAAACTGCTCAGCTCCAAGAAGCCGGAGTTGATCGCCGGCATGCTCAACCGGCCAGGGTTCGACTGGGCGGGCCGCCTGCCGAGCGCCATGACCCTCGATCAGACCTATGGCGCGCCGCCGCCACTCGCGGCCCCGGTGGTGCAGTCCTCGCTCGCCAATATCGCCGCCTGACCCTCTTTCCAAACCGTTCAGACAAGGAATTCTGCCATGCTGGTTTCCAACCTGTTGCCGCTGCTTGCCCGCTATTCACTCGGCTTCGATCTCGTCGCTGGTCCCGACGACACCGTCACGCTCACCATCCTTCCGCGCAAGGCCGAAGGCGCAGCGCACATCCTCGAAGCGGGCGAGGCCCGGCCGATCTCGATCACGGCGAGCGCCGCAGAAATCGATGCCGAACTTGCACGGGGAGGGGAGGGCGCTCTCGGCCAGCTCATCGCTTCGCGCAAGACACTGGGCGACCAGATCGCCGAACAGCGCAAAGCGGCAGAAGCCGCAAGGACGGCTGCCGCCGAGGCGGCGAAGGCCAAGGCAACGGCTTCAGCGCCCAAGAAACCCGCGTCTGACGCCCCTGCGAAAAGCCCCGCTCCGGACAGCCCCCCGATGGGCGCGACCCCTGAGGAACCCGCCAGCCTCTGGGACTGACCTCGTACCGCTTTCCAATTCGAACCCAAGCCCAGGAGATACCGCATGCAGATCACGCACCTCGCCCGCACCTACCGCTATGACGGCATCGACCTCCCGGTGCCCCCGCATCTGGCGGACGACCGCCAGGCACTGCGCGCCTATCACGCGACGCTCTATCCGGCGATCAACAATGCCGAGATCGTCGATGCCGGCGTGTCGGGCGGCGCGCACGTCATCGAATATCGCCGCGCCGTCGGCACCAAGGGCTGACCATGGCTTCGCCCAGGAACGCGGCCATTCAGCGCGCGCCGCGAAAAACACTCCAGCAATGGATCGAGCATGATGATGGCGACACGCCCAGCTTCACACCGCCCGCCTGCAGCCGCCAGGCCCAAGCACTTCATAGCCGCATCATCAACGATCCGAACGATGGCAAAGGCGATGCCCTCGACCGGATCACGGCGCCCTCAGGTCTCAATCTCCCGCCGCTCGGCTGATCTCATTGGGCGGGCGGTTACGCTGTCGCCCGACATCCCGGCAGTCTTCGATGCCCCGCTTGCCGCCCACCACAAACTGATCGGCCGCTGGGCCGCCGGACTTGAGAAGCGAGCACGCACCTATAGCCGCGTCGAGGCCCGGCAGCGCATCGAGCGCGTGTTCGGAGCCGCCGTCATGGAGATACTGCGGCCCGTCGAGATCGCTGATTTCCGTGTCGCCGTCCTGCTCAGCGAAGAGAACGGACCTCCGGCAATCGTTCTGGTTTGCCAGAGTCTCGGCCAGATTGATCTCGGATGGATCGAGACCAGTGAGGCGCCAACGGCTTGGCGAGCCGCCGCCTATCAGATGCTCGACAAGACCCTGCGAGCCGCTCTGCCGATCTTCGGATATGACGAGCTCTTCGAAGAGATCTCGATGTATTACTGGGACGGAGAGTTCGAGGACGAAGCCGCGCGCCAGGCGCTCATCCATTATCACGGTGCGGATGCGGCGATGCTCGACGAGCAGACAATGCCGTCCGAGATGAATGCGCGGCGCCCGGACTGGATGCTCGCCGACAAGGCGGTACCCGCAGCCAAGCTTCCCAAGGGACTACGCGCGGCGCTGCGCAATCTCGCAAAGGCCCATGCCGCGCTCAAAGCAACCACACCCGCGCACGACGCCTGGCATTTCGAGTGGGAGAAGATCCTGGAGTATATCCCCGAAATGGAGGAATGCACCCGGCTGCCGCCGATGACGCTCGTGCCCTTCGACCAGTTCACCCGCGAACTCGACGACGTCGCCCGCCACGGCATGGAGATGGGCTTCACCGACGTCGCCGGCATCGTCCCGCTCGAGGATGCAAGTCTGATCGACGACTGGTTCGCATCGCTCACGCTGGGCGCGCAGTTCCTCCTCGCCGCCCAGGCGCTGATCCAGCTCGATCCCGCAAAACTGTGAGGCCGTCATGTCCGATCACTCGCTTCTCTTCGAATCCACCGGCGGCGGCCTTGTCCTCGCGAATGCCATCCTGCTCTATCGAAGCCAGGGCCAGCGCAATGCCAAGCCCTATGGCACGCCGCGCGACGATGCGAACGCGTTCGCCAGCATCCACAGCGTCGAGCATGACAGCGACGGCAAGCCAACAATTGCTGCAGGTTCGCCGCTGACCCGCGCCCATCTGCGCCAATGGAGCGAGGCGCTGGGGCGGACCGTTCGCCCCGAGATCCTGCCTGCCAACGTGCTGGCCGCGCATCCCGAGCTCATCGCCTGGTGGGTTCCCGCCCAGGTGCGCCGCGCCTATTTCGCACTGTCCACGCCGCCCGCCGGGCTCAAACGCCTCGCCGAGAGAACCTGCGTGCCGGTCCCATACCCTGCGCATCTGTTCGTTGCGACACGCGCGGGGCTAGGCGTCTATGCGCTCCCGGCGAACCGCCGTCCCGATGCTGATACGCGGTTGCTGCACTCGCCCATCCTCAACGTCTACGTCAACGGGCAGCTCTGCTGGGGCAGTATCGACAGGCCGCGGTCGCTCACCATCGCGTCGATCCCCGACTATGAGCGCGCAGTGTTCGACAGCTGGTCGACCCATCCCAATCATGGTCAGGAGTTCACGATCTCGGGGGAGGGCGGTCTCGTCAGGCTCTGGGACGAGCTCGCCGCAAGCGAGGCGCGTCGCTTTCCGGTCCGGCGTCTCAAGCCCTTTCATCCCAGCGGACGGCAACCCCGCCGAAAGTCGAAACGCGGCGTCGATACGACGATCACGCTCGGCAAGCTCATCGCGAGTGCAGGATGATGGCGATGCTCGCCGACGATCCGACCGCCGCGGCGCTGCTCGAGGCCGTTCCCTGCTATCCCGTCCCGCTTCACGGATGCTCACCCGCGATCGATGGGCTTCGCGCGGCCCAGGCCGGCCATGGTATCGCCATCGGCAGGGACGGGGTGATGCTCATCCTGCGCCGGCCCTGGCTCGCGCTCGATGTCCCGGTGACGGCGCCGATCGCCGCGCATCTGCCTTATGGAAGTGTCGGCACACCGAGGGCGGATCTGCGCTGCGGGCTGATTCCCCGTGAGCATCTCGACTGTATTCTCGATCACTTCCGGGCCGCGCTGCCGAACGAGGATGCAGCGTTCATCCTCTGGAACGAGGTCACGCGCGAATTCAAGGTCCATCTCCCAGCCCTCGATGAGGCCACGCCCTCGCGCGTCGTCTACCGGACCCCGGTTGTTCCGCCGGGCTGGCACCTCGTCTGCGACATCCACAGTCACGGCGCCGGGCGGGCGTTCTTCAGCGCCACCGATGATGCCGATGACGCGCACGCCACCAAGATCACGCTGGTGTTCGGCGACCTCGGCCGCCCTGAGGGCCCGACTATCGCTTCGCGGCTTTGTGCGGGCGGCATGTTCCTGCCGCTGCCGCGCAGCCCCTTCGCAGGAGATCATCATGCAGCCTGAAATCATGGACCGCCACTATCTGCCGCCCGGCTTCGACAACCGCGCGATCCGGATCCTTCTGGTCGGCTGCGGCGGCAATGGCGCCCAGATGGCGATGGGCCTCGCCTCGCTCGACACCGCCTTGCGCGCCATCTCCTCGCGATCGCTTCATGTGACCGTGGTCGACGACGATATCGTCACAGAGGCCAATCTCGGCCGCCAGCCCTTCTATCGCTGCGATCTCGGCAGTTCCAAGGCGCGCACCCTAACCGAACGCATCAACCTCGCGTACGGCCTGGACTGGAAGGCCGTTCATGGCCGCGCGCCGCAAGCGGTTGGGCTCGAAGGCGCTGATATCCTGATCAGCTGCGTCGATACCGCTTCAGCACGGCGGGCGCTCGGTGCGGCACTGAAGGAGGGGGGGGGCGCTCCGGCCTATTGGCTCGATCTCGGCAACCGCGCGCGCGACGGACAATATCTGATCGGCTGCCCGAGGGAGATCGGGCGGGGGGCGTTCCCACGGCTTGCGACCGTGCTCGAATATTTTCCCGAGATCGCCGACGAGAGCCTCCCCGATGACGATGCGCCATCCTGCTCGGTCGCCGAGGCATTGGAAAGGCAATCGCTGTTCGTGAACCGGGTGGTGGCAAGCCACGCGCTCGCGCTGCTGTTCGACCTGCTCGGCCGCGGCTCGATCGGCCATGCCGGCGCCTTCATCAACCTCGCCACGGGTCAGTCCGTCCCGATTCCCCTGCCTAGGGCTGAATGAGGGGCCGTTCATCGCATTCAAAACAATGAAAGGACATCTTCATGTCGATCATAGAAGATAGGGGCTGGACCCTGCACTACACCATCGGTTCTATCCTCGCGGCCAAGGTCGAGGCCGGTGATCTCGTTCACATGCCGGGGGCCCAGGATGACATTGTCGTGACCGGCGGACGCGCGCCGGCGCGTGCCAACGACTGCGGGAGCGTCTTCGCACGCAGGGCGACCGCTGCCGATCGCGATGCGGTCGAGATGCATCCTGACGCTTTGGGTCTCGTCTGGATCAGCGCCGCCGGAGGCTGGGCGAAGCTGCCCGCTTAAAAGTAGCCCAGAACCGCAGCGAGAATTGCAGACTGTGCTGACTTGTGCTAGTTTGTGTACATCGAATTCGGAGTCGAACATGACGAGCACGACCATGACAATCAGAGTTCCCCTGGACGTCAGCACCAAGCTGGCGAAGCTCGCGGCAGGGACGCATCGGAGCCGGTCATGGCTCGCCGCTGCGGCTGTATCTACCTATGTGGACCGCGAGCTTGCTATCATCGACGGCATTCAGAAGGGGCTCGCCGATGTCGAGGCCGGGCGAACGACGTCCCATGACGAGGTCATGGAGCAAGCCCGGCAGATCGTTGCCGACGCGCGGGGGCGGCGGGAAAAGGAACGGTGAGAAATGTCGTCTGGGCGAATAGCGCCAGAGACGATTTTCTGCAGGTTCTGCACTACATCGCCAAAGACGATCCCGATGCGGCCCAACGGGTCGGCGCGGAGATCGAGAGGACCGGTCGCGCATTGGGGGACTATGCCACGGGTCATCCGGGTCGCGTTACCGGGACGTACGAGAAATCCGTCACGGGTCTGCCCTACATTATCGCTTACGTCCTGACCCCAGACGACAGGACGGTCGCGATTGTGCATGTCATCCATGCAGCAAGGGATTGGCGGGACGAAAGCTGGCCAGGTTGAAGGATCGGTGCATGATGGTTGGGATTGTCGAGACATGGGGAAAGGCCCTCGCAATCCGCATTCCCGGTGAAATCGCTAATGCCTCCGGGCTGACTGAGGGTGATGTGGTCCGCATGGACACACTCGACGGTTGCATTCGCATCCGTCGATCGGGTTCCTCCGCATTCGTGCCGGAAGAAGCGCAAGCGGCCGCTGCTGAAATCATCGCCGACAGCAGGAAATATTCGCTAAGGGGTCAATCGATCCGCGAACTGCGCGATTGGGGACGAAGGGGCTAAGTGATCCGCAAGATATTCCTCCAACCAGCGCGAGAGAAACCTATGTCCAACTCCTTGCCATCGGACAGTTGCAGAGAAAGCCGGTTGATCCGTGACGATATGGGACAGGTGGTTCTCATCCCCGTCGATCTCGAACTTCAAGGCGATACAGCCATGATTTATCGCGACGGCAGCCGACTGATCATCGAGCCTATCCCAGCAGAAGCCGCCAAACCGCTGGACATCGTTGCGATCGATGCCGCCGCAATGAGCGAAGAGCATCACGCGATCTTCGAGGCGGCTCGCCCAACGACGGCTGAAATCTCCGCCGACCGGTGGAAGGACGACCCGACCTCATAGAAACGGAACACTTCCCTAGCGCCCGGGCGTGGCGCCCGAGACTATGATGCGCGCTGGGCGGTGGAGCATCTAACGGTTCGCGGAACCGGCTGCAGGCCCTTCCGGGCCGCAAAAGGGAAGGGGGAGGCGAGATGGTGGTCCAAGGGAGATCACCGTCATGCTCACCACCCGCAGCCAGCGCTGGCGCGAACGCCGCTGCCACTGGATACCGAACGCGACCGAAATCGATCCCCGGCGTCTCGCCGTGGATGTCATCAGCACAAAGCATCAGGCAGCTCCGTTCGTTCGCGCACATCATTATACCGCGACCATGCCCGTCGCCCGCCTGTCCATTGGTCTCTTCGCCAATGCCAAAGGCGGCAGGTCGGAACTCGTCGGCGTCTGCGTCTTCTCGCATCCGGTTAACGACGCCAGCGTGCCCAAGAACGCGGGGCTGCCCGATCCGCGATCCGCTTGCGACCTTGGACGCCTCGTCATCGGCGATTCCCAGGGCGGCAATGCCGAGACATTTCTGATCGCGCGCGCCTTCCGTCTCCTTCGCCGCGAGAAGCCCGAAATCCTCTCGGTCATTTCCTACGCGGATCCCGTGCGTCGCATCGACGCGGAAGGCCGGCTCGTGATGCCCGGACATGTCGGCGGCATCTACCGCGCGGCCGGGAGCCAATATTCGGGGCGGTCGAGTGCGCGGACCGACCTCATCCTGCCCGATGGCCAGCCAATCTCCTCGCGCGCAATCTCCAAGATCCGCAACGCCGAATGCGGTCAGCGCTACGCCGTGGACGCGCTGCTCGGCGCTGGAGCACGTCCGCCGCGTTTTGGCGAGGAACGGGCCGATTGGCTGGCCGACCTAGAGCGCTCTGGGTTCCTGCGCCGTCGCCGCCATCCAGGCTGCCATACTTACCTGTTCCCCCTCACCAAAGCTGCCAAAATAGCTGCGCGCAAGGTTCCGAACCTGCCCTATCCGGTGGTTGACCGCGCAGCCACGCGTGGAGATGTGACCGCACTTCCACTGCTCGCCTTCGCTTGAAGCAAACAGCTCCCGTAAAGACTGGGCCAACCGCGCCTCGATTTCGCGCCAGAGCTCAGCAGCCTTGAAATATAACGCTATGTGTTATATATAGCCAATAGGAGAGCAGCCATCACGCGCATATTCAAGAATGGCTGGTTCGAGCGTTTCGCACGGAAAGAGCGACTCGCCGATACGGCTCTTCGCGAAGCCGTGCAGCGGGCCGAAAGTGGCTTGGTTGATGCCGATCTTGGCGGCGGCGTCATCAAGCAGCGCGTGGCCCGGGCCGGCAAGGGCAAATCGGGTGGCTATCGCACCCTGATCCTGTTTCGGCATAGCGATCGCGCGATATTCGCCTTCGGTTTTGCCAAAGCCAAACAGGCGAACATAACGAAAGCCGACCTGGCGCTGCTGCGTGAGGCGGCGACCGAAGCGCTGGAATGGAGCGACGAGGAACTGGACAGTCTCGTAGCAGCAGGAACATTGGTGGAGATCAAAGATGTCGACGACGAAGAATAAGGATTACCGCAGTGAGATCGCAGGTGCGATCCATGAGATGATGAGCGACGCGCACGACGCGGGCGTGGTGTCGCGTGCGACGCTGCGCACATTCGATGAAGCCTGCCTTGCTCCAGCCGTCGAGCTCGCGGGCGATGAAATCCGTGCTATCCGCGAGCGCGAACATGTCTCTCAGCCAGTGTTTGCCGCTTATCTCAATGTTTCGCGCAACCTGGTGTCCGACTGGGAAAGAGGTGTTAAGCGGCCAGGCGGCCCCGCATTGCGCCTCTTGTCCATCATACAGCGCAAAGGCTTGCAGGCTGTCGCGTGATTGCCAGCGCTCACATTGACCCTCGCGAACGGATCGCTGGCGGCGTGGCAGACCTTGGCGAGGACATGATCGAGGCCATCCGCAATGTCGAGCCCGGTCCAAAGTCGCAGGACGCCGAGGCCAGCCTGGACTCTGCCTGCACCCGGCGAGGGCATCCAACCTGCACACCGACCGACGTGCCCGCCTAAAGCGTACGGGCTTCTCGAGTCACCGAAGCTTCTCGACTTTATGACGTAAATAGCCCCGGTCAGCTTTACCCTAACCAACCTTCGTCAGACCCTCCGGGCCGCAGAAGGAAAGGGGGAGGACCATGGTGATCGATGGGAGATCACCGTCATGGCCTCAATACCCGACAGCTTCGACCCCGCTGACGCGCATTGCTGGATAGCGCGCGGCCGTCCGGCGCACCATGCGCAGGCGCTCGCCGATGCCTGGCAATCCTTTCCCGACCTGCCCAACCACGCGCCGCTCGACGCGCGCATGGCGCGCACCCGTGAACGCGTCCAGATGCTGCGCCCGCTTCACGAGGCGATGAGCGCAGAAACCGAGCGCAACCGCGTCGCCGCCAATTTCGCTTTCGTCGAACGCCAGGTCGCGAGCGGGAGCAGCGATAGCCGCAATGGCATGATCCTCCAGGCCCGCAAGGTCCATGGCTATAGCTGGGATGCCGCGGTCGCCTATGCCGACGGTCGATATGCCGCCCAGGCGGGATGGGACTCGCGGCCGCCGTCACACATGCGCCCCGGCGAACTCGACGTCAGGCGGCCAGCTTACCACCAAGGCTTCATCGATGGTGGCGGCCAGCCCGACGACATTTTCGACGTCGCCCGGCGATTGCTAGCTGTCGCGCCGTCCGCACCGTCACAGCCGGATAGTCCACGGACCGCGCGGCCACTTCCCAGCCAATGGACCATGCCGACCGACGTGCCGCCGCCCGCGTCGTGGCAAAGACGGCTGCTCGTGCTTGGCGCTTCGGAATGGACGAGCGGTGACATCGGCTTCCTTGCCATGCTGCGCGAACGGCCCGGCCACGAAGCCGTAGCGCTCTATGTGATCGACGCCGAGGCGGGGTTGCGGCCGCTATCGGCGCCGACCAGCATATCGCCCGACGACACCGCCGGCCTGCGCGCGCGGCTCCGGGCAGCGGACTATACCGACATACTGGTGGCCGCGAACGACGCTGAACTCACGCGCCTCGACGCCGACGCCGGACTCCTGCCGCTGGTCCGAACGATGGAGCGGACGCGCAATTCGGTGCTCCAGCAACGCGCACAGTTCCGTTTCTGGCTAGCCCGCGGCCGAGCACCCGGAGATCAGTTCGCCGCCGGCCATATCCGCTGGAGCAAGATGGCTGCTGGTCTCTCGGGACGGCTCGGCGAGTTCACCGTCCGCTACGCGGGACCGGCAAGCCCGCGCGGGCACCGGATCATTGTCGAGGATACCAGCGGCCAGCCAGCGCATGGCTATCGCAGCCCGTTTGGTGTCGCACTCAATCCCGAGATCGTCATCGGCAACAAGCGCCAGGCGCGGACCGCCATGGCCGACCTGCTCCGCCAATATGCCGCCGCGCTCCGCCTCGGCCGACCAGACGCCTGAGCCGCTGCGCGTTTCCCGGGCCGCGCCAACGACCTGAATCCAAATGGGGCCGCGCCGCCTCGACCTCACACCCGTCAAAAAAGGAAGCATCCCATGCGCAACAGTGCGTCCGCGCTGGCTCTCCAGCTATGCCTCGACTTCGATCAGCTGGTCACAGCCGCCGAACCGCGCCGCGGGTCCGATAGCCCGGAACTCCCGCTGGTTTCGTCCCCGCCGATCGTCGTAGCGAGTGCGCGGCCCGCCTGTCTGGTCGATTTCTCCTTCGCCGCGGGACGAACCCTCGCGTCGGCGTGGAAGGGCAGGGCACACGACAACATTGAGGCGATCCGGCTTCTGAACCAACTCGACCAGGAAGAACGACCGGCAACAGTGGACGAACAGGCAGACCTCGCGAAGTTCGTCGGCTTCGGTGCGTCGGAACTCGCCAACAACATTTTCGCGCGCCGCGAGCACGAATATGGCGCCGGTTGGGAAGAGCTGGGCCAGCGCCTCGCCGCCGAAACCACACCCGCCGAACTCCAGTCGCTCATGCGCGCGACGCAATATGCCCACTACACGCCCGAATACATCATCCGGGCCATGTGGGAGGCCGCCCGCATCCTCGGCTTCACTGGCGGCCAGGTCCTCGAGCCCGGCTGCGGAAGCGGTCTCTTCATGGGCCTCAAACCGGAATATTTCACGACCGACACGCTGTTCGTCGGCATCGAAAACGATCCGGTCACCGCCCGCGTCGCAAAGGCGCTCTATCCCAACCAGCTCATCCGCTGCATCGACTTCGACAAGGCGATGCTGCCTTCAGACTTCGACCTCGCGATCGGCAATCCGCCGTTCTCGAACCTCACGATCACCAACAGGACCCCGCTCGGACGGCTCGGGCTCTCGCTGCACGACTATTTCATCGCCCGATCGATCGAACAGCTCCGGCCCGGCGGTATCGCCCTGTTTGTGACCTCGCGCTACTCGCTCGACAAAAGCGATCCCAAGGCGCGGCGCCACATCGACAGCATGGCGGATTTCCTGGGCGCCGTCCGCCTGCCAGCGAAAGCCATGCGGCAGGAAGCGGGCACCGATGTCGTCGTCGACATCTTGCTCTTCCAGAAGCGGGTTACCGGCGGGCTTTGGCGGACCTCCAACTGGATCGAACTCGCCGACGTGCCCGACAGCGATGAAGGGGCAGGGCCGCTCCGGATCAACGGCTATTTCCTCGACCATCCCGACCATGTGCTGGGGTCGCACGAATGGCGCAGCGGGCAATTCGGGATGGAGTATAGCTGCGCCGCGCAGGCCGGCATGGACCTGAAGGCTGCGCTCAATGGTGCCTTGTCGGACATCGCGACGCGGCACGCCGGCGTATTCGAGCCAATAGAACGCTCCGAACCTCTTCGGGACCGCCTCGATGTCGCTCTCGACGTCGCGGTCGGGACCGCTGCCGATGAAGCCGATTTCAAGGAAGGTAGCTACCTTGTTTCGGACGGAGTCTTGCGCCAGATTGTCAGCGGCGCGGTCACCACTGTCGAGGTGAAGTCGGGGAGGGGAGGGGCAGGCCTCTTCCCCAAACACGCCAACATCATCAAGGCGCTCATCCCGATCCGCGACACCGTCCGCGCGATCCTGCGCGCGCAGCTCGCCGACCAGCCCTACGCGATGCTCCAGGAAAAGCTGCTCGCCCATTACCGGCAGTTCGCCAAGAAGCACGGCCCGATCAACCGCACGGTCACCAGCATCCGCACCGACCCGGAAACCGGTGCCGAGAAGGAGTTTCAGCGCCGGCCCAACCTCCAACCCTTTCTCGACGATCCCGATGTCTGGCTGGTCGCCTCGATCGAAACCTATGACGAGGCCAGCGATACCGGCTCGCCCGGGCCGATCTTCACCGAGCGCGTCGTCAAGCCGCCGGTCACCCAGGAAATCCACTCGCCCCAGGACGCTCTGGCAGTATCACTCCACGAGCGCGGCCGCGTCGACATCGCGCTGATCGCAAGCCTGCTCGGCCTCAACGAGGCCGAAGCGATCGCCGACCTTGCCGACGACATCTATCTCGATCCGGTCCGCAGCACGCCCCACTTCGATCATTGGGTCGCCGCCGACGAGGCCCTCTCCGGCCCTGTCCGCACCAAACTCGCTCTCGCGCGCGAGAAAGCCGACATCGATCCGCGCTTCGCTGGTGTCGTCACCGCGCTCGAGGCCGTCCAGCCGATCGACCTGCGGCCGAGCGAGATCACCGCGCGCCTCGGCGCACCCTGGATACCGACCGACGTCATCGAGACGTTCATCGCCGAGACCATGGAGGTCACCACCCGCATCTTCCATACGGTTGAACTGGCGAGCTGGACCGTCGACAAAGCGCCCTTCGCCGGCCATGTCAGTTCTACATCGACCTGGGGGACGGCACGCCGCGGCGCCGCGGACCTGCTCGAAGACGCGCTCAACTCCAGCATCCCCAAAATCTACGACGTCTTCCGCGATGCGGACGGCTCCGAGCGCCGCGAACTCAACACCACCGACACCGAGGCAGCCAAAGAGAAGCTTGCCGCCATCAAGTCGACCTTCGAGTCCTGGGTCTGGCAGGAGAGTGAGCGCGCCGACCGCCTCGTGCGCATCTATAACGATGCCTTCAACAACCTTGTGCCCCGAGCCTTCACCGGCAAGCATCTGCAACTGCCCGGCGCATCGACCACGATCCAGATGCGCGAGCACCAGAAGCGCGTCATCTGGCGGATCGTTTCCGCAGGATCGACCTATGTCGCCCACTCGGTCGGGGCAGGCAAGACCTTCAGCCTGTGCGCCGCCGTGATGGAACAGCGCCGGCTCGGCCTCGCCAACAAACCAATGATCTCGGTGCCCAATCACTGCCTCGCCCAGATCGCGCGCGAGTTCCTCATGCTCTATCCAACCGCGCAGATCCTTGTCGCCGACGACACCAACTTCGTGCGCGAAAAGCGCCAGCGGTTCCTTGCCCGCGCGACCACCGGCAACTGGGACGCGATCATCATCACCCACGATGCGTTCAAGTTCATCCCCACTCCCTCCGCCTTCGAGCGCGGCATCATCGAAGACCAGATGGAGAGCTATGAAACGCTGATCTCGAATATCGACGGGGACGACCGGGTGTCGCGCAAGCGCGTCGAGCGGCTGAAGGAAGGGTTGAAGCACCGGCTCGAGAGCCTCCAGGCCCGCAAGGATGATCTTGTCCATATTGGCGAGATCGGCATCGACCAGATCCTCGTCGACGAGGCCCAGCAGTTCCGCAAGCTCACCTTCGCGACAAATCTCGGCGACCTGAAGGGCGTCGATCCGGCGGGATCGCAGCGCGCCTGGGATCTCTTCGTCAAGAGCCGCTATCTCGCGGGGCTCAATCCGGGACGCGAACTCATTCTCCTGTCGGGCACGCCGATCACCAACACGCTGGGGGAAATGTACACGCTGCAACGCTTCCTCCAGCATGACGAGCTTCGTGCCAAGGGCATGCACGAGTTCGACGCCTGGGCTGCCAACTTCGGCGACACCCGCACCGAACTCGAACTGCAGCCGAGCGGAAGCTACAAGCCGGTCACCCGCTTCTGCGAATTCGTCAATGTCGCCGACCTGATGGCGATGTACCGCAGCGTGGCCGACGTCGTTCTCAAGGAAGATTTGCGCCAATATGTTCGCCTCCCCACCATAAAGGGCGGCAAGCGGCAGATCGTCGTCGCGCAATCGGGCGCGCCCTTCAAATCCTACCAGAAGGTCCTCGCCGGACGAATCAAGGCGATCGAAAATCGCAGCGGGCGGCCACAGAAAGGCGACGACATCCTGCTCTCGGTCATTACCGACGGCAGACACTCGGCAATCGACCTGCGCTTCGTCGACCCCGTGATGGGGAACGAGGAAGGGAACAAGCTCAATCTCCTGATCGAGAACGCCTACCGGGTCTGGAGCGAGACGCGCGACTACCGCTACACCGATCCGGAAACCGGGCGGCCCTATCCGTTGCCCGGCGCCGTACAGATGATCTTCTCCGATCTCGGCACCGAAGCGGCGCTCGAGACACGCGGCTTCTCCGCCTACGTCTGGATACGCGAGCGCCTGATCGAGCGGGGCGTGCCTGCCGACCAGATCGCGTTCATGCAGCACTTCAAGAAGAATAGTGCCAAGCAGCGCCTGTTCAACGATCTCAACCAGGGGCGCAAGCGCATCCTGATCGGCTCGACCGCGACAATGGGCACTGGCGTCAATGCCCAGCAGCGGCTGAAGGCGCTCCATCATCTCGACGTTCCCTGGATACCTTCGGATATCGAGCAGCGCGAGGGCCGCATCGAGCGCCAAGGAAACCAGAACGACGAAATCGAGCTCTACGGCTACGCCACCAGCGGCTCGATGGATGCGACCAACTGGCAGATGCTCGAGCGCAAGGCGCGCTTCATCAACATGGCGATGTCGGGCGATCGCTCCATCCGCCGGATCGAGGATGTCGGCTCCAGCGTCAACCAGTTCGCTCTGGCCAAGGCGCTCGCGTCCGGTGACGAACGCCTGATGCGCAAGGCCGGGCTCGATGCCGAGGTCGCAAGGCTCCAGCGCCTCCGCGATGCCCACACCGACGACCAATACAACATCCGGCGCACCATCAGACGGACGACCGAAGCGATTGAGCAGGGTAACAAGCGGATCGCCTGGCTTGAATCCGACGTCGAGCGGCGTGTCGCCGTGCGCGAAGACGAGGTTGTTTTCAACTCGGGCAGCGCGATCGTCTCCGATCGTAAGGCCGTCGGTGAACGCATCCTCCGACAGGCAGAACAGATCCGTCTTCGCGGCGCCCCCACGCGCGTGTTGCTCGGCAGCTTCAACGGTATCGATCTTGAACTTGCCGGCCACGAGGGGCTCGACGATGAGGGTGACCGCTTGATCGTGACCATCATCACCATCCTGCATAATGGCGAAAACCGCGAGTTCAGAATCACCGACAAAACGCGGTGGAGCACGATTGTCAGCCGGATCGAAACCTCCCTCCGCAATCTCGATGCCGATCTCGACGCTGTCAAAGCCGAACTTGCGGCCAACGAGCGGCGTCTGCCGGCATTCGAGGCGCGTGTCGGCCAGATCTTCCCGGACACAGCAATCCTTGAGGACAAGCTGAGGGAGCTATCCGAACTCGAGTCCGAGCTGGCGAACACCAAAGGTGAATTCGAACCCGAGAACGACCAGCAGTCGACAGTCCCGGACCTCGAAAGCAACGAAGGCACAACCGATCCCGGCGACGAGCAGATCACCGAGCCGATGTTTAGCCACGCAGCCTGACGCCTGCGGCGCCGGAAAGGGAGGGGGAGCTGATGGGGTGCGGCCTGGAATGCGGCCGATCCGCTCGGGCCGGCCCGTTTCCGATAGCTTCCAGGCCCGCGCAATGCCCGAGCATCCTCAGGAGATTGCTATGTCCCGTGAATTGACCATCGACGGGCTAACCTTGCGGCTGCGCACCATTCGTCCGTACCGTCGGTGCCGAACCCTCACCTATATTGAGGTTTGGCACGAAGGCCATTGGCTCCATTGCGGCGACCCGCACCATGGCGAGACGACCAGTGCATCAGCCCGCGCCGCCATCGTCCACTATGCTCGCCTCGCGATCGGCAAGGCAGCTGCTCTCCCTCGTTGATCGTGCCAAGCCAGGGCAATCGCCATCGCCCACCGCGTCACCCCCCTTTCGATATACCCATGCAGGAGATCCAGTATGGAAACCATCTTTCACTTTGGCGCGGCCGGCCACCCGGTCAGTTGGGTACTCTATGCGACATATGGCTCGGCATATGGCGTCGCATTGGCCGCCGCACGCACCTGGTACGACCGCATGATCGCGACGACGCGCACCGAGACGCCGCCCGGTGGCCAGTTCGTCATTCAGGTCAGAGATGGTACCATAGTCCGCAGCGATCTGCTGTTCGATGCCGACTATTTTCAGCGCCATCAGGAACCCGACGACGCCTCCTGGCTGTGCCAGTTCCATGCATTTCCTCTCGCGATCCCCGACCCTGTCAAACATGTGGTGACCGAAGGATTGCGCCAGCGGTTGATCGACATCGGCTTTCTGATCCCCCGTGCCGAATGGGAAAAACGATATCCGGATCAAGCCGAACTGCTGCGCCAGTTTCAACAGATGATGTGGGGCAACCACGATTTGCCCCTTCACAACGGAAAGGACGCCCAATGAGCCGCTACGACCTCGAACCGCGTGTTGCGGCCGTCACCACGCATGGGGCGCTGTCCATCGCCATTGGATGGGACGCACCCTTGAACACCTATTTCGCGATGATTCTGCGCGAGGGTGACAATGTCCCTGACGAGAATCGCGATCTTCTGTGGAACGGCACTCGCTATGGCGAGATCGCCGAGCCTGACGCCGCAATCGAAGCGCTGCGCCCATACGCGATAATCCCCGACGGCCTTGCTGCTGCGCTCACGGCTGACCGGCTTCGGGAAGGCAGCCGCCCCATATCGCCCTTTGTCCGCTGAAAGGGCGCTTCTCATTCTCAACGTCGTTCCGGTCGAGGATGACGTTCTCGGATCACTCGCAGCTCGATGACGAAACCGTCGTGATCGATGGGCGCCTGCAGCGATACGACTAGCCACACAATCAGGCGCAATCACTAGGGAGGGGTCATGGAGCGCTATGGCGAAAGCATGAAGCGCGTGCTTCCCGGCCTTTACGCAGGATCCGAGGTTGGCGCCGAACGGCGCGACGATCGGCTTTGGGCCTTCCAGATGAAATGCAATCAACTGGGCCAATACCTGTGGTTCGAATATTCCCCACACGGCTTATGGACCAGTATCGGTGCCTGGCGCAGGCTCGACGATGGTTTGGCAGTCGCCGCCCGGCTGCGCGCCGGCACGCATTTCTGGGACGCCGACATCGAGGTCGCTCGCCTCTACGGCGAGAACATCTTTGCCGCGCTGCGCGGCGATCCCGGGCCCTGATCAGACGATCCGCCGACGACACAAGCTGCGGGATATCTCCGAGATGGAGGACGATCTAACGGACATGAGTGCCGAATCCAAAACGACGCCCGAGATCGTCCGGTCCCTTCCGGGGCAGCGATCGTCCAGCCGTCCTGCCCAAGGCGGCCAAGGCCGCCGCCCCTTGGGGCAGAGCGAAGTGGGAGAGGGGATGGAGCCGCCTTGCTGATGTGTCCGAGCCGTCGGTCAAGACCATCCCCCGGTGGCACTTTCCCAACACAGGAGACCGAATATGAAAATCGAGACCATCGAAAGCGCCGATCCTGAGACCCTTGCGCCACTATTGCTTGCAGCATTGCAACGTCTTGGACAGCATGGACGACCCGGCGCGATCGCGCTTTCGCAACTTGTCGCGGATGACGATGGCGAGTTTGACGAGGGCGCGGACTGGATTGCCTCGATAGCCCAAGGAGAAATCTGAACGGCAACGGCACGCCGGCCCTTCCTGCCGGCGTGCCACGCGTCTCCTGGCCACCCTGCCACTTCACGGCACCGATCACGCCCGACCGGTTCCCAATCGGAACAGCCACATGTCCGTCACAAATCGTCCGCCGTACGTCGGCGGTTACCCTTCCGCATACCTCGCTTCCGCGCCTGACTTCGCCACCGGGTTCGCCTTGCTGACCCTGGCCCTCAGCGACATAGAATATGCCGCGGCCTGCATTCTCGCCTTCGACCCTGACGCGGCACTCGCCCCCGAAGCCTTGCTGTCGACCGGCACCGAGGATGACAGAATCCATCAGATCGGCACAGATCAGTTCACCATACGAACCTGGCGCCAGCTTGCGCGTGCCTGCAGGCGTTCGACAACGCATCACGATGATGATCTGTGCCTTGCCGCATTCATCGCAGAAAGAACATTGAACTGCCCGAAGGCGGAGCCGACCGAGCAGCGTAACTTCGAAATTGGGTCAGCTGACGTCGCAGCCCTATGAAAGCGCGCACTGCCCGCCGCGAGGTTCGCAAACCTTATGACTGGACCATCGCCATGATCACGAAGAATGACCCAAAGGCCCGCCTCAACGGCTTTGCTAAGGCCTATGAGTTCGCCTGCAGACACAGCGAGAGAAGGGGAGATACAATGACGATCATCCGGACCGGGCGACCCGAACAACCCTTCCGCGTTACCGCAGAACCTGAGGATGACGCCGAGATCGCAGCGGAGATATTACCCTAATCCAGAGACCGTGTGTTCCGTTCATCCACGGAACGAACGCCACGATGTGCCCAGTGGGAAGGAAGGAGCAAAGCATCCGACCGGGCCATCCGGCTCGGCCGAAACATAAGGTGATATCGGGGAGGTCACAGAATGCTGCCGGGCAACGCTGCCGCGCGGTTCGAGGAGTGCGACAAGCCAATCGAGATCATCCAGCATATGGCTCGCGCCACGACCCGCGAGCGCGTAATAGATGGCTCGCTGATAATCGTCGCAGCGCGTGCCGAGGATATTGCCCAACTTCAGCCGTCCGTCCGGATGACGGGTGCCAACCAGATGAACAGCGTCACGCAACTCGGCTACCGAGTAATACGCATCATTCGGATCGACACCGATCGACAGTGCCGCAATCGCGCGCCGCTCAGGGCGCTGTACCCGGTCCAACGACGCATCGACGAGCAGAATATCGACGTCGATCGGTCCGACATGTTTCCTGGAAAAGCTCATCGATCAACCCCTACACATATGAGAAGTGAACATATCACGAACAAAGGCGCGGCACCAGCCCGTCCGACTGACAAATCTTCCAACTCAACACACCGACTTGATCAATAGTCACCCGTGTGTAGTCTCAACGACGAACGCCAATCGTCACCGCTTAGGGGGCCGTTGTGATGCGTTCATTGCATACCATGGAATCGGTCCATGTGGCTGGTTGAGCGCGGGGGCAGGGGACTCAACCGGATACCGCTGGATCCGATCGTACGCGATACCCTCGTTCGCTGGTACACCGGGCACGGCAATCGTCGCGACGAAGAGGCCAGCGTCGTCCTCGTCGAACAGGCGAGGATCGGCAACAAATGGCTGGCATGCGATTGCCTCGGTGCTGCGGTGAAACCGCCACTGATGACACCAGCCTATCTCAGCGAAGCCGAGACATTCTATCTTCGCAGATTGACCGGACAGGGCCGACCCGAACACAAGCTCGATTGCCCGTTCTTCCACGAACAAGCGACAACTGGCCGAACCGCCACGAACGACCCGTCCAGGCCAGTCGAAAAGCCCGACGGCTACTTCTCGGTCCTCAAGCGCGCTCCCGTCCATCTCGCCCGCCAACCAGAGGACAGCCCAGGAGGACGTGAACGCCAACCCGGCATTCCGAGATTGGCCCGTCTGCTCTGGCGACTTCTTGACTTGTCGGGCCGCAACAGCGCGTCAGCAGCCGCCGATGAAAGCCAGAGCATCTCGAGCGAGTTCGCAGCAATTCAGCGCATTGCCGAGCAGGTTGAAGTGGCGCCCGGAATCTGCCTCGCGCGCGTGTTGTGGACCCACGGCACGGCATTCCAGAGCCGCCGCTTATATGCAGGCTTGCGCGCGCTGGCGCCAACGTGGCCACGCGATCACGCGCCACAGGCTTTTCTTCTGCTCTTCGCTCACGATGTTGAAGGTCGCACCCTCTATCCGGCAGGGAGCCAACCCATCAACATAGCCACTCGCATACAGCGACCTTCCGTCTATGGCGCGCCAGTCGGCGGTCCCTATCTCGTTCTAATCGTCGTAGGGCAATTACCGCAGGTCAGAGGTTATGCGCCGCTGAGGGCTTATGCCCAGCCGGTCTACTCCGGTCAGCGCTTCGTTCCAGTCGATTCCGATTTCGAGCGTCTGGTACTGCGCGACATCCTCAAATTCCAGCATCGGCTCGACGCCTCAGGAATCGATGCACTCGTTACAAAGCCCTTGTTCGATATCCAGACACCTGCCGGCAACTGCCGCCCCGATTTCATTCTTGAAACCGTCTCACGCGCCACAGGAGAAACGTCGATCGCCATCGTCGAGGCAATGGGCTTCGACAACGACGCTTATCGCGAAGCCAAGGCGGTCACACATCCGCGGATGGCGCATATCGCACCGGTGATCGAGATCGCCGCCGCGCAACTTCGCGACGGGCTTCTTGAAGATCGTCTTATCGAACACATCGGCTTTTCCTAACCCTGCTGGCGTCTCACGGCACTCCTCGACAGCTCCGCCCTTGCAAGCGGCCGGGCCGCTGCCTGATCGGCCGGAGGGGAGGGGGAGGGAAATTGCGCATTCTTATGGAGGCGCATCATGACCCGATTTCTGCCCAGTCCACGACCCTCACATAGCCCATGGGGAACCATCGACCACGCTGACCAGATCGTGCCGGGCGTCTGGAGCGTCGGCACGCCCAGTCACGGCGGCTTCCTCCTGTCGCCCGAGCGACACGCCGCAATGCCGGCGGCCGCGCGGCGCAAAGGACCCGCATACGAGGAAGACGTTGACTGGTGTCTCGTCGCACTCGCATTCGCCGACGAGTTCGCCAGCATCTCCTGCGGAGAACGGACCATGGCGGACATCGCCCGTGACCATGCACGAAACTATTACCCAGATGAATATCTCGCGATGACTGGCGATACTCCAACCGCCGATACCAGCACGGCACTACGCCGGCGGCAGGCTTACGTTGCCGTACTAGGCCAATTCGTCGTCACGAGCGCTTTCGGAGACTGGGCCGACTGGGTGCCGCGCGGGAAAGTCGGCATTTATGCCCGCGAGGCGACCGGGATCTCCGCAGCAGGTTTCCTGGAGTATGGCGAGATCGAGCGCCGAGGTCTCGTTGATGCAAGCCGCTACGATAACCACAAGATTGTGAACCTATGGAGCGAGCTCAGCCCCGAACTCCTGGACCAGGCGTCATCGACACCAACCTTCCGAAAATCGGTCGCGCTCACCACTCCAGCGTGAGTGCAAACATCCCCACGATCGCCAGGATCACCGGCGTCCCGGTGAGGTAAAGCTTCTGCCAGCGCCACCAGGTTCCCGGCACGAACAGTATCGCCGCACGAACCGATCCGAGCTGGCGCCAGAAGCGCTCGCGCCAAAGCTGGACCACTATGGCTGTTCCTGAAAGCAGAACCGCCACGAGGCAGGTGAGGCCGGTCGCAGCATAAAGCGATGTCCAGTTCAGAATCTCGGCTTCCGACACTTCCGACCGCCTTTCCGTCCTCTTGCCCCACATACTCGCCGCAAGGCGACGACGCGGAGGTTAACATGACGATTGAGATAATTGTTGGTCTGCCACATCTCAACCGCGGCCCGCTTCTCAGTCGCGCAATCGAACGCCGCTACCCCGTCCTTGTGTCAGCGAACGCCTTTTCCCGCTGGAGCCGAAGGGACGGCTATCCACGCTGGATGGGCTGGAAATACGGATCGCTCACCAATGCCGCAGCTCCGCGCTCCATCAACCTGGACTCCGCCAGCTTCGTAGCAGCCCCGAAACACTACGGAATCCCGTGGACCGTCAATGCCGATTCTTCCGGTATGCCAAGCGCGTTGAATGCGGTTAGTGTCGAATATCTGGTCGACGTCCGGCAAATCGCAAAGGCCACGCCTGATTGGAGAATGCCTCACATGTTACGGTCGACAAACGTGCGTTCGCGTGGAGGGGAGAAATGATGCGGCGATCCGTCATGGCATTGGCGTTGCTGTCGATCGCGTTAGCGCCTCCGGTGGCGGCGCAATCCGCCGACGCCGGTTCCGTCCCCGCACACCCGCTTCCGGCACCATCGCCGGGGCCGTCTTCTGTCCCAACGCCGCCCTTTGGCTTGGGCGAGGGCGGAAATTGGGGTGGGGGCATGTCTATCGGCGGCGACCGGCTCAAGCCGGGCGACCCGCTGCCTGAGACGCGCAGGTTCATCGAACGGCGCTTTCTCAAAACGGTGCATGATGAATTTCACAATGCAATCCGCCGCCGACACTTCGAAAGTGGCAAGAACTGCGCGGGCATCTACTCAGTCGTGATCTCGCCGCAGAGAACCGTGAGGTCCCTCTCGCGCAGTACCGAGGACGATTATTGGCCCATGGTCCAGGAGGCATTCGACAGGGCCATCACCATCTTGAAGGAGGAATTCCCGGAAGATGCCGTTGAGAGGGGAATCACCATGCGCTTTGGCAAGAGTATGTTGGACTGCCGCTCTATCTTTCCCTTCCGGCCATGAGCTCAACCTTTCCTAGTGGGCATATACTCCGCGCGGACATTCCGGCTCTACGTTGCGCATGCACCACGGCTTTTCGCAATTCGCTTGGCGCGAATCCTGACGAGCAGACCGTCAGCCAGTAGATCATGTGTCATCTGACAGACGCGCATCTCCCAGGTGCCAGGATCAGAGCGCGTCCCCGACTAGATCACGCAAATCTCTTTGCGAAAGCTACGAAGACGACGATCAGTCCCGTCGTCGCGATCATCGCCCATGCAACCGGCTCCCCCAGTAGCACTCCCGCGAGACCTAGGCCGAAGAATGGCTGAAGCAACTGCAACTGGCCGACGCCTGCAATGCCGCCCAGCGCGAGACCGCGATACCAGAACACAAAACCCACCAGCATGGAGAACACAGAGACATAAGCCAGGCTGACCCACGCGGGAGCGCCAATACCTTCCCAGGACGTCGGAAGTGTCATCATTGTCAGAACCGCCATTAACGGCGCCGAGAGTACCAGCGCCCACGAAATGACCTGCCATCCGCCGAGCCGGCGCGAGAGGGTCGCTCCCTCCGCATACCCCAGACCGCAAAGAATAATTGCCGCGATCATGAGAAGGTCGCCGGTCAGTGAGCCAGATCCGCCATTTGAGACCGCGAACACGACAACCGTTGCGCTGCCCATGCCTGAAAACAGCCAGAACAGTGACTTCGGCCGTTCACCACCGCGCAAGACCCCGAATATCGCGGTCGCAAGCGGTAGGAGTCCGATGAATACAATCGACCGGGCGGAAGTGATGTGCTGAAGCGCCAGCGCGGTCAGCAGCGGAAACCCGATGACCACTCCAATCGCGACAATGATCAGCGACGGCACGTCCCCGCGCTGGGGCCGGGCCTGCCGCAGAACCAAGAGAAGAGCAGCCCCCAACAATGCGGCGATGGCCGCCCGGGCCGAAGTGAGAAACACCGGCGAAAAATCTGCCACGGCCACGCGCGTCGCTGGCAGGGAGCCGCTAAAGATAATCACTCCGAGCAACCCACTGCCCCAGCCTTCCGCAGATGATTGTACCGTGCCCATCACACCTCGCTTTCCACGCCTGAGCGTAGATATTTTTGACTGGTGCAATCAGCTACGGATCAATACAATTCGAAATAACTGTATTGACAAACAAGGCCATACACTTGAGGCGCGATCACGAACCAAACGGGCGGAGCGGAACACAAACCCTTAGAGTTATTGACGCAATTCGGACCAAAGTCGCAAGCCGTGCGCTCGGCCCTGGCGATCGACTCCCCTCTGTCCGAGCATTCGCCAAGACAATGAACGTGTCTCCATCGACCATCGTCGAAGCCTATGCTCGGCTCGAGGCCGAAGGATTGATCCGGGCAAGGCAGGGCTCTGGCTTCTATGTCGCGAATGCGGCATTGCCGCCCCTGACGCTTGCGGAAAACCTCCCTCCGATCGACCGTGCCATCGATCCTTTCTGGGTTTCACGCCAATCACTCGATGCGGATCCAACAGCATTGCGGCCAGGCTGCGGCTGGCTACCTCCTGACTGGATGCCCCAAGAGCCATTGCGCCGTGCATTGCGCGCCGTCGCACGTGCCGACAATGCTGTTTTATCCGACTACGGCAGTACGCGCGGTTCGATCACGCTGCGTCGGATCCTGATGAGCCGCTTTGCCGAAGAAGGAATCCAGCTACCGGCCGACCAACTCTTGTTGACAGCATCCGGGACGCAGGCTGTCGACCTGATCTGTCGCTTCCTGCTTCGTCCAGGCGATACAGTGCTGGTCGATGATCCCTGTTACTTCAATTTCAGGGCGCTGTTGCGGGCGCATCAAGTCAAAATCGCAAGTGTGCCTTATACACCCTACGGCCCCGACATTGCATTGTTCGAGACCATTCTCGCGGCCGAGCGTCCGCGCCTCTATCTGACCAACTCCGCACTCCACAATCCGACCGGGGCCACCCTCACCGCGCAAGCCGCGCACCGAGTGCTCAACGCTGCCGCAGCGCACGACGTTATCATCGTCGAGGACGATATTTTCGCCGATTTCGAGCCCGACTCTTCCGTTAGATTGGCAGCCTTGGACGGGCTCAACCGTGTCATCCGCATCGGCAGCTTCTCCAAGACATTGTCCGCCTCGGTGCGTTGCGGATACATCGCAGCCCGCACGGACTGGATCTCCGACCTCGCGGACCTCCAGGTCGCGACCAGCTTTGGCGGGCCAAGTCCAGTCGCGACAGAGATGATCGCCCGCGTCCTGTCGAGCGGCAGTTATCGCAAGCACATGGACGAACTTCGACGTCGTTTAGCGCGAGCGCGGCAGGACGTCGCCGTAATGCTCCGGCATGTCGGGATCGAGCCGTGGCTGATGCCGCGGGGCGGCTTCTACCTTTGGTGCAAACTGCCGGAGGGCTGTGATTCAGCCGATCTGGCCCGCACCTGCCTGATCGAGAACGTGGTGCTCGCGCCAGGCAATGTATTCAGCGCATCATTCTCAGCAACCAGCTTCATGCGCTTCAATGTTGCCCAGTGCGGAGACACCGCCATCGGTGAGATTTTGAAGCGCTCCATAGCGAAGGCCTTGCCGCCGAACCACGAGCGTTCAACCCAGCTCTAAATTCAGCATGGTCGACCTGCACTTCCACATAATCGCGAGTTCGCGAGCAACGAGGGGAGAGGGGGGTTGGATGGTCGCGGCGAGGTGGGCGGCAATAGCGTCCACAGATCGTCGATCCATGCAGGAGCCACCTATGGCAAGCCAATCACCAGCGAAATCACGTACCGAGCGGATCGCGCAACTCAACGATCGTTGCAGGCAGGGTCTCGACCGCACCGCCCAAATTGTCGTCACCCGAAATTGCCTGGCCCGCTTGGCGCCGAGCGGCGACAAAGTCGATGAAATCGTCGCACAAGCCGAAATTATGCAAGCCGTTCGGCAGGCGACCTTCGATCCGGACAGCCCCGAACGCGACATTGCTGCCGTTACCGTCCGGGAAACCAAGCTATTCTTCAAAATCGACTATTACGATTCCAACGTCGAATACGGTTCCGAAGATCCCGCTGATGCAGCCATGACCACGCGCATGCTCACCATAATGCTGCCGGAAGACTATTGAGTTTCCCGCCCCGCAGCCACGCGGTTGCGACAAAACACCACACTACATGAGCCGCCACCTCGCGCTTTTCCTGCGTCACAGACGGCGGCGCCTGGCGCTCGACGAAACCTGCCGCCGCCAAGCCCGACGGGGCCTCAAGACCAACAGACCGAAAGATCCCGGCCGTCTGAAAATGGCGCCCGGCAAGGAGATTATGTCATGTCCGCCCAGACCATCTACAATAACGCGTTACTCGGCTCTCTCATTCGCTACACGGACGGCCAGCCTCGCCCGCCCGAGCGCTTCAGGAAGAAGCTCGCATCCTGGAAACAGAACAATGGATCAGGTCGCCTGATTCAAAAAATGCCGGCTATGGAACGTCCGACCTACGCGATGCCCGCCACCTTCAAGCTTCATGAAGGGGACTTTGGCGCGAACGGCACCATCGTCCTCGTTGTCCACCGATCCTATTCCGTCCAGAGTTCACTCGAGTTCGAAATCGTCGAACCGCCAGCCCCCGGGGCGGTGCTCGTGCTCACCAGCTTCCAGGAGGTCGACGAACTTCGCCACGTCGCTCGCGACATGGAATCCGCAGAGCTCTGGCTGGCAAGCCACCATTATTCGGGAGCCCGCTTCGAGACCGTCGCCGGTCCCGCCACCGCCACTATCGCGACGGATCAGACTGCATGAGAGGCTCGCACGAAAGCCATATTAACGCCCGGCCAGATTGCGATCTGCGGGCAACGATAGTCCCTGGCATGTGGAAACGCACCGGAGAGAATGAGAAGCTGTTCTTCCGCCGATACTCGACGACGCATGGCTGGGGCTTCTTCTCCGAACACGCCCGCCAAGGCTCAAACGAGTTCAAACTACCGCTTGCGGGCCTCAAACCGTGGAGCGGCACATGAAATCCCAGCCTCTCACAACGGGCTTGCGGGTTTCGCTCTCCAAAACCGAGTTGCAGACGCTGCTCGCCCTGGCGGAACATGCCGTCTCCGACCACCGATGCTACCTGTCGGAGAAGCAACAGGCCACCGCTTCCAATCTGGTTGACGGTCTGCGATCGGGACTTGCCGCGCTTCGTTTCAAGCAGGCCGAAGCCAAAGCTAGGCGCGATGCGCCTCGCCGTCAGTCCGAACGCCGATCCGCTCACGAGCACCATCTCGAAATTGACGGTTACAGGGTGTGGGGCATGCTCGGTGATTGGACCGACGTCTCCGAAGATCCCGATCGACGCCAATGGGCCGACATGTTTCATCCCGACACCCAACCGCGTGAACAAGGTGAGATCCGCCGCAACGTCTGGCGGATTTTCATCAGCAAAGGCAGTGCGAGCGCCGAAGATCTCACCGTCCTGCCTGGCGACTGCACGAGAAGTGCTGATCGTGGCGAAATCGCGGACCTGGCCCGGCGAATAATCGCCAACGAAGCGGCCTGAACCATAGGCTTGGCGCGAACGACCGATCTCCCGCAGCACGCCCGCGCCGGACATCCTGACATGACGCATCCGTCCGCAGTCCGCGTGCGCCCGGAACGCTTCGCAGCTGAATCAGGTCCCACCGCCCAATGCCAAGATTTCCAAGCCCTCTGTCCTGTAACGGACCGATACTCAGGAGAACAACATGGCCGACCGAGTTTCCGCATCCATCGAAATTGGCGGATCGCTCTCCTCCGCTGACTATTCCATCCTCACCGACCTCATATCCGGTGAGGGTCTTTCAACAGAGTGGGACGGCGAACCCTTCCAGACCGAGCACCACATGATCGGGGAACCGTTGAGCCTCTACGCCCATGAAGTCGCGTGGGGGCATTTCTCCGAGCTTGAGGGATACTGTATCCGTAAAGCGCTACCGTTCACCCGATGGTGCGACGGTTATTCCACTGAATGGGGACCCCAGCGGGTCGTATTCACCGGTCAAGGCGCACCGCGAACCTACGATGCCGACACAAACAATCGCGTGGTGATCGACCGTGCCACTGTCGAGAAGCTCCGCACCGTCGACGCCATCCAAGCATGGTTCAACGACGCCGATTTCGCCATTCCTGCCTTCGTCGTTGAAGACGCCTCCGAACCTTCCGTTTCCGACTGATACATGATCCGACAACGGGATCCCGCCCCTCGGACACTTCGCGCCCGGCTTGCGCGGGTTCGCCACTCCTTCGACGGGAGAGCACCATGACACCACTATCCGACATGATGGAAGCCGTTCGAGCCAACATCGATCGTCACGGTCAACACATCTTCTTCATCGTACCCGAGGATGATGAACCGGTTTTCGCATACACAATCGGGAACGCCACCGTAGCCCTCCCCGAACTCCTCCTCATCGGCAATTTCCGCACAACCACAAGCGGCGGTATATTGAATGACCTTGGCCTGAAGATGCGGACCTCAGGCAAGCCCCTTACGGGCGATATAAGTCTCGGCGGCGAGTTTCCCGTCCGTATCCGTGCAGCCAGCCCTTCCGCAACAAAACGATATACGATCCAGGCCGGCCGATTCTTCGGCCACAACCGTTACGGTGTTCTGCAGGTTCTGCTCTGCGATCCCCAAGGGCACTATCCCGGCGAGCCGGGATGCGATCCCGCATTCGATATCCCGCTCGCCTGATCCCTTGCACTATGCATCGGGCTCCTCACGCGCCGCACTCGAAATGTAAAACATAGCATATACTTGGCGAAACCTGGTGCGGCATCTCGATCGTCCGTGTCCGCACAGTCTGGAGCCTCATCATGCTGTTATACGTATTAATGGTTGTCGGCTTGGTGATCTCGACATTGCATCCGGTCTTATTAGGGGCGCTTGCCATGCTGTGGATAGTTACCCTGGCAATTACGGTTGCAATCCCCATCCGATGGCTGGCGCCTTGGCTCCTACTCGGCGCCGGCACCCTGTGGGCGACTTACATTTTCCGTTTGCCCGCTCCGGAAGATTGGGAGGGCGATTTCATCCTCATTGCGGGACCGACCCCCTTCGTTCTCGGAATTCTCGTGAGGACTATATTCTGGTTGATTGATCGTTCGCGCCCGCCCCACGCGACATAGCCTCTTCCAGCCAGGCACCTTGGTGGCCTGAGACAGCCAACGTCTGGCGCCTCGAGTACATACGGTTCATCCCGTGCGCGTTGAGGGCTTGGCATATCAAGATAGTTCTAATATCGTTGAACTATGGAAATGAAAATCGCCGTTGCCGCATTGTCCGCGCTTGCACACGAAGGACGTCTTGCTGTTTTCCGGATGCTTGTCGAAGCGGGAACTGACGGGATACCTGCCGGCCAAATTGCCAGGCAGCTCGGAGCTACCGCTAACAGCCTTTCGGCGAACCTCAGCGTACTGTCTCACGCGAACCTGGTAGAATCGACCCGAAGTGGTCGATCGATAATCTATACGGCCCGATACGACCGCATGGCCGAATTGCTTGGTTTCCTGATGGAAGATTGCTGTCAGGGTTCGCCCGCGATCTGCGCGCCGCTCGCGGCAATCATCGATCGCACGAGCTACTGCACGACGAAACCGGCCTGCGAGCAACCATGATCCATCATACATCGAACTTGCCGCGTCGTCTCGCGGCTGAGGCTCTCGGGACGAGCTTTTTGCTCGCGATCGTCGTGGGCTCGGGCATCATGGGGCAGCAACTGGCAGGGGGAAATACCGCCATCGCGCTCATGGCCAACGCGATAGCTACCGGCACAGGATTGGCAGTGCTGATCGCCCTTTTTGGTCCTATTTCAGGTGGTCACTTCAACCCAGCCTTCACCCTGGCATTCGCCGCACGACGGGAGTTATCGACTTTCGACGCACTCGCCTACCTCGCCGCACAATTTCTCGGCGCGATGATCGGTGTCATCGCCGCACATTTCATGTTCGGAGAAGCCTTGATCCAGATCTCGGCCACAGATCGCAGCGGCCCTGCACAGGCGTTTTCAGAAGGCGTAGCGACGTTCGGACTGCTCGCCACGATATTCGGAGCAATCAAAGTACGACCAGGTGCGACCCCGTTTCTGGTCGCGCTCTATATAACTTCCGCATACTGGTTCACCGCATCGACCTCCTTCGCCAACCCGGCGGTGACACTCGCGCGCTCCGCAACCGACACTTTTGCCGGCATCGCGTTTTCGTCGGTCCCGACCTTCATCATAGCGCAGTTGGCCGGCGCCGCGATCGCCGCTGCGTTCATCCCATGGCTGTTCAAAGAGGAGCGCATCGCATGAGCGACTTTCCAATCACAATCTATCACAATCCAGACTGCGGGACGTCCCGCAACACGCTCGGCATCATTCTCGCCGCCGGATACGATCCGACCGTGATCGAGTATCTTCATACCGGCTGGTCCCGATCTCAACTGGAAGGCATCCTCGCGGCAACAAACCTTCATCCTCGCGACCTCCTGCGCGAAAAGGGAACTCCTGCGGTTAGCCTCGGCCTGCTGGAGGCGACCGCGACCGATGCCGAGATCCTTGACGCCATGGTCGCCCACCCCATTCTGGTGAACAGACCGATCGTCATCACGCCTGTGGGTGCCAAACTCACCCGCCCGTCAGAAGCCGTTCTCTCCCTTCTCGAGCGCAAACCTGCCAATTTCACAAAGGAAGACGGCACGGCCTACCTTTGTGACATACATTCGAACTGAACCTATAAGATCGGCACATCACCCCGCCGGTCGAGAAATCACGAATCTGGGCGCTAAGGCTTTCCGTAGGCGACGTGCGGCATCACCGCTTTAGACCTCACCTGTGTAACCGGCGGTTCGGTCCGGATGTACGCCCAATAGGCCAGCATGCGATGAGACCAGTTTCGCTGATTTTCGGAATTATGTTGATACTGGCCGGCTGCTCAGCATCGCCGCCTATGCACCCGGATGACAAAGTGACGATGCTTTGCGACGACAAAGCATTCGCCTTAAAGGTCAATGACTTCTGGCCAAGACATGGGCCTACGCTCTGGTTTGAAGTTACGCCAAACGGTCCGCGAACGGGGCAATGCGGCGACAATAATCCAAGATGTGTCCGAGTCTATATGCAAGACGGGGCCGGCGTAAGCCGGCTAAGCATGTTTGAAGCGTCTTCCCCACATGATGCCATGCCCTTCCGACACGGACTTCGTCTTGATCAGCCGCCCGCAAATCGGCTGACAGGAGGTTATAACAGAAATTACATCCCCGTAGCACCATACCGTGAGAGCATATTCTGGTGCATCGTGAACAAGTTCGGTGAGAACAACTGTTCGGGCGAAGCGTTTCACGGTGGCTTGCGTTACAGTTTCGATTTCGACCGCACCTTACTGCCCCAATGGCGAATGATTGTGGATCAGTCTGCCGAGCTCCTGGAGCGTCACCGCCTTCCGGGCGTGCCGACCGGTCTGCCTCCCTTCCCGACGGGGTATCGACCTTTTTCCGGTTCGATGTGTGAGCTTTTCCACGAGCGGCTTGGCCATATCCATGGTCGGGCAAGGTAGACGCCCCCACCATCCCTTCTCCATCGGCCACTTGATCCGCCCCTAACTTCCAGCATGCCTGATACCGGCCTCGTTACCGGGCAAAAAACATTTAGGTGCTGAAAGAAGGGGAGGGGGAAAGGGAGTGATGGGCGCGCTGGGCACTCTGCCGGCGGCGCTCTCCACCACAAGGGAATCCTCCATGGCTAACCACTACCTGAAGCTGGCGTTCATCCTCAATCCTACGCCTGAAGAAATATCACTTCTCGACGAATGCTACGCGTTATCGCTCGAACTCGACGAGCTCGATGAGTCCGAGCACAGCCCCCGATACGAACAGATGTCGGAAGCATTCAAGTCGACATTTCCCTCCACCCTCGATCAATCCACGAACGCATTTCATGCGTTCCTCGACCTTTTCGGCGATCGGGACTTTCCGACCTTCGATTGCGACCATTTCGGCGTCACTGACGGCAACGGCTATCTGATTTCCGGCACTCAGGCCGACCCCCATGCCATCGCATCCCTCATCCAGAAATGCGCTCCAAGCGTCCTGCCATTCGGCTTCGAATGGTCACAAGATTGTGATCGCCTTCGTCCCGGGGATCTGGGCGGTGGTTATTACATCGTCACAAACGATAATATCATCGGCGGCAGCACACACTGGCTTATGCAGGCTCAGCTGAAGGACCTCGAAACCCCTCTCGACAAAAGCGTAGCGTCGAGACCGGAAGCCGATCCTGACTCCACGTCATTCAACGAGGCCCTCGAAATTGAAACATGCCTCGTCCTGACGACCGGCCACCTGTCTCCCCAGACCGCAGATATTCTCAACGCATGGGTTTCAGCCGAGCGCTCCGACTGCCCTATAACCGTTGGCGGCACGCCCTACGGCTGGTTCGTACCAGCACGTCAACTGCATCGCGCTGAATTTACGCCGCTTCCCGAAGACCTGGTCGCCGTGCTGCGCTTCGCATCCGCCAAAGGATGCGACCATGTCCTCTTCGATCGCGACGGACCCACCCTCGATGGGCTCCAGCATCATGAATGGTAACCTCGCGGCCACCAACCATCTGAACTTGCGCGCGACGTCCGTACGATGAACATTCGGACCGTCATGACAATCACTCCGTCCGACATCGCCGAACTCAAAAGCCGCCATCGGCTGAGCGACATTGTTGCCCGGCATGTCAAACTTCGCCCTTCCGGTCGTGAGTATGTCGGCCTCTGCCCGTTTCACGAAGAGTCTTCCGCGAGCTTCTACGTCAACGATGCCAAAGGCCTGTACCATTGCTTCGCATGTGCCGCATCCGGTGATGCAATCGATTTTGTTCGCGAAATCGAGGGCAAAACCTTTGTCGAGACGCTCGAGTGGCTCGGTGCGACCGATCTCTCCACTGGGCTCGACCCAGCCTGGCAGGAGAGGGAGCAACGTCGGGAGACCGCAAGGAAACTGTCGTCAGTAGCGAGAGCGCACGAGCAATGGGCCGTCGTCCGGCCGATCGCCGGCACCCTGGGCGCCCGCTACATGCGCTCGCGCGGGATAGTGGGGCCTATCCCACCCGATATCGGCTTCGCGTGGGTTCCGCTCTGGTACAACCGCAAGACCGGACGGCCCGGACCAGCGCGGCCAGCAGTCCTTTGCGCCTGCCGCGACGTTCACGGTGATATCACCGGATTGCAACGCATCTTTCTCGACCGGTGCGGCAACAAGGCCGCCATGAAAAAGCCCAAGCTCAGCCTTGGGCACGTCCGAGGGAGCGCCGTCCGGCTAGGCCCACCAGCCAGGCGGATCATCCTTTGCGAAGGACCGGAGGACGGATTGACGCTCTGGATGCGGTATCCGACCACCTCTGTCTGGGTGACCCTCGGAACCGGCTCGCTGCCCCACGTCATCCTGCCCTCAGTCGTTCAGGACGTTGTTCTTGGCGGTGACAATAATATCCCCGGACGCGTCGCCGTCGCGACCGCACACGAAACCTACACCGCGCAAGGGCGCAATGTCCGAGACCTGTTCCCTGCCGCCGAGTTCGAAGACTTCAACGACGAACATCTCGGTATCCCCATGGCATCCGCCAGCTAAGAACCCCGAAACCCCGTCTCCCTCGACAGCTTCTGCGCTGGGCTGACTGTTCATGGCGGCACAAAAGCTCAGTCCGCTGTTCGGACGAGCGATCACCTTCCAGATCCAACTCGATGAAATGCTGCCACGCCGCATCACATCCACATGACGGCCTCTCGGCCGACCGAAAAGCGAAGGGGGAGGGGGAACGGCGGTCCATCTCAAAGGAGTCCTCCATGTTCAACCCCGCCTCTCGCTACGCCGCAGCTCTCGCACCCGATGCCCTCACGACCCTCGCTACGTCCCTGGGTGCATTGGTCAAGGCAATCGACGAGTGCGAACGAACCCGCACCGACATCGAACATGACCCGGCGGTCCTCCTCATCGCACGCCACCTTGGGCAAGTTGCCTCGACAAACCGTCCGGAGCACGCACCTCTCCGTCGAGCCTGCATCGAAGCCGCCGCCGCAGCGGCCCGAACGCCTCTGCTCGAGGTCCTCGCCCGGCGCGGTGTCGGCTATGATGCCGAAGCCAAAGCCGCTTTCCACAGCGAGGCACGCAAGGCGATGAAACGCCTCGCCGCCTCGCTCGATCTTGCCCGCGGCGATCATGAGGTGCGGATTTGCGCCGGCGGCATCGCCGTTTCGGGCGAGATCATCCTGCATAGCGACGATGTTTACGTCCAACTCAGCCTCGGTTGCATGGGGCCAGGACGAGAGGTCATGTTTCGGCGGGTCTCCGGCCGCCGCGACTACACAGGCGGCACCAACCATTGGGCATCGCTGGCCGAGTTACTCGACCATGAGCGCTTCGCTGAGCGGGTGCGCCGAGAGCTTGGACTGGCGCCTGCCAGCGTCGCGCTCGGGCTACTGCCGACCATGGCCTAAGCGAAGACGACATATCAGTTTCGCCATCTCCATGGGCGCCAAGGGTAGACAGCATAACACATACAGACTACATTAGCGCGAGGTATTACCTTTTACTACGGAGGTCGCATCATGACGGCGGCAACGTCAATCAAGCTCGATGATGCCCTCAAGGGGCGCGTCCAGCAATTGGCCGAAGTGCGGCGGCGCAGCTCGCACTGGATCATGCGTGAAGCCATCGCGCAGTATGTCGAACGCGAGGAAAAACGCGAGGCGTTCCGGCAGGACGCCATACGGGCATGGGACGAATATCAAAAGACGGGCTTGCATCTTACGCTTGAGGAAGCCGATGCCTGGTTGGCGAAGCTCCAAGCCGGCGAGGATGCGGAGCCGCCCAAGTGCCACGTCTGATCTGGACGCCGCATGCGCTGACCGATGTTCAGCGACTCTATCGCTGGCTTTTGCCCAAGGATGCCGAAGCCGCAATCCGCGCGGTTGCGACGATCAGGGCTGGGGTTAGAATCCTGGCGGCATCGCCGCGTATCGGCCGTCCGGTAGAGGATATGGACCCGGAATATCGGGAAAAGCTGATCGACTTTGGCAACAGCGGCTATGTCGCCCTCTACCGCCTCGAAGGCGACACAGTGGCGATCCTGGCTGTCCGGCACCAAAAAGAGGCGGGTTATCCATAAGCGCTGACAAGGCCGATATGAGCGGGCTCCATTCGATGAAACAAAGAACCATAGCCGAAGCTCTGACCGAGGCTGAACGTCACGCCGCCGGCAATCGCCGCGAAATCGAAAGGAGCCGTTATGCAGGATGCTTTTCCTGCTGCGCTACTTTCAATGTAACACAGATCGTAGATTGGAACGACGAATGGACAACTTCGGAAAAGCGCAACGAGGCGAACCGATGGACCTCGAAATGCCCGCGATGCGGTGAAGCGACCGTCATCGGGAGCTCTACCGGCTTGCTTGACGATCAAGCCTATCTACCGGTCATCAGCGAGTTTCGCGCCCTCAAGGCGACCGAGTGATACTTACGCCTTTACGGGTTCACCCCCGTTAAAGCATCCCAGCACTCGCTCCAGCGAGTAAATCGTTCCGATATGAGCAACGATCATACCCTCCGCTATCCAGCTAAAATCCAAGATCTTCGTCAGGCCGCCCCCACAATCGACGGCACGGGGCGGGCCGAACACCGCGCGAGCCAACACGGGGCCGAAGCTACTCATGAACAAAGCGCTCGCGAGCGCTGAATGTCGCGGGGCGAACTGCTCCGGCAATGTTAGCAGGTCCCAAACCTGTTTGACCGTGTCTTCATCTTCGAGACCCAAGTACGCGCTGGCGGAATTGACGATCTCTTCCCCGCCGCTGCTATTTCTCCGCAACGGTGGCAGGCGGGCTGGATCGCACAGGTCCAGCCAAACCTCCAAAGGGGGCAACCAGCCCAAATCCTGCTTGACGTGGGCGAGGGCAATGTCGCTCGCATCCTTTCTGGCTGAAAACGCCATGGCGGCCAGCATCGGGCCGAGGTCCGCATTGTGCAAAACAAGTCTGTGACGCAGATCAGGGCAGGCGACTTTCGCAAGATCCATGAATTCATGGATCGGCAGATCATCTTCCCAATTTCGGCCTGATCGTAGGGCACTGGCCTGAGCATGAACGTAAGGCTGCATTATTCATTCGGATCGCAAGGAAGGTAAGCCATCCAGCGAACATCCAAATCATGGGGCGGCCCACCCTCATAGGGCGTGTCCCCGGCTCGTACGCGTCGGACCAACTCCGCAAGCGTCACAATATCCAGGATGCGCGTTTGAGGTGTCATCCCGCCAGCCCGGCGACCAACATTGAAATTCCAGTCGAACCTGTCAGTGAATCCGCATAGCTTTGTGCGGCGCTCGTCGCGGTCAATCTCGTAGACCGGTCCGCATGCACCCTGAGAGTTGCAGCACGCAAAATAGTGTTTCCCAGCCTCCCGGAACAGGCCGATTACATCCAGCCCTTCCACGGGGTATCCGTAGCATTCGTTCAAGGCTGCTGCGACGCCGCTCGCCTGAAGATGCACAAGGATACCAAGGATCGCGTGGATCTCATACGGCGCCGCCCGCAGCGATGCGGCATCGCTTCGGAAATAGGCTCCGTTCTCCCAGGCAAAATCGTCATGGCGAACCGCCAACCATGCGTCGTCACCCATTGCATCATTGAAGCGGTGCCCGGCAAACGCCATGCCGATCTCGCCCTCGATCATCTGCAGGCGATCGCACGCTTCTAGCAAAAGGCCGTCGAGCCGTTCGTCCAAACGCGTAGCATAGCGCCAGTGGACTGCCTCCAGAAATTCGTCCATCCGTCCCGCGCGCTCCGCCGTCCTGAGGACCCTGGCGCCTTCCGACAAAGGCAACACCGGCCGGTCATACACCTGGATAGGATACAGACACTCAATCTGATTCAGCCGCTCCGGATGAGCGTCGCCGAGAAGTTCAAGACCTGTGACCGTCCATCGAAAAGCAGCCGCCTTTCGCGTCTCCAGATCCTGAATGACACAATATCGCGCCCCATCCTGCCAGCAGACGGTCACTTGAGATTTGTCTGCCCCAGACGGAAAGTCCCCTGCCGCAGCGGCATCGATAAGCGCCAGCGCCGCCGTTTCCCAATGGGAATCCTTCAGCTGTATCGCGAGTCGCAGCGCATCCTGTTCGTATACGGGCATGCGACCGTCGACCCTTTGGCCATCATGCACATAGACCGGTCTCCCCCAGGCCCGTGGTCCAAGCTGGAACCGGTAAAGCTCCATGGGAGCCCCATCCCATGCAGGCTTACGGAAATCCCGGCACAATATGAACGGCTCCGCCTGCCGCAATGAATGCGGCAGAGTCTCGCCATCCTTGCCGAATACTGCCTCAAGAATAGCAAAAAGTTGCAGAAGTGCCGGACTTTCAGCGGCTTTAATCCATGCCTGATCGTTAATCTTCCACATACGAAATCGACCATTCCAATCGAACTTTGCACTGCAATGACTTGCCAGCTTATTGAGGTGTGCCACGCGACAATTGCGGCCTTAGCCGAGCAGTGAGCGTTCCAACCACCTGATAAACGAACCATCCGCCCACTTCTTCCGGTCCAAGATGAAAAGCTGATCCCCGGCAGAGCTCATTTCACAGTCTTCCATGACTATCCGAACCGAAAGATTGCGGCTTTCCCCTTCTGCACGGCGCGTCATGATCACGATATCCCCGGTTTCCGGATCATCGCCGAATTGGGCGGGAATGACGCGCTCGACCGTGCAATCGACGCCGAAGGCGTCCAGCCGAACCTGAAGGTGGCCGATGGCGCGCAGCACGTCGCGCTCAAGCTCCGACCAAACCGGAACAAAGCACTGGCCAGCCAGTATCGGCTGCGCGAATGCGCTCACAGCCCGAGCCCGACCATTGCCTTCCAGACGGCACGCGATCAGCACCAGATATGGGCCGGCAGCCTGGCCTGCCACCGGGATTTCTCCCTCAACCCTGATCGGTGACATGCCTTTCCCCAAGACGACGCCCGATCGCACCTCATCGGTATAGGCGAGCACAAAGCCCGGCATGTCACCACTGCCCGCCGCTCCGAGCCCCCGCGCGACGTCACCGCGCCGGAGCGCGTCGGCATGCCGCCATAGTCTGTCGGCCAGCAAGATTGTTCCGTTCAGCCGTATGGTGCCTGCCCCCGCCAGAAGCGCGTCAAACTCGTTCGCAATGGCCGGCGGATCCAAAGTCTCGACTAGCGGCGGCAGGACGTTCCGCCCCGCCGCGGTCAGCAGCGACCAAAGCAATGTCGCAAGAAATGGCGGTTGCTTCGCCCCAGTTGTCCCGTCGATCGGCGGCAACTGATCCAAATCCCACATCGGCGGGATCGTGATCGACCGGAACACCTCAGGATCCTGCCCGGATTTTGCATTCCTATCCACCTCAAGCGCTACTCCACCTGTCCGAACCGGGTCCCACTCTCCCAATCCGCGCACCACAAGGCGAGACCCTTTTACTCGTCAGCAACTCCAATTCACGCAACCGGCCTCAAAGGCGAAGCGAAGGGGGAGGGGATGTGTCGCCGCACATGTCGCGGTTTGCACATGGAGACACAACATGCCCACCCAGAGGATGAACATCGGACCAGTCCCTTGCGAAGAGACCTGCGCATCGCTGGGGTTTACCCCGAACTTCGAGGACGTCGCGCGCGCCGAATGCCGCGCCTATCGGGCTGCCCTGATCGCGGTCTACGGCATTCCGCCCGAAGGCGCGCGACTAAGCATCACGGGAAACCCGCACGATTTCGGAACCTATTATGAAGTCGATGTCGTCTACGATACCGAGGTTCCCGCCGCCGTCGACTATGCCCTGATCGTCGAACAAGGCCTCGCCCGCTGGGATGAAGCGGGACTATCCGCTCCCTACACCTACGGCGAGCGCGGCAGCATCATCGAACGGAATTTCGACAGCCTCGACCATCTAATCGCGAAAGCCATATCCGACCTGCGGACCACAAATAAACCCGCGCCCATCGGCCTCGATCGCCTCCTCCTTGCATATCCCGAAGCCGCCGCTCTGGCGGACGTCGAAGCGTCCGCACATTGAGCTAGCCCTGGTCCCGGTCGGCGCGGACCCTCAATTGTCGCGCCGGCCAACCGGCTCCACCAAGCCTGCTTGATCGCGGACGATGCCCGCCCACTGGTCGAGCAGGAGCGCCGCGCTCAAGTCCTGCGACGCGATGCCTTGACCATAGTCTTCCATCGCGCGCGCAATCGCGTTGACGCAATGTGGTCCATCGTCTTTCGCGGCACGCTCGACAATGGCCGCCATCATTCCGATCGCACGAGCGAAGGCTCCGCCACGTACCTCGATGTTCGCGGGCTGATTGCCCCGATATGGCGGCATACCGTCCTCAAGCACCGCCAAGGCCGCCTGAACATGATGCAACGCGGCCCCTTCATCGTCATCAAGCAGAGACAGTGCCTCACGAACCAGTTCTGCGGCCCGCTGGCGCGAGCCGCTCGCTTTCACCCCCGCATTTCTACGCATTTGTCCCCCACCACCATCGGGATACCATCCGTAACCGCATCACACCCGGACAGCCGAAAGCGCTCACCCTATCGGGCGGCGCCAGCCCGGAACCGGACATTGGAAACCTGAGAAGAATCAGGCGCGAACACCTTTGGGCCTGGGCCTTGGACATACGTGTCCGCTGCCCGGTCGCCTTAGCTGCCGGCTTTCTTCTCGGAAGGTTTCCACGCCTTCACACGCATCTCTGCACGCGGCGCCGAACTACGAGGAATCTTCTCCAAATACAATCGGACATGACGAGCGCTCGTCCCGTTCATGAACAGGCCGGTCGATATCCCATCGAAAGCCAAAAGATCCCCACACGAGCACGACCGCAGGCCCAGGCCATGTCGCCGCGCACCCAGAACGTCATTCCGCCCCCGACCACCGCCTCACTTATACGATAGAGGCGTTCGAAACTCATGATGACCTCATCGTCTCGGCGTTCGATTTACAGGCCGCCCTCAATGGCGACTTGGAAGTCCATCTGATGTTGCGGGTGAAGCCAGGCCATTGACATGGCCCTGTCGATCGTCACGGTCATTCCGACCAGCCTGGACCTCCTGCAGGACGAGCCCGAACCATGAATGTCACACCCATGATCCCGCCAGACGTGAGAAGCGCGGTCGACCGCCTGCTCGATCTCGCAAGAAGCGATACCGGACAAGCCCGCCGCACCGCAAATTTCCTCATGGCATGGTGGAATGCCGGTGACCTTGGCGGCTTCGACATTGCCGACCTCTTCTCGCTCGACACTGCAATCAGCAGCGACATGGCCACCATCTTCACGTTCCTCGGCCGACATCCCGGCGGGATCTATCTGGATGCGTTCGGGCGGAAAGACGAGATGGAGGCGCTCGTCGCGCTCTGGCGGCCGCAGGTGGTGGCGGGCGATTAAATGATCGGCGGCAAGAAGAAGCAGAAGAGGGAGGGGCGGGCGTCTCCCGATCTGCGATCGGGCCGGGCTCTATTGCGCTAGGCTCCCACGGCCGCTGCGCGGCCGCGCTCGCCAAGCTCCACGGAACCTCGTCCTACGGCCGAGTTTCCGCCCCTTCGGGGTGACGATCCCTGACGTGGCTGGCTCCGCCGTCTGACAGGACGGCCCTGGCGGGCCAGCCTCAGTTACCAGACCGGACGGTTCGAGGGCGAACCGCCCGGTATCTGCCTCGCACCAGGTCGTTCATCACACCCTGCGCCACCCCCGCCAGTGTCCCGGCGTTGCAGACCCGCCCACCGGGGGCGGCGGCAAAGGGGAATCGGCCGCAAGCGGCCGATGTTTTTGTTTGTCTGGAAGCCGCCTCAACAGAAATACCGGGCCGCAAGCGGCCCTACGGTTTCCACCGCTGCGCGGCGGAGCCTCCGTCATTTCTGTTGCCCCCGGCGAACGTGCCTGCGCCTTGGGACACAGGCGAAGGTGGCTCCGGGTGCGATGAACGACGAAGCCCCCGCTTGTGTTCGTCAGATCAGGAATGGAGTTGCCCTGGCGGGCAACAGTTTTCCCGTGGGCCGCTGCGCGGCCGGTGCAGGCTCAAGTTCACCAGGCACGATAAAATCTGTCAAGAAAACAATGCGTTATGCTTAGTTCGTTCCATTTGGTAAAAGGAAATCACCGGACGGGGGCGGTCCCCGGAAGGCTCAACCACCCGGCGCGGCAACGCCGGACCAAATGGAGTGAAGACTATGAACCTCGGTAATCTCAAGCAGAACGCCAGCGGCATCTATACCGGCCGCATCGCCACCCTTGCCGTCGCCATGACCATCGCGCTCCGGCCGTGGGAAGCCCGCAAGGAGAACAGCCCCCGCTTTGAAATCCTCGCACTGACCCCCGCGCGGTCATGGATTCGCGTCGGTTTCCTCTTCGAGCATGGTTCAAAGAGCACCGGCGAGGCTTTCTTGCAGGGCAGCATTGACGATCCGTCGATGAACAAGCCGCTCTATATCGCCTGCTTCCGGGAGGAAGACGGCAGCTACAACGTCGCATGGAGCCGCCCACGCCGTCCGCGCAACGAACTCGCCCCCGCTGGCGACAACATGGACGGCCCTGCCGACGAAGGCGATGGCCTTGGCGACAGCACCGCCCCGAACGGCAATGACGGACTGCCCCCGGTTGAACCGGCCAGCCGTCGCGGTCGCCGCGCCGATCAGGCGCAGCAGCAGCAGGAGGAAGCGCCCGTCGCATAAGAAACGGTTGGGCCGGGGCGCGGCAACGCTCCGGCCCGATCCATGCGCGTCATCCCAAATGGAGTTTGAAACATGACCCACACGAACGAAAAGCGGGTTAGCAGCTTCGCCGATTTTGCGGAAGCCTATGCCGCTATGACCAGCGCGCGGGAGTTTCCCGCCAGCTTCACCGAAACCATCATCGAATCCCGCCTTTCCGTCATCGACGATCCAACCAGCGCCCCGATGCCCGACGCCGAACTTTCGCGCGGTTGCGTCGAGGACTTGACCGCGCAAATCTTCCACTTGCTCGCCGGAACGCGCATGGAAGCCTTCGCGCAGCCCATCGCTTGGGGCATCGTCAACAGCTTTCACCACGTCGCCACCCGCACCGAACGGCAGGAAGATGACGCGGCCAGCGAACTGGGCGAATTGGTCCGCGTGTTCGACCCGAGCGAAGTCTATCAATCGCGCATGGAAGAACTGCAACAGCGTTGCCAGTCTCTTGCCGAGGCACGCGCCGCCCTTGAAGCCATGCGCGACCATGCCGCCAACGTCTATCACGTCGAAACAGGCCGACCGTTCAACACCATCAAGGGCACCCGAGCGTCGACCGGACTCACCGCCTCGCAGATCGACGGCCTCGACTATCTCAAGGCCCGCGAAGCCGAGCGCAACGAAAAGCACTATCCCCAAAAGCCCGCCGTTCTCATTTCCGGCGGCGCGGATTGGGATGACGCCGAATTGCTCTACGCCCGCCTCGACATGATCCGCGCGCGCATTCCGCACATGATCCTGTTTACCGGCAAACGCCACAAGGGCGCGGAACAGATCGGCGCTTGCTGGGCAGCGGATCGAGGAATCCCCATCGTCGGCTTTGGCCTCAACAAGCGCATGGGCAACCGCGCCGGATACCATCGCAACAAGGTTTGGAACGGCATTGACGAAGTGGTCGAAGCCGTCATTTGCGAGCAATCCAACGTGCAGGTTGACCTTGCCCGCACCCTTCGCGCCAAGGGCATCCCGCTCCACATCTTCCGCCTTGCCGAGCAGAACGGCGGCACCGGCCCCGCGAATGTTGCCGAGCTTCGCGAACAGGCGAAGCGCCGCGCCATAGCCTGACACGGAACGCCCGCGCGCATGAGCGCCGGGCCTTCCCCCTCATTCTCAATATGCGCGCGCCACCCAGCGCCAAGCGCCCCCGCGCGCGCCGCCAAGGAACCCGAACCATGCTCGAACTCACCCACGAAACCGCCGAAACACTGAAAGACTTGTTGGGCGATGAATGTCCCTTGCTTGTCGAACAACGCGCCGGAGAAGGCAGGACCGATCACGACTGGCTGGCCCTCTATCGCGATCAGGGTTTTGAAATCTGAACCACAGGCGCGCGCCGAGCGCGCGCCTTCCACCCAAGGAGCCGCCGCAATGATCGACTTCAAACGCCTTGGCGGAATGACCGCCGAAGACCGCGCGGCGCGCGAAGCAAAGCGCGTGCAGGACGAGAAAGACGCCGACGCCAAACGCCGCGCCGAATGGTCGCAAACGACCATCGACGCACAGCTAACCGATGATGCCGAATTGCGCGCCAGCCATAGCGGAGACACCATCGCGACCTTGCGATTGACCGCCGACAATGGCGACGCTTTCAACGCTATCTATTGGCTTCCGCCGCATCGACCAGACGCCGCCGAACGCCTCGCCCATACACTTCGCGCGGGGCTTTGCGTCCGCCTTGCCGGTTACTGGAAGCGCCGACAGTGGACCGACAGCGACGGCAAACCCCGGCAGGTCCGCGAGTTTCAGGCGCAGTATGTCGCACCCGTCAGGCAGGGGAGCGATTGACGAGCAGCCAGCGCCGCCCAGGGGCGGCGCTGGAGTGTCGGGCCAGGCCGGAAAGGTCGCGCCCAGGTGCAAGGGTCTCGGAGATTTTTGCGGCCCGCTGCGCGGGCCGCGTTGGCGCGCGGGGGGCTATTGCTTTGCTTTGCCCGCGCCGTTGTGATACACTGAATACAGCTATTCAAAAAGGAACCCGGATCATGGCAACGTCAGTGCGCCTTGCCCCTGAAACCGAAAAGCGGCTCGATACCCTCGCAGCCCGCACCGGCAGGACCAAGGCCTATTATCTTCGCGAGATCATCGAGCGTGGAATAGAGGATATGGAGGACTATTACTTAGCGTCCGAAGTGCTGGAGCGCGTCCGCAAGGGCGAGGAAAAAGTCTATTCACTTGACGAAGTAGAGCGCCGCCTTGGCTTGGCGGATTGAACTGACAGCCGCCGCCGAAAAGGCGCTTGCCAAGCTCGACCGCCAAACCGCCAAGCGGATCACCGGATTCTTGCGTGAACGGGTCACCGGGTCGGATGACCCCCGCCAAAGCGGCAAGGCTCTATCCGGTCCATTGGCCGGACTATGGCGCTACCGCGTCGGAGACTATCGCATCATTTGCGAAGTGAAGGACGGACAGCTTGTCGTTCTTGTCGTGACCATCGGCCACCGCAGCGACATTTACCGCTAACTAGCAAACACCGAAAAGGGGTGCATGGCAGCAATGCTATGCACCCCTTTTTCATACAGTGGGCCGCCAGTCAGGCAAGCCGCTTCATAGCCTCCGCAACGCCGAGCGTTCCGATCCTTTGCGCCAGTTTCGCGAACTCCGTCCTGCTCAGATCGGCCAGACCCGACGACACCAGCGCGCCGCCAAGCTCGCCCGCAATGCGCGACAGCATCGCTTTTTCGCGCGCTTCCAGCGCCGCTTTCTCATCCGCCAGCGCGCGCAATTGCTCCGACGGCTTCAGGGATTTTCGTGCCATTTGCATTTCTCCATTTTGCAAGATGGCGTTTGCTGATTCATTCCATAGCTCACTTCGAGAGGATGCGGAACAGCGAGACCAAGGCATCGCCGAACAGAGGCCGACAGAGCGCGCGTCAGCGCCGGTTGAGCGGTGGGCATATTAAGGCCAAGAAGGCCCGGAATTGCCCCCACGAAGGCGGAATGCCGCCCCTTGGGGAAGGTCGAGCCGTGACCTACGATGACGGGACGGGGATAGCTGAGCGAAGAAGCACACCGAACGCCGCTTCGCAGCATGGGAAGGGGAGCAATATCATAGCGTTACGACCCACCCCGCCTGTATCCCGCTGCATCCCGAATGTAATTCGTTGGGATGTACGGCCTGCAACTCCAGCTTTTCCGCGCTTTTCAAGCGGTCGCACTGTAGTGCAACGGGATACGCGATCCGGGATGCAAAATCATTGTCGGACCCGAAAAGATCGCTTAATATAAGGTGCTTTCTCAGCCCCTGCCGGCCTCTGCGCGAAGAGGCTGGCATGAACAATATCGACCCCCAGATTACCTTACGTCTCGATCACGCGCTTTGTGATCGGATCGACCGTCTCGCGTCCCGAAACGGACTGACGCGATCCGCGATGATCCGCCATGTGTTGCGGACATTCGCTCATGATGCGGACGCAGCGGGCGCGAGTCAGAAGCGCATGGCACGCACCGTAGAATATACTCAGCTCGCCCTCGACGTGATCATCCGGGACCAATATCCCGACGTACGCGAGAAGCTCCTGGCCGAAACCGACAAGCGCGTGGAGCAATATCATGCGGCGCGCTGATATCCGCTTCAGCGGCTCGCCCGTCCACGTGCGCCATCACTCGGCGCGCGGTAAGGTCCAGCGCAACAGCGGCGCCTTCACGCGCGGAAGTCAGCTGCTCACCCATGAGGTGCTGATGTGGACGTCGGGGGCAAAGCTTCCGATCATCGCCTGGCTATTCTTTTTCACTGTGGCCTACTCCTTCATTCTCGTGGTGACGCTGCGCGAACATGAGATCCAGCTCATCGGCATGAAGCTCTATTCGCTGCTGTGGTCTTTCATGGAATTCGACCCGATGAAGCGGGTCAATGTCACCTTGCCCAATGGCTCGATCCGCCCGATTGTGATGGCGCAGGTTGGCGACGTCCCGGCGGTAATTGCCGCCTGGGCCAAAGCCATGCGAGGGCTCGGCGGCGCAATCTTGCTCTCACTTTCCGCCGGCATACCGCTTGCCATGTGGTTCATCAGCATATCGCGAAAGCGCGGTCATGCGATCCTGCAGGAGCGTCATGAGCGCGGCGCGATGCTGGTTGAACGCGACGTTCTTCTGGCCGAAGTCCTCGCCCACAATCTGCGCGAATTCGAAACCGAGGCCGCTCAGATTTTTCCGAATGCGACACCGGCTCAGGTGCGGGCCATGCCCTTTGCTCGGCGCAAGGAAGCGGGCATCCATCACCCCTATCTGCTCGCCGACATTCCCTGGCCGCACCGGCTCGAGCAGTCGCACACCATGCTGATCGGCACGACCGGATCGGGCAAAACGACGGCGCTTAGAAGCCTCGTTGCCCAGATGCGCCAGCGCCAGGACAGCGCCGTCGTCTTCGATCTCACCGGCACCTATGTCGAGAACTTTTACGACCCCGAAAGGGATATCATCCTCAACCCGATGGACCAGCGCTGCCCGGCCTGGTCGATCTTCGATGACTGTTCGAGCTACAGCAATTTCACGTCCGCTGCAGCGGCGCTTATTCCCTCCGACGGCGGGTCCTCCGAACCCTTCTGGGCGCTTGCCGCGCGCACGCTCTTCATCGAAATGTGTGTTCGTCTCCAGGAGCGTGGGCAGACCACCAATCTGGCGCTTTCAGAAAATCTGATGACCGCCGACCTCAAGCGCGTGCATCGTTTCCTCGCCAATACGATCGCTGATCCACTCACCGCCCCAGAAGCTGCACGCATGGCTGAATCGATCCGGGCAGTGTTCAATACCAATGCGCAGATTCTCCGCTTCCTACCGGATGAGGGTGAGCCCTTTTCGATCCGGCGCTGGATGATGACCGACAAGAAGCCGGGATCGATCCTGTTCGTGACCTCGGACTATGACGACCTTGAGATGAACAGGGCGATCCTTACGCTCTGGATGAATCTGGCGATCACCAGTCTGATGAAACTGCCCCGGACACGCTCACTGCGGACCTGGTTCATGTTCGACGAGGTCGGCGCATTGCACCGCCTGCCGGCCATCGAAAAGGGCCTTCAGACCGCGCGCAATTTCGGCGGTGCGATGATCCTTGGACTTCATAGCTTTCAGAAGCTTGTCGAGGTCTATGGCGAGCAGGGGGCGAAGAATCTCACCTCGCTCGCGCGCACCAAGCTCATGCTCGCAACCGCCGATCACGACACGGCGGAAGAGTGCGCGCGCTTCATCGGCAACCGCGAGGTCCGCCAGATGGATGAGGCCTATAGCTATGGTTATAACCAGACCCGCGACGCTTCGACGCTCACGCCGCGCAAGCAGGTCGAGCCGTTGGTGATCGCCGACGACATCACCAATCTGCCCTCGATGCACGGGTTCATCAAGTTGCCCGATGGCTTTCCCGCGGCGCGCATCAAGCTGGAGTGGAAAGACTATCCCAAGGTCGCGGAGGGCTTCTTGATCCGCGAGAATATCTCCCCGGTTCGCCGCCGGCGGACCGAGGACCTGGTTGGCGAGGAACAGGGTGAGGGCGGCGGCAGGGACGGGGGCTCGCAGGTTACCGATGAGGTCGAACGCGGTAACCCGGCGCGTGATCTGGCCGCCGGCATTCTGTCTGTGCCGCCCGAGGAAGTCGACCGGGACGAGAACCAGGCGGATAGAAGTGACGGCGATCGGGGCGCAGCGACAGCTCGCGATAGCATCGACAAGCAGGGGGACGGCGATGCGGCCGATGAGCGCGTTCATGGACCGCGCGATCCGGGTCAGAAGAGCGAACCCCGGTCTCCCGACGATCCCGGCGCGCGAGACGCGCAAAGCCAGCGTGCCGACGGCAAGGGGGATACGAGCCGTCCCCGATCCTCCGAGATCGAGGACCAGACCTTGCGGGAATTGCGCGAGGATTATGGACCTGATCATTCGGCCGGTCAGGATGATCCCGACATGGGAATATAGTCCATGCTCTCGATCGCATCAGTGCGCTCCGCGGGTGGCGCCGCCAACTATTTCGCCAAGGACAATTACTACACGCAGGAGGAATCGTCGGAAGCCAGCAGCTGGGCAGGGGAGGGGAGCACTGACCTTGGCCTGTCCGGCGATGTCGGCAAGGATAGCTTCGAGAATATCCTGAACGGTGAGCTTCGCGATGGCGAGAAGGTCGGGCAGGTGGAGAACCGCCGGCCCGGTCTCGACATGACCTTCTCCATGCCAAAGTCAGCCTCCCTCATGGCTTATATCGGAGGCGACAAGCGTATCCTCGCCGCGCATATGAGCGCGGTGAAGGCAACGATGAGCTGGGTCGAGAAGAACCTGGCCGAGGGCCGCAAGGAGATCGACGGGCGCCGGGTGCCGGTGCGTACCGGCAATCTTGTCTATGCACTCTTTCAGCATGACACGAGCCGCGCGCTGGACCCGCAGGGGCATATCCATGCCGTCATCGCCAATTTGACGAAGATGCCTGATGGAAAGTGGCAGGCGCTCCACAATGGGGAACTCTGGAAAAACAACAGCGTCATCGGTTCGATCTATCACGCCTTCTTCCGTGAGCGGATCGAGGCATTGGGCTACGATGTTGTCCCTTCGGGAAAGCATGGCACGTTCGAGATCGCGGGCGTCGCAAAGGAAGTGCTCGAACTCTTCAGCCAGCGCCGGGCGGTCATCCTGGGCAAGGCGCTCGAGCTTGGGATCCGCAGCACCGAGGGTTTGCGGGAAATCACCAAGAACAGCCGAGACCCCAAACTCGGCGTGGCTGACCGTGAAGCTCTGCGTGTCGGGTGGATCGACAAGGCGGCGACAGTCGGGTTCGACGGCAAAGAGCTGCTGGCGGCAGCGCTCGCCCGCGTTACGCGCGATCCAGGTCGCGGTATTATGGCGCGTGGCTATGAAGCGGTCAGTGATGCTGTCCGTTCAGCGCAGGGCATCGTGGCGGCCTTTTTGCGGCCCAATGATGCGCTGGTCGACCGCGGGCTTGTTCGGCTGGTGCAATCTCCCGTTGACGCCCGGGCGCAACTGGCTGTGGCTTCGGCCGTGCGCATTCTCTCCCAGCGTGAAGCGGCATGGCAACTCAATATGCTCTCGAAGACGGCGCTCGATCTCGGCTTGAAAGGTGTCACCATCGGTCATGTCGAGGCTCGGATCGGAACGCTTCTTGAACGCGGTGCGCTCGTGCCGGGCAAGTCGCATCGTCATGATGGCATCGTCACGATGGCCACGACACCCGAGGCGATCCGGACCGAGGAAGCGATCATCTCCGAAATGGAGAAAGGCAAGGGAACTGTCTCACCGATCGTCGCTGCGGCCGATGCCCCGGAGCGCTTGCAGGCGGCCTCGAAGGTAACGCTCAATGCCGGGCAGATCGCGGCCGGTGCGATGATCGTGTCATCGCGCGACCGCATTGTCGCGGTTCAGGGAATCGCGGGCGCCGGCAAGTCGACGATGCTCCAGGCGGTGGTCGAGGTAGCGCATGCTGCGGCGAACGTAGCAAGGGCAGAGGGGCACAATGTTCTGGGACTTGCCTTTCAGACCAAGATGGTGCGCGATCTCCAGGAAGGCACCGGTGCCCCCAGTCGTACGATCGCCTCCTTTCTGCTGCGCCACCAGCATGTTCTGCATCGGCAGGAGGGACCGCGATACGAGGCAGCGCGTGAGGCGCTGAAGAACACCGTCATACTGGTCGACGAGAGCTCGATGGTGTCGAGCGAACAGACACTGAAACTCGAGCAGATCGCCAACATCCTGGGCGTGGAGAAGCTCGCCCTGATCGGTGATCGGCAGCAGATATCCTCGATCGACGCCGGCAAAGCCTTCGCGCTGCTTTAACAATGAACAGCGCAAGTCGGCGGGCACCGATTCGGCGATGCGGCCGCCAGCATACGGATAAGGCTGGATATGGCCCATGGTCCGGTTGGGATAACCTTCATGCAACGCGGTCTGGGCAATGATGATGGGCCATTTCGGATGGGCTTTGCGGACCTGCTTTAGCGCGGAAATAACCGCTTCCTGCTGGTGATCCATGGCCTTGATCACGACGATCACGAGATGCGACTTCTGCTCGCACCAT
>Ga0209024_1000613_pt1 | contig 52160 bp, 64 predicted proteins | sample AutmiccommunBRH5_FD_187380 | JGI IMG/M metagenome (GOLD analysis project Ga0209024, IMG submission 187380) | Deep subsurface microbial communities from Mt. Terri, Switzerland - Autotrophic microbial communities BRH/5 (SPAdes) (version 2) | ecosystem: Environmental > Aquatic > Deep subsurface >... | reverse complement strand
CGCAGTTCTACTTCCGCACGACGGACGTGACCGGGACGGTGGCGCTGCCCGAGGGCACCGAGATGGTGATGCCGGGTGACAACATCGCTATGGACGTGGAGCTGATCGCACCGATCGCCATGGACGAAGGCCTGCGCTTCGCGATCCGCGAAGGCGGCCGCACCGTCGGCGCCGGCGTCGTCTCCAAAATCATCGCGTGAGGATGAAACGGCCCCGCTGGCCGACCGGCTGGCGGGGGCACTTTTTCGCTCCTCCGAGGGCGTGGGATTGAGACGATGGACAGCCAGAATATCCGCATCCGCCTTAAGGCGTTCGATCACCGGGTCCTCGACCAGTCGACCGGGGAGATCGTGAACACGGCCAAGCGCACCGGGGCCCGCGTCCGCGGTCCGATCCCGCTGCCGACCCGTATCGAGCGGTTCACGGTGCTGCGGGGTCCGCACATCGACAAGAAGAGCCGCGAGCAATTCGAGGTCCGCACCCACAAGCGGGTGCTCGACATCGTCGATCCGACTCCGCAGACCGTGGACGCGCTGATGAAGCTCGACCTGGCGGCCGGCGTCGACGTCGAGATCAAGCTCTGATAGGGGGATCGACGATGCGTTCGGGACTGATCGCTCAGAAGGTCGGCATGACCCGCGTCTTCAACGCTGAAGGCGCCCATGTGCCGGTCACGGTGCTCAAGGTGGACGGCTGTCAGGTCGTCTCGGTGCGCACCAAGGACAAGGACGGCTATACCGCTGTTCAGCTCGGTGCTGGCAAGCGCAAGCCGAAGCACACCACGCAGCCGATGCGCGGCCATTTCGCCAAGGCGGGAGTCGAGCCGCGGCGCAAGGTGGTGGAGTTCCGGGTTACCGAGGACGCGCTGCTGGATGTCGGCGCCGAGCTCTCGGTCGAGCATTTCCTGGTCGGCCAGAAGGTGGACGTGACCGGGACCTCGATCGGCAAGGGCTTCGCCGGTGCCATGAAGCGGCACAACTTCGGCGGCCTGCGCGCGACCCACGGCGTCTCGCTGTCGCACCGCAGCCACGGATCGACTGGTAACAACCAGGATCCGGGCCGGGTGTGGAAGGGCAAGAAGATGGCCGGGCACATGGGCGACGTCCGCGTCACCACCCAGAACCTGGTCGTGGTGTCGACCGACGCCGAGCGCGGCCTGATCCTGGTCCGCGGCGCGGTGCCGGGGTCGGACGGTGGCTGGGTGCTGGTGCGCGACGCCGTGAAGGTGAAGTTGCCGGACGGGGTACCGTTCCCGGCGGCGATCAAGGCGGCGGCGGCCGAGCAGGCCGCGTCCGTAGAGGACGCCCCGGCCGAAGCATCGGCCGGCGAGCCGGATCAGAAGGACTGAGGCCATGAAGCTGGAGGTCACCAACCTCGAGGCGGAGAAGACCGGCGAGATCGAGCTCGATGACTCGATCTTCGGCCTGGATCCGCGCCGCGACATCCTCGCCCGGGTCGTGAACTGGCAGCTCGCCAAGCGGCGCTCCGGTAATCACAAGACCAAGGGCATCTCGGAGATCAGCGGCACCACGAAGAAGCCGTACCGCCAGAAGGGTACCGGCCGCGCCCGTCAGGGCTCGCTGCGGGCCACCCAGTTCCGCGGTGGCCAGACGGTCCACGGCCCGGTGGTGCGCAGCCATGCGCATGACCTGCCGAAGAAGGTCCGTCAGCTCGGCCTGAAATGCGCGCTGTCGGCCAAGGCGAAAGCCGGCCAGCTGATCGTGCTGGACGCCGCGACGAGCGACGAGGCGAAGACCAAGGCGCTGGCCGCGAAGTTCGCGAAGCTCGGCTGGCAGTCGGTCCTTGTGATCGACGGTCCCGAGCTGAACGAGGGCTTCGCCCGGGCAGCGCGCAACATCCCGAAGGTGGACGTGTTGCCGCAGCAGGGCGCCAACGTCTACGACATCTTGCGGCGCGATATGCTGGTCCTGACCCGCGGCGCCGTGGAGCACCTGGAGGCCCGGCTGAAATGAGCATCCGACCCTACAAGTCGAAGCCGACGACGGTAAGTTCCGAGCGGGCCTACGAGCTGCTCCGCGCGCCGATCGTCACCGAGAAGTCGACCCGGGGCTCGGAGTTCGGCCAGGTCACCTTCGAGGTGCCGCTGGATGCCTCCAAGCCGGAGATCAAGCTGGCGGTCGAGCGTCTGTTCGAGGTCCAGGTCCGGGCGGTGAACACCATCCGGGTGAAGGGCAAGACCAAGCGCTTCCGCGGCCGTCCCGGCAAGCGCTCCGACTACAAGAAGGCAGTCGTGACCCTGGCCGAAGGCCAGTCGATCGACCTGGCCGCGGGAGTCTGACGCCATGGCGTTGAAGTCCTATAATCCGACGACCCCGTCGCAGCGGCAGCTGGTCATCGTCGACCGCTCCGAACTGTGGAAGGGCAAGCCGGTCAAGGCTCTGACCGAGGGCCTGACCAAGAAGGCCGGCCGCAACAACACCGGGCGCATCACCGCGCGCCGGCGGGGCGGCGGGCACAAGCAGCGCTACCGCCTGGTCGATTTCAAGCGCCGGAAGTTCGACATGGTCGGCACGGTCGAGCGCCTGGAATACGATCCGAACCGGACCGCCTTCATCGCGCTGATCAGCTACGAGGACGGCGAGCAGGCCTACATCCTGGCGCCGCAGCGGCTGGCCGCGGGCGACAAGGTGATCGCCGGCGAGAAGACGGACGTGAAGCCGGGCAATGCGATGCCGCTCCGCAGCATCCCGATCGGCACCATCGTGCACAACGTCGAGATGAAGCCGGGCAAGGGCGGGCAGCTCGCGCGTTCCGCCGGGACCTACGTCCAGATTGTCGGCCGCGATGCCGGCTATGCGCTGCTGCGCCTGGCCTCCGGCGAAGTCCGCATGGTCCGCAGCGAGTGCATGGCGTCGATTGGCGCGGTGTCGAACCCGGACCAGCAGAACATCAATCTTGGCAAGGCCGGCCGCAGCCGCTGGCTCGGCAAGCGCCCGGCAGTCCGTGGCGTCGCCATGAACCCGGTCGACCACCCGCATGGCGGTGGTGAAGGCCGGACTTCGGGCGGCCGCCATCCGGTGACCCCGTGGGGTAAGCCGACCAAGGGCAAGAAGACGCGCAGCAACACGTCGTCCGACCGGCTGATCGTGCGTCGACGGAAGAAGTAAGGAGAACGACGGTGGCTCGATCCGTATGGAAGGGACCGTTCGTCGACGGTTTCCTTATGAAGAAGGCCGACAAGTCCCGGGCGTCGGGGCGCAACGAGGTCATCAAGATCTGGGCGCGGCGCTCGACGATCATGCCGCAGTTCGTCGGCCTGACCTTCGGCGTGCACAACGGCCAGAAGTTCGTGCCGGTGATGGTGTCCGAGAACATGGTCGGCCACAAATTCGGCGAGTTCGCGCCGACGCGTACCTTCTACGGACACGCGGCCGACAAGAAGGCGCGGCGCTGAGCTGAGCGCGGAGAGGAACAGGTTATGGGTAAGCAAGCGACCGCCCGGCAGCTCGAGGACAACGAGGCTCGTGCCATCGTCCACAATCTCCGGGTCAGTGCTCAGAAGCTGAATGTGGTGGCGCAGACCATTCGCGGGCTCGACGCCGCCAAGGCGATCGCGTCGCTGACCTTCTCGAAGCGCCGGATCGCCGGCGCCGTCAAGAAGGCGCTGGAATCCGCGATCGCCAACGCCGAGAACAATCACCAGCTCGACGTCGACCGCCTCTATGTGAAGGAGGCCTTCGTCGGCAAGAGCATGCGGATGCGCCGCTTCCGTCCGCGGGCGCGCGGCCGGGTTGGTCGGATCGAAAAGCCGTTCTCGCACCTCACTGTCGTGGTGCGCGAGCGGGAGGAGCAGGTCTGATGGGTCACAAAGTCAATCCGATCGGGCTGCGGCTCGGGATCAACCGCACCTGGGACTCGCGCTGGTTCGCGTCGAAGGGCTACGCCGCCCTGCTGCACGAGGACCTGATGCTGCGGAAGTATCTGCAGAAGCGGCTTCGCCAGGCGGGCGTGAGCCGGATCGTGATCGAGCGGCCGGCCAAGCGGGCGCGCATCACGATCTTTACCGCCCGTCCCGGGGTGGTGATCGGCAAGAAGGGCTCCGACATCGAGAAGCTCCGTCAGGATCTCTCGGTGATGACCGGCACCGACGTGGCGCTGAACATCGTCGAGATCCGCAAGCCGGAGATCGACGCCAAGCTCGTGGCCGAGAACATTGCGCAGCAGTTGGAGCGGCGGGTGGCTTTCCGCCGCGCCATGAAGCGCGCGGTGCAGTCGGCGATGCGGCTCGGCGCCCAGGGCATCAAGATCACCTGCGGCGGCCGCCTCGGCGGCGCCGAGATCGCCCGGACCGAGTGGTACCGCGAGGGTCGGGTGCCGCTGCACACGCTGCGCGCCGATATCGACTACGGCGAGGCGACGGCATTCACCACCTACGGCACCTGCGGCGTCAAAGTCTGGGTGTTCAAGGGCGAGATCATGGCGCACGACCCGATGGCGCAGGACAAGCGGTTCGCCGAGCAGCAGCCCGGTGGCGGCAGCGGCCACGGCCGCGAGCAGCGCTGAAGGTCGGAGCGAGAGGAGACTAGAACATGCTGTCCCCGAAGCGCACCAAGTACCGGAAGGCCTTCAAGGGCCGAATCCACGGACTTGCCAAGGGCGGGACCGATCTGAACTTCGGCGCCTTCGGCTTGAAGGCTACGACGCCGGCGCGAGTGACCGCGCGGCAGATCGAAGCCGCCCGGCGGGCGATCACCCGCCACATCCGCCGTGTCGGCCGGGTCTGGATCCGGATCTTCCCGGACGTCCCGGTGTCGACCAAGCCTGCGGAGGTCCGCATGGGCAAGGGCAAGGGCGCCCCGGAGTTCTGGGTGTGCCGGGTGAAGCCGGGACGGATCATGTTCGAGTTGGATGGCGTGCCGCGCGACCTGGCGGAGGAGGCATTCCGCCTCGCCGCCATGAAGCTGCCGGTCGACACCCGGTTTGTGACGCGGCTCGGTGAGTGAGCGGGCTGGAGGATCGTAAGATGGCGAACAAGATTGCCCAGGACCTGCGCACCAAGACGCCGGACCAGTTGAAGGAGCAGCTGCTGCAGCTGCGCCGCGAGGCCTTCAACCTCCGCTTCCAGCGGGCCAACGGGCAGCTCGAGAACACCGACCGCGTGCGGCAGGTGCGGCGCGAGATCGCCAAGGTGAAGACCATCATGGGCGAGAAGACGCGCGCCGCGGCTGCGGCCTGACGCGGTCGGACGAGGGGTTAGGAGAAAGCGATGCCGAGGCGAGTTCTGCAGGGCACCGTCGTCAGCGACAAAGGCGACAAGACGGTGGTCGTGACCGTGCAGCGGCGGGTCATGCATCCGCTGTACAAGAAGTTCATCACCCGTTCGAAGAAGTTCTCGGCGCACGATCCCGAGAACCGGTTCAAGCAGGGTGACATGGTGCGCATTCAAGAGTGCCGGCCGATTTCGAAGTCGAAGCGTTTCGAGGTCCTCTATGAGGACTCGGCGGCCGACAGCGCCTGAGCCGGATTTAGGAGACCAAGACCATGATCCAGATGCAGACGAACCTCGAGGTGGCCGACAATTCCGGCGCTCGGAGGGTGCAGTGCATCAAGGTGCTGGGCGGCTCGAAGCGCAAGGTCGCGTCGATCGGCGACGTAATCGTCGTGTCGGTCAAGGAAGCGATCCCGCGGGGCCGCGTGAAGAAGGGTGACGTGCACCGTGCCGTCATCGTCCGCACCGCCAAGGAACTGCGCCGCCAGGACGGCTCGGCGATCCGCTTCGACCGCAATGCGGCGGTGCTGATCAACAAGCAGGGCGAGCCGATCGGGACCCGTATCTTCGGCCCGGTGACCCGTGAGTTGCGGGCCAGGAAGTTCATGAAGATCATCTCGCTCGCTCCGGAGGTTTTGTGATGGCCGCGCGCGTCAAGAAGGGCGACCGGGTGGTGGTGACCACCGGCCGCGACAAGGGCAAGACGGGCGAGGTGCTCAGCGTCCTGCCGAAGGAGGACCGGGTCCTGGTCCGCGGCGTCAACATGATCAAGCGTCACACCCGGGCGACCCAGACCCAGGCCGGCGGGATCGTCGAGCGGGAGGCGTCGATGCATTTGTCGAACGTCATGCTCGCGGACCCGAAGTCGGGCGAGCCGACCCGGGTTGGCTTCAAGGTGCTGGACGATGGCCGCAAGGTGCGCGTTGCCAAGCGCTCCGGCGAAGTCATCGATGCCTGAGCCGAGAGACGGAGAACGGACCATGGCTCGGTTGCAAGAGATTTACACCTCGACGATCCATCCGGAGATGATGAGCAAGTTCGGCTACGCGAACCCGTTCGAGGTTCCGCGGCTGGAGAAGGTCGTCATCAACATGGGCGTCGGCGAGGCGGTTCAGGACTCGAAGCGGATCAACGCCGCAGTCGACGAACTCACCCGCATTTCCGGCCAGAAGCCGGTTGTGACGCGGGCGAAGAAGTCGATCGCCGGCTTCAAGCTGCGCGAGGGTATGCCGATCGGCGTGAAGGTGACGCTGCGGCGGTCCCGGATGTTCGAGTTCCTCGACCGGCTGGTGAACATCGCCATGCCTCGGATCCGCGACTTCCGCGGGTTGAACCCGAAGAGCTTCGATGGCCGCGGGAATTTCTCGATGGGCATGAAGGAGCAGATCGTGTTCCCGGAGATCGACTACGACAAGGTCGATACGGTCCGAGGCATGGACATCATCGTGGTCACCACGGCGAAGACGGACGACGAGGCGCGCGAGTTGCTCAAGCGCTTCCAGTTCCCGTTCGTCAACTGACGGGACCGGAGGACGCAATGGCGAAGAAGAGCTCGATCGAGAAGAACAACCGGCGCGCCAAGCTGGCGGCGCGGCACGCGGGCAAGCGTGCCAGGCTGAAAGCGGTGGCAACCGACAAGTCGATTCCGATCGAAGAGCGGTTCCTGGCGACCGTTTCCCTGGCGCAGATGCCGCGCAATGGCGCGAAGATCCGTGTCCGGAACCGCTGTCAGCTGACCGGTCGTCCCCGCGGTGTTTACCGCAAGTTCAAGATTTCGCGCATCGCACTGCGCGACCTCGGCTCGACCGGTTTGATCCCGGGCGTGGTCAAGTCGAGCTGGTAAGAAGGAGGACGGTCCATGACGATGAGCGATCCTCTCGGGGACATGCTGACTCGGATCCGCAACGGGCAGAGCGCCCGCAAGCAGGTCGTGAACAGCCCAGCCTCGAAGCTACGGTCCAATGTGCTGGAAGTGCTGAAGCGCGAAGGCTTCATCCGCGGCTACTCCACCGGCGAGAGCCGGCCCGGCGTGTCCGAGGTGACGATCGAGCTGAAGTACCAGGAAGGCCAGCCGGTCATCCGCGAGATCCGTCGGGTCTCGCGCCCCGGACGCCGCGTCTACGCGAAGATCAAGGATCTGCCGCGGGTCTATAACGGCCTGGGCATCGCGATCCTGTCGACCCCGCGTGGCGTCATGTCTGACAACGAGGCTCGCGCTGCCAATGTCGGCGGCGAAGTCCTCTGCCAGGTTTTCTGATCGGAGATCACGATGTCGCGGGTAGGAAAATATCCCGTCGCGTTCCCGGCCGATGTGACGGTCGAGATCGCGAACGACACGGTGACGGCGAAGGGCAAGCTGGGTCAGCTGTCGGCGCCGATCACTTCCGACGTCGCGGTGACGGTCGAGGGCAACCTGGTGACCGTCCGCCCGGTGAAGGAGACCAAGAAGGCGCGCGCCATGTGGGGCACGACGCGGGCGCTGGTGAACAATCTTGTCATCGGCGTCTCGAAGGGCTTCACGGTCAAGCTGGAGATCAACGGCGTCGGCTATCGTGCCGCCGTCGAGGGAAAGGACCTGGTGCTGTCGCTCGGCTTCAGCCACCCGGTCCGCTACCCGATCCCGGAGGGCATCGCGATGAAGTGCGAACGCCCGACCGCGATCGAGATCAGCGGTTCGGACAAGCAGCGCGTCGGGCAGATTGCCTCGGAAATCCGTGCCTACCGTCCGCCGGAGCCCTTCAAGGGCAAGGGTGTGAAGTACGCCACCGAGACCATCCTGCGCAAGGAAGGTAAGAAGAAGTAAGGAGTAGGGGACATGCTCTCCTCGAAGGATCTCTTCAAGCGTCGTCAGATGCGCGCCCGCGCGCAGATCCGGCGCAAGGCGAACGGTCGGCCCAGGCTTTCGGTGTTCCGTTCGTCGAAGCACATCTATGCGCAGATCATCGACGACGCCCAGGGACACACCCTGGCGGCGGCGAGCTCGCTGGACAAGGACCTGCGGACCCGGATCAAGACCGGTGCCGACAGGGCCGCGGCCGTCGAGGTGGGCAAGCTGGTCGCCGAGCGGGCGATGGCGGCCGGGCTGGGCGAGGTCGTGTTCGACCGTGGCGGGTACATCTATCACGGGCGGGTGAAGGCACTGGCCGACGCCGCTCGCGAAGCTGGTTTGAAGTTTTAAGGGGCCGGACGATGGCACGGAACGACAGGCAGGACCGCGGCGGACGCGATCGGGAACGGGACCGCGAGGACTCGGATCTCATCGAGAAGCTGGTCGGCATCAACCGCGTCGCCAAGGTGGTGAAGGGCGGCCGGCGCTTCGGTTTCGCCGCGATCGTCATCGTCGGTGACCAGCGTGGCCGGGTCGGCCATGGCGCCGGCAAGGCGCGCGAGGTGCCGGAGGCGATCCGCAAGGCCACCGAGGCGGCGAAGCGGACGATGATCCGGGTGCCGTTGCGCGAGGGCCGGACCCTGCACCACGACATCAATGGACGCTTCGGCGCCGGTCGGGTGACGCTCCGGGCGGCAGCGGCGGGTACCGGCATCATCGCCGGCGGCCCGATGCGCGCGATCTTCGAGGCGCTCGGCGTGCATGACGTGGTGGCCAAGTCGCTCGGTACCTCGAACCCGCACAACATGATCAAGGCGACGTTCGATGCGCTGATGAACGTGCAGTCGCCGCGGGCGATTGCCGGAAAGCGCGGCAAGAAGGTCGCCGAGATTTTCGGGCGGTCACCGCAGGGTGATGCCGCCGAGGCTGCGGCGACCGAGTAAGGTCGTCTGGCGGACGGAGACGGAACATGGCTGATAACGGCAAGAGCACCGTGACGGTGCAGCAGATCCGCAGCGGCCTCGGCCGCAAGCAGGACCAGCGGGCAACCCTGGTGGGCCTCGGTCTGGGCAAGCTGAACCGTACCCGTACGCTGGAGGATACGCCGGCGGTGCGGGGCATGATCGACAAGGTGAAGCACCTGGTCCAGGTTGTGGAGCAGGGCTGAGCGCCGATGGAGTTGCGTGCCGCCGCGCCGGTGCGCCAGTGAGGACTGAGCGATGCGACTGAACGAACTCAGGGACAATCCCGGTGCGACCCACCCGCGCAAGCGGCTGGGGCGTGGCACGGGTTCCGGTCTCGGCAAGACCAGCGGCAAGGGCCACAAGGGTCAGAAGGCCCGCAGCGGTGTTGCGGTCAACGGCTTCGAAGGCGGGCAGATGCCGATCTACCGCCGCCTGCCGAAGCGCGGCTTCACCAACATCTTCCGCAAGCAGTTCGGCGTTCTCAACGTCGGCCGCCTTCAGGCCGCCATCGAGGCCGGCAAGGTCGACGCGACGCAGCCGATCACCGGTGCCACCCTGGCGGCTGCCGGCATCGTGAAGGCGGGCAAGGATGGCGTACGCCTGCTGGGCAAGGGCGAGTTTACGGCGAAGATCGAGATCCATGTCGCCGGCGCTTCCAAGGCGGCGGTCGAGGCGGTCGAGAAGGCTGGTGGCAGCGTCGTGCTGCCGGCGGGAGCGACCGCCGAGTCGTGATCGTCGCGCCCGGATCGTCCGGGCGGGCGCGCCACCGGAACTAGGATCAAGTGATGGCCTCCAGTGCCGAACAGCTCGCCTCGCAGATGAATTTCGGCGCCTTCGGCAAGGCGACCGAACTCAAGAAGCGTATCTGGTTCACCCTGGCGGCGCTGGTGGTCTACCGCCTCGGTACCTACATCCCCCTGCCGGGGATCGACCCGCTGGCGCTGCAGGAGATCTTCCGGCAGAACGCCGGCGGGATCATCGGCATGTTCGACATGTTCTCGGGCGGTGCGCTGGGACGCATGTCGATCTTCGCGCTGAACATCATGCCGTACATCTCCGCCGCCATCATCATGCAGCTGATGACGGCGGTCAGTCCGAATCTCGAAGCCCTGAAGAAGGAAGGCGAGACCGGGCGCAAGAAGATCAACCAGTACACCCGTTACCTGACGGTGCTGCTGGCGACCGTGCAGGCCTACGGCATCGCGACCGGCATGGAGAGCCTGCCGGGCGCGCGTGGCCCCGCGGTCATCGATCCCGGATTGTTCTTCCGCGCGACCACGGTGATCACCCTGGTCGGCGGCACCGTTTTCCTGATGTGGCTGGGCGAGCAGATCACCGCGCGCGGCGTCGGCAACGGGATCTCGCTGATCATCTTCGCCGGCATCGTGGCGAACCTTCCGAGCGCGCTGGCCGGGACCCTGGAACTCGGGCGCACAGGGGCGCTCTCGACGCTGTTCATCCTGCTGCTGCTCATCATGTCGGTGGCGGTGATCGCCTTCATCTGCTTCATGGAGCGCTCGCAGCGGCGCATACTGGTGCAGTATCCCAAGCGCCAGGTCGGCAACCGGATGTTCGGCGGCGAGAGCTCGCACCTGCCGCTGAAGTTGAACGTCTCCGGCGTCATTCCGCCGATCTTCGCGAGCTCGCTGCTGCTGATGCCGATCACGGTCGCGCAGATGTCGGCCGGCAGCGGGCCGGAGTGGCTCAACACGGTGACGGCGCTGCTCGGGCACGGCCAGCCGCTGTACATCGCCATCTACGTGGCGCTGATCGTGTTCTTCGCGTTCTTCTACACTGCGATCGTCTTCAACCCGCAGGAGACGGCCGAGAATCTCCGCAAGTACGGCGGCTTCGTGCCGGGCATCCGGCCGGGCAAGAACACGGCCGACTATCTGGACTACGTGCTGACCCGGCTGACGGTGGTCGGTGCCGCCTATCTGGCCGCGGTGTGCATCCTGCCGGAGATCCTGATCAGCCAGTACTCGGTGCCGTTCTACTTCGGTGGCACCAGCCTCCTGATCGTGGTCACCGTTACGATGGACACCGTCACGCAGATACAGTCGCACCTCCTCGCGCATCAGTACGAAGGGCTGATCAAGAAGTCGAAACTTCGGGGGAGGCGTGGGTGAATTTGATTCTTCTGGGTCCGCCCGGCGCGGGCAAGGGCACGCAGGCGAAGCGGCTCGAGGAGAACTACGGGATCAAGCAGCTGTCGACCGGGGAGATGCTCCGCGAGGCAGTGGCGTCGGGATCCGAGCTTGGCCGCGAGGCGAAGCGGATCATGGACGCCGGTGACCTGGTTCCCGATTCGGTGATGGTCCGGATGATCTCCGAGCGGGTTGACCAGCCGGATTGCCGGAACGGCTTCATTCTGGATGGCTTTCCGCGGACGGTCGCGCAGGCCGAGGCGCTCGATGCGATGCTCGCGGACAAGGGCCTGGCGATCGACCACGTGATCGAGTTTCGCGTCGACGAGGACGCGATGGTGGCGCGCATCCTGAAGCGCGCCGCCGAGGAAGGCCGCAGCGACGACAACGAAGGGACGCTGCGGAAGCGCCTTGAGGTATACCGTCGGCAGACCGCCCCGATCATCCCGCACTACCGGGACAAGGGCGCCTTGAAGACGGTGGACGGAATGGCGTCGATGGATGCGGTGACGACCCAGCTGCTGGGCATCGTCGGTGCGGCCGGTTGACGCAGGGAATAATCAGCGGTTCAGTTGACTCAGGGCCGCCGTTGCCTATACTCCGCGCCCCTGGGTAAGCGGGTGTGGAACGTGGATTGGCGCGACGGGCAAGACGCCCTGCGCGCGGGTCCGCGTTTGGCGTGCGGCGGTTCCGGTAGACCACGAGGAGAGACGGTGTGGCGCGCATTTCTGGCGTGAACATCCCGACGCAAAAGCGCGTCGTGATCGCGTTGACGTATATTCACGGAATTGGCCGTACGACGGCCGGCCGGATCTGCAGTTCCGTCGGGATCCCGACGGAGCGGCGGGTGCATGAGCTCACCGAAGACGAGCTGTCGCGCCTGCGCGAGTCGATCGATGCCGACCTGGTGGTCGAGGGCGATCTGCGGCGCCAGACCGCCATGAGCATCAAGCGGCTGATGGATCTGGGCTGCTATCGCGGCCTGCGGCATCGCAAGGGGCTGCCGGTGCGCGGCCAGCGGACGCACACCAACGCGCGGACCCGCAAGGGCCCGGCGAAGGCGATCGCCGGCAAGAAGAAGTAACCGGCCCGAGAACAGGCCGGCCCGCCGGGCCGGTGCATCCAGGGACCACCGCCCGCGGCACGATCGCCTGCTGGGCGTTCGAAAAGGACCGAAAGTATGGCGAAGCAACCGACCCAGGCCCGCCTGCGCCGTCGCGAGAAAAAGAACATCACGTCGGGCGTCGCGCACGTGAACGCGTCGTTCAACAACACCATGATCACCATCACCGATGCCCAGGGCAATGCCATTTCCTGGTCGTCGGCCGGAACCATGGGGTTCAAGGGCTCGCGGAAGTCGACTCCCTACGCTGCCCAGGTGGCGGCCGAGGATGCCGGGCGCAAGGCCGCGGAGCACGGCATGAAGACCCTCGAGGTCGAGGTGTCGGGCCCGGGTTCGGGCCGTGAGTCGGCGCTGCGGGCGTTGCAGGCGGTCGGTTTCCACGTCACCGCCATCCGCGACGTGACGCCGATCCCGCACAATGGCTGCCGGCCGCGCAAGCGTCGCCGGGTCTGACGTGATCTCCCGGGGGCCCGGATCCCCGGTTCCACTACTTGGCCCCGCCGATCGGTCCTCGGACCACGGCGGGGATCGCCGTTCGAGAACGAGGTTCGAGCCGTGATTCAGAAAAACTGGCAGGCGCTCATCAAGCCGAGCAAGCTCGACATTCAGCCGGGCTACGACCCCAAGCGGACGGCGACCGTCGTCGCGGAACCGTTGGAGCGCGGCTTCGGCCTGACGCTCGGCAACGCCCTGCGGCGCATTCTGCTGTCGTCGCTCCAGGGCGCGGCGATCACCGCGATCCAGATCGACGGCGTGCTGCACGAGTTTTCGAGCGTCGCCGGCGTGCGCGAGGACGTGACCGACATCGTGCTGAACATCAAGTCGGTCGCCATCCGGATGCACGGTGACGGCCCGAAGAAGATGCGCCTGCGGGCCGAGGGTCCGGGCGAGGTGACCGCCGGCATGATCGAGACGGTCTCCGATATCGAGATCATGAACCCCAACCACGTGATCTGCACGCTGGACCGGGACGCGGTCCTGTCGATGGAACTGACGGTCGAGACCGGCAAGGGCTATGTCCCGGCAAGTGCCAACCGGCCCGAGGACGCTCCGATCGGCCTGATCCCGGTGGACGCCGTGTTCAGCCCGGTCCGCCAGGTCGCCTACAAGGTCGACAACACCCGTGTCGGCCAGGTCACCGATTACGACAAGCTGTCGATGTCGGTGGAGACCGACGGCTCGCTGACGCCGGAGGATGCGGTCGCCTATGCCGCGCGCATCCTGCAGGACCAGCTGCAGCTGTTCGTGAACTTCGAGGAGCCGACCCACCGCACCGAGTCGGAGGAGGCCCACGACCTTCCGTTCAACAAGAACCTGCTGCGCAAGGTCGATGAGCTCGAGCTGTCGGTTCGTTCGGCGAACTGCCTGAAGAACGACAACATCGTCTATATCGGCGACCTGGTGCAGAAGACCGAGCCGGAGATGCTCCGGACCCCGAACTTCGGCCGCAAGAGCCTCAACGAGATCAAGGAGGTTCTTGCCTCCATGGGGCTGTCGCTCGGCATGGAGATCACCAACTGGCCGCCCGAGAATATCGAGGAGCTGGCCAAGCGTTTGGAAGAGCCGTACTGAGGCGGCGGCGCGAGACCTAGGAGACTGAAAGATGCGTCACGGCAACAGCGGCCGCAAGCTGCACCGCACGTCGAGCCACCGCCAGGCGATGTTCAAGAACATGGCGGCGGCCCTGATCAAGCACGAGCAGATCGTCACCACCCTGCCGAAGGCCAAGGAGCTTCGGCCGGTGGTGGAGAAGATGATCACCCTCGCCAAGCGTGGCGACCTGCACGCCCGCCGGCTGGCCCATGCCCGCCTGCAGGACGATGCGATGACCAAGAAGCTGTTCGAGGTGCTGGCGGACCGCTACCGCGAGCGGCAGGGCGGCTACATCCGGGTCCTGAAGGCAGGTTTCCGCTACGGCGACGCCGCTCCGATGGCGGTGATCGAGCTGGTCGACCGCGACGAGGCGGCGCGCGGACAGGACTCCGGTCCGAGCCAGAATGCCGACCAGGACGTCTCGTCCGGGATGATGCCGGCGGCGATCTGACGCCGGGCGTCTTTGCGGAGAGTTTGAACGGGCGGCCTACGGGTCGCCCGTTTCTCGTTGATCCGGCTCTCGCCGGCGGTGGCTTGTTGGTCGGTGGCGGCTTCTCGTCAGTCGGTCGCCGCGTCCAGGAATGCGGCGATCTGGTAGAGGTCTTCGTCGTCGGGATGGCCGAGCAGCAGGGCCTTGAGGTCTTCGGCGATCACCGCGGCCGCGGCGGGCTCGCCGGCTTGGCGGTGGCTCAGCGCGAGGTTCGCGGCTGCCTTCGCCTGCGCGAGGCGGATGGTCGGGTCGTCGTCGTTGGCGACCGACAGTCCGGTCAGTTCGTCGTAGATCAGCTGGGCCGCGGCGAGATCGCCGGACTGGCAGAGGTCGGTGATCAGGTTGAACGCGGCATCGGCCAGGCGGCCGTTGGCGCCGGGACCGTGGCCTGGCATCCGCGACAGCGCGCCGAGCGCGTCATAGGCGTCGCGCGCCGCCTGGAAGTGGCCGCGGGTTCCGAGGCCGGTGACGAGGGTGAAGGCGCCTTCCGCCGCGAAGTCGACCAGTTCGCTGTGACCGGGCGTGCGGTGCACGGCGGCGATCAGGGCGTCGAGGGCGGCCCGGGCCTCGTCCGGCGTGTCGCTGCGGGCGGCGTGGGCGAGGCGGTTGAACACCCCGCGGGCGTGCTGCTGGCGAACCATCCGGGCGGTCGGCTGCGCCGCCTCCAGCCGGGCCAGATCGGAGAGCGCGCGCAGGGCGTCGCGGGGGCGTCCCGCCTCGAGTGCCAGGGCGACAAGGTTCGCGGCCGCCTTGGCGCGTACCCCGGCGAGATCGGCGTCGTCGGCGTGCAGGTCACCGAGCCGGCCGACCTTGCGGTATACGGTGAGGGCGCTCGACAGGCCATGCACGCGGGTTTCGGCGGAGATCAGGTCGACCGAGGCTTCCGCGAAGGCGCGCCGGGGCAGCGGATCGTCGGGGCGTCGCGTGACCAGGCCGCCCAGGAAGTCGTAGGCGTAGCGAACCGTGGCGATGTCGGTCATGGCGCGGCCGACGGCGGCGAGACGCACCGCGCCGCAGACCGCGATCCGGTTCAGTTCGGCGTCGTCGGCGTGCGATGCGGTGATCGACTTCAGGGTATCGAATGCCTCGCGGGCGGCCCCGAGGTCGCCGTGCGGTCCACGCTGGCTGGCAATGATCGCGGCGGCGTGCCTTGCCGCGTCGATTGCGCTCTGGTGTCGCCCCGGCCTTGGCACCTGGGCCTCCCATCTCCTGTGGCGGGGCGTCCCACCCCACCTTGGTATGTCGACTGGCGTTCCTAGATTGAAACGGTATCACAGCGGGACGCCGCATCAACCGGCGTCGGGCGGTTCGCAGGGGTGGACAGAATGATCGCGCGTATCTTGTCGGTGTGGGTGCTTGTCGGGGTGTCGGCCGCGGCCGGGGCGTCGCCGGGCCTTGCGCAGGTCGAGAGGCGGGTGCCGCAGTCGCGGGCCGAGATCGCGCTGTCGTTCTCGCCGCTGGTCAAGGAGGTCGGCCCGGCGGTGGTCAATGTCTACAGCCGGGCGACCGTCACCGAGACGCCGGGATTGTCGCCGCTGTTCGACGATCCGTTCTTCAAGCGCTTCTTCGGCGACATCATGCCCCGGGCGCCGGAGCAGAAGCGCGAGGCGAACTCGCTCGGCTCGGGCGTGATCGTCGATCCCACGGGCGTGGTGGTGACCAACAACCACGTGGTCGAGAAAGCGGTCGAGATCACCGTGGTGCTGGCCGACCGACGCGAGTTTCCCGCCAAGGTGATGCTGGCCGATCCGAAGACGGATCTCGCGGTGCTGAAGATTGAGACCGGCGAGGAGCGCCTGCCGGCGGTCGCGATGCGCGACTCCGACGACCTGGAGGTCGGCGACGTGGTGCTGGCGATCGGCAATCCGTTCGCGGTCGGCCAGACCGTGACCATGGGAATCGTCTCGGCCCTGGCACGCACCAATGTCGGAATTTCCGACTACAGTTTCTTCATCCAGACCGATGCCTCGATCAATCCGGGCAACTCCGGCGGCGCGCTCATCGGCATGGACGGCACCCTGGTCGGCATCAACACCGCGATCTACTCCAGCCAGCGCGGCGGCAATGCCGGCTCGGTCGGCATCGGCTTCGCCATTCCGTCCAACATGGTCGCCACCGTGCTGCGCGCCGCCAAGAGCGGCCGGATCGTCCGGCCGTGGCTTGGTGCCCGCATCCAGACCGTGACCACCGATCTCGCCCAGGGCCTCGGCCTGGACCGGCCGATCGGCGCCCTGATCGGCGACGTCTATCCGGGAGGACCGGCGGCCCGCGCCGGCCTGCGCACCGGCGACGTGGTGCTGGAGGTCGACGAGCGCGAGGTCAGCGACGCCGGCGGCCTGCGCTACCGCATCGGCACCCGCGAGCCGGGCGAGACGATCACCCTGCAGGTGCTGCGCAACGGCCGGGTGTTCACCGCCCGGCTGCCGATGGAGGCGCCGAAGGCCGAGCCGGCCCCGGGGGTCGTCGACCTCACCGGCCGCAGCCCGATGGCCGGGGCGCGGGTCGCCCACATGTCGCCGGCCTTCGCGATCGACGAGGGGTTCGACGAGCTGGCGCGCGGTGTCGTCGTCGTCGGCATCGCCCGCGGATCGCCGGCCGAGCGGCTCGGCCTGCGGCGCGGCGACCTGGTGGTCTCGGTCAACGACCGGCCGATCGACCGGATCACCACCCTGGAACGGGCGCTGGAGAGTGCCGCCGGCTCGTGGACGCTGTCGATCCGGCGCGACGACCGCGTGCTCACCACCCGGGTGCAGGGATAGACTGCGGCCCATGAGCCTGTTCGAGACCCAGGCGCCGCGGCCGCTCGCGGATCGCCTCCGCCCGACCCGCATCGACGAGGTGGTCGGCCAGGACCACCTGCTCGGCCCCGAGGGGCCGATCGGGCGGATGCTGGCCAAGGGCCGGTTGGCGTCCTGCGTCCTGTGGGGGCCGCCGGGCTGCGGCAAGACCACCATCGCCCGCCTGCTGGCTGAGCACACCGACCTGGAGTTCGTGCCGCTGTCGGCGGTGTTCTCCGGCGTCGCCGACCTGAAGAAGCAGTTCGAGGCGGCGCGCGGCCGGCGCGCCGGCGGCCGCGGCACACTGCTGTTCGTCGACGAGGTGCATCGCTTCAACCGCGCCCAGCAGGACGGCTTCCTGCCGGTGGTCGAGGACGGCACCATCACCCTGGTCGGCGCCACCACCGAGAACCCGTCCTTCGAGCTGAACGCGGCCTTGCTGTCGCGGGCGCAGGTGTTCGTGCTGCGGCGGCTCGACGACACCGCCCTGGAGAAGCTGCTGGCCCGTGCCGAGAGCCTGGAAGCGCGGCGGCTGCCGGTCACCGAGGACGGGCGTGCGGCGCTGCGGGCCATGGCCGACGGCGACGGCCGCTTCCTGCTGAACCTGGCGGAGGAGGTGTTCGCGCTGCAGCCGAAGGCCCCGCTGGACGCCTCCGGGGTGGCCGCCAACGTGCAGCGCCGCGCGCCGGTCTACGACAAGGACCGCGAGGAGCACTACAACCTGATCAGCGCGCTGCACAAGTCGCTGCGCGGCTCCGATCCCGACGCGGCACTGTACTGGCTGGCCCGCATGCTGGCCGGCGGCGAGGACCCGGCCTACATCCTGCGGCGCCTCACCCGCTTCGCCGTGGAGGATGTCGGGCTCGCCGAGCCGCAGGCGGTGGCGCAGGCGATCGCCTGCTGGGAGACCTACGATCGCCTCGGCTCGCCCGAGGGTGACCTGGCGATCAGCCAGCTGGTGGTGTTCCTGGCGACCGCGCCGAAGTCGAACGCCGCCTACAAGGCGCATGGCGCCGCCTCGCGCGCCGCTCGCCAGACCGGCTCGCTGATGCCGCCGGCGCATATCCTGAACGCGCCGACCCGGTTGATGAAGGACCTCGGCTACGGCTCCGGCTACGCCTACGACCACGATGCCGACGAGGGCTTCTCCGGGCAGAACTATTTTCCCGACGGCATGGACCGGCAGCGCTTCTACAACCCGGTCGAGCGCGGCTTCGAGCGCGAGATCCGCAAGCGGCTGGAGTATTTCGACCGGCTGCGCGCCCGCCGCCGCGGCGAGGGGACGCGCGAGGAATGACGCCGCCGGCCTTCGACGCCTATCTCGGGATCGACTGGTCCGGATCGAAGAGCCGCCGCCTGCACGGGCTGCGGGTCGCGCGCTGCACGCCCGGCCGGGGCGCGCCCGTCCTGCTCGACGGGCCGCGGGCCGGCGGCCTGTGGCGGCGCGGCGACGTGCTGGCGCTGATCGAGGCGGCGGTCGCCGGCCCGGACCGCATCCTCGCCGGCTTCGACTTCGCGTTCGCCTATGCCCATGACGACGCCGACGCCTACTTTCCCGGTGCCGAGGAGGCGCCCGCCGACGTGCGGCGGCTCTGGGCGACCGTCGAGCGGCTGGCGGGCGACGGCGCCGATCTCTATGCCGGGGCCGTCTACGCGCCCGCTTCGCCGCTGCACGGCCACTACATCAGCCCGCATGGGACGGGCGGTCTCTACAAGCATCGCCGCCGCGCGACCGAGATCGCCTGTACGGCGCACACCGCGCCGCATCCGGTGTTCAAATGCATCGGCGCCGCCAATGTCGGCACCGGCTCGCTGGCCGGCATGCGCCTGCTGCACCGGCTGGCCGACCGGGCGGCGGTCTGGCCGTTCGTCGCGCCGGGTCCGGTCACCATCGTCGAGATCTTCCCGCGGCTCTACTTCAAGCGCGCGAAGGCCGACCCGCGGGCCTGGCGCGACGCCGCCGTCGTGGACGCCGCCCTCGCCGCCTATGGCAGCGAGCCCTATGCCGGGCCGCCCCTGGACATCGAGGACAAGGCGGACGCCGTGGTCTCGGCGGCTGCGCTGCGCAGCCTCGCCGCCGACCCGGCGGTGTGGTCCGCCCCCGCCGGGACGGCCGCCGCCGGGCGGGAAGGCTGGATATTCGGCGTGGAACCAGTTAAGCCGGGCGCGTCATGAAGATGCTTCTCGCGGTTGCGATCGGCGGCGCCGTCGGCGCGGTCGCCCGGTACAAGACGGTCGGATGGGTCGCCCAGGTTGCCGGGCACGGCTTTCCGTGGGGTACGCTGGCGGTCAACGTGGTCGGCTCGTTCCTGATGGGGGTGCTGATCGAGGTCGGTGCCCGCCGCCAGGTGCTCACGCCCGAGCTGCGCGCGCTGCTGGCCGTCGGCGGCCTCGGCGCCTTCACCACCTTCTCAAGCTTCGCCCTCGACGTTGCCACCCTGTGGGAACGCGGCGAGACCGGGCCGGTCGCCGCCTACATCGCCGCCTCGACGGCGCTGTCGATCCTGGCGCTCTTCTTCGGTCTGTGGGTAGTGCGGCAGGTGTTGGCATGAAGACGGTCGAAACGCGTGTGGTGGCGAAGGACGATGGCGAGCAGCGCCTGGACCGCTGGTTCAAGCGGCACTTCCCCGGCCTCGGGCACGGCCACCTGTCCAAGCTGCTGCGCACCGGCCAGGTCCGCGTCGACGGCAAGCGCGCCAAGGCCGACCAGCGGCTGGAGGCCGGGCAGTCGGTGCGGATCCCGCCGATGGACGACCTGCCGGCACCGGCGCGGGTGAAGTCGGCAGCACCGGAGCGGGCGGCCGAGCGCGATCCCGAGACCTCGGAGCGGCTGCGCCGGGCGGTGCTGTACCGTGACGCCGACGTGCTGGCGATCAACAAGCCGGCCGGCCTCGCCACCCAGGGGGGGACCGGCACCAAGACGCATGTCGACGGCGCCCTCGACGGGCTGAAGTTCGATGCGCCCGACAAGCCGCGGCTGGTGCACCGGCTCGACAAGGACACCTCCGGGGTGCTGCTGCTGGGGCGCAGCCAGGCGGCGGCGCGGCGTCTCGCCGACGCGTTCCGCCACAAGTCGACGATGAAGGTCTACTGGGCGCTGGTGGTCGGCGAGCCGAAGCTGGCGGCCGGCAGCATCGACGGCGCGATCGCCAAGCTGCCGGGCCGGGCCGGCGAAAAGATGGCGCTCGATCCGGAGTTCGGCAAGCGCGCGGTGACCCGCTTCGCCATCGTGGAGCGGCTCGGCGGCAAGGTGACCTGGATGGCGCTGTTCCCGGTGACCGGCCGCACCCACCAGCTGCGCGTGCACATGGCCGAGCTCGGCACCCCGATCCTCGGCGACGGCAAGTATGGCGGCCCGGAAGCGTTCCTCCAGGGCGAGGGTGTCAGCCGCAAGCTGCACCTGCACGCCCGCGCGATCCGGGTTCCGGGCGCCGGCGGCCGGAAGCTGGAGATCATCGCCCCGCTCGACGACCACATGAAGCGGTCCTGGGCATTCTTCGGCCTCGACGAATCGGCGGGGAGCGACCCCTTCGAGCCGTTCGAGGAGTGACGCGATGGCGGGCGACCTGCGGCTCTGCGCCCCCCGATTGTGCGCCCTCGACCTCGACGGCACCCTGATCGACAGCCAGCACCACATCGTGGCCGCGATGGCGGCGGCGTTCCGGGCCCAGGGGCTGCTGCCGCCAACGGCGGCCAAGGTGCGGGAGATCGTCGGCCTGCCGCTGGACCGGGCCATCCTGCGGCTGGCGCCGGAGGTTCGCGGCCTGCAGCTGGAGCGGGTCGGGCAGGCCTACCGCGACGCCTATTTCGACGCCAAGGCGGTCGACGGCACGGCCGAGCCGCTGATGCCGGGCGCGCGGGCCGCTCTGGACGCGCTGGAGGCCGATGGCTGGATGCTGGCCGTCGTCACCGGCAAGGGCCGCCGCGGGCTGCACGACGTGCTCGAGGCGCATGGCCTGCGGGCCCGCTTCGTGGTGCTGAAGGCGGCGGAGGACGGGCCGGGTAAGCCGGACCCGGCGCTGCTGCTCGACGCCGTCGTCGAGGCCGGATCGAGCCCGGCGCGCGCGGTCATGGTCGGCGACACGGTGTTCGACATGGGCATGGCGCGCCGCGCCCGGGTGGCCGGAATCGCCGTCACCTGGGGCTATCATACGATCGAGCAGCTGCGGACCGAGCAGCCGGCCGCGGTGATCGGGCGCTTCGAGGAACTGGCGACGACGGCGGGCCGTTTGGTTCCGATGTGAACCGGACCGGAAGGAGAGGTGCCATGCGCTGGCTACGCTGGCTCGCCGCCACGCTCGCGGCCGTCGCCCTGATGGTCGTCGCGGCCGTGGTCTATCTGGCGACGCTCGACCTGAACGCCTACAAGGGCGAGATCGAGGCGGCGCTGCAGGATACCGTCGGGCAGCCGGTGGAGATCCGTGGCCCCTTGCGCCTCGAGTGGTCGTGGCCGACGCCCAGTGTGACCGCTTCCGATGTCCGGGTCGCCAACGCCGCGTGGGGCTCCGAGCCGGCCATGGCGACGATCGAGAGCCTGCTGGTGCACATCGAGATGCGGCCGCTGCTGGCGGGGGCCGTCAAGGTCGACCGGCTGGCGCTGTCCCGGGCCCGGCTGCTGCTGGAGCGCGGGCCGGACGGGCAGGGCAACTGGAAGCTGCTCGGCGCTTCCGACGCGGACCGAACCGAAGGGAGCGGCGGCGAGCATTCGGTGCGGCGGATCGAGCTGTCGGACTCGACGGTGGCCTGGAAGCGGCGACCTGATGCCGAGCCGCACCTCTACCGGATCGGCGACCTGCAGCTTGACGGTGGTGGGCGGACCTCGCCGTTCCGGATCCGGCTGAGCGGCGAGCTCACGGGCGAGCCCGTCGCCTTGACCGGCGAGGTGCCGGCGCTGTCGACGCTCCTCGACCCCGGCAGCGCCGGGCCGCTGGACCTTCGCGGCACGCTCGGCGGAATGCCGGTGGCGCTGTCCGGGCGGCTGGCGGTGGAGCCCGGCAGCGACGGCTCGATCGAACGGTTGACCCTCGCCGATCTGGCCGTCGCGTATGACGGCGTTCGCGCCACCGGCAGCGCCGCCCTGGAGTTCGGCGGCGAGGGCGCCCGGCTGGTTGCCGACCTCAGCTCCGAAGAGGTCGACCTCGGCCGCTTCGCCGGCGCCGGCGACAAGGCCGGCGACCCGCTGGAGCGCCGCCTGCCGCTCGACCTGCTGCCCGCCATCGACGGCGAGGTGAAGGTTGCCATCGCCCGCCTGGTGAGCGGGCGCTGGACTTTCGAGGACGTCACCGCAACGGCGACGCTCGATCGCGGCAAGCTGACCCTGGATCCGGTCAAGGCCCGGGTTGCCGGGGGGGCCGTATGGGCGCGCGGCAGCGTCGACACCGGGGTTTCCCCGGCGGCACTGACCCTGGTCGGCTCGGGCGAAGGCTTGGACATGGCCAAGTTCTACCGGGCCCTGGTGGACGAGGGACTGATCGAGGGCAAGGGCGACGCCGTCGCCGACCTCGAGGCGACCGGCGACACGCCGCGCGCGCTGCTGGCGTCGCTCCGCGGCGCCGCCCGGCTGGTGGTCGGCGAGGGGGTCATCCTGAACAAGTACTGGGAACTGATCGCCGCCGACCTCGCCACCGAGTTCGTGCCGTTCGCGACCAACGGCGAGCGCGGCCGGCTGAACTGCATGGTCGGACGCTTCGAGATCAAGAAGGGATTGGCCGATGCCAGGGTGCTGATGATCGACAGCGACCGGGTGCTGGTCGGCGGTGCCGGCACGGTGCGGCTGGCCGACCAGCGGCTCGACATGCGGCTGGTGCCGCAGGCCAAGGATCCCGGCGTGGTCAGCCTGGCGGTGCCGATCCTGCTGAAGGGCACGATCCGGGATCCACAGGTATCGCCGGACCCGATCAGCGTCGCCACCGGACTCGGAGCCATCGCGACCGGGGCGATGATCGCGCCGCTGGCGGCCCTGCTGCCCTTTGTGTCGGGTGGCAGCGTCGATAAGCCGTGCCCGGCGGCGATCGCCGTCGCCGAGGGCCGGAAGCCGCCGCAGGGTGCCCCCGTACGATCCCGCGACGAACAGAAAAAACCCGGCGGTATCAAGGGATTGTTCGAAGGTCTTCGGAAAGCGATCGAATAGGCGATGAAGCGGATTTACAAGACGGTGACGGTGGTCGCGACCGAGGACGGCGGCTGTTCGGTGCTGCTCGACGGCCGGCCGCTGCGCTCGCCAGGGGAGCGCGCGTTGACGCTGCCGTCGCGTGCGCTGGCTGCGGCGGTGGCCGCCGAATGGGACGCCCAGGCCGACCGGGTCGACGCCCGCTCGATGCCGATGACCGGCTTCACCGCCACGGCGGTCGACCGGGTGACGCCGCAGCGCGACTTCGTGGTCGGCGAGCTGGCCGGCTATGGCGGCTCCGACCTGCTGTGCTACCTGGCGGACGAGCCGGCCGAGCTGACCGTGCGCCAGGAGGCGACGTGGCGGCCGCTGCGCGACTGGGCCGGGGCAACCTTCGGCTGCCGGCTGCTGCCGACCGCCGGCGTGATGCCGGTGGCGCAACCGCCCGAGGCGCTGGCGGCGCTGCGCCGGGGCGTCGAGGCGGTCGGCGACTGGGAGCTGGCGGCACTGCACACCCTGACCACGCTGACCGGCTCGCTGCTGCTGGGACTGGCGGTGCTGCACGGCCGGCTCGACGCCGAGGCCGCCTATGCCGCCAGCGAGATCGACGAGGTGTACCAGGCCGAGCTCTGGGGGATCGACCGCGAGGCCGAGCAGCGGCGCCGCGCCCGCCGCGCCGAGGCGCTCGAAGCCGCGAAATTCGTAGAGCTTTTGCGGGCGGGGTGATATCCCGGCCGGACGGCTTTTCGGGAGGGCGTTCATGCAGGACATCGTCGCGCGGCTCGAGGACATGCGCAGCCGCGCCCGCCTGGGCGGCGGGCAGAAGCGGATCGAGGCCCAGCACCAGAAGGGCAAGCTCTCCGCGCGGGAGCGCATCGACCTGCTGCTCGACGCCGGCTCCTTCGAGGAGTGGGACATGTTCGTCGAGCACCGCTCCTCCGATTTCGGCATGGCCGAGCAGAAGGTCCCGGGCGACGGCGTGGTGACCGGCTGGGGCACGGTGAACGGCCGGCTGGTGTTCGTGTTCAGCCAGGACTTCACGGTGTTCGGCGGCTCGCTCAGCGAGGCGCATGCCGAGAAGATCTGCAAGGTCATGGACCAGGCCATGAAGGTCGGGGCGCCGGTGATCGGCCTGAACGACAGCGGTGGAGCCCGCATCCAGGAGGGTGTGGCCTCGCTCGGCGGCTATGCCGAGGTGTTCCAGCGCAACGTGATGGCCTCGGGCGTGGTGCCGCAGATCTCCATGATCATGGGGCCCTGTGCCGGCGGGGCGGTGTACTCGCCGGCCATGACGGACTTCATCTTCATGGTGAAGGACAGCTCCTATATGTTTGTAACCGGCCCCGATGTCGTGAAGACTGTGACCCACGAAACGGTCACCCACGAACAGCTCGGCGGTGCGGTCACCCACACCACGAAGTCGGGCGTCGCCGACCTCGCCTTCGAGAACGACGTCGAGGCGCTGCTGCAGCTGCGCCGCTTCATCGACTTCCTGCCGGCGTCGAACCGCGAGCGCCCACCGGTGCGCCCGACCGCCGACGAGGCCGACCGGCCGGAGCCGTCGCTCGACAACCTGATCCCGGCCAATCCGAACAAGCCCTACGACATGAAGGAGCTGATCCTGAAGGTCGTCGACGAGGCCGACTTCTTCGAGATCCAGCCGGGCTTCGCCGGCAACATCATCACCGGCTTCGCCCGCATGCAGGGCTCCACGGTGGGCATCGTCGCCAACCAGCCGATGGTGCTGGCCGGCTGCCTCGACATCGAGAGCGCGCGCAAGGCCGGCCGCTTCGTGCGGTTCTGCGACTGCTTCAACATCCCGATCGTCACCTTCGTCGACGTGCCGGGCTTCCTGCCGGGCACCAAGCAGGAATACGGCGGCATCATCAAGCACGGCGCCAAGCTGCTGTTCGCCTATGCCGAGGCGACGGTGCCGAAGGTCACGGTGATCACCCGCAAGGCCTATGGCGGCGCCTACGACGTCATGAGTTCCAAGCACTTGCGTGGCGACGTGAACTACGCCTGGCCGACCGCCGAGATCGCGGTGATGGGCCCGAAGGGAGCGGTGGAGATCATCTTCCGCGCCGACCTCGGCGACGCCGAGAAGATCGAGGCCCGCACCGAGGAGTACCGGCAGAAATTCGCCAACCCGTTCGTGGCGGCGTCGCGCGGCTATCTCGACGACATCATCAAGCCGCGCAACACGCGCCGCCGCATCTGCCGGGCCCTCGCCATGCTGCGCGACAAGCAGCTGGAGAACCCGTGGAAGAAGCACGACAACATTCCGCTGTGACCGCGGCGCCGGGAGACTCGGGGACATGTTCAAGAAGATCCTGATCGCCAACCGCGGCGAGATCGCCTGCCGGATCATCAAGACGGCGCGGCGCATGGGCATCAAGACGGTGTCGGTGTATTCCGACGCCGACGCCGGCGGCAAGCATGTGCGCATGGCCGACGAGGCGGTGCGCATCGGCCCGGCGGCCTCGGCCGAGAGCTACCTGAAGATCGACCGCATCGTCGAGGCCTGCCGGCAGACAGGGGCCGAGGCGGTGCATCCGGGCTTCGGCTTCCTGTCGGAGCGTGCGGCGTTCTGCCAGGCGCTGGAGCAGGCCGGCATCGTCTTCATCGGCCCCGGCGTGGCGGCCATCGAGGCGATGGGCGACAAGATCACGTCGAAGAAGATCGCCCACGAGGCCGGGGTGAGCACGGTGCCGGGGTTCCTCGGCACCATCGAGAGCCCGGAGCACGCCGCCAAGATCGCCGGCGAGATCGGCTATCCGGTGATGATCAAGGCCTCGGCCGGCGGCGGCGGCAAGGGCATGCGCATCGCCAACAGCGAGGCCGAACTGAAGGACGGCGTGCGGGGTGCCATGAACGAGGCGCGCTCGTCGTTCGGCGACGACCGGGTGTTCATCGAGAAATACGTCACCCAGCCGCGCCACATCGAGATCCAGGTGCTGGCCGACGGCCACGGCAACATCGTGCATCTGGGCGAGCGCGAATGCTCGATCCAGCGCCGCCACCAGAAGGTCATCGAGGAGGCGCCGAGCCCGTTCATCGACGCCGAGACCCGGGCTGCCATGGGCGCCCAGGCGGTGGCGCTGGCGCGCCAGGTCGGCTACCGCTCGGCCGGCACCGTTGAGTTCATCGCCGACGCGAACAAGAACTTCTACTTCCTTGAAATGAATACGCGTCTTCAGGTCGAGCATCCGGTGACCGAGATGGTGACCGGCCTCGACCTGGTGGAGCTGATGATCCGCGTCGCCGCCGGCGAGCGGCTGCCGTTCGGGCAGGACGACGTCACCATGGACGGCTGGGCGATCGAGGCCCGGGTGTATGCCGAGGATCCGTATCGCGGCTTCCTGCCGTCGATCGGCCGGCTGACCCGCTACGAGCCGCCGCACGACGTCGACGGCATCCGGGTCGACGACGGCGTCGACGAGGGCTCCGAGATTTCGATGTTCTACGACCCGATGATCGCCAAGCTGGTGGCCTACGGTGCGACCCGCGACGAGGCCGCCGACCGGCTGTACGACGCGATCGGGCGCTACCGGATCCGTGGCGTGGAGCACAACCTGCCGTTCCTCGCCGCCACCATCGCCATGCCGCGGTTCCGCGAGGGGCGGCTGACCACCGGCTTCATCGCCGAGGAATTTCCCGACGGCTTCACCGGCGCCGTCCTCGACCCCTATGAGGAGGGCGCGCTGTGCGCCGTGGCGGTCGCCTTCGAGCGCGCCAACGCCGAGCGTATGGCGCGGATGAGCGGCCAGATCGCGCACCGCGGCAAGGCCGACGTGCCGACCATCTGGACGGTCCGCGAGGGCCGCGAGAACCGCCGCGCCGAGGCCCGCGAGGCCGAGGACGGCTACGACGTCACCGTGGCCGGGCAGCGCTATGCCGTGCGCGGCGCGCTCGACGCCACCATCGCGGTGTTCGACGGCCGGGTGAACGGCCAGGCCTTCCCGGTGCAGATCGACCGCGACGGCATCTACTACCGGCTGGCCTATGGCGGCCGGCAGCTGGTCGCCCTGGTGGTGCCGCCGCGGGTCGCCGAGGCGCTCGACAAGATGCCGCCGAAGGAGAGTGCCGACACCGGCAAGCTGCTGGTGTCGCCGATGCCGGGGCTGCTGGTGTCGATCGCCGTCGCCGAGGGCGACCCGGTCAAGGCCGGACAGGAGGTCTGCGTGATCGAGGCCATGAAGATGGAGAACGTGCTGCGTGCCGAGCGCGACGGCGTGGTCGCCAAGGTCCTCGCCAGTGCCGGCGACAGCCTGGCGGTCGACCAGACCATCGTGGAGTTCGAATAGACGCGGAGGCGGCATGACGGCCGGCATGAAATCGGTCCGCTTGTACATCACCGGTCGCGTCCAGGGCGTGGGGTATCGCTATTGGTGCGTGCGCCAGGCCGAGGGCCTGGGGCTGGACGGCTGGGTGCGCAACCGCCTGGACGGCTCCGTCGAGGCGGTGGCCTCGGGGACGGCCGAGGCGGTCGACCAGTTCATGCAGGCCTGCCGGCAGGGTCCGCGCGGCGCGGCCGTGGAGGGCGTGCACGTTTCCGATGCCGACTCCACCGAGTCCGGCATGCCGGGATTCCAACAGTACCCGACAGCATAGCGCGTGGCGGCGACGGGTGGGTCCCGGCTCCGTCCCGCGAGGCGGGCCGGTCCGGGATGACGACATTGGAGGAGGCCGGATTCTCCCCCAATTGCCGTCATCCCGGACCGACGCGCCGCAGGCGTGGCGGAGCCGGGACCCACCCGCCGCCGAGTCGCTTGCTCCCGCCCCGCCGATAACCACATTATGAGTTACCGGCCGATGCGGCGCGCGCCGATCGCCCGTCCCGAATCCGCGCTCGAGGCCGGCCTTTCGGGCGCGGCGCGCGAGGTGTGGAGGGCTGTCGGTGAGAGCCGAGCGCAATGTCGCCGGTCCCGTCTCCGAACGCCATGTCGGTCAGGACATCCTGCGCTGGACCTTCTCGACGGTCCTGGCGGTGATCGTCGTGGCGGTGCTGCTGCTGATCGGCATGCTGGTCTGACGGGACCGAGCCGCCCGATTCCATCGGGCGCACGGGGAGAGCAGAGGGGATCCGCGCAGCGTGGCGCGCCGGTCGGCGGCGTCGCGGCGAGGAACTGCGCCGAGTCGCGCCGTCAGCCCGGCGTCCGCATGGCGGCGCGATGCCGCACTGCGGTAGGATGGTCGCCGACCGGCGGTTCCGCGTCGACCGCCCGGGAGACAGCGGAGGCCGCCGATGACCTACGTCGATCCCCCGTCACCGCGCCAGTGGACCGACCGGATCCGCTGGTTCGACGATCGGCTGCGCCGCGCTGCCGACGACCGGCCGCTGCAGGTCGGCAGCCAGACCGAGGCGGTGCTGACCGAGCTGCGCCGGGTGTTCGCCGCCGGCGCCTGGGTGACCGCGGTGGTGCTGGCGCAGGCCGCGATCGACAGCGAGGTGTCGGAGCGGGTCGAGCAGGCGGTCGGCGACGGCCTCTATCTCAACGCCGTGCGCTTCGGGCGCGACTATGTCTGGCTGCGCGACCGCCGCAACGCCTACCTGCACAATGACGGTCCGGTGCCGGCGGTCACGGCGCGCGACCTTGCGCTCGAGCAGCCGCGCCTGGAGAAGGAGGCGCGCCGGGCGGTGGAGCTGATGGCCGATGCGCTGGCCGGGAAGGCATAGCCCGCCCGGCCGCCCGGCGCGTCGCTCGGTCAGATCGTCTGGCGCTCAGATCGCCTGGCCGCCGGAAACCTCGATCCGCTGCGCGTTGACCCAGCGGTTGGCGTCCGACAACAGGCTCGCGATCATCGGCCCGATATCGTCCGGCAGCCCGACGCGGCCGAGCGCGGTCATGCCGGCGAACGCCTTGTTGAGCTCCGGGATGTCGCGAACGGCGCCGCCGCCGAAGTCGGTCTCGATCGCCCCCGGCGCCACTGTGTTGACGGCGATCCCACGGCCACCCAGCTCCTTCGCCATGTAGAGGGTGAGCACCTCGACCGCGCCCTTGACCGCGGCATAGGCGGCGAAGCCGGGATAGGACACGCGGGTCAGGCCGGAGGACAGGTTCACGATGCGGCCGCCATCCGCGATCAGCGGCAGCAGCGTCTGGGTGAGGAAGAACACGCCCTTGAAGTGGACGTCGACCAGCCGATCGAACTGCGCTTCGGTGGTCTCGCCGATCGCGGCGACGTCGCCATGGCCGGCGTTGTTCACGAGATGATCGAAGGTCTCCCGCCGCCAGGTCTCGCGCAACGCCGTCCGCAGCCGATCGGCGAAGGCGGCGAAGCCGGCGACATCGCCGGTGTCGAGCTGGAGGGCGAGCGCCCGGCGGCCCATGGCGGCGATGTCCGCGACGACGGCCTGCGCTTCGTGCTTTCGGCTTTGGTAGGTCAGCACGACGTCGCCGCCCTGGCGGGCGATGTCGAGAGCGGTGTTGCGGCCGAGCCCGCGGCTGGCGCCGGTGACGAGGGTGATCTTGGTCATGGGAATCTCCATTGCTGAGCGACGGGACAGATGTCGGTACGCCGGCTCGCAAGCGGTTGCCGAAACCTCGGCGCTTCTTGCCTATTCCTCCATTGCTGTTGCCGATGGCGTCCCGGCGCATAAGGATCGCCGGATGATCGACCCGCTGCTCGAGACGGTCCGCCGGTACCTGGATGTCCATGCCGACAGGGCCGGGTTCGCCACGACCCCGATCCCCGGCCTGACGACCATCCGGAGCGTCGCGCCGAGCGGCCTCGACCACGCGATCTCCCGGCCGCTCGTCTGCCTCGTGCTGCAGGGAAGCAAGCAGGTCTCGAGAGGGGCGGATACCGTCGTGCTGGAGGCCGGCGATTCGCTGCTGATCACCGCCGACGTGCCGACGGTGAGCCAGGTCATCCGTGCCAGCGCGCAGGCGCCCTATCTCTCGCTCGTGGCCGACCTCGATCCGGCGGTGATCGCGGAGCTGGCGGCGCAGACGGCCGAAGTGCCGATCGCCGACCGGCGGTCCGTGCGGGCGGCGCCGACCGATGCGGAGGTCGCCGACACCGCGCTGCGGATGATGCGCCTGCTCGACCGGCCCGACGCGGTGCCGGTGCTGCACGCGCAACTGGTCCGGGAGTTGCACTACTGGTTGCTGAGCGGCAGGCACGGGGCGGCGATCCGGCGGCTCGGCTGGCCAGACGGTGCGGAGCAGCGGGTGGCGCGGGCGGTGGCGTTGCTGCGGGCCGATTTCGCGAGGCCGCTGCCGGTCGAGCGCCTGGCGGCGGTCGCCGGGATGAGCGCGTCGTCGTTCCACCAGCATTTCCGAGCGGTGACCTCGCTCTCGCCGCTGCAATTCCAAAAGCAGTTGCGGCTGATCGAGTCGCGGCGGCTGATGTTGTGGGAAGGCAAGACCGCGAGCAGTGCCGCGTATGCCGTCGGCTACGAGAGCGTTCCCCAGTTCACCCGGGAGTACCGCCGGATGTTCGGCCGGCCCCCCGCCCGCGACATCCTCGCGGCGAGACATCAGGCAGGAGAATGACGATATGGGCGGCGAGACGGCGATGCGGCAGGAACACGATGTCTTCGGCGCCGTGGACATCCCCGCCGACCGCTACTACGGCGGGCAGACGCGGCGCGCCCTGGAAGTGTTCGGCGATGCCGGCGAGGAGCGCCTGCCGCCCGGCCTGATCCGTGCCGCCGGCCTGCAGAAGCTGGCGGCGGTCTGCGCCAACCGCGCCATCGGCGCCATCGAGCCGGATCTCGCCGGCCCGATCGAACGGGCCGCCCGCGAGGTCTGGGAGGGCCGCTTCGACGAGCACTTCCCCTTGCCGGTCTGGCAGACCGGATCCGGCACGCAGACCAACATGAACGCGAACGAGGTGATCGCCAATCGCGCCAACGAGCTGCTCGGCCGGCCGCTGGGAACCCGCTCCCCGGTGCATCCGAATGACCACGTCAATCGCTCGCAGTCGTCCAACGACAGCTTCCCGACGATGATGCACATCGCCGTCCTGCAGGCCGTGGCGGACGAGCTGCTTCCGGCGCTGTCGGTCCTGCGCGACTGTTTCGCCGCGAAGGCCGTCGAGTTCGCCGGCATCGTCAAGATCGGCCGCACCCACCTCATGGATGCGGTGCCGATGACGGTCGGCCAGGGTTTCGACACCTTCGCGCGGCAGATCGCCGCGACGGTCGAGCGGCTCGATGCGGCGATCCCGCGGCTGGCGGTGCTGCCGCAGGGCGGCACGGCGATCGGCACCGGCCTGAACGCGCCGCCGGGCTTCGACATCGCGTTCTGCGACGCGCTGAGCCGCCTGTCGGGACAAGTCTACATCCCGGCTCCCAGCAAGTTCGAAGCCATGGCGGCGCATGACGAGCTGGTGTCGCTGTCCGGCATCCTGAACGTCCTGGCCGTGTCCCTGATCAAGATCGCCAACGACATCCGCCTGCTCGGCTCGGGGCCGCGTTGCGGGCTGGGCGAGCTGATCCTGCCGCCGGACGGGCTGACCTCGTCGATCATGCCGGGCAAGACCAACCCGACCATTGCCGAGGCGGTGCTGCAGGCCGCCTTCCAGGTGATCGGCAACCACGCCACCGTCACCGCGGCCGGAGCGTCGGGAAATTTCGAGCTGAATGTCGCCAAGCCGGTGATCGCCTACAATCTCCTGCAGTCGATCCGCCTGATGGCAAGGGCGGCCGAACGGTTCGCCGTCCGCACGGTCGCCGGGATCGCGGTCGACCAGGGCCGGACCGCGCGCAACGTCGCCGACGCCATCCTGCCGGCCACGGCGCTGAACCCGGTGCTGGGCTACGACGCCGTCGCCCGCATTACCAAGCATGCGCTCCAGGAAGGCACGACGCCGCGGGAGGCTGCGATCGCGCTCGGGCTGCTGACCGGGGACGAGTATGACCGGCACGTGCGGCCGGCCGATCTGGCGAATGTCGCGGCGGGCACAGCCGCGGACGCCGGTGCTTGAGGCCACCCCCACCCCACGGGACGACCTTGGGTGTTCACAGATCTCGGAGCAGCGGGTGGGTTCCGGAGCCGCCCCGGATCAAGTCCGGGGCCCTCCGGAATGACGAAGATTGGGGGCGAGATGGTTGAATTCCTTAGTTTCGGCTCCCCAGACATCGTCATCCCGGAGAGTCCGCGCGAGCGGACAGCTCCGGGACCCACGGAGCGACGGGCATAAGCAGCTGCAGGCGCGGCGCGTCGGGGGGGCCGGCTCTGCGCGACAACGTCGCTCCGGCCGGAATGACGACAAGGGAGGGTGCGAGGCCGGGGCGGTCTGTGATCGCAATCCAGCCGAAGTCAAGTTCAGCCCGTAGGCCCCATCGGGCCGCCCGGGCCGAATACCTCGTCGAACGCCGCGCGCAGCGCGACGTCGGCGTCGGCCAGGGTGACGGGGTGGCCGAGGTCGACGAGGCTGGTCACACCGTGCCGGCTGATGCCGCAGGGCACGATGCCGTCGAAATGCGCCAGCTCCGGCTCGACATTGAGGGCGACGCCGTGGAACGCCACCCAGCGCCGCACCCGCACGCCGATGGCGGCGATCTTGTCCTCGCGCCAGGGCTCGTTGCGGTCGGTGCGGCGCACCCAGATGCCGACGCGGCCGTCGCGCCGCTCGCCGGCGACCCCGAGGCGGTCGAGTGTCCGGATCAGCCACTCCTCCAGCGCCCAGACATAGGCCCGGACATCCGGCTTGCGGCGCTTCAGATCGAGCATGGCGTAGGCCACCCGCTGGCCGGGGCCGTGATAGGTGTACTCGCCGCCGCGCCCGGTGCGGTGCACCGGGAAGCGGTCGGGCTGCAGCAGGTCCGCGGCCTGCGCGCTGGTGCCGGCGGTGTAGAGCGGCGGGTGCTCGACCAGCCAGACCAGTTCGCGGGCGGTGCCGGCGCGGATCGCCTCGGCCCGCGCCTCCATGGCGGCGACGGCGCGCGGGTAGTCCAGCAGGCCGGGCTCGACCCGCCATTCCGGGGGCTCCGGGTCGATCTCGGGCAGCGGCAGGGGGACGGCGGTGGACATGCGCTCTCCGCTCGGCGAACGGCCTTGATCGGTCGGGAGGGTTCTGTTAATCCCTCACGCCTGCCGCGGGGGTGACCCTGCGGCGCTCCGTGGCGAAGATAGTGCGGTCGTGGCGGAATTGGTAGACGCGCAGCGTTGAGGTCGCTGTCCCAGAAATGGGGTGGAAGTTCGAGTCTTCTCGACCGCACCATACACAGGAGCCGATAGCCGACCCCGGGTACGCCCGCCATGCGGGCCCGGGCCGGGCGGGGTCGGAACAGTCCGGCAGCGCGGAGCGTCATGCAGAGCCGCAGCAGGGAAATCGGCACGGTCTTCCGGACCGGGCAGGGCGTGTTCTGCCTTGATCCGCGCGACCGGTCCGTCTCCCGGATGCTGATCGAGAACGGATCCTACGGTGCCGCCGACCTGGAGCATCTGGCGCCGTTCCTGGGTGCCGCCGCGGAGATCCTGGTGGTCGGCGCGCACATCGGTGCGCTTGTCGTGCCGCTCGCGGCCCGAGCCAGCCGGGTCGTGGCGGTCGAGGCCGAGCCGCACACCTTCGAACTTCTCGAGATCAACCTGCGCCTCAACGGCGCCGGGAACGTGACCGCGCATCATTTCGCCGCCGGCGCGGTCAACGGCTCGGTGCGGTTCCTGTCGACGCCCGGGTTCAGCGGCGGCTCGAAGATGATGCCGCTGGTCGATGCCGCGCCCTACCTGGACGCCGGCCACGCGGTGATCGAGGTGCCCGCCCGCCGCATCGACGACGTCTTTCCTGACGCGCGATTCGACATCGTCCTCATGGACATCGAGGGGGCAGAATACTTTGCGCTGCAAGGCATGCCGCGCACCCTGGAGCGGTGCCGCACGCTCGTCGTCGAGTTCATGCCGCATCATCTGCGCAATGTCGCCGGCATTACGGAGGCGCAGTTCCTGGAGCCGCTGTCTGGCTTCGCGACCATGATCTCGCCGCGGCTGAGCCGCGTGGTCTATCGCGAGGAGTTTGCCGGGCTGCTGGCCGAGATGTACGAGCGCGACGTGTCGGACGACGGGCTGATCTTCGATAAGCGGCGGCTGGCGAAGGTGTCGAAGCATGCCTCCGCCGATCCCGGTTCGGGGAAGGGACCGGCGCCAGGATAGGCCTTGGGCCGGCCCGACCGGTTGTGTAAGGTCGCGTGGCCCCGCGACGCGCCGCCCGGTGCCTCGCCGGGATCGGCGGCGAGGGACCAGCGAGCACATGGCGGACGACCTCAAGGAAGCGGCGCTCTACTATCACCGCACCCCGATCGCCGGGAAGCTGGCGGTGGTGCCGACCAAGCCGATGGCGACCCAGCGCGATTTGGCGCTGGCCTACTCGCCGGGCGTCGCCTACGCCTGCAACGCCATCGTCGAAGATCCGGCCCAGGCCGCGCAGCTGACCGGCCGGCAGAACCTGGTGGCGGTAATCACCAACGGCACCGCCGTGCTCGGGCTCGGCAACATCGGGCCGCTCGCCTCCAAGCCGGTGATGGAGGGCAAGGCGGCGCTGTTCAAGAAGTTCGCCGACATCGACGTGTTCGACCTCGAGGTCGCGGAGACCGACGTCGACCGCTTCGTCGACATCGTCGCCGCCCTGGAGCCGACCTTCGGCGGCATCAACCTGGAGGACATCAAGGCGCCGGAGTGCTTCGAGATCGAGCGCAAGCTGCGCGCCCGCATGAAGATCCCGGTGTTCCACGACGACCAGCACGGCACCGCGATCATCGTCGGCGCCGCGATCTTCAACGCGCTGCGGCTGGTGGGCAAGAAGTTCGAGGACGTGCGCCTCGTGACCTCCGGCGCCGGGGCGGCGGCGATGGCCTGCGTCGACCTGCTGATCGCCATGGGGCTGCGCAAGGAGAACCTGGTCCTCACCGACATCGACGGCGTGGTCTGGCAGGGACGGCCGCAGATGAACCCGGTCATCGCGCGCTACGCGGTCGACACCGAGGCGCGGAAGCTGGCCGAGGTGATCGCCGGCGCCGACGTGTTCCTCGGCGTCTCGGCGCCGGGCGTGGTCACGCCCGAGATGGTCAAGACCATGGCCGACCGACCGGTGATCCTGGCACTCGCCAACCCGACCCCGGAGATCATGCCGGAACTGGCCAAGGCGGCGCGGCCCGACGCCATCATCGCCACCGGCCGCTCGGACTACCCGAACCAGGTCAACAACGTCCTGTGCTTCCCGTTCATCTTCCGCGGCGCCCTCGACGTCGGCGCCACCACCATCAACGAGGAGATGAAGGTGGCGGCGGTCAAGGCGATCGCCGACCTCGCCACACAGGAGACCTCCGACGTGGTCGCCACCGCCTATGGCGGCCAGGAGCTGTCGTTCGGGCCGGACTACATCATCCCCCGCCCGTTCGATCCGCGGCTGATCCTGGAGATCGCGCCGCGGGTGGCGCAGGCGGCGATGGACTCCGGCGTCGCGGCCCACCCGATCGAGGATTTCGAGGCCTACCGGCAGAAGCTGTCGCAGTTCGTCTACCGCTCCGGCCTGGTCATGCGGCCGGTGTTCTCGCGGGCCCGCGAGGAGCCGAAGCGCGTGGTGTTCGCCGAGGGCGAGGAGGAGCGGGTGCTGCGCGCCGTGCAGACCGTGCTCGACGAGAATCTGGCGCATCCGATCCTGGTCGGCCGGCCGGAGGTGATCGAGCGCCGGCTGGAGCGGTTCGGCCTGCGCCTGAAACTCGGTCGCGACGTCGAGGTCGTCAATCCGGAGAGCGATGCCCGCTACGACAGCTACTGGCGAGCCTACCACGCGCTGATGGAGCGGCGCGGTGTGTCGCCGGACCGGGCGCGCGAAGTGATGCGCACCAATGACAGCATCATCGCCGCGATGATGTTGCACCAGGGCGATGCCGACGCGGCGATCTGCGGCACGGTGGGGCGCTACTGGGACCATCTGCGGCACATCCGCGACGTCGTCGGCCTGCGCCGCGGCGTGAAGGAGCTGTCGGCGGTCAGCCTGCTGATCCTGCCGCACGGCTCGTTCTTCATGGTCGACACCCACGTCACGCCCGATCCCTCGACCGAGGCGCTGGTGGAGATGGTCGAACTGGCGGCCAACGAGGTCAGGGCGTTCGGGCTGGAGCCGAAGGTCGCCTTCCTGTCGCACTCGCATTTCGGCTCGTCCGACCAGCCGTCCGCGACCAAGATGCGACAGGCCGTGCAGTTGCTGTCCGAGCGCAACCCCAAGCTCGAGGTCGAGGGCGAGATGCACGCCGACTCCGCACTGTCCGAGCTGGTGCGCGAGCGAACCTTCCCCAACTCGCGGCTGTCCGGCGTCGCCAACCTGCTGGTGATGCCGACCCTGGATGCCGCCAACATCGCGTTCAACCTGCTGAAGGCGTCCGGCCAGGGTCTGTCGGTCGGACCGATGCTGGTCGGTACCGCCCGGCCGATGCACATCCTCACCCAGTCGGTGACGGTGCGCGGCATCATCAACATGACCGCCGTCGCCGTCGTCGATGCACAGGAGCACGCCCGCGCCCGCCGCCGGCCGAGGTAGCCGATGGCCGGCGACGACTCGGTCGAGGGAGCGGGCGGACCCGACGAGCCGGCGCCGATGGGCGTCGACACCGTCGGCGCGGTCGCGACCGCCGCGGCTGATGCGGTGTCCAAGAAGCGCAAGGCCAAGCGCCGCGACCTGAAGGCCAAGATCCGCGAACTCGAGGCCGAGATCGAGGAGACCCGCGGCCAGGTCCCGGACGAGCCGCTCTACGGCATGACGCCGAAGCTGGCGGGCGCGATCCTGCGGGCGCTCGAGCAGGAGCGCTACCCGGTGATCCCGCGCCTGCTGCGGCCGCTGCACCCGGCCGACCAGGCCGACATGGTCGAGCGGCTGGATTCCGGCCGGCGCGAGGCGCTGGTCACCGCGATGGGGGCGGCCTTCGACCCCGAGGTGCTGGTCTACCTCGACGAGACCGTGCGCGAGGAGGTGCTGGCGCATCTCGGCGAGGCACAGATCGCCCACTTCCTGTCGATGCTCGATTCCGACGACGCCATCGACCTGATCGGCGAACTCGACGAGGACGAGCAGGCGCGCATCCTGCAGGCGGTGCCGGCCAAGGACCGGGCCATCCTCGAGCAGGGGCTGACCTTCCCGGAATCCTCCGCCGGCCGCCTGATGCAGCGCGAGATCGTGGCGGTGCCGGCGCATTGGACGGTCGGCCAGACCATCGACTTCCTGCGCACGGTCCGCGACCTGCCGGACGACTTCTACGCGATCTACGTGCTCGACCCGACGGAGCGCCCGGTCGGCGAGCTGGTGCTGTCGCATCTGCTGCGCGCCAAGCGGCCGGTCCGGGTTTCCGACATCATGCGCAAGGACTTCCGGCGCGTGCCGGTGGCGATGGACCAGGAGGAGGTGGCGCTGCTGTTCCGCCAGTACGGCCTGGTGGCGGCCCCGGTGGTGGGCGACGACGAGCGGCTGCTCGGCGTGATCACCGTCGACGACGTCGTCGACGTCATCGACGAGGAGGCCGAGGAGGACCTGATGCGCCTCGGCGGCGTCACCGAGATCGACCTGTACGGCTCGCTCTGGGACACCACGCGGTCGCGGTTTCCCTGGCTGCTGATCAATCTCGGCACGGCGATCGCGGCGTCGCTGGTCATCGGGCTGTTCGAGGACGCCATCGAGAAGGTGGTCGCGCTCGCCGTGCTTATGCCGATCGTCGCCTCGATGGGCGGCAACGCCGGCACCCAGACCCTGACCGTGGCGGTCCGCGCGCTGGCGATGCGCGAGATCGACACCCGCAACGCCATGCGTTTCGTCGCCAAGGAGGCGCTGGCCGGCATGCTGAACGGCCTCGCCTTCGCCGCACTCGTCGGCGCCGCCTCGATGCTGTGGTTCGGCGACATGAACATCGCCTGGATCATCGCCCTGTCGATGGTGCTGAACCTGCTGGTCGCCGGCCTGGTGGGAACGCTGATCCCGCTCGGGCTGCAGCGCATGAAGGTCGACCCGGCGGTGGCCTCGGCGGTGTTCCTGACGACGGTGACCGACGTAGTCGGGTTCTTCGTGTTCCTGGGGCTGGCGACGCTGGTCCTGCTGTAGCACTCATACATCTCGGAGCAGCGGGTGGGTCCCGGCTCTCCGCGGCTTCGCCGCTGCGACCGGGATGAGGAGTTTTAAGGGCTTACCAATTTTCCTCATTCCGGCCGGAGCGCAGCGGAGAGCCGGGACCCACCCGCTTCCCGAAAGCCCTATATTGACGCGCGCGTAATTCGCGGCGTAGCGTTTCCACCATGGCCGAGACCTATTCGATGACCCAGCTCGCGCGTGAGTTCGACCTCACCAGCCGGGCGATCCGCTATTACGAGCAGGAGGGGCTGATCGCGCCGTCGCGGCGCGGCCGCACCCGGGTGTTCTCGCTGCGCGACCGCACGCGGCTGCGCCTGATCCTGCGCGGCCGGCGGCTCGGCTTCTCGATCGCCGAGATCCGCGAGATCCTGAATCTGTACGACAGCCGGGAGGGGGAGCGCGGGCAACTCGTGCACTTCGTGCGCAAGATCCGCGAGCGGCGCGCCAGCCTGGAGGTGCAGCGCCGCGACATCGACGCGATCCTGGAGGAACTCGACCGCCAGGAGGCGGCCTGCCTCGACCGCCTGGAGACCGCTGCGAGGTCGGCACATGGTTGACGTGAACGTCAATGGTGGGCTGGTCACGCCGACCCTGGCTGCACCGAACCTTGCGACCCCGAACCCGGACTGGGCCGCCCGCGTGGCCGCCAGCTTCGAGCGCCAGGCCTTCATGGGCTTTCTCGGCGCCCGCCTCGCCGCGGTCGAGCCCGGCGGCTGCGACATCGAGCTGCCGTTCCGCCCCGAGCTCAGCCAGCAGCACGGCTTCTTCCACGGCGGCGTGGTCGGCACGCTGGCCGACAATGCCTGCGGCTATGCCAGCTTCACCCTGGCGCCGGCGGACAGCTCGATCCTGACGGTGGAGTACAAGCTGAACCTGATGGCGCCGGCGGCCGGTGCCGTGCTGATCGCCCGCGGCCGGGTGATCCGCCCGGGCCGCACGCTGGTCGTGGCGCGCGCCGACGTGTCAGTGCGGCGCGACGACGGTGTCGAGAAACCGGTGGCGACGGCGCTCGCCACCCTCATGTTGATGGCGGGCATGGCGGACGAACCGCCGGCCTGACCGCTGAAGGGAGACACGGCATGATCCCGAACGAGTATCCGGGCCTGAACTTCGACCTCGGCGAGGCCGCCGACATGCTGCGCGACAGCGTGCGCAGCTTCGCCGCCACCGAGATCGCGCCGCGGGCCGCCGACATCGACCGCGACAACACCTTCCCGCACGACCTCTGGCGCAAGCTCGGCGACCTCGGCGTGCTCGGCGTCACGGTCGGCGAGGAATACGGCGGCGCCGGCATGGGCTACCTGGAGCACTGCGTGGCGATGGAGGAGATCAGCCGCGCCTCGGCCTCGGTGGGCTTGAGCTACGGCGCCCACTCCAACCTCTGCGTCAACCAGATCCGCCTGAACGGCACCGAGGAGCAGCGCCGCCGCTTCCTCCCCAAGCTGGTGTCCGGTGAGTTCGTCGGCGCGCTGGCGATGAGCGAGCCGGGAGCCGGCTCCGACGTGGTGTCGATGCGCACCCGCGCCGAGAAGCGCGGCGACCGTTACGTCATGAACGGCGGCAAGATGTGGATCACCAACGGCCCGACCGCCGACGTGATCGTGGTCTACGCCAAGACCGATCCCGACGCGCACCAGCGCGGCATCACCGCCTTCCTGGTCGAGAAGGGCATGCCGGGCTTCTCGGTGGCGCAGAAGCTCGACAAGCTCGGCATGCGCGGCTCCGACACCGGCGAGCTGGTGTTCCAGGACGTCGAGATCCCCGAGGAGAACGTGCTCGGCACGGTCAACAAGGGCGTGAACGTGCTGATGAGCGGGCTCGACTACGAGCGCGCGGTGCTGGCGGCCGGCCCGACCGGGATCATGCAGGCCTGCCTGGACGTGGTGATCCCCTATGTCCACGAGCGCAAGCAGTTCGGCCAGGCGATCGGCGAGTTCCAGATCATGCAGGGCAAGCTGGCCGACATGTACGTGACCATGAACGCCGCCAAGTCCTACGTGTACACGGTGGCGAAGGCCTGCGACCGCGGCGAGGTCACCCGCAAGGACGCCGCCGGCGCCATCCTCTATGCCGCCGAGAAGGCGACCTGGATGGCCCTGGAGGCGATCCAGTGCCTGGGCGGCAACGGCTACATCAACGACTACCCGACCGGCCGGCTGCTGCGCGACGCCAAGCTCTACGAGATCGGCGCCGGCACCAGCGAGATCCGCCGCATGCTGATCGGCCGCGAGCTGTTCAAGGAGACGGCGTGAGGCGGACGGCCGGGCCGGTCATTTCGCCAGAACGGTCATTTCGCCAGAAACGGCAGGAGGTCGGTGTGATGGCCGATCATCTTCCAGTGCCCGCCTTCCAGCCGGAAGATGTTGGTCGCCCGCAGCGTCACGGCCACCGGCTTGCCGTCGACGATGTTGCTGCCGACCTCGAGGTTGCTGGTGACGGCGAGGTCGCGGCCGACCGTGACGTGCATGTCCTTCGGCTGCACCTCGCCGCCGATCTTCATGTCGGTGTGGGCCCGCCAGTCGGCCAGAACCTGGCTCCAGCCGACACGAAATCCGCCCCCCGGACCCATGAAGGTCACGTCGTCGGCGTGCGACCACACCTCCAGCATCGGCGCCAACTCGCCGGTGAAGGTGGCATTGAGTGCGGCATAGAACCGCCCGGCGGCGGCGCGGACCGCCGCCTCGTCGGCCAGCGCCGGGCCGGCGGGAAGGAGGGTGAAGGCGCAGAGCGCGAAGACGGCGATCAGGCGAGACACGTTCGTCATGGGACGTCCTCCCTCGGGCTCTCACATCGCCCGCGACGGCAGGCTCGGGTCGAGGACGCGGCGGGCGGCCTCGGCACCGGACACCGGCAGCCCCGTGGGATCGAGCAGGCCGAGCTGCACCAGCACGCTCGCCTGGTCCCAGTAGATGTGCTCGTGCGAGATCTTGCCGTCCTTGACCCCGACGACGACGACGAAGGCGGCCTCGACCCGCTTGCCGGTGGGCTGCACGCCCGGCAGCATCCACTCGATGACGGCGGTATGGGTGAACCGGATCACCAGCTCGTCGACGATCTGCTCGCTTCCGACGGTGCTCGACACCGGGACCATCTCGACATCGGGCGGAAAGAACTTGCCGACAAGGTGATTGGCGTAGAACGCCCGGACGCCGTCGCGGCCGTATCCGCCCACCATCGACGGCACGTTGGTCAGATGCGGGGTGTCGGTCATGGTGGCCATGGTGGTGTCGAGATCGCCGCGGAGCTCGGCCTGCACATGCTCCTGGAACAGGTCGACGAGCGACTGTTGACTTTCGGTGAGGCTAGCGGCCATCGGTTTCCATCCCCCTTTTTGCGTTCCCGGCGCGGCTTGGGCCGCGTCCAGCCTCCAGGATACGGGAAAAACGATGAACGACGGGTTGAATGCTTCGAAGAGCGATGTCCGCCGCTGCTCCTGGCCGGGCGACCTGCCCGACTACATCGCCTATCACGACGACGAATGGGGCCGGCCGGTCGCCGACGACATCCGGCTGTACGAGAAGATCTGCCTGGAGGGTTTCCAGTCCGGCCTGTCCTGGCTGACCATCCTGCGCAAGCGCGATAACTTCCGCGCCGGTTTCGCCGGCTTCGACTTCCGCAAGGTGGCAGCCTTCGGCGAGGCCGACGTGCAGCGCCTGCTGGCCGACCCCGGCATCGTGCGGCACCGCGGCAAGATCGAGTCGACGATCAACAACGCCCGCCGGGCGGTGGAGCTGGTCGCCGAGGCGGGATCCCTGGCGGCGTTCATCTGGTCGTTCGAGCCGAAGGCCGCAGACCGGCCCGATCGCTTCGACCCGGCGACGCTGCGCACGATCACCAAATCGGAGGCGTCGGTAGCGCTGTCGAAGGCGCTGAAGAAGCGCGGCTGGAGCTTCGTCGGCCCGACCACGATGTATGCCTTCATGCAGTCGGTCGGCATCGTCAACGACCATGTCGAGCACTGCCACAGCCGCGCCGCCTGCGACGACGCCCGGGCGGCGTTCCGGCTGCCGGGTTGAGGAGGAGACGAGCATGATCGGGATCCGCATCTATTCCGGAGCACCCTTCGAGGCGATGGCCGGCTACGCCCGGGCGGTGGTCGACCCGCCCTATGTGTTCGTCTCCGGCACCACCGGCTTCGACCCGGAAACACTGCAGTTCCCGGAAGGCGTGGAGGCGCAGTGCGAGAACTGCTTCGCCACCATCGACCGCGCCCTGGCGCAGGCCGGCGCGAGCATGGACGACCTGGTGCGGATCCGGGTGTACGTGGCCAGTCGCGCCGAGTTCGAGCGCATCAAGCCGATCATCAAGAAACATTGTGACCGGGCGCGGCCGGCCAACACCACGGTGCTGGCGGAGCTGGTCGAGCCGTATATGCGGGTCGAGATCGAGGTGACCGCCCGGCTGCCGGCGGTCGAGCACCAGGGACGGCCGTGACCCGCCGGCAGCCCCAGCGATGAGGACTCGCGGCCGGCCGCGGCGGCTTGCTATCGTCCTTGCCGCAGTGCGACGGCATCCGCCGCCGTCGGCGTCAGGGGGAGCATCATGACCGAGGCGACCGTCACGATCCCGGCCCGGAAGGGCAAGGCGACCCGGCTGCCGGCCGGCGCCGTCGTCAAGGTCATCAACACGCCGGGCAGCCAGGTGGTCGATACCTGGGCCTTCGTCGACGGCGACATGGCCGAGTTCATGTCGATGGAGCACAGCCGCGCGGCGATGAACCGGCTGACCCCGAAGATCGGCGACACCCTGGTCACCAACCGCCGCCGGCCGATCCTCACTTTGGTCGAGGACACCTCGGGCGAGGTGCACGACACCTTCATCGCCGCCTGCGACCGCTGGCGCTACGAGGGGCTGGGCGTGCAGGGCTTCCACGACAACTGCCAGGACAACCTGCACGCGGCACTGGCCGAACTCGGGCTGGCAGCACCCGAGACGCCGAGCCCGCTGAACCTGTTCATGAACATCCCCTGGGACCTGCAGGGGCGGATCGACTGGAAGCCGCCGGTCTCCGGTCCCGGCGGCCACGTCCTGCTGAAGGCGGCGCGCGACTGCATCGTGGCGTTCTCGGCCTGCCCGCAGGACCTGATCCCGATCAACGGCGTCGGTTGCACCCCGCAGGCGGCGCATTTCGTCGTCCTCGACGGGGCGGCGTTCTGACCCGAATGGAGGAAGCATGCCGACCGTCCTGATCACCGGAGCCAACCGCGGCATCGGCCTGGAGCTGGCGCGGCAATACGCCGCCGACGGCTGGCGCGTGCTGGCGACCTGCCGGGATCCCGCGGCCGCCACCGCGCTGAAGGCGGTCGAGGGCGCCGTCCAGGTGCACCGCCTCGATGTCGACGACCCCGCGGGCATGGAGGCGCTCGCCGTCGAGCTGAAGGGCGAGCCGATCGACGTGCTGTTCAACAACGCCGGCATCAACCGTCGGGCGCCGTCGCTCGCCGCCATCGACTACGGCGCCTGGGCGCAGAGCATGGAGACCAACGTGTTCGGCCCGATCCGGGTGGCGGCGGCACTGGCCGCCAACGTGCTGGCCTCCGAGCGCAAGGTCATGGCCTTCACCAGCTCGAAGATGGGCTCGATCGCCGAGAACGGCGGCGGCAGCATCGTCTACCGCTCGTCGAAGACGGCGCTCAACATGGCGGTCAGCTGCCTCGCCAAGGAACTCGGCGGCCAGGGCGTCATCGCGGTCGTGTTCCACCCCGGCCATGTCCGCACCGACATGGGCGGGCCGACCGCACCGGTGACCGCGTCCGACAGCTCGGCCGGCATGCGCCGGGTGATCGCCGGGCTGACCGCGAAGGACAACGGGACGTTCCGGAACTACGACGGCGCCACGCTGCCCTGGTAAGGCGGCGACGACCGGACCCAGGGAGGGCAGGATCATGACCGAGAGCGAGAACGCGCAGCCGGCTGCGGCACCGGGTGGACCGATCGACTTCTATTTCGACTTCTCGTCGCCCTACGGCTATCTCGCCGCGCACAAGGTCGACGCGATTGCCGGGCTGTACGGCCGGACCCTGACGTGGCGGCCGATCCTGCTCGGGGTGATCTTCAAGACCACCGGCGCGCAGCCGCTGCTCGACATCCCGATCAAGGGTCCCTACACACGCCGCGACATGGAGCGCACCGCCCGCTTCCTCGGGCTGCCGCTGGTGTTCCCGCAGGTCATGCCGTTCCCGTCGATCGCCGCGGCCCGTGCGGTGTACTGGGTGCAGGACCGCGATGCCGAGCAGGCGCGGCTGCTGTCGCTGGAGCTCTACGACCGGGCGTTCGCCAAGGGCACCGACATCCGCGACGCGGCGGCGGTGATCGAGGCCGCGGAAGCGGTCGGCATCGACGCCGGCGAGCTGACCGCGGCGCTGCAGGACCCGGCGGTCAAGGAGCGGCTGAAGACCGAGAACGATGCGGCGATGGCCGCCGGCGTTTGCGGCTCGCCGTTCTTCATGGTCGACGGCGAGCCGTTCTGGGGTGCGGACCGGCTCGACCACCTGGAGCGCTGGCTGGCGACCGGCGGCTGGTGACCCAAGCATGAGTGCCCCGACATGAGCGTCATCGCCTCGCGACTCGACACCCGCTCGGACGCGTTCCGCGCCAATGCCGAGCGCACCGCCGGCCTGGTCGATGAACTGCGCGCCAAGGTGCGGGCGGTCAAGGAGGGCGGTGGCGAGCGGGCGCGCGAGCGGCATCTGGCGCGCGGCAAGCTGCTGCCGCGCGACCGGGTGCGCGCACTGCTCGATCCCGGCGCGCCCTTCCTGGAGTTCAGCCAGCTCGCCGCCGACGGGATGTATGGCGGCGAGGTGCCGGCGGCCGGCATCGTCACCGGCATCGGGCGGGTGGCGGGGCGCGAATGCGTGGTGGTGTGCAACGACGCCACCGTGAAGGGCGGCACCTACTATCCGCTGACCGTGAAGAAGCACCTGCGCGCCCAGGAGATCGCCCGCGAGAACAACCTGCCCTGCGTCTATCTGGTGGATTCCGGCGGCGCCAACCTGCCGAACCAGGACGAGGTGTTTCCCGACCGCGAGCATTTCGGGCGGATCTTCTACAACCAGGCGCGCATGTCGGCGGAGCGGATCCCGCAGATCGCCGTGGTGATGGGCAGCTGCACGGCGGGCGGCGCCTACGTCCCGGCGATGGCCGACGAGAGCATCATCGTGAAGGGCCAGGGCACCATCTTCCTCGGTGGCCCGCCGCTGGTGAAGGCCGCCACCGGCGAGGTGGTGTCGGCCGAGGACCTGGGCGGCGCCGACGTGCATTCGCGCACCTCCGGCGTCACCGACCACATGGCGCAGAGTGACCACCACGCGCTGGCGCTGGCCCGCGGCATTGTCGGCAACCTGAACCGGCCTAAGCTTCCGAACGTCGAACTGCGCGACCCGGCCCCGCCGCGCTACGACCCCCGGGAGCTCTACGGGCTGATGCCGCCGGACCTGCGCCGGCCGATCGAGATCCGCGAGGTGATCGCCCGCATCGTCGACGGCTCCGAGCTCGACGAGTTCAAGCCGCTGTACGGCGCCTCGCTGGTCACCGGCTTCGCGCGCATCCACGGCTATCCGATCGGCATCGTCGCCAACAACGGCATCCTGTTCTCGGAATCGGCGCTGAAGGGCGCGCATTTCATCGAGCTGTGCGCCCAGCGCGGCATCCCGCTGCTGTTCCTGCAGAACATCACCGGCTTCATGGTCGGACGGAAATACGAGGCCGGCGGCATCGCCAAGGATGGTGCCAAGCTGGTCACCGCGGTGGCGACGGCCGAGGTGCCGAAGTTCACGGTGATCGTCGGCGGCTCCTTCGGGGCCGGCAACTACGGCATGTGCGGCCGCGCCTACGGCCCGCGCATGCTGTACACGTGGCCGACCGCGCGGATCTCGGTGATGGGCGGCGAGCAGGCCGCCAACGTGCTGGCCCAGGTCCGGCGCGACAACATCGAGGCGCGCGGCGAGACCTGGCCGGCGGCCGAGGAGGAGGCGTTCAAGGCGCCGATCCGCGACCAGTACGAGACCCAGGGCCATCCTTATTATGCGACCGCCCGGCTGTGGGACGACGGCATCGTCGATCCGGCGGAGACCCGCACGGTGCTGGCGCTGTCGCTGTCGGCGGCGCTGAACCGGCCCGTCGCCGAGACCCGGTTCGGCGTGTTCCGGATGTGACCGCAGGAGAACAGCCATGAAGCCCCCGATCCAGCGGCCCGAGACCCTGCGCGTCGACAGGGACGCGCGCGGCGTCGTCCGCCTGACCATCGACCGGCCGGAGATCCGCAATGCCTTCGACGGCGTCCTGATCGCCGACCTGACGGCGCTGCTCGACGAACTGGCGGGCGACGACGGCATCCGCGCGCTGGTGCTGACCGGGGCCGGTGCCGCCTTCTCGGCCGGTGCCGAACTGGGCTGGATGCGGGCGGCCGGCGAGCAGGGCGATCACGAGAACTTCCAGGACGCGCTGCGGCTGGCCGAGCTGATGCGCCGGCTCGACCACATGCCGATGCCGACGATCGCGCGGGTCAACGGCCACGCCATGGGCGGCGGGGTGGGGCTGACCGCCTGCTGCGACATGGCGGTGGCGGCCGAGGGCGCGCTGTTCGCGCTCAGCGAGGTCAAGCTCGGCATCATCCCCGGCGCCATCAGCCCCTATGTGCTGCGCGCCATTGGCCCGCAGAATGCGCGCCGCTACTTCCTGACCGGCGAGCGCTTCGACGCCGCCACCGCCTACCGCATCGGCCTGGTCAACACCGTGGCGCCGGCCGAGGGGCTGGATGCCGCGGTGGACGCCCTGCTGGCCGAGCTGCTGTCGGCCGGACCGAAGGCGGTGCGGGCCGCCAAGGACCTGATCGCGCATGTGGCGCTGAAGGAGATCGACGACCTGCTGATCCGCGACACCGCCCAGCGCATCGCCCGGCAGCGCGCCGGCGACGAGGCCAAGGAAGGGCTGGGCGCGTTCCTGGAGAAGCGCAAGCCGGGGTGGACCGCGTGATCCGCAGCCTGCTCATCGCCAACCGCGGCGAGATCGCCTGCCGGGTGGCGCGCACCGCCCGCGCCATGGGCATCCGCACGGTCGCGGTGTTCTCCGCGGCCGACGCCGACGCCCCGCATGTCCGCGCCTGCGACGAGGCCTGGCCGATCGGGCCGGCGTCTGCGGCCGAGTCCTACCTGCGCGCCGACGTGATCCTGGAGGTTGCCCGCAAGGCCGGTGCCGACGCCGTGCATCCGGGCTACGGCTTCCTGTCGGAGAACGCCGGCTTCGCACGCGCCTGCGAGGCCGCCGGCATCGTCTTCGTCGGGCCGCCGGCCACCGCCATCGAGGCAATGGGCTCGAAGGCCGGGGCCAAGGCGCTGATGGCGACGGCCGGCGTTCCGCTGGTGCCGGGCTATCACGGCGACGACCAGGATCCGGCGGTGCTCGCCGCCGAAGCCCGCGCCATCGGCTTCCCGGTGCTGCTGAAGGCCTCGGCCGGCGGCGGCGGCAAGGGCATGCGGGTGGTGCGTGCCGAGGCCGAGCTGGCGGCGGCCATCGAATCGGCCAAGCGCGAGGGCAGGGCGTCGTTCGGCGACGACCGGCTCATCGTCGAGAAATACCTGGAGCGGCCGCGCCACGTCGAGATCCAGGTGTTCGCCGACCGCCACGGCAACACCGTCCACCTGTTCGAGCGCGACTGCTCGGCACAGCGCCGGCACCAGAAGATCCTGGAGGAGGCGCCGGCCCCCGGCCTGGAGGCGGCGACCCGCGCGGCCATGGGCCGGGCCGCGGTCGCGGCGGCCGAGGCGGTCGGCTATGTCGGCGCCGGCACCGTCGAGTTCATCCTCGACGCGTCGGGGTCGTTCCACTTCATGGAGATGAACACCCGCCTGCAGGTCGAGCATCCGGTCACCGAGCTGATCACCGGCCTCGACCTGGTCGCGCTGCAGCTGCGGGTGGCGGCCGGCGAGGCGCTGCCCTTCGCGCAGGACGATCTCTGCATCGACGGCCACGCCGTCGAGGTGCGGCTGTACGCCGAGGACCCGGCGCGCGACTTCTTCCCGCAGACCGGTCCGCTGACCCGTCTGCGGCTGCCGTCGGGCGAAGGCATCCGGGTGGATTCCGGGGTCGAGGAGGGCGGGGCGGTCAGCGTCCACTACGACCCGATGATCGCCAAGCTGATCGCCCATGGCCGCGACCGCCGCGAGGCGCTGGCCCGGCTTGCCGCTGCGCTCGGGCGCACCGAGGTGGTCGGCGTCACCACCAACGCCGGATTCCTGAAGCGGCTGGTCGAGCACCCCGAGTTGCTGGCCGGGCCGATCGACACCGGCTTCGTCGGCAGGGCGATCGGCGAGCTCGCTCCGGTCGGCGAGGCGGCACCGGATGCGGCGCTGGCGGTCGCCGGGCTCGCCGAGATGCTGGCCCTGGACGCCGCCGCCAAGGCCGCGGCCGCGCGCACCGGCGACCGGCACTCGCCCTGGGCACGGGCCGACGGCTGGCGGCTGAATGACACCGCGCATCACGACCTGGTGCTGCATGACGGCGATCGGGTGGCCGCCGTGCGCATGACCGCCGGGGCTGGCGCCTGGACCGCGCGGGTCGATGGCCGGGACCTGCGACTTGCCGGAACCCTCGACGGCGACGGCGTCCTCGACGTGCGGATCGACGGCGTGCGCCGTGCTGCGACGGTTGTCGCCGAGCGTGAGCGTCGCGTGGTGTTCCTCGACGGCCGCTCCTGGCCGCTGACGCTGGCCGATCCCTATGCCATCGGCGATACCGAGGAAGGCGGCGAGGGCCGCCTCGTTGCGCCGATGCCGGCCAAGGTGATCCGCGTCGCGGTCGCCCCCGGCGACCGGGTGGCGCGCGGCGACGTGTTGCTGGTGCTGGAGGCGATGAAGATGGAGCACAGCATGACCGCGCCCGCCGACGGCGTGGTCGCGACGCTGGCGGTCGCCGAGGGCGACCTGGTGGAGGAGGGCGCGGTGCTGGCGGTTCTCGAGCCGACCGCAGCCGGGGCGGGAGCCGCCGACGCATGATCGCCCGCCATCGTTCGATCCTGATCGGCGCCGCCCTGCTCGCCGCGGCATTGGTGCTGTGGTTCATGCCGCCGCCCGACGGCGCCTCGCCGGTGATGATGCGCGCCGCCGCCCTGGTGGTGCTGTCGATCGGCTGCTGGGCGACCATGATCGTGCCCGAGCACCTGGCGGCGCTGGGCTTCTTCCTCGGTGCCATGGTGCTGCATGTCGGCAAGCCGCCGGTGGTGTTTGCCGGTTTTGCCAGCCCGGCGTTCTGGCTGGTGTTCGGCGGCCTGATCATCGGCGCCGCGGTCGACCGCACCGGTCTCGGGCAGCGCATCGCCCGCGCCCTGGTGGGGCGGTTCCGCGGCGGCTACTTGTCGACCGTGGCGGGGGTGGTCACGGTGTGCCTGGCGCTCGGCTTCCTGATGCCGTCGACCATGAGCCGGCTGATCCTGCTGCTGCCGATCGTGCTGGCCCTGGCCGAGCGGCTCGGCTACGGCGACGGCTCGCGCGGCCGCACCGGTCTGGTGGTGGCGACCGGCTTCGGCTCCTATCTCGGGCCGGTGGCGATCCTGCCGGCGAATGTGCCGAACAACGTGATGCTGGGCTCCGCACAGGCGCTGTACGGAGTGGAGCTGCAGTATTTCGACTGGCTGCTGGTGCATTTCCCGGTGCTCGGGCTGCTGAAGTCGGTGCTGCTGGTCGTGGTGGTCTGGTGGCTGTTCCGCGAGCCGCCGGGATCGGTGCCGGCGGCGCCGAAGGAAGACCGGGCGCCGGTGTACTGGAGCCGCGACGAACGTCGCATGGCGGTGCTGCTGGCAGCTGCCCTGGCACTGTGGGCGACCGACGCCGTGCATGGCGTGTCGCCGGCCTGGATCAGCCTCGGGGCCGGGCTGATCTGCCTGCTGCCGGCGGTCGGGCTGGTGCCGCCGCAGACCTTCCGCGACAAGGTGCCGATGAATCCGCTGATCTACGTGGCCGGCATCCTCGGCGTTGGCGCCCTGGTCGCCGACAGCGGACTCGGCGCCGCACTCGCCGAGAAGGTGCTGCATGCCATCCACCTGGATCCGGCCGAGCCGGCCCGCAGCTTCTTCGCGCTGTCGTTGCTGGGCACCGGCCTCGGCATGGTGTCGACCATGCCCGGCGTGCCGGCGATCCTCGCACCGATCGCCGGCGACATGGCGGCGGCGTCCGGCCTGCCGATCGAGACCGTGCTGATGACCATCGTGGTCGGCTTCTCGACGGTGTTCTTTCCCTACCAGGTGCCGCCGCTGATCGTGCTGCTGCAGCTCGGCAACATTCCGGCGCGGGCCGCTGCGAGCACTGCACTGGTGACCGCGGTGCTGACCATCCTGATCCTGCTGCCGCTGGACTATGCGTGGTGGCGGATCATCGGCCTGCTGCCTTGATCGATGATGCCCGGATGGCCCTGAACCTGATCAAGCTGTGCGTCGGCGTCGACACCGTCGAGGAACTGGCGGACTGGCAGAAGCGGCGGCGCGCCGAGCGGGCGGCGGCCGGGTTGTCGCCCTACAGCCGGCACCATACCCGCAACTTCCCGCGCCGCGCCGACGAGATCATGGCGTCGGGCGGGTCGCTGTACTGGGTGATCCGCCGCGAGATCCGGGTCCGGCAGCAGCTGCACGCCATCGAGGAGGCTGTCGACCAGGAGGGCCGGCCATGCTGCGCGCTGGTGTTCGAGCCGGAGCTGGTGCGCGTGGAGCCGCGACCGCAGCGGCCGTTCCAGGGCTGGCGCTACCTGACGGGCGCCGACGCGCCGCCCGACCTGCGGGCGGGCGGCGGCGGCGACGTGGGCGACATGCCCGAGGAGATGCGGCGCGAGCTGCGGGCGCTCGGCCTGATCTGACGGTCTCAGTTGCCTCGGCGCACCGGCGGGACGGCGGCACCGCCGCTGCTGCCGGTTCCGGCGCCGATTCCCTCGATGACGCTCCGATTGGCGGGAGCGACCGTGAAGTCGATCGTGGTGCCGCTGCCGAGGTTGCTGATGGTGCCCAGGCTGGAGCGCGGCTGCAGTGTGATCGTCGCCACCCGAGTGCCGCGCCGGTAGGTCATGGTCGAGATCCTGGCGCGCACGGTGGTGAGCTGCTCCCAGCTGAACCGCGGCATCTCGCGCGTATAGAAGGCGTACATGTCGATCATCGGATGGCCGACATCGAGCGACAGCCGGCCGATCCACCCGTCGTCGGTCCCCAGCACCATCGACTCCTCGATGGCGAGGTCGGCGTCGGTCGGGATCGGGATGTCGGTGAACTGCTTGAACACCTCCTCCTGGACGTCGCCGCGGGGCGTGTTCTTGCCGATCGCGGTACCGCCGGCCGGGGCCGGCGGCTCGAACGGGTTGGTCACGCAGGCCGCGAGCGGCAGCAGCAGTGCGAGCAGGACCGCCTTGCGGGCGCGTAGCGGCGGAGCGGCCGCGGCCGGCAGGCCGGGCGGATATGAAGTGTCGGTCATTGGCGCGTCGGGTCCCCCCCTCGGAATCGACGACGTCAGGCGCCGCCATAGCCAGATATTGTGCCATGACATGCAATCTAAGTCAGCATGTGGAGGATGTCGTTTTTATGAAAGCAGCGCTTGCCATCCCGGAAACCGGGGTCTATATACCTGCTCACCGCTGAGGGCGACGCCCTCTCCGGTTCTCGGACAGGAGAACACGTCGAGCAGGGAGACCTGCTTCGGGCGTGTTGTTGCCGCCGAGAGGGGCGTAGGCTCCGCGGCTCTTGTACATTGTGAAATGGAAGGGATGCGCAGGCGGCGGTCTGGCTGGTTTTTGCTGGGCGTGCCGGGTCAGAGATGGCCTGGCTTACGAGCCGATCTGTGCATCTGACTGTGCGTCCTTCGG
>Ga0209024_1000610_pt1 | contig 52308 bp, 49 predicted proteins | sample AutmiccommunBRH5_FD_187380 | JGI IMG/M metagenome (GOLD analysis project Ga0209024, IMG submission 187380) | Deep subsurface microbial communities from Mt. Terri, Switzerland - Autotrophic microbial communities BRH/5 (SPAdes) (version 2) | ecosystem: Environmental > Aquatic > Deep subsurface >... | reverse complement strand
CCCCCGCCGATCGGCAGATGCTCGCGCAGGCGGTAACGATACCAGCTGCCCAGCCAGTCCAGCGGCTCGCGGATCATGGCGACGGTCTCGAAGCGCTGACCCTCCGCGCTTTCGCCCAGAAACGGCGCCAGCAACCCCGAGAACCGGGCTGCCGTGGTGTGTTTCAACGCCGGCGGACGCTGCACCGCCACATCGGCCAATGATTCGAGCGCCATTTCGATCGAGGTGGAGCCGGTCTTGGTATTGGCGAGGAACACCAGATGTCTCTTCCAGAAGATCAGCATTCCCGCCTTGTTCCTTCTCAGTGGACGCCTGCGCTTCGCGGCATCCGCAATTATTAGGGGCCCGACGCCCCACTGAGCTGATTTGGGGGCCGCACGTAAACTACTCGTTAACCCAAGTGGGAAAAAGTTGAAATTATGAAGATATCGATTGAAATGTTCTCGGTTTGATCTCATAACCTGCAGAACAAGTGCGGAACAAAAGCGGGGCCCTTGGGCGATTGCCGCCCGGGGCCGGGTGTGGAATAAGGAACGGGACCAATGGCAGCGGCGAACCTCTTCGACATGACCGACAAGCGCAACACTGACAAGCAAAAGGCGCTCGACAGCGCGCTCGCCCAGATCGAACGTCAGTTCGGCAAGGGCTCGATCATGCGGCTGGGGCTCAACAACCCGGTCATGGAGATCGAGGCGACCTCCACCGGCTCGCTCGGGCTCGACATCGCGCTTGGCATCGGCGGCTTGCCCAAGGGGCGGATCATCGAGATCTATGGTCCCGAAAGCTCGGGCAAGACCACGCTGACGCTGCATGTGGTGGCCGAAGAGCAGAAGAAGGGCGGCGTCTGCGCCTTTGTCGATGCCGAACACGCGCTCGACCCGCAATATGCCCGCAAGCTGGGGGTGAACCTGGACGAGCTGCTGATCTCGCAGCCCGATACCGGTGAGCAGGCGCTGGAGATCGTCGACACGCTGGTGCGCTCGGGCGCGGTCAGCCTGGTGGTCATCGACTCGGTTGCGGCGCTGACGCCGAAGGCCGAGCTGGAAGGCGACATGGGCGACATGCAGATGGGCAGCCAGGCCCGGCTGATGAGCCAGGCGATGCGCAAGCTGACCGCCAGTATCGGGCGCAGCAACTGCATGGTGATCTTCATCAACCAGATTCGCATGAAGATCGGCGTGATGTTCGGCTCGCCCGAGACCACCACGGGGGGCAACGCGCTGAAGTTCTACGCCTCCGTGCGCCTCGACATCCGCCGCATCGGCTCGATCAAGGACCGCGACGAGGTGGTGGGCAACTCCACCCGCGTCAAGGTGGTCAAGAACAAGGTGGCGCCGCCCTTCAAGCAGGTGGAATTCGACATCATGTATGGCGAGGGCATTTCCAAGGTCGGCGAGATCATCGACCTTGGCGTGAAGGCCGGGATCGTCGAGAAATCCGGCGCCTGGTATTCCTACGGGGATGAGCGCATCGGCCAGGGCCGCGAGAATGCCAAGCAGTTCCTGCGCGAGCATCCCGATGTCTCGCTGGCGATCGAGGAGAAGGTCCGCGCCAGCCACGGGCTCGATTTCGCCGCCACCGAGGGTGATGCCGAAGAGGACGTGACCGAGGCCTGAGGGGCCGATCTGCCAAAGGGAGGGCCGCGTTCCGTATTTGGAGCGCGGCCCTTTTGCTTGCGCAGCCTGGGGCTTCGACGGCGGGCGCATCGCCCGGGGCCGGCCGGGGACGGGGGGCCGTCTGCCCCCCGGCGCCCGTGCCGGGCGCTCCCCCCGAGGATATTTTGGAAAGGCAAAGGGCAAGGGGCCGCGGCGACGGTTGATGGGGGCTTTGCTGGACAGGCCCTTGATGCGGCGATAAACGGGGGCAACCGATCATGCCCCCGAAGGCCCCGTGAGAGCAGAAAATATGCCCAGCCTGAACGACATCCGCTCGACCTTTCTCGACTTCTACGGCCGAAACGGCCACCGCGTGGTCGAGAGCTCGCCCCTGGTGCCGCGCAACGACCCGACGCTGATGTTCGCCAATTCGGGCATGGTGCAGTTCAAGAACCTGTTCACCGGAGCCGAGACGCGCGATTACTCCCGCGCCACCACCGCGCAGAAATGCGTGCGCGCGGGTGGCAAGCACAATGACCTCGACAATGTCGGTTACACGGCGCGGCACCATACCTTCTTTGAAATGCTGGGGAATTTCAGCTTCGGCGACTATTTCAAGGATGACGCCATCGCCTTCGCCTGGGAGCTGCTGACCCGCGATTTCGGCATCGACGCGAAGAAGCTGCTGGTCACCGTCTATCACACCGATGACGAGGCGGCGGGCATCTGGAAGAAGGTCGCCGGCCTGACCGATGAGCGCATCATCCGCATCCCCACCGATGACAATTTCTGGCGCATGGGTCCGACCGGGCCCTGCGGCCCCTGCACCGAGATCTTCTATGACCATGGCGAGCAGATCTGGGGCGGCCCTCCGGGCTCGGCCGATGAGGATGGCGACCGCTTCATCGAGATCTGGAACCTGGTGTTCATGCAGAACGAGCAGTTCGCCGATGGCACGATGGTGCCGCTGCCCAAGCAATCCATCGACACCGGTATGGGGCTGGAGCGGATCGGCGCGCTGCTGCAGGGCAAGCACGACAACTATGACACCGACCTGATGCGCAGCCTGATCGAGGCCAGCGCCCATGCCACCAGCGCCGACCCCGACGGGCCGGGCAAGGTGCATCACCGGGTGATCGCTGACCACCTGCGCTCGACCAGCTTCCTGATTGCCGACGGGGTCATGCCCTCCAACGAGGGCCGCGGCTATGTGCTGCGCCGGATCATGCGGCGGGCGATGCGGCATGCGCATATGCTGGGCGCGCAGGATCCGGTGATGTACCGGCTGGTGCCGGCGCTGGTGCGGCAGATGGGCGCCGCTTACCCTGAGCTTGGCCGGGCGCAGGCGCTGATCGAGGAGACGCTGAAGCTGGAGGAGACCCGCTTCAAGCAGACGCTGGACCGGGGGCTGCGGCTGCTGGACGATGAGGTCTCGCGCCTGCCTGCAGGCGGCGCGCTGCCGGGTGAGGCGGCCTTCAAGCTCTATGACACCTACGGCTTCCCGCTGGACCTGACGCAGGACGCGCTGCGCGAGAAGGGCCTGTCCGTCGATACTGCCGGCTTCGATGCGGCGATGGCCGAGCAGAAGGCCAAGGCGCGGGCCAGCTGGGCCGGCTCGGGCGAGACCCGCGATGCCGCGATCTGGTTCGACCTGGCCGAGTTGCATGGCCCGACCGAGTTCCTGGGCTATGACACCGAGACCGCCGAGGGCCAGGTGCTGGCGCTGGTGCAGGGCGGGGCCGAGGTGAAGGCCGCGGCCGAGGGAGACGAGATCCAGATCATCGTCAACCAATCGCCCTTCTACGCCGAAAGCGGCGGCCAGGTCGGCGATGCCGGCTGGCTGCGCACCGAAACCGGACAGGCGGCGATCTCCGAGACGCGCAAGTCGGCGGGCCTGTTCCTGCACATGGGCCGCGTGACCGAAGGCGAGATCCGCGCCGGCCAGCCCGCCAAGCTGGAGGTGGACCACCACCGCCGCGCCGCCATCGAGGCCAACCACTCGGCGACGCACCTGGTGAACGAGGCGTTGCGCCGCGCGCTTGGTGACCACGTCGCGCAGCGGGGCAGCCTGAACGCGCCCGACCGTCTGCGCTTTGACTTCAGCCATTCCAAGGCGCTGACCCAAGCCGAACTGGCGCAGGTGGAGGCAGAGGTCAACAGCCTGATCCGCCAGAACTCTGCCGTCGAAACCCGGATCATGACGCCCGACGATGCCCGCGCGCTTGGCGCGCAGGCTCTGTTCGGTGAGAAGTATGGCGATGAGGTTCGCGTCGTGTCGATGGGCAGCCTTGCGGGATCGGGCAAGGGCACCGACGGGGCCACCTATTCACTGGAGCTTTGCGGCGGCACCCATGTCTCGCGTCTCGGCGAAATCGGGGCGTTTGTGCTGCTCGGCGACAGTGCCTCTGCCGCCGGCGTGCGCCGGCTCGAGGCGCTGACCGGGCAGGTGGCGCTGGACCATCTGAACGCGCAGGGCGCGCGGCTGGCCGAGATTGGCGGGCTGCTCAAGGCCTCCTCAAGCGAAGTGGTGGACCGCGTGAAGGCGCTGGTCGAGGAGCGGCGGGCGCTGACCAATGAACTGGCGCAGCTGCGGCGCGAGCTGGCGATGGGCGGCGGCGGTGCTGCGGGCCCCGAGGCGAAGGACATAGGCGGCATCAGCTTCCTTGCGCAATCGGTCAGCGGCGTGTCCGGCAAGGATCTGCCGGCGCTGGTCGATGAGATGAAGGCGCGGGTCGGGTCCGGCGCGGTGCTGCTGGTGGCCGACACCGGCGGCAAGGCGGCGGTGGCGGCGGGCGTGACCGCGGATCTGACGGCGCGCGTTTCCGCCGTGGACCTCGTGCGCGCGGCGGCCGAGGCGCTTGGCGGCAAGGGCGGCGGCGGGCGGCCCGACATGGCGCAGGCGGGCGGCGCTGACCCCTCGAAAGCGGCGGAGGCCATCGCGGCGGCCGAAGCCGTCCTGGCGCAACTGTGAAGGGAGACGACCGATGACCGCACTCTGGATCGCGCATGTGACCGTCACCGACCCCGAGGCCTACGGCAAATACGCCAAGCTGGCCGGGCCCGCCATCGCCGCGCATGGCGGCGTGTTCGTCGCCCGCGGCGGGCGCTATGTGCAGCTTGAGGGCACGGACCGGCCGCGCAACGTGGTGGCCCGCTTCCCGTCTGTCGAGGCGGCCGAGGCCTGCTATCACAGCGCCGAGTACCAGGCGGCGCTGTCCCATGCCATTGGCGCGGCAGAGCGCGAGCTTGTGATCGTCGAGGAAACCGCTCCCTGACAGTTTGCCGCAGAATCCGTCTTGCCGCAGCGCAACATGACGGTATCATGACGCCAAAACCAAGAGGCGGATGATGCAGGGCAGGGCGGCAAGACGCGACACCGCAGGCACGGGGGCGCAGTAGATGTGCCGTTGGGCTGCCTATACCGGCGCACCGATCTTCGTGGAGGAGATCGTCAGCCGTCCCGGCCATTCGCTGATCCACCAGAGCCATTGCGCCACCGAATGCCTGTCGGCGATCAACGCCGATGGCTTCGGGCTGGCTTGGTATGGCGAGCGCGAGGAGCCGGGGCTCTACCGCGACGTGATGCCCGCCTGGTCGGACCCGAACCTGCGCAGCCTTGTCGCGCAGGTGAAGTCGCGGCTGTTCCTCGCCCACGTCCGCGCCTCCACCGGCACCGCGACCAGCCGCAACAACTGCCATCCCTTTGCCGTGGGCCGCTGGTCCTTCATGCATAACGGCCAGGTCGGCGGCTATGATGCCTTCCGCCGCGATGCGGAAATGTTGATCCCCGACGCCCTCTACCCGCAGCGCAAGGGCGCAACCGACAGCGAGGCGCTGTTCCTCACCGCGCTTGGCGAGGGGCTGGCAAGCGATCCGCGCGGCGCGCTGGAGCGCGCGGTGGCCAGGTTCGAGGCGTTGAGCCGGCAGAAGGGCGATGCGCCGCATATCCGGCTGACGGCGGCGCTTTCTGACGGCATCAGGCTCTACGCGGTGCGCTATGCGACCGACGATCAGGCGCCCTCGCTCTATCATCGCTGGTCGCCCACGCGGGCGGGGCGGGCGGTGGTGTCGGAGCCGCTGGAGAGTGGCGAGTGCTGGGAGCAGGTGCCACAGGGAAGCTTCTGCACGTTTGACGGGGAGGCGGTAGAGATCGTCCCGTTCTGCCCGGTTTCGCTCGCCGCGGCTGCCTGACTTCTAGCCTGCCGCGATCGGCGCCGCCCCCGCCATCGCCTCGACCTCGCGCGCGAGCCGGCGCAGCTCTTCCGCCACCGCAGCCTCCAGCGCGTATTCGGCCGAGGGCAGGACGCCCGGATCTTCCTCATGCCCCTGAAACAGCTCGCGCCCGGCGAGGTCGTCGTGCAACGCCGCCGCCGAACCCGATTGCGCGATCAGCCGCAGCAGCAGCTTGCGCTGCGCGATCACCATCGCCTCCAGCCGCATCAGGCGCGGGGCGAGGGGTTCAGGGGCGGGGGTTGCGTCGGGATCGGTCATCGGGTCGCCTTGTGCAAAATGATGGGGCGAGGCGCTGCCCCGCCCCAAGCGGGATCAGTCCGCGATGGCGGCGGGCGGTGTGCCAAGCGTGTCGGCCGTGCCGGTGCCGGTGGTCTGATCGACCGTGACCTCGGGCTGCGTGCCGCTGACATTGCCGCCAGCCCCGATCGTCGGGGCAGTGTCGGAAGCGCCGCCCTCACCCGCCGCGCCGATGTCACTGGTCGCCTCTGCCGGAGCGCTGGTTTCGGGCGACTCCACGGCTTCCTCTGTCATCCACCACAGGATGATGAGCACCCCGAACACCGCCACCAGGGCGCTGCCAACCAGCGGCGCCCAGTGCCGGCGCTTCTGCTTCTCGATGTTGGTCTGGGGTGCGGACATGGTCGGTCTCCCTTTGGTCTGCCATGCGTGATGGGGATGGGGCTGCGGCCCCTCTGCGAGGGAAAACCGCGCCGGGCGGGTTCTGTTCCCTCGCCGGGCCCGGGTCCGGCAATTTGCCTGCCGCTTGCGAAACCTCGCCGGCCCCTGCGATGGCCGGGAACGCAAGCCCCTGCTGGCGGTTGGGATGGTAAGGCCGGTTCCGGGCACGCCCTGCGGCGTGCGGTTCTCGGCCGTCCCCTCTGGCAGATCACGCAAGACGCGCCCTGCCGGCCCATCCAGGAGACCGCGATGCTCACTCCCCACAGATCCGGCGATTCCGTTCCCGGCGCGACCGGTGCACCCGCGGTGGGTCAGCCAGGCCTGCCTCCGGGGCTTTTGGCCATCGAGGAGAACCGGCCGTCCGCCCCGGGCAAGCCACAGATCGGGCGGCCCACCCCGGCGGGTAACCAGCGTCCGGGCAGCGCGCCCAGAGGCGGCAGCCAGCGGGCCAGCAGCAGCGCGCTTGGCGTTCTTGTCGGCATCCTTGTCGTGCTGGCGATCCTCGCGGTGCTCTGACCTGCGGGGCTGACACAGGAAAAGCCGGCCCCCGCTTGCGGAGGCCGGCCGTCCCTGGCTCAGGCCCGGTCAATAGCGGCCGGGCGGATCGCTGGCGGGGAAGGATTCGTCGCTCTCTTCGTCCACCTCATCCCAGTCGCGGGGCGGATCTTGCATCGCCTCCGGCCCTGCGGGGCGGATCGGCTCATACCCTTTGATCGGGGCGCCGGAATTGGCGGCCCTGGTGTCGGAGGATGCCCCGGTCCTGGACTTCTTCTTGCCGGAGCCCGATGGCCCGGCGGCCTTTCCCGGAGTGCCGGAGCCAGCCTCGCGCGGCTGCGCAAGCAGGCCAGCCGGGCCAGTCTGGCCCGTGCGGCCGGCGGACCAGAACAGCCAGCCGAGTCCGGCCAGCGCCAGCAGGGGCAGAGTGCGGTTCAGGGAATGTCGCATCGGATCACCTTTCAGAGGGAAGCGCCTGCAGACAGAACCCGCGGCGACGCGGGTCGTTCCTTGCGACAGGGGGTGCGAATGCAAAATCGGCGGCGGCCAGCCGTTCAGCGAGCCGCGGCGCCGGTCACGTCAGGCGGCGAGGAAGCGCACGCCCGGCATCGCCGCGATCTCTGCCACGTCCTGATCATAGGCCTCGGTCATCGCCTCGACCAGATCCTCGGTCCAGCCCGGCAGGGCCACCTCGACCTCCAGCTCTTCTTGCAGCGCGAACTTCGACAGGAAGGCCGAGACGATCTTGCGGCGCTGGTCGATATTCGCCGGCGGGTGGCCGGCCAGGTAGCTCTCCAGCCGCTTCAGCCCGTCCTCGGTCATGATCGTGGCCAGCACATCGGTATCGGCAGCCAGCGGCACCTCGGGGCCGACCCCGGCCACCGCGCGCAGCACCTCGGGCCAGATCAGCGGCGTATCCTCGTTGCACCACAGCGTCAGCGTCCGTCCGGGCACCGCCGCCAGGATCCGCTGCACCACCGGCGCCCACCGGATCTGCATCGGGTCGGCCGAGCCCATGAACTCTTCGTAGCTCACGCCTTTGCAGCGCCCCAGCAGCGCCGGGATCAGCGTGGCCGGGTTGCGCAGCGCCATGTGGAATTCGCACTCGTCCTCGGGAAAGAGGTTCGACATCGCGGCGAACTTGCGCGCGGCCATGGGGTAGAAGGCGCCCTCGGTGATCACCCGCTGCGGAACGCACAGGAAGTATTCGTTGCTGAACACCAGCCGCTCGATATGGTCGGCATCCGCCACGGCATCCAGCAGAACCTCCTGCACCTCGCGGCTGGCGGGGCCGCCCTTCAGCTTGATCATGGTGTCGCGCAGCACCGGTCGATAGCGGCCCGGTCCCGGCACGATCACGCCCTCGGCGGCCAGCGCGCCATTGGCCCGCAAGAGCCCGCGCACGAGACGCTCTTCATCGGTGGAGTTTGCCCCAAGGTGATAGACGACCTGCATTGACTGTCGGGCCCGTTTCTATTGTTGCTTCAATGCGAACTAGTGCCCGCTATATACGGCGATTTCTGGACAGGGAAACGGCATTCCTGTATCGCCTGCGCCATGACAAGCGCCGAGCATCAGACCCAGCCGATCCGCCGGCAAGAGGCGCGCGCGGCCGGCGGCGGACTTTGGTCGGCGGGCGCGCTGCTGATCGCGGCGCTGGTGGCGCTGCCGATCCTGTCGGTGATCTGGCTGGCCTTCAACCCGACCGAGAATATCTGGCCGCATCTGCTGGCCACCACCCTGCCACGCTACCTGACCAACACGGCCATCCTGGCGCTTGGCACCGGCGCGCTGGCGGCGGCGGTGGGGGCAGGGGCGGCCTGGCTGATCGCGATGTACCGCTTCCCGCTGTCGGGCGCGCTGGAGTGGCTCTTGCTGCTGCCGCTGGCGATTCCGGCCTATGTGGGCGCCTATGCGCTGATGGATTTCCTCGAATATTCCGGCCCGGTGCAGATCGCGCTGCGCGAGAGCTTCGGCTGGGCCTCGTCCCGCGACTACTGGTTTCCCCCGGTGAAAACCCGCGGCGGCGCGGTGGTGGTGCTCGCGGCGGCGCTCTATCCTTACGTCTACCTGCTGGCGCGGGCGGCCTTCCGCGAGCAGCCGGCCGGCGCCTATGAGGTCGCGCGCGCGCTTGGGGCCGGGCCGGTTGGCCTGTTCTGGCGCGTCGGTCTGCCGCTGGCCCGCCCCGCCATCGCCGCCGGGGCGGCAATCGTGATGATGGAGACGGTCGCGGATTACGGCGTCGTCAGCTACTTTTCGGTGCAGACCCTCACCACGGGCGTGTTCACCACCTGGCTGGAGATGGGCAATGCCGGCGGCGCCGCACAGATCGCCGGGCTGATCCTGGCGCTCGTCTTCGCGCTGGTCGCGCTGGAAAAGCTGTCGCGGCGGCGGCTGCGCTACTATCAGTCGGCGCGCCAGCCGCGCCCGGTGTCGCGGGTGGCGCTGCGCGGGGTGCAGGGTTGGCTGGCGACGGGGCTGTGCCTTCTGCCCTTTGTCGTCGGATTCATTCTGCCGGTGGGGGTGATGGCGCGCCATGCCGCCGCCAACCCCGAGGCCTGGGTCTCGCCGGGCCTCGCCCGCGCGCTGATGCACACGCTGACCACCGGCGGTATCGCCGCGGTGTTGACGGTCGCGGCGGCGCTGTTCATGGTCTACGGCGTGCGGCTCACGGGGCGCGCGACGCCGCGGCTGCTGATGCCCTTTACCGCGCTTGGCTATGCCGCGCCGGGGGCGGTGCTGGCGGTGGGGTTGCTGATCCCGCTAGCCGCGCTTGACCATCGGCTGGCCGATGGCTGGCTGGCGCTGACCGGCAGCGACCCGGGGTTGATGCTGACCGGCACCGCCAGCGCCATCGTGCTGGCCTATGTGGTGCGTTTCTTCGCCATCGCGCAGGGGGCGGCGGATGCGGCCTTCGGGCGCGTCTCGCCCTCGCTACCGATGGCGGCGAGGTCGCTCGGGAAGAACGCCGGCGGCGCGCTGGCCGCGGTCTATCTGCCGCTGATGAAGGGCACCATCGGGTCGGCGCTGCTGCTGGTCTTCGTCGATTGCGTCAAGGAGCTGCCCGCGACGATGCTGCTGCGGCCCTTCAACTATGAAACGCTGGCGACGCGCACGCATGAGAAGGCCAGCCTCGAGAACCTTGGCGACGCCTCCCCGGCCGCGCTGCTGGTGATCGCGGTCGGCCTCGTGGCGGTGGCGCTGCTGGCGCGTGCGAACATCGCGCCTGCGCGGGCCAGGTGAGCGACCCCCTTGCACGGCCGCGCGCCTCGGGCTATCTGCGTCCCCGTGCCCCTATAGCTCAGCTGGTAGAGCGTCTGATTTGTAATCAGAGGGTCGGGAGTTCGAGTCTCTCTGGGGGCACCACACAATAACCCTCATCTTCCCAAAACACACATTGTCGTCACGACAGGCGCGGATATGGTCCCGGTCGCGAAAGGCGGCGCAGTGTGTGTGGCAACGATTAAACCAGCAGTATTGGGACCAGTTTTCCCATGAGTGACGACTCCGCAGTCAAGGCGGCGCTGAAGAAACTTCTCCACCTGCTCCCGCACAAACCGCGATCGATCCTGCTCTACATCCGCAAACATCGGTCCCTTCCGCATTTTCGCTCTCCACGGACGTTCAGCGAACATATCCATCACCGCAAGCTGTTCCAGCATGACCCCCGTTTTGCCGTGCTTGCAGACAAGGTGCGTGTGAAGGATGTCGTCGCACGATCTCGCGCCTGATCGTCCTTTGCAGCAACTGGAATGGCCTTCTCCTCGGGCACCACATCCACCTTTCCGCAGCGCAGTACCTGCCCTTTTGGACAAGATGCGCGCTGCACCGATCTACGCTAAGGTTTCTCCGTAGCGCAGCTTTCAGGTGCGCGGCGCTCGTGTTTGGCACGTAGGGAGACGTCGGATGGCAGACTGGAACAAGGCGGTGCGGCTTGCTTGCGTTCAAGGCGGCTCCGACATCCTCTTTGTCCGCGGTCCGGCCCAGGCCGAGGTGCTGATGCGGGCCGACCGCTGGCCCGGCGTCGAGGGCCAGAAGATTTCCGAGGCGCGCCGGATCAACCTCTTTGCCATCACCGGCCTCGTAGAGGGCGAAGACGCCCGGACGGCGTTTGTTGCCGCCGCGCGCGAGGGTGGCCTGCGGGTCGTGGAAAACTGAGACTTTTTGGTCATAGTTCCTGACCCAAGTCCTTTGGCGTATACATATATCCAAAAGATCACTTGTGGCTTCTGGAACTTTTGTTGAGTGAGTTCGTTGATAGAGCTTACTCTCCCGGTGCACACATGCCTGACGACAGACACACCCATCCCACCGCCCATCCGCTGACCGCGGTGCGTGGGGCTGCGGGTCTGACAGTCGAGCAACTGGCCCGGATCGCCGACTTCGAACCCACCGTCGTGCGCGCCATCGAGACACGCTGCCATCGCCCGACGCTGGCAGAATTGGATGCTCTTGCGCAGGTGCTGCGCGTGAAGATCGTCGACCTGCGGGAATAACCCCGCGAAGCCCGCAAGTCTGATACAGACAGATATGTCGGCAGATATTGACTCTGCCGTCCGAGCTATCACATTCATGCTTCGGAATATATCTGGAAGGATCCCCCCATGCGAGCCATGATGCTGATCGCGCTGCTGGCCATTGCCGCTGCGCTGCCCGCACGCGCCGAGACGCTGGTGCTGGCGCCGCAGCTGGTGACCGACTGGAAGGCGGTTTCGGGCCGGATCGAGGCGCGTGACACCATCGCCGCGCGAGCGCGGCTGGGGGGCACGCTGATCGAGATGTCGGTGTCCGAAGGCGACAGCGTGCAGGCCGGCCAGCCGATTGCAGAGATCGAGGATCAGAAGCTGGGCTTCCAGATCGGCGCCATCGACGCGCAGCTGCAGTCCCTGCGCGCGCAGCAGGAGAATGCGCAGGCAGAGCTGACCCGGGGCGAGGAGTTGCTGGCCCGCGGCGTCAGCACGGCGCAGCGGCTGGATGCGCTGCGCACCCAGCTGGACGTGCTGACGGGGCAGATCGCCGCGCAACAGGCGCAGCGTCAGGTGGTGGAGCAGCAGGCGGCCGAGGGCACGGTGCTGGCCCCCGTCTCGGGCCGGGTGCTGGAGGTGCCGCAGACCCGCGGCGCGGTGGTGATGGCGGGCGAGGCGGTGGCGGTGATCGGCGGCGGCGGCTTCTTCTTGCGTCTTGCGGTGCCCGAACGCCATGCCGCGCTGCTGTCCGAGGGCGCTGCGATTGGCATCGAGACAGCGGCGGGCCCGGCGGAGGGCAAGCTGGTCAAGGTCTATCCGCAGATCGAGAATGGCCGGGTGATCGCCGATGTCGAGGTGCCGGGGCTGGACGCGGCCTTCGTCGAGGCGCGGGTGCTGGTGCGCCTGCCGATGGGCAGCCGCGAGGCGCTGCTGGTGCCGCACACCGCCGTTGCCACCCGCTCGGGGCTCGATTTCGTGCGCGTGGCGGTGGGCGAGGATATCCTCGAGCGCAGCGTGGTTCTGGGCGGTACGCATCTTGTGGACGGCGCCGAGATGGTCGAGGTGCTGACCGGGCTTGTCGCAGGCGACGCCGTGGTGACCGGCGATGAGTGAGACCCCCTTCCGCGGCCCCCTTGGCATCGCCGGCGGCCTGACCCGCGCCTTCATCCGCTCCTCGCTGACGCCGCTGTTCATCGTCGCCGCGTTGGCCGTCGGCCTCGTGGCCCTCATCAGCCTGCCGCGCGAGGAGGAGCCGCAGATTTCCGTGCCGATGGTGGATATCCACCTCAGCGCCCCCGGCCTGCGGGCAGAGGACGCGGTGAAGCTGGTGACCGAGCCGCTGGAGACCATCGTCAAGGGCATCTCGGGCGTCGAGCATGTCTATTCGCAGACCGATGACGATGGCGCACTGGTGATGGTGCGCTTCGTGGTCGGCACCGATTCCGACACCGCGATCCTGCGCGTGCATGAGAAGATCCGCGCCAATATCGACCGGCTGCCGCAGGGCATCCCCGAGCCGCTGGTGGTGGGGCGCGGCATCGACGATGTGGCGATCGTGGCGCTGACATTGACGGCGGCCCCGGGCATCGGCGCGAACGACCTGACCCGCGTGGCCCGCGAATTGCGCGCCGACCTGATGAAGGTCGAGGATGTCGGCCTCACCTACCTCGTCGGCGAGGCGCCCGAGGCGATCCGCATCGCGCCAGACCCTGAGCGGCTGGCGATGTATGGCATCACGCTGCAGCAGCTGTCGAACAAGGTGCAGCAGGCGAACCGCGCCTTCTCCACCGGCCGCCTGCGCGACGGGGGCGAGCAGATCGACCTTGTCGCCGGTGCCACGCTAACCGCGCCCGCCGAGATCGCCGCGCTGCTGCTGACCGCCCGCGATGGCCGCCCGGTCTATGTGGGCGACGTGGCGGATGTGGAATTCGTCGCCGACACCTCGGACCATATCGTCGCCAATGTCACCCGGGCCGAGGATGGCTCGCTGTCCCGCAGCCCCGCCGTCACGCTGGCGATTGCCAAGCGCGCCGGGGCCAATGCGGTGGTGGTGGCCGAGGCGATCCTGCACAGGGTGGAGATGGCCAAGGGCCACCTGATCCCCGAGGGCATCGAGGTCCACATCACCCGCGACTATGGCGAGACGGCGAACGAGAAATCCAACGAGCTGCTGTTCCACCTCGGCCTTGCCACCGTGTCGATCATCGCACTGGTGCTGCTGGCCATCGGCTGGCGCGAGGGCATCGTGGTCGCCATCGTCATCCCGGTGACGATCCTGCTGACGCTCTTCTCGGCCTGGATCATGGGCTACACGCTGAACCGCGTCAGCCTGTTCGCACTGATTTTCTCCATCGGCATCCTCGTCGACGACGCCATCGTGGTGATCGAGAACATCGCGCGGCACTGGGGGATGAAGGGCCCGGGCGACCGGGTGCACAAGGCCATCGAGGCGGTGGCCGAGGTCGGCAACCCCACCATCGTCGCCACGCTGACCGTGGTGGCTGCGCTGCTGCCGATGCTGTTCGTTTCGGGAATGATGGGGCCCTACATGAGCCCGATCCCGGCCAATGCCTCTGCGGCGATGATCTTTTCCTTCTTCGTGGCGGTGATCGTCACCCCCTGGCTGATGGTCAAGATCGCCGGCCGCGCGCCGTTGCACCATGAGGACGATGGCGCTCCCGGCGGCGGGCTCGGCCGGATCTATGCCGCCGTCGCGCGCCCGATCCTGGCGACCAAGGCGCGGGCGCTGACCTTCCTGCTGGTCACGGTCGTGCTGTCCTTCGGTTCGCTGGCGCTGCTTTACACCCGCGACGTGACGGTGAAGCTCCTGCCCTTCGACAACAAGTCGGAACTCGCGGTGGTGATCGACCTGCCCGAGGGCGCGAGTGTCGAGGCGACCGATGCCGTGGCGCAGGCCGTGGCCCGCGCGGCGCTGGACTTGCCCGAGGTGCTGTCGGTGCAGACCCATGCCGGCACTTCGGCGCCGTTCAACTTCAACGGCCTCGTGCGCCACTACTACCTGCGCGAGAAGCCGCAACTGGGCGAGGTGCAGATTACCCTCTCCGCCCGCGGCGAGCGCGACCGCAGCAGCCATGACATCGCGCTCGACCTGCGGGCCCGGCTGGACGCGCTGGCGCTGCCCGAAGGCACGGTGCTGAAGACGGTAGAGCCGCCGCCCGGCCCGCCGGTGATGTCGACCCTGCTGGCCGAGGTCTATGGCCCCGATGCCGAAACCCGCCGCGCCGCCGCCGCGAAGATCCGGGCGGCCTTCGAGGAGGTGCCCTTCATCGTCGATGTCGATGACGGTTTCGGGGAACAGCCCCGTCGGCTGCGCGCCACCATCGGCCAGGACGAGCTGGAGTTCTTCGAGGTGCAGGAGGCCGACGTCTTCGACACGCTGGCGATCCTGAACGGCAGCACCACCGTCGGCTATTCGCACCGGGGGATGGGCCGCCAGCCGATCCCGATCATCGTGGAGCGGGCCAAGGGCGCGAAGGTGCTGGACGAGGCGGCGCTGTCCACGCCGATCCCGGCGAACCTGCTGCCCGGCGCGCGCGGCGTGGTGGAGCTTGGCGACGTGGTGCAGATCACCGAGGAACGCGCCAGCTTCCCGGTCTTCCGCCACAATGGCCGCGAGGCCGAGATGGTTCAGGCCGAGCTTGCCGGCGACTTCGAGGCCCCGCTTTACGGGATGATCGCGGTGGGCGAGCTGCTGGACGGCATTGACTGGGGAGACAGCCCGCGCCCCGAGGTGCGGCTGAACGGCCAGCCAGAGGACGAATCCGTGGTGACGCTGCTGTGGGATGGCGAGTGGGAGGTGACCTGGGTGACCTTCCGCGACATGGGCGCGGCCTTCGGCGTGGCGCTGCTGGGGATCTACATCCTGGTGGTGGCGCAGTTCGGCAGCTTCAAGTTGCCGCTGGTGATCCTGACGCCGATCCCGTTGACCTTCCTGGGCATCATGGGCGGGCACTGGCTGTTCAGCGCGCCGTTTTCAGCCCCCTCGATGATCGGCTTCATCGCGCTGGCGGGGATCATCGTGCGCAACTCGATCCTGCTGGTGGATTTCATCCGCCACGCCGACCCCACCGGCAAGACCAAGGTCGACATCCTGATCGAGGCCGGCGCGATCCGCTTCAAGCCGATCCTGCTGACCGCGGTGGCGGCGATGATCGGCGCGGTGGTGATCCTGGCGGACCCGATCTTCCAGGGGCTGGCGCTGTCGCTGCTGTTCGGGCTGCTCAGCTCGACCCTGCTGACGGTGCTGGTGATCCCGGCGATCTACCGGGTGTTCCGGACCTGATTTGCGCGGCGGGGGCCTCGGCTCCCGCAGCGGCCTTAGGCGTCGGGGGCGCAGAACATCTCGTACAGCATCCCGACCAGCCGCGCGGCCTTGGGATCGCTGAGCGAATAATAGATCGCCTTGCCCTCGCGCCGGGCCGCGACCAGCCCCTCCATACGCAGCCGGGCCAGCTGCTGGCTGACCGCCGCCTGCCGCGAAGAGAGCAGGGTTTCCAGCTCTGTCACCGACTTTTCGCCGGCCGACAGGTGGCACAGGATCATCAGCCGCCCCTCATGCGCCAAGGCCTTGAGCAGGTTGGAGGCATCTTGCGCACGCGCCATCATATCCTCTGCGTCCAGCGAAGGGCAGGCGGCATCGTCTTGGGTGGCTTTGTCGTCGAGCAGCATGTGAAGTCCCGAGTTTTTTCTTATTTAGCATTTCAGTCGGGGAATTCCACTGCCCGCTGCGCCGCACCGGGCGCGACGCAGCTAATTGTTTATCTGTGATGCAGGAAATCGCCATAGCGCCCGCCCCAGAACAGCAGCGGATCGCCGGTTGCGGTTGTGGCACGCAGCACCTCGCCCACCAGAATCGCATGATCGCCCCCCTCATGCACCGCATGGGCCCGGCAATCGAAGCGGGCGAGGCAGCCCGGCAGCAGCGGCTGGCCCTCGGGCGTGGCCTCCAGCGGGATCCCGTCGAAATCGGCGCCGGAGCGGGCGAAGCGGCGGCAGAGCTCCAGCTGGTCGGCGCCAAGGACGTGGATCGCGTAATGGCCCGCGCCGGCAAAGGCCGCGAAGCGCGCAGAGGCGCGGGCAGGGCACCACAGCACCAGGGCCGGGTCGAGCGACAGCGAGGTGAAGCTGTTGGCGGTGATGCCGACCGGGCCCTGCGGCCCCTGGGTGGTGACGATGGTCACGCCGGTGGCGTAGCGGCCAAGGGCCTCGCGCAGGGCGAGGGCGGCGGGGGAGGGCGCGGCGTTCATGGCCGGCGGCCCTTGCCGGGGCGGCGCCCGGGCGCTGCTGTCTGTGTCGCGGTCATGCCTGCCATCCTGTGTTCCGCCCGTCTCTCGCCGCAGGCGCCGGGCGCGTCAACCCTCGCCGGCGCCCGGCTCCTGCCGCTCTGGCATCCAGGCGCTGCCGGGTCGCCGCATCTCTTCGACCAGCACGTCGATGAAGGCGCGCAGCCGCGCCGTCGCCGATTGTGGTGAAGGGTATACGAAGTAGATGTCCTTTCGGTTTCCTTCCCAGTCCGGTAAAAGCCGGATCAGGCGCCCGGCCTCGATGTCGGGCGCCACCAGCAGGTAGGGCAGCAGCGTCAGCCCGGCCCCCGCCAGCACCGCCTCGCGGATCGCCAGTGCCGATCCCAGCGACAGCGCCGGCACGGGCACAACTTGCCGGAATGCGCCATCCGCCGCGCGCACCAGCTCCCAAGTGCCCCAATGCGCGGGCGTATGTCCCACCACCGGAAAGCGGGCGACATCCTCGGGCTCGTGCAGCAGGTCCAGCCCCGGCAGGCCGGGGGGTGCCACCAGCACCGACACCGCCTCGCAGATCCGCCGGGCGCCATGGCCGCTGTCCTCCAGCGGGCCGACGCGGATCACGCCGTCGAAGCCTTCCTCCAGCATGTCCGGCGGCCGGTCGAGGAACACGCATTCCAGGGTGATGTCGGGGTGGCGGGCGCGGAAGGTGGCGCCGAGCCGGCCCATCATCAGCTGCCCGATGATCTGCGGTGCCGCGATGCGCAGATGTCCGCGCGGGGCCGAACCGGAATCGCTCAGCGCGCGGCGGATATCCTCGGACTCGCTCAGCAGCCGGTCGGCGCGGGCCACCAGAACCTCTCCCTCGGCGGTCAGCCGCAACTGGCGGGTCGTGCGCTCGATCAGCCGCACGCCGAGCCGGTCCTCCAGGTCGCGCACCCGCTTGGAGACAGTGGATTTCGGCACCCGCAACGCCCGGGCCGCATTGGAGAAAGATCCCTCGCGCGCGACGGAGCGGAAGGCGCGAATGGCAGAGAGGTCGAGGTCATTGTCCATATACCTGCACAAGCCTTCCAACAGTGCGGATCTTGTGCAGCATCATGCCCCAACCCTAGATTGGGCGCAAGGAACCTCCCCGGCGGCGGCGGCTGTTGCCATGCCTCGCTGGCCCCAACAGGACTGCCCCCAATGACCACATCCCCCACTTCGGTGCCGCAGGCACCGGGACGCCCCAGTTCGGTGCCGCAGGCACCGGGCCGGCTCGTCACCGTCGCCGTGCTGCTTGTCGCCTCGATGACGATCATGGCGAACGCCACCATTGCCCCGTCCTTGCCGGGGCTGAAGGCGCATTTCGCGGATGCGGAGGGGATAGAGACGCTGTCGGGCCTGATCCTGACGCTGCCCTCGTTGTCGGTGATCCTGACGGCGGGGCTGTTCGGCTATCTGGCGGACCGGATGGACCGGCGGCTGCTGCTGGCGCTGGCGACGGGGATCTACGCCATCGGCGGCGGGTCCGGTCTGGTGGCCGAGACGCTGCCGCAGCTGCTGATGGGGCGGCTGCTGCTGGGGATCGGCGTCGCGGGCAGCATGACGCTGGCGATGGCCTTTGCCGCCGACCTCTGGCAGGGCGAGGCGCGGGCGCGGTTCATGGGGCTGCAGGGCGCCTCGATGTCGGGGGGCGGCGTGGTGGTGATGCTGCTGGGGGGCGCGCTGGCGGCGCTGCACTGGCGCGGGGCGTTCGGGGTGTATCTGCTGGCGCTGCCGATCTCGGCGCTGGCGCTGACCGCGCTCTGGCCCTATGCGCGCCGCGCGCAGGCGCCAGTCCCCGTGGCGGGGGACCGCACGCCTGTGAGCTTTCCCTGGCCGACCTTCGCCTTTGTCGGCGGGCTGTCGTTCCTGTTCATGGCGACCTTCTACGTGATGCCGACGCGGGTGCCGTTCCGGCTGGCCGAGATCGGGGTGACCAACTCTGCCATTGTCGGGCTGGTGATGGCGGGGGTGATGGTCACCTCGGTGCCGGGCGCGCTGATGTATGGCAAGATCCGCAGGTTTCTTTCGGAAATGGCGGTCTTTGCCGGCAGCTTCGCGCTGATGGGCGTGGGTCTGTTCACCGTGTCGCAGGCGGGCAGCATCTGGGGCGTGGCCATCGGCGGGCTGATCGCTGGGGCGGGGATGGGCCCGGCGATGCCCAATTACAGCACCTACCTGATGGCCAAGGTGCCGCCCGCAGCGCGCGGCCGGGCGGCCGGGCTGCTGACCACCAGCTTCTTTGCCGGGCAGTTCGCCTCGCCGCTGGTCTCGGCCCCGCTGGTGGCGAATTTCGGCATCAGCGGCGCGTTCCTGGCACTGTCGGGGGCGCTGCTGGTGATCGGCACCGCGCTGGCACTGCGCGCCCTGCAGGAGGCTTCGGGGCGCCGCCGGGCCTGGGCCGACGTGTGACGCTGGGGCAGGCGCCCCGTCACCAAACTTTCGCAAAATCGTAGCATCCGCGTGACCCCCGGCGCTTAGCACCGCCCCCAGCAAGACAGGGGGCTTCATGCTGATCAGCGTCGAGGGCGTGACCAAGGTATTCGGCCGCAATACGGCCGTGGACAACGCCACATTCAGCGTCGAGCGTCCGGGGATGATCGGCATCATCGGCCGGTCGGGCGCGGGGAAGTCCACCTTCCTGCGGATGATGAACCGGCTGACGGATGCCACCGAAGGCCGGCTGATGTTCGAGGGCCGCGACGTGCTGGCGCTGACCGGCGCCGACAAGCGCGCCTGGCAAAGCCAATGCGCGATGATCTTCCAGCAGTTCAACCTGGTGCCGCGGATGGACGTGGTGTCGAACGTGCTGCACGGGCTTCTGAACCGCCGCGGCACGCTGGCCACCGTGTTCAACATCTGGCCGACGGGCGACATCCACCGCGCCATCGACATCCTCGACCGCCTCGGCATTGCCGAGCAGGCGCCCAAGCGCGCCGAGGCGCTGTCGGGCGGCCAGCAGCAGCGCGTGGCGATTGCCCGGGCGCTGATGCAGGACCCCAAGGTGATCCTCGCGGATGAGCCCATCGCCAGCCTCGACCCGATGAACGCCCAAGTGGTGATGGACGCCCTGCGCCGCATCCATGACGAGGATGGCCGCACCGTCATCGCCAACCTGCACACGCTCGACACCGCCCGCCGCTATTGCGACCGGGTGATCGGGATGCGCGGCGGGCGGATCGTGTTCGACGGCACGCCCGACCTCCTCACCACCGCTGCCGCCCGCGAGATCTACGGCGCCGACGAGAATTTTTCTGAATCCGCCACCTCGACCTCGATCGAGACGCTGGAGCCTGACACCTCGGCCGACGACGCCTATGCCGCGCGTCTGCTGGCCAACTGAGTCTCAAACCACCCGCCGCGCCCGTGGGGGAACGGCGGTCTCACACACCCGGAGAGAACCACGATGAAGAAGATCCTTGCTGCCGTTCTGGCCACCTCGGCGCTGGTCGCCCCGGTCGCCGCCCAGGAAATCACCCAGTTCAACATCGGCCTGCTTGGCGGCGAGAACGCCCAGGACCGCATGACCTCGAACGAATGCCTGCGCGTGAAGCTGGAAGACGCGCTTGGCGTTCCGGTCAAGATCTTCACCCCGGCCGACTATGACGGCGTGATCCAGGGGATGCTGGGCGGCACCATCGACATTTCCTGGCTCGGCGCCTCGGCCTATGCCAAGGTCTACCTGACCGATCCCGAGGCGGTGGAGCCCGCGCTGGTCAAGCAGAACGTGGACGGCTCCATCGGCTACTACTCGATCGGCTTTGCCCGCAAGGACAGCGGCATCACCTCGCTCGACGACATGAAGGGCAAGGTCTTCGGCTTCGGCGATCCGAACTCCACCTCGGGCTACCTGATCCCGAATGTGGAAATCTCGGGCGCCGGCTACTCGATGACTCCGGGCGAATATTTCGGCGACGTGAAGTTCACCGGCGGTCATGAGCAGACCATCGTTGCGGTGAACAACGGCGACGTCGATGCCGGCGTGACCTGGGCCGACGGCCTTGGCAACTGGGAAGACGGCTACAATTCCGGCGCGCTGCGCAAGGCCGCCGATGCCGGCCTCGTGGACATGAACGATCTGGTCGAGATCTGGAAATCCAAGGAGATCCCGGAAGGCCCGGTTGCCCTGCGCAAGGCGCTGCCGGCCGATGTGAAGGCGAAGGTCATCCAGATCGTTGCCGACCTGCACGAGACCGATGCCGACTGCGCCTACGGCGTTGCCGCCGGCGAGGCCAAGGATTTCATCCCGGTCACGCACGACCAGTACCTGTCGATCATCGAAGCCCGCAAGCTGACCCAGTAATTCTACCATCACGAACGGCGGGCCTTTCGGGGCCCGCCTTATTTTTGCGGAACGGGGCAGGCGTATGACCATGACGACGGCGGACGGCATCAAGGCCGAATACATGGCGCAGCGGCGCAGCAAGCAGATGTATTCGGGGCTGCTGCTGATCATCTTCGCGGCGCTGCTGGTCTCCAGCTTCCGGCTGGCCAATGACCGCAACGCCGGCGGCTTCTTCGACGGCCTGCACCGGGTGCTGGATTTCCCGACCGAACTGCTGACCGAGGCGCTGCAGAAGATCGCGCTGCTGCCCGCGAACCTCGCGCGCTTCCTTCCGGCGCTGATCGAGACCATCAACATCGCCGCCGTATCCACGCTGATCGGCGCGCTGCTGGCGATGGTGCTGTCACTGCTCTCCACCCGCGGCCTCGCGCTCTGGCCCCGGGCGATCCCGGTGTTCCGCCGGATGATGGACGTGATGCGCGCCGTGCCCGAGGTGGTGATCGCGCTGGTGCTGATCTTCATCCTGGGCGGCGGCCCGGTGCCGGCGATGATCGCAATCGCCTTCCACACCGCCGGCGCGCTTGGCAAGATGTTCTCGGAAGTGAACGAGAATGCCGACCTCAAGCCGGTCGAGGGGCTCGCCTCGGTCGGCGGATCCTGGTTTCAGCGGATGTGGCTGGGGGTGATCCCGCAGGTGGCGCCGAACTACCTGTCCTATGCGCTGATGCGGTTCGAGATCAACGTGCGCGCCAGTGCCATCCTTGGCTTCGTCGGCGCGGGCGGGATCGGCTACGAGCTGAAGATCGCCATCAGCTGGGGCCAGGGCCGCTATGACGCGGCGGCGGCGATCTTCCTTTTGCTGTTCCTGACCATCGTGGCCATCGACCAGATCTCGGGCCACTACCGCAACAAGCTTGTGAAAGGCCGCTGACATGGCGATGACCGATACCGGCCCCGATACTGGCCTCTCGCTGCCGGACATCCGCTCTGGCGCCGTCGCGCTGATCGCCCGCAAGCGCCTGATTGCCTTCGCAGTTCCGGCCGCGGTGCTGGTCTATCTGGTCTACGTGTTCTTCGCCTTCGACATCCCCGGCCTTGCAAGCCGTGCGCGGATGGACAATGCCGCGACGCTGGTGGCCGACAGCTACAGCTACAAGACCCATGTCGAGCGCAACAACCGCACCGGCGAGATGACCCTCGCCATCGAGGGAGAGCGCAAGGGCACCTATGCCGATGACGCCTGGCCCGACTGGGTGCAGCGCGCCCCGGGCGGGGCGGTGGTGCAGCTGGACAGTGGCTACAGCGTGACGATGGGGCAGGACGATGTCCGCTTCGAGATCCCGGACTATGGCACGCTGATCATCGTTCCCTCGCGGTCCGGCGTGACGCTGACGACCCCTGATGGCACGGTGCCGGACTGGGTCAATGCCTCGGGCACGCGGGTTGCCGTGACCACGCCGGAAGGGCGGCTGACGGTGACCAAGGCGCGCACCGAGGTGTTCCGCTACTTCTTCGGCTGGGAGCTGTTCTTCTTCACGCTCGACAGCCCCTTCTCCGGCAAGTCCTTCATATCGCTGGCGGAACTGGCGCTGTCGGGGGACCGGGTGCGTCCCGATCAAAGCAACATCGCGGCGATGGCGTCGGACTTCTGGAACAACGAGATGTGGCGGCACAAGGACGTGGCCTGGGCGCTGTTCGAGACCGTGCTGATGGCCTTCCTCGGCACCGTGACCGCCGCGCTGATCGCGCTGCCGCTGGCGTTCCTGTCGGCGCGCAATTTCGCGCCCGGGCTGGCGGTGCGCTTTGGCGTACGGCGGGTGTTCGACTTCCTGCGCGGGGTGGACGGGCTGATCTGGACCATCATCCTCAGCCGCGCCTTCGGGCCGGGCCCGCTGACCGGCGCGCTGGCGATCTTCCTGACCGACACCGGCAGCTTCGGCAAGCTCTTCTCGGAAGCCATTGAGAATGTGGATGAAAAGCAGGTCGAGGGCCTGCGCTCCACCGGCGCCAATACCGTGCAGCGGCACCGGTTCGGCGTGCTGCCGCAGGTGGCGCCGGTGATCCTTTCCCAGGTGCTCTACTACCTCGAATCCAACACCCGCAGCGCCACGGTGATCGGCGCCATCGTCGGCGGCGGCATCGGTCTGCTGCTGACCCAGGCGATGATCACCCAGAAGGACTGGGAAGAGGTCACCTATTACATCGTGCTGATCGTGCTGGTGGTGATGGCGATGGACACGGCGTCGGGCTGGCTGCGGCGCAAGCTGATCAAGGGGTGATCCGGAAACCATACGGAAGCCATACAGACGTCATATGTAGAGTGAATTGGTCGGGCATCCCCGGCCACAAGGGGATGCGATGCCGAAACTGTCCGAACATGAGCCGCTGATCCACGAAGGCTGCGAGATCGTGGAGGCGACATTCGGGCGGTTCTGCGAGGTCGGCAAGCTGAGCCGGGTGCTGCACAGCAGCTTCGATGACTACAGCTATTGCGACCGCATGGCCGACATCGCCAATACCTCCATCGGCAAGTTCGCCAATATCGCGGCGCTGACCCGGATCGGCCCGACCGACCACCCGATGGAGAATGCCAGCCTCCATCACTTCCTCTACCGCTCGGCCGACTATTGGGACGACACCACCCCCGACACCGCCTTCTTCGAGCGGCGCCGCGCCCGCCGCACGAGCATCGGCCATGACACCTGGATCGGCCATGGCGCGATCATCAAGCCGGAGGTGACCATCGGCCACGGCGCCATCGTTGCGGCGGGGGCGGTGGTGACGCGGGATGTTGCGCCTTACATGATCGTCGCCGGCGTGCCCGCGGTGCCGCTGCGCGAACGCTTCACGCCCGCCATTGCCGACCGGCTGCTGGCGCTGGCTTGGTGGGACTGGCCGCATGAGAGGCTGCGGTCGGCGCTGGACGATTTCAGGGCGCTGCCGGCTGAGGCGTTTCTGGAGGCCTATGGCGGCTGAGGGCACAGGCGGAGGGCAGGGCCCGTCCGCCGGGTGGGCGAGCAACAGAAGTTCTAGGCGCTTTATGGTGCGGCTTACCTCCACCGGAGTTCTGCGCGGAACGGTCCGGAGCGCCCGCCCGGGGGGGGCGGACGGGCGCTGCCCGGCGGCGCTGAAGCGCCTTGTTCCGGGCAAGAGGGGAGAGCCGCGGGCCGCCTTAGCCGATCAGCCGCAGCACCCGCGCCAGTGCCAGCTCATACCCCTGCACCCCGCAGCCGGCGATCACGCCCTCGGCGCGCAGGCTGACATACGAATGGTGTCGGAAGCTCTCGCGCTTGTGGACGTTGGAGATGTGGACCTCGATCACCGGGCCTTCAAAGGTGTTGAGCGCGTCGTAGATCGCGACCGAGGTATGGGTGAAGGCGGCGGGGTTGATCACGATCCCGGCGGCGGTTTCGCGGGCCTCGTGGATCCAGTCGATCAGCTGCGCCTCGGAGTTGGACTGGCGCAAGGTGATGGTCGCGCCCGCCGCCTCGGCAAGGACGGCGCAGGCGGCCTCGACATCGGCCAGCGTCTCGCGCCCATAGATCTCGGGCTGGCGCTTGCCCAGCAGGTTCAGGTTGGGGCCGTTCAGGATCAGGATCTCGGGCATGGGTCTCTCCGCTTTGCGCGGACTGTCGGGGAAAGCGCGGCGCGGCGCAAGTCAGCCGAAGCGACGGCGGGCGTCGAGGGCGAGGCCGGTGCCGACGCTGCCGAAATCGTCGCCGCTGGCGATGGGGGCGCCGGGCAGGATCGCCGTCACCGCCGCGCGCAGGGCGGGCAGGCTGCTGGAGCCGCCGGTGAGGAAGACGGTGCCGATGGCCTCGGGCTGCAGGCCCGCCTGCGCGAGGGTGGCGCGGATGGCCGCCGAGACCCGCTCCAGGGGTGGGGCGATGGCGGCCTCGAAGCCGGCGCGGGTGGCAACCGTGTCGGGGCCGCCGGTGAGGTCGGCGATGCGCACGGTGGCTTCCGAAGCACTGGTCAGCGTGATCTTCGCCGCCTCCACCGCCATCGCCAGCGCGTGGCCGGCGCGGGTGGTGACGACGCGGAGCATTCGGTCCAGCCGCTCCGGCTCCGCCGCGATCTTGCGCAGGGCTTTCAGGTCATTGGTCACGCCCTGCGCGTAGAGCGCGTTGATGCGGTGCCAGGTGGCGAGGTCGAGGAAGTAGTGGCGGGGCAGGGTGCCGGTCTTGGTGGGCCGGTTGTATCCCAGCAGCGGCATCACCTCGGCCAGGCTCAGCAGCCGGTCGAAATCGGTGCCGCCGACGCGGATCCCGTCATTGGCGAGGATGTCGGCCTGACGGTCGGCGCTGCGCGCGCGCTCGGGCGAGACGCGGACGATGGAGAAGTCTGACGTGCCGCCGCCGATATCGACGATCAGCACCAGCTCCTCGCGGGTAATGCCCTGTTCGTAATGAAGCGCGGCGGCGATGGGTTCGTATTGGAAGGCGACTTCGCTGAGGCCGATCTTGCGCGCCAGCCCTTCCAGCACGTCCTGCGCGGCGGCATCCCCCGCCGCATCGCCGTCGACGAAATGCACCGGGCGGCCGAGGACGGCGCGGTCGATGACCTCGCCGCCCGTGGCGTCGAGCCGGGCGCGCAGATGGCCAAAGAAGCGGCCGAGGACATCGGTGAAGGCAATGGCGCGGTTGCCGACGCGGGTCTTCTCATGGATCAGCGCCGAGCCGAGGGTGCTCTTGAGGCCGCGCATCAGCCGCCCTTCCTCGCCCTCGACATAGGCGGCGATGGCGGCGCGGCCGAACAGCGGCGGCGCGCCCTCGGCATCCCAGAACACCGCCGAGGGCAGGGTGACGTGGTTCCCCTCCAGCGCCACCAGCCGGGCGCCCGAGGCATCCGCCAGCGCCAGGGTGGAGTTGGAGGTGCCGAAGTCGATCCCGCATGAAACTGCTTGCATCTTCGTGCCCCTGCCTTGCCAATCTGCCCGTGAAGGCGGGCTGGCTATAGCAGCAGGGCGGCGGTGTAAAGGCGCGGTGGGCGGGGCTGCGGGGCAAAACGCGCCGGGCGGCGATTGCAACACAAGTGTTGAAACTTAGCGCAGTCTCTGGTCGTTTCCCCGGCCAGAGCTCTGACCAAAGGCGCATGATGACCCTTCCCCAAATTCTGATTACGTCGATCCTGGTGGCGACACTGGGCCTGTTCCTGTGGGGGCGGCTCCGGCATGACGTGGTGGCGCTGGCCTCGCTGATGGCCTGCGTGCTGGCGGGGGTGGTGGACCCCGAGGCGGCCTTTGCCGGGTTCGGGCATCCGGCGGTGATCACCGTCGCTTGCGTGCTGGTGCTGAGCCAGGGGTTGCAGAATACCGGCGCGGTGGACTGGCTGGCGCGGAGCGTGCTGCCGCGCAACGCCGGGCGCACGGTCAGCCTTGTGACGCTGATGGGGCTGGGGGCGGCGCTGTCGGGTTTCATGAACAACGTCGGCGCCATGGCGCTGCTGATGCCGATTGCGGTGCAGCTGTCGGGGCGGATCGACCTGACGCCGGGGCAGGTGCTGATGCCGCTGGCCTTTGGCACCATCCTTGGCGGCATGACCACGCTGGTGGGCACGCCGCCGAACCTGATCGTGTCGGGCTTCCGGCGCGAGGCGGGGGGCGCGCCGTTCCAGATGTTCGACTTTGCCCCGGTGGGCCTTGCGGTTGCGGTGCTGGGGGTGGCGTTTGTCGCCTTCGTCGGCTGGCGGCTGGTGCCGGCGCGCAAGCCCGCGGGGGGCGAGGGGTTTGCCACCGGCAGCTACCTGACAGAGGTGCGGATCCCGGCGAAAAGCAAGGCGGTCGGGCTGACCTTGCGCGCCTTCGAGCGCGAGATCGCGGATAGTGGCGCGCAGATCGTGACCATCGTGCGCAACGAGGTGCGGATGACGGCGCCGCATGGCGGGCGGATCATCCGCGAGGATGACGTGCTGATGCTGATGGCCGATGTCGGCGCGCTGGCCGAGGCGCTGTCGGTCTTCGGGATCAAGCTGGAGCAGCAGAAGCCGGCTGCCGAGGCGAAGGCCGCGAAGGCTGGCGACGGGGAGGCCGGCGCGGCGCCCGAGGCGGTCGCCGAGGTCGCGGCGGGGGGCGCCGCAGGGGCGGGCGAGGTGGCGCCCGACGATGCCGAGGAGGAGAAGGCCAGCGGCGAACGCGACGAGGAGATCGTGCTGCGCGAACTGGCGGTTCTGCCCTCGTCCAGCATCGTCGGGCGCTCGGCCACCGACCTGCGGCTGCGCACCCGCTATGGCCTCAACCTGCTGGCGGTGGCGCGGGCGCATCAGCCGCCGCGCGCGCGCCTGCGCGAGCTGAAGCTGCAATCGGGTGACCTGCTGATGATGCAGGGGCCGGCCGAGGTGATGACCGATTTCATCAATGACAGCGGCTGCGTGCCGCTGGGGGAGCGCGAGCTGCGCATTCCCGACAAGCGGATGGCGCTGATCGCCGGGGGGATCATGCTGGCCGCGGTGCTGGTGGTGACGCTGGGGCTGCTGCCCGCCGCCGCCGCCTTTGCGCTGGCACTGCTGGCGACGATGCTGGCGAAGACCGTGCCGCTGCGGCAGATCTACACCTCGATCGACTGGCCGGTGATCGTGCTGCTGGCGGCGCTGATCCCGGTGGCGGGGGCGATGCAAAGCACGGGGGCCGCGGATCTGCTGTCGCGGTTCCTGGTGGAGACTGTGGCGCAGGGCAATGCGATTGCGGCGCTGGCGGTGGTGCTGATCGTCACCATGACGCTGTCGGATGTGATGAACAACGCCGCCACCGCGGCGGTGCTGTGCCCGGTGGCGCTTGGCATCGCCTCGACCCTGGGGGTCAATCCCGACAGCTTCCTGATGGCGGTGGCGATCGGGTCCTCCTGCGCGTTCCTCACGCCGATCGGGCACCAGAACAACACGCTGATCCTTGGCCCCGGCGGCTTCCGGTTCGGTGATTACTGGAAGCTGGGCCTGCCGCTGGAGCTGTTGGTGATCGTGGTGAGCCTGCCGCTGCTGCTGTGGGTCTGGCCGCTATAGTTCGCAACTTCGCAATTTGCGGCGGCGTTGCTGCCAAAGCTTTGCAAATTTTCTGGAAAGGGCTTTGTGCTGCAGGGGCTCCCGTATAGGGTGCCCCAAATTGCCCTGCCCGCACGCAGGGCAGCCATCGCCCGGGGGGACATGATGAAAGACATCCTGCAACAGCTCGAAGACCGCCGCGCCGATGCCCGACTGGGCGGGGGCCAGCGCCGGATCGACGCGCAGCACGCCAAGGGCAAGCTGACCGCGCGCGAGCGGATCGAGCTGCTGCTGGACGAGGGGTCCTTCGAAGAGTTCGACATGTTCATGCGCCACCGCTGCACCGATTTCGGCATGGACCAGGACCGGCCCGCCGGGGATGGCGTGGTCACCGGCTGGGGCACGATCAATGGCCGCATGGTCTATGTGTTCAGCCAGGATTTCACGGTGTTCGGTGGGTCGCTGTCGGAGACCCACGCGCAGAAGATCTGCAAGATCATGGACATGGCGATGCAGAACGGCGCGCCGGTGATCGGGATCAACGATAGCGGCGGCGCGCGGATCCAGGAGGGCGTTGCGTCTCTGGCCGGCTATGCCGACGTGTTCCAGCGCAACATCATGGCCTCGGGCGTGGTGCCGCAGATCAGCCTGATCATGGGGCCTTGTGCGGGCGGCGCGGTCTATTCGCCGGCGATGACCGACTTCATCTTCATGGTGAAGGACACCTCCTACATGTTCGTGACCGGCCCTGACGTGGTGAAGACGGTGACGAACGAGATCGTCACCGCCGAGGAACTGGGCGGGGCATCGACCCACACCAAGAAATCCTCGGTCGCCGATGGCGCCTTTGAAAATGACGTGGAGGCGCTGGCCGAGGTGCGGCGGCTGTTCGACTTCCTGCCGCTGAACAACCGCGAGAAGGCCCCGGTGCGGCCGTTCTTCGACCATCCGGGCCGGCTCGAGGACAGCCTCGACACGCTGATCCCCGACAACCCCAACCAGCCCTATGACATGCGCGAGCTGATCCTGAAGACCGCGGATGAGGGCGATTTCTACGAGATCCAGAAGGATTTCGCCGGCAACATCATCACCGGCTTCATCCGGCTGGAGGGGCAGACGGTGGGCGTGGTGGCGAACCAGCCGATGGTGCTGGCCGGGTGCCTTGATATCGATAGCAGCCGCAAGGCCGCGCGCTTCGTGCGGTTCTGCGATGCGTTCGAGGTGCCGATCTTGACCTTCGTAGATGTGCCGGGCTTCCTGCCGGGCACTGGGCAGGAATATGGCGGGGTCATCAAGCACGGGGCGAAACTGCTGTTCGCCTATGGCGAGGCGACGGTGCCGAAGGTCACGGTCATCACCCGCAAGGCCTATGGCGGGGCCTATGACGTGATGGCCTCGAAGCATCTGCGCGGCGATTTCAACTATGCCTGGCCCACGGCCGAGATTGCGGTGATGGGTGCCAAGGGCGCGGTCGAGATCCTCTATCGCAGCGAGCTGGGGGATCCCGGGAAGATCGCGGCGCGGGTGAAGGATTACGAGGATCGCTTTGCCAACCCGTTCGTGGCGGCGGAAAAGGGCTTCATCGACGAGGTGATCCAGCCGCATTCCACCCGCAAGCGCGTGGCGCGGGCCTTTGCCAGCCTGCGCAGCAAGAAGCTGAGCAACCCGTGGAAGAAGCACGACAACATTCCGCTGTAAGGGGGTAGCGTGCGGGGGGGAATCGTCATGTGTATCGCGATGCTGGCCGGGGCCGCTGCGGCGGCAGAGGAGATTGTAACGCCCTCGGGCATGGCGGTCACCTGGCTGGAAACGGTGCATGGCGCGCCGGGGCCAGAGGGGCTGACGGCGCGGTTCCGGTTCCTGGCGCCCGCGATTGCCGGGGATGTCGCCTTCGAGACCGCCGCCGAGGACATGCACTGGCTGTGCGAGACCTTCGCGCTGCCGCGCCTGTCCGCAATCGGCCCGCAGCCCTCGCAGGTGGTGATTTCGCTGGCCGACCGTGACCTGCCTTTCGGGCAGACCGACGCGGAGGCGGTGCAGTATTTCGAGGCCTACCGCCCGGCGGGCGATGTCTGCGAATGGGAGATGTTCTGATGCAAGCCCTGCCCCATGACCCTTGCCTGCGCCGCGCCGCGGCAGCTGAGTCTTCGCGGCCACATTCCGCCATTTTGCGTGCGGTGGGCTGTCGCTGCGCCGCGGCCTACGATAGGATGGCGGCTGGTCAGTCTCAAGTGACCTGTATCGCGGAACCGAGGCGGGAGGGGGAGTGTGAGGCCCCCACCATAACAATAAACAGGAGAACACCATGTCGAAAAAAGTCTTGCTCGCGGTCGCCCTCGTGGCGTTCGTGGCTGCCTGCGCCAAGAAAGAAGAAGTCGTGTATGTCGAGCAGCCGATGGTTTCGGCCGAGCCTGTCTACACCGGCAAATACAAGTAACGATCCCGGGCTGGCCGCCGTCCGGGTGACGGCGGCCGCCCAATCGGTTGCTCCCGCGCCCGCCGGCCAGTGCCCGGCGCAAAATGCGGAGAGCATCCCATGCTGAAACATCGCGGCTTTCCTGGCCGTCTTCCCAGCACCGACTTCCAGTTCGTCATTCGCCGGGCCGTCAAGAAGAAGGGCCCGACCAAGATCATCCGGCGCGAGCGTTTCCGCGACCGGGCCGCTGCCGACCGCAAGGCCGATGCCGGCTTCATGGCCGCGCTGTGGCACCACTTCGGCGAGGAGCCCTTCGTGCGCGGCAATCTCGATGCCGGGCGCCTGTCCTGGCTGTTCGGGCGCGAGGTGGTGCCGGCCGAGGACCCTTTCGATCCCGCCAGCTATGATGCGCTACTGAAGATCAACCTCAAGATCGCGCAGGCGTCATTTCCGCAGGTCTTTGCCGTGGATGCCGAGGATTTCGGCTTCGACGAGGACGAGGATTACGACGACATGGACGAGGACGAATAAGCGTGTTTGCGCCGTGCCCCCCAGCCCTTTGGCACCATCCCGCGCATGCTGCGAGCCGGGCTGCCGTGGCGGTTGATCGGGGGCAGGGCGCGCGGCATGCTTTGGGCGTGGCGCCTGCCTCCAGCCAGGTGGACGCCCAGGTTCGTTGCAACCGTTACCCTTCCCCAGACTGTCGGCCTGATCCCTTGTGGATCAGGCCGCCCTTTTCGCCTGTGGCGCAGGAAACTCGGCGGCTCCCTGCCGATGCATCACGTTCACGCGAAATTCGCTTTTCGGCACCCGCGGATGCGCTAGAATGTGGCGACATAACAACCCTTTCTGGAGGCGGAGCAACATGCGCAATTCGAAATTCATCCTTGCTGCAATTTGTCTGTCGGCACTGGCCGGCTGCATGCAAACCGATGGCGGGCGGGCAATGGTCGGCGCAGGTGCCGGCGCGCTCATCGCGGACGCGACCGACAACAACGTGCTCGCCGGTGCGGCCCTCGGCGCTGGCGCTGGCGCGCTTTGCGACGACGCCGGCATCTGCCGCCGCGCGTACTGAGCCTGACTGCGACGCTGCCGCCTTCGGGCGGGTAGCGAGCGGATTTGCCTTCGGAAGAGCCGCTGCACCCTATGGGCGCGGCGGTTCTTGCCGTTCTGGCGCAGGCCTTGCGCGGAACCATGTCGGTGCGCCGGGTGTTGGGCCTTCGAAAGCCGATTTTCAATCTGGAGGAGATTCGACATGCAACGCACCCGTATCCGCCTTGGCGCCGCTGTTCTGGCCCTCGGCCTTGTCGCGGCCTGCGGCGAGAACGATTTCGAACGGGCCGCCGTCGGCGCGTCCATCGGCGGCGTCGGCTCGGCGCTCACTGGCGGCTCTGCCGTCAAGGGCGCGGTCGTCGGCGGTGCTGCGGGCGCGCTCTGCGACGACGTCAACCTCTGCTGACGCAGCGCGCCAGATCGGCGCGCAATTCCTGCTGCCGCGCCTGACTGGCGCGCGTCCAGCCGACCACCAGTTTCAGGCTGCCCGGGCATTACGCCCTGGCGGCCTTTTTCATGCCTGCGCCCTGCCGGGCGGCAGCAACGTCACCGCACGGGGAGTGCCATGTTCAAGAAGATCCTGATCGCCAACCGGGGCGAGATTGCCTGCCGCGTCATCAAGACTGCCCGCAAGATGGGCATCCAGACGGTTGCCGTCTATTCCGATGCGGATCGCAATGCGCTGCATGTGAAGATGGCGGATGAGGCGGTGCATATCGGGGCCTCGCCAGCGGCGCAGTCCTATATCGTGATCGACAAGATCATGGAGGCGGTGCGCCAGACCGGCGCCGAGGCGGTGCATCCGGGCTATGGTTTCCTGAGCGAGAACATGAACTTCGCGGCCGCTTTGGAAGCAGCTGGCGTGGTGTTCATCGGCCCGCCGTCGCCGGCCATCGAGGCGATGGGCGACAAGATCACCTCAAAGAAGCTGGCGCAGGAGGCGGGGGTGTCGACCGTGCCGGGCTACATGGGCCTGATCGCGGATGGCGACGAGGCGGTGAAGATCTCGGGCCAGATCGGCTATCCGGTGATGATCAAGGCCTCGGCGGGCGGCGGCGGCAAGGGGATGCGCATCGCCTGGAGCGAGAGCGAGGTCAAGGAAGGCTTCGTGTCCTCGAAGAACGAGGCGGCGGCGAGCTTTGGCGATGACCGGATCTTCATCGAGAAATTCGTGACCCAGCCGCGGCATATCGAGATTCAGGTGCTGGCCGACCAGCATGGCAATTGCGTCTACCTGCATGAGCGCGAATGCTCCATCCAGCGCCGGAACCAGAAGGTGATCGAGGAGGCGCCGTCGCCGTTCCTGGACGAGGCGACCCGCAAGGCGATGGGCGAGCAGGCCTGTGCGCTGGCACGCGCCGTGGGCTATACCAGCGCCGGGACGGTGGAGTTCATCGTCGATGGGGCGCGGAACTTCTACTTCCTCGAGATGAACACCCGGCTTCAGGTGGAACATCCGGTGACGGAGCTGATCACCGGCGTCGATCTGGTGGAGCAGATGATCCGCGTGGCGGCGGGCGAGCCGCTGCCCTTCGCGCAGGAAGACCTCAAGATCAACGGTTGGGCGATGGAAAGCCGGCTTTATGCCGAGGATCCCTATCGCAACTTCCTGCCCTCCATCGGGCGGCTGACCCGCTATCGCCCGCCGGTGGAAAGCAGCACGCCGGATGCGGTGGTGCGCAACGATACCGGCGTCTTCGAGGGCGGCGAGATCAGCATGTATTACGACCCGATGATCGCCAAGCTCTGCACCTGGGCGCCGACGCGGCTGGGGGCCATCGAGGAGATGCGGCTGGCGCTCGACACGTTCGAGGTCGAGGGGATCGGCCACAACCTGCCCTTCGTCGGCGCGGTGATGGACCATCCGCGCTTCGTGAGCGGCAACATCACCACCGCCTTCATCGCCGAGGAATACCCCGACGGCTTCCAGGGCGCGACGCTGACGGAAGGCACCCTGCGCCGCGTGGCCGCTGCCGCCGCCGCGATGCACCGGGTGGCCGAGATCCGGCGCACCCGGATTTCCGGCCGCCTTGGCAACCATGAACGCCATGTGGGCGACGACTGGGTGGTGGCGCTGCAGGGCGAGGCCTATGCGGTGACCATCAGCGCCGACCATGAGGGCGCGACGGTGCGGTTCGAGGATGGCAGCAACCACCGCGTCACCTCGGACTGGGTGCCGGGGCAGAGCCTGGCGCGGCTCGATGTCGATGGCACGCCGCTGGTGCTGAAGGTCGGCAAGATCCCGCAGGGCTTCCGGCTGCGGCTGCGCGGCGCGGACCTGAAGGTGCATGTGCGCACCCCGCGCCAGGCGGAACTCGCGGCGCTGATGCCCGAGAAGATGCCGCCCGACACCTCGAAGTTCCTGCTCTGCCCGATGCCGGGGCTGATCGTGAAGATCAACGTCGCCGAGGGCGACGAGGTGCAGGAGGGGCAGGCGCTGGCCACGGTCGAGGCGATGAAGATGGAGAACATCCTGCGGGCCGAACGCAAGGGCATCGTCAAGAAGGTCGCCGCCGCGCCGGGTGCCAGCCTGCGGGTGGACGAAGTGATCATGGAGTTCGAATGACGAGCCAAGGCGCCACCGTCGATTTCGTCACCGTGTGCTTCCGCACCGAGGTTGCGATGCTGCGGCTTCAGGCGCGGTCAATGGACCGGTTTCTGGATCCGGCGGGGGTGGGGCGCATCCTCGTCATCGCCAATGACGAGGACGAGGACGCCTGCATCGCCGCGTTCGAGTCCATCCGGGCGGAATGGGGTCGCCATGCCGCGCGGGTCGAAATCCTGCGCGGCACATCGCTGATGTCGATGCGCTTCCGGGGCCCGCTCGACCGGCTGGAGCGGATGTGGGTGTCCGGTCCGCGCTGCGCCTGGCGGCACTGGCGCGACCGCCTGACGGGGAAGGGGCCGAAGATCTATGGCTGGGGGCTCAATTCCGGCTGGCTGATGCAGCAGGCCTTCAAGCTCTATGCCGCGCGCTGGGTGACGGCGAGCCACGCTGTCATCCTCGATGCGAAGAACTTCTTCGTGGCGCCGGTGGGGGCGGGCCTGTTCGTTGCGCCGGATGGGCGGGCGCGCAGCGCGATGGTCACCCCGACCCGGAAGCTGCAGACATGGGCAACGGCATCGGCCCGGCGCATTGGCGCGACCCTGACCGAGCGCGGGACGATGGCTGAATCCTCGACCCCGATCGTGCTGCGGACCGAAGACTTCGTGGCCGCGGTGGACCGGATCGAGCGGGCGGTGGGTCCGCTCGAGAGCTTCTTTGCACGGCGCAGCGCGCAATCGACCGAATTCATGATGCTTTATGCCGCGACCGGCGGCGGCAATGCCGACTGGGACGCGCGGTTCGTGCCGCTCGAGGAGCCCTGGATCCGCCGTCTGGGCGCGACCGAACCGGGTGATCTGGCGAAGGAGGTGACCGCGGCGGGCAGCTCTGCAGAGCCGATCATGTCCCTGCATCGCAAGTGGTTCTTCAAGATCGGCGGCGAGGATCGTTCGGCCTTCGCCCGATACCTTGTCGGCCGGGGGCTGCTGGGGGCCGAGAGCGATCTGGAGGCACTCCTTGCGACATGAGCCCTCCCAACCTGAAAGGTCAGGGCGTCAGCCGGCGCGTGCGCAATTCCTCTTGCCGCAGCGGCATCTTGTCGATGGCGCGGCTGATCTCGCGGATGGTCCAGGGGAAGGGCTTGCGCTGCGCGATCTGGCCGTCCTTGTCCATCAGCACCAGCATGAAGCCGCGGGGGCGCAGTTGCTGGCGCAGCTCGGTCCTGGCCTCGGGGTCGGTGTCGAAGATCACCACGGCGTCGCGCTGCGCCAGTTCCTGAGGCTGGCTCGCCAGCATCTGCATCTGGTCGGTGAAGGCCGGGTTGTTGGGGCTGTCGGCGAAGACCAGCACCAGCCGCTTTTCCCAGCGAAAGTCGTCGACGCTCAGCCCCTCGGCGGGCAGCGGGGCGAACTCGTCCATGGGCGCTTCTGTCGCAGGCCCGGCCGCGGGATCGGCCGGCACAGCGACGCTGTCCGCGATAACGACGCCGGCGCGGGGCGCGGGAATCTGGTCCTGTGCGGCGGCCGGAACGGCCAGCAGCGCCAAGGCGAGGGCAATCGGTGCGAGATTAAGAGTCATCCATCCTCCAGTTCCCTTGGATATAGGGGCGCCGGGGCGTGATGGACAGGATTGAAACGAGGTTCTTGCGCCCATGGGTGTGGCAGGACCGGGAAGAGAGGATTTGTCATGACGCAGAAGCCTGAAGCCAAACTGGACGACTGGCGCCAACTGGCGGCGAAAGAGCTGAAGGGCCGCGACCCGGACACGCTGGCCTGGGACACGCTGGAGGGGATTGCGGTCAAGCCGCTCTATACCGCTGCCGATGTCGAGGGGCTGCCGCATCTGAACTCGATGCCGGGCCTCGCGCCCTTCACCCGCGGCGTGCGGGCGACGATGTATGCCGGCCGGCCCTGGACCATTCGCCAATATGCGGGCTTCTCGACCGCCGAGGCGTCGAACGCCTTCTACCGCAAAGCGCTGGCTGCCGGGCAGCAGGGCGTGTCGGTGGCCTTCGACCTGGCGACGCATCGCGGCTATGACAGCGACCATCCGCGGGTGGTGGGCGATGTCGGCAAGGCGGGGGTGGCGATCGACTCTGTCGAGGACATGAAGATCCTGTTCGACGGCATCCCGCTGGAAAAGGTCAGCGTTTCCATGACGATGAACGGCGCGGTGATCCCGATCCTGGCGAATTTCATCGTGACGGGGGAAGAGCAGGGCGTGCCGCGGGCCGAGCTGTCGGGCACGATCCAGAACGACATCCTCAAAGAGTTCATGGTGCGGAACACCTATATCTATCCGCCCGAACCCTCGATGCGGCTGATCGCCGACATCATCGAATATACCGCCGCCGAGATGCCCAAGTTCAACTCGATCTCCATTTCCGGCTATCACATGCAGGAGGCGGGCGCGAACCTGGTGCAGGAGCTGGCCTTCACCCTGGCTGACGGGCGCGAATATGTGCGCGCGGCGATTGCGCGGGGGATGGACGTGGATGCCTTCGCCGGGCGGCTGAGCTTCTTCTTCGCCATCGGCATGAACTTCTTCATGGAGGCGGCCAAGCTGCGGGCGGCGCGGCTGCTGTGGCACCGGATCATGACCGAATTTGGCGCCAAGAAGCCTGGCAGCCTGATGCTGCGCACCCATTGCCAGACCTCGGGCGTGTCGCTGCAAGAGGCGGACCCCTACAACAACGTGGTGCGCACGGCCTATGAGGCGCTGGCGGCGGCGCTTGGCGGCACCCAATCCTTGCATACCAACGCGCTCGATGAGGCGATTGCGCTGCCGACCGAGTTCTCGGCGCGGATCGCGCGGAACACCCAGCTGATCTTGCAGGAGGAGACCGGGATCACCCATGTGGTCGATCCGCTGGCGGGGTCGTATTACGTCGAGAGCCTGACGGCGGAGCTGGCCGAGAAGGCCTGGGCGCTGATCGAGGAGGTGGAGGAGATGGGCGGCATGACCAAGGCCGTCGCCACCGGCATGCCCAAGCTGCGCATCGAGGAAAGCGCCGCGCGGCGGCAGGCGGCCATCGACCGCGGCGAGGATGTGATCGTCGGGGTCAACAAGTACCGGCTAGCCAAGGAAGACGCCATCGACATCCTGGATGTGGACAACGTCGCGGTGCGCGAGTCGCAGGTGGCGCGTCTGGCCACGATCCGCGCGAGCCGCGATGAAGCTGCCTGCACCGCGGCACTGGCCGAGGTGGAGCGGCGGGCGCGCGAGGGTGGCAACCTGCTGGAAGCGGCCGTGGCCGCGGCCCGGGCGCGGGCGAGCGTGGGAGAGATCTCGATGGCGATGGAGAATGTGTTCGGCCGGCACCGCGCCGAGGTGAAGACGCTCGCCGGTGTCTATGGTGCCGCCTATGACGGCGACGCGGGCTTTGCCGCGATCCAGGCGGATGTGGAGGCCTTTGCCGAGGAAGAGGGCCGCCGCCCGCGGATGCTGGTGGTGAAGATGGGTCAGGACGGGCATGACCGCGGTGCCAAGGTGATCGCCACCGCCTTCGCCGATATCGGCTTTGACGTGGACGTGGGCCCGCTGTTCCAGACCCCCGAAGAGGCGGCGCAGGACGCGGTCGACAACGACGTGCATGTGATCGGCATTTCCAGCCAGGCCGCGGGCCACAAGACGCTGGCGCCGAAGCTGGTCGAGGCGCTGCAGGCGGCGGGGGCTGGGGATATCCTTGTGATCTGCGGCGGCGTGATCCCGCAGCAGGATTACCAGTATCTCTATGACCGCGGCGTCAAGGCGATCTTCGGGCCGGGGACCAACATCCCCTCGGCGGCGAAGGATATCCTGAAGCTGATCCGCGCCGCGCGGAAGTAGGCGCAGACCCCGGAACGACAAAGGGCGCCGCGTGATGCGGCGCCCTTTGCATCTGGGACGGGCAGATCAGCCCGGAACGACCGGGCTCTCGGCCTGGTCCTTGCGGGCCTTCAGGTCATCGGTCTTGCGATGCGCGGGCACCGGCTTGACCGGCGCATAGCGCAGCACCAGAAAGCCGACGATCCCCGACAGTGCCGATCCCAGCAGCACGCCAAGGCGGACCTCGTTCATCAAGAGGTCGTCGGTATAGCTGAGCGAGCCGATGAACAGCGACATGGTGAAGCCGATCCCGGCAAGGCAGGCGACGCCATAGACCTGCAGCCAGGTCGCCCCCGCCGGGATCTTCGCCAGCCCGGCCTTGACCATCAGCCAGGTCACGCCGAACACCCCGATCTGCTTGCCCACGAACAGCCCCGCCGCGATGCCAAGCGGCAGCACCGAGAACAGGTCGGCCAGCGTCATCCCCTCCAGCACCACGCCAGCATTGGCGAAGGCGAAGATCGGCACGATCAGGAAGAACACATAGGGCGAAAGGTTGTTCTCGACCGAGTGCAGCGGCGATTTGCCGTGGCGGTCCTTCAGCGGCAGGAAGAAGGCGGTGATGACGCCGGCCAGCGTGGCATGGACGCCCGATTTCAGCACGAAGAACCACAGCACCATGCCGCACAGCACGATCGGCGCGATCCGGTGGGTGCCCACGCGGTTGAGCAGGTAGAGCGCGGCGAGCGGGATCAGCGACAGCCACAGGTAATCCACCTTCAGCTCGGCGGTGTAGAACAGCGCGATGATGAGGATGGCGCCAAGGTCATCGAGAATTGCCAGCGTCAGCAGGAAGATCTTCAGCGAGGCCGGGATCCGGCTGCCGACCATCGCCAGCACGCCGACGGCAAAGGCGATGTCGGTTGCAGCCGGGATCGCCCAGCCATGCACCGTGACCGGGTTGCTGTAGTTGAACGCGAGGAAGATCAGCGCCGGGGCCGCCATGCCGCCGACCGCCGCCATGCCGGGCAGGATCACGTCCGAGGGGTTCTTGAGCTTTCCCTCCAGCAATTCGCGCTTCAGCTCCAGCCCGATGAGGAAGAAGAAGATCGCCATCAGCCCGTCATTGATCCACAGGATCAGCGGCTTTTGCAGCCCGCCATCGCCCAGCATCACGGTGAAGGGCAGGTTGAGGGCGCCATGATACCCGTCTGACAGGGCCGAGTTTGCAATGATGAAGGCCAGCGCGGCCGAGGCCATCAGCGCGATCCCTCCCGCGGCTTCATGTTTGAAAAGGCGGTCGAGCGTTCGGATCAGGGACATCGGCGGCGGATTCCTTCAGGTTGTGGACATTGCCCCCGACATGGGGCCTTGGCAGGGCATGTCAACCTTTCGTGAACCGTTTTGGGGACTTGCGGATCCGCAAGCCACATTTATGCTGGCGTCAAAGGGGTTTGCCGATGCTGGAACTTGATCATCTTGCCGTGACCGCGCCCTCTCTGGAAGAGGGCGTGGCGGCTGTCGAAGCGGCGCTTGGCGTGGCGCTGGCGCCGGGCGGGCGCCATGCGCATATGGCCACCTGGAACCGGCTGCTGTCGCTGGGGCCGGGGCTGTATCTGGAGGTGATCGCGCCGGATCCCGCCGCCCCGCGCCCGGCCTGGCCGCGCTGGTTCGGGCTCGATACGCGGGCGTCGGTGCGGCTGACCAACTGGGTGGCGCGCACGGGGGACCTGGCGGCGGCGCTGGCCTCGGCGCCTGCCGGGGCAGGGGCGGCGGTGGACCTCGACCGCGGCGACCTGCGCTGGCGGATGGGCGTTCCGGCGAGCGGCGCGCTGCCCTATGACGATTGCTTCCCGGCGCTGATCCAGTGGCAGGCGGGCGGGCATCCGTCGGAACGCCTGCCCGATGCGGGATGCCGGCTGCGGCGGCTGGTGATCGGCCATCCGCAGGCGGAGGAGCTGGCCCTGGCTCTGGCGCTGGCCGATCCCCGGCTGGTGCTGGTGGTGGACAGCGCCGTGGGGATGACTGCCGAGATCGAAACCCCTGCCGGAGTGAAGGTGCTGCAATGACCGCCCCCGCCGTGGAGACCCTCCGCGTTCCCGACTCTGCCCCGATGGTGCGCCCGGCGCGCCCGGACGACATTCCCTCGATCCTCGGGTTCTGGAACCCGATCATCCGCGAAACCACGGTGACCTTCGCCAGCGACGAGAAGACCGAGGCCGGGCTGCTGGCGAGTTTTGCCGAGCGGCGGGCGGGCGGGCATGAATTCTTCGTAGCCGAGGATGCGGGGGGCCGGGTGGTCGGCCTGGCCACCTATGCCCAGTTCCGCGGCGGCAACGGCTATGCCCGCGCGATGGAGCACACCATCATCCTTGCGCCCGAGGCCCGGGGCCGGGGGGCCGGCCGCGCGCTGATGAAGGCGGTGGAGGAGCACGCCCGCGCGGGCGGCGCGCATTCGATGATCGCCGCGGTCTCGGCCGAGAATGACGCCGGCATCGCCTTCCATGCCGCGGTGGGCTACCCCGAGGTGGCGCGGATCCCCGAGGTGGGGTTCAAGTTCGGGCGGTGGCTCGATCTGGTGATCATGCAGAAGATGCTGTGAGGCGGAATTAGCTTGCTCTGACACAGGGCGGCGCTCGTCCGCCAGGTGGGCGAGCAAGGGTGGTTCTAGGCACTTTATGGTGCGGCATCTCCCACCGGCGTTCTAGGCACAACGTTGAGGAGCGCCCGCCCGAGGGGGCGGACGGGCGCTGCTCGGCGGCGCTAAAGCGCCTTGTTCCGGGCAAGGAGAAATGTCTCTCGGAGTCTCCCCAGATGCGTGCAGATATTTCCCGCCAACCCGCACCCCAGTTCTCGTAACGCGCTGACATCGCGCCGCACTGCGGCTATGCTCCCCCCATGTCGATCTGGACCCGCATCTCCGACGCGCTGTCGGCCCTCGCCAATGGTGAAGGGCTGTCGGCGGTTCTGGACCGGCTTTGGGGTGGCGCGACGCCCCCCGAACGCTCGGTGGCCTTCACCATCGCGGTGATCGCGCTTGGCGCGAAGATGGCCAAGGCCGATGGCGCGGTGACGCGGGATGAGGTGGCGGCCTTCCGCCGGGTCTTCACCATCCCCGAATCAGAGACGGCCCATGCCGCCCGCGTCTTCAACCTCGCGCGGCAGGATGTGGCCGGCTTCGACGCCTGGGCGGCCAAGATCGCGCGGATGTTCGGCCCCGGCGCCCCGGCGCTGAAGGACCTGATGGAGGGGCTGTTCCACATCGCGGTGTCGGATGGCGGCTATCATCCGGCCGAGGATGCCTTCCTGGCCGAGGTGGCGCGGATCTTCGGGCTGGATGACCGCTGCTTCCGCTCGCTGCGCGCCCGCCATGTCGAGGGGGCGGAGCGCGACCCGTGGGAGGTGCTGGGGCTCGATCCCGGCGCGACCAGGGCCGAGGCGCGGGCCGCCTGGCGCGCGGCGGTGCGCGACAGCCATCCCGACCGGCTGGTGGCGCGCGGCCTGCCCGAAGAGGCGGTGAAGCTGGCCGAGGCGCGGCTGGTCGCGGTCAACCGCGCCTGGGAGGAGATCAGCGGCAAGCGCGCCGTCTCGGCGGAGTAGGTTTGCGCGCAAGGCGCGCGGAGTAGGAGGGCCCCATGCGGATCGCGACCTACAATGTCGAATGGTTCGCGAACCTCTTCGACGCGCAGGGCAGGATGCTGGCCGATGGTGGCTGGTCCGCGCGCCACAACGTCACCCGGGGGGACCAGCTGGAGGCCCTTGGTATCGTCTTCACCGCGCTGGATGCCGATGCGGTGATGATCGTCGAGGCGCCCGACACCAACCGCCGCCGCAGCACCGTCGCCATGCTGGAGGCCTTCGCCGCGCAGTTCGAGCTGCGCTGCCGCAAGGCGGTGATCGGTTTCGCCAACGGCACCCAGCAGGAGCTGGCGCTGATGTATGACCCGGACCGCGTCAGCGCCCGCCATGACCCGATGGGCGAGGCCGGGGCGCCGGAAGCCGCCTTTGCCGCGCCGCGCTTCGATGGCAGCTACCGCATCGACCTCGACATCGACGCCGCGCCCGAGACGGTGCGGTTCTCCAAGCCGCCGCTGGAGGTGGCGCTGCATACCGCCGCGGGCACCGATCTGCGGCTGATCGGGGTGCATGTGAAATCGAAAGCGCCCCACGGCGCAAGCACCCCCGAGCAGGTGATGCGGCTGGCGATCCAGAACCGGCGTAAACAGTTGGCGGAGTGCATCTGGCTGCGGCAGCGGGTGGTGGAGCATCTGACCGCCTGCGAGAACCTGATCGTGCTGGGGGATTTCAACGACGGCCCCGGCCTTGATGAATACGAAAAGCTGTTCGGCCGGTCGGGTGTGGAGATCGTGCTGGGGGAAGACGCGCCCGCCGATCTGCGCCTGCACGATCCCCATGCGCGCCTGCGCAGGGCCCATGCCACCGCGGCGGCCCCGGCCTCGGCGCGGTTCTACCTCGATGCCGAGGGGCAGTACTTTTCGGCGATGCTGGATTTCGTGATGATCTCGCCCTCCTTGCTGCCCCAGCACCCGAAATGGCGGATCTGGCATCCGTTCGACGACCCGGCGCTCTACAAGGTGCCGGAACTGCGTGAGGCCCTGCTGACCGCCTCGGATCACTACCCCGTGACGCTGGATATCGAGGTCTGACCTACCGGGCCTGCCCGGATTGGCGTAGGATGGTGCCATGAAACATGCCCTGACGCTCGCCCTGTTTCTTGCCGCATCGCCGCTGATGGCGCAGACGCTGCCCGAGGAGGCACCGGAAGAACCCGGCCTGTTCGAACGCGGCGCCGAGAGGCTGCTGCGCGATTTCATGGACGAGATGGCTCCGGCGCTGGATGAAGCCGAGCAGGCCTTCCGCGACATGGAGCCGACCTTCCGCGCCATGCTGCCGATGATGCGCGAACTGGCCGAGATGATCGGCGACATCGACCACTATCACATGCCCGAAAAGCTGCCGAACGGCGATATCATCTTGCGGCGCAAGCCGGATTTGCCGCCGGAACCTGAGACCCGGCCAGAGCGTCTGCCCGAACGCTCGCCAGAGCGTCCGATGCCGCAGCCGGGCCTGCCGGGCCCGGCGCCGGGCGACGAGATCGAAATCTAGCCCGCCCCGGCGTCAGGCCGCCTTGCCCGCGCTGCGCACCTTGGTGGTGACGCCCATCGCGGTGGCCAGCGAGGCGAAGCGCGCCGCCGCCACCTCGCCGAACAGCGCCTCGTCCGAGGGGTTCAGCACCAGCTCCAGCAGCTTCTTCTTGGGGTAGAGCTTCAGGCGGCCCGCCTCATCCGGCGACTGGATCGAGAACATGGCGCCAAAGCGCATCGCCTTGCCGAGGATCTCGGCGTCGCGCAGGTCTTCGGGGGGCAGCAGCGCGAACATCGGCTCCATCCGGCTACCGGCGCGGCTGTTCTTGTAGCGGTGCAGCAGCGCGAGCCCGAGGAAGATCCGGTCTGGATGGCCAAGCCCGCCAAGGTTGGCGCGGGTGACGTTGTCGAAGCAGGCCTCGGCCCGGTAGTCGGGGTGGGTGCGCCAGCTGGTATCGTGCAGCAGGCAGGCGGCCTTGACGATGCGCAGCCGTTCGGGCGGGGCCTTGGCGAAGATCGGCAGCAGGAACTCATAGAGGCGGCGGCCAAAGCCGGGCAGGCGGGCCTGTGTCGCCTCGGCAAAGCGGCAGGCCTCGACCAGCGGATCGCGGCGGCGCAGGCGGTCGGGCATCTGCTCATACAGCAGCCCTTCGCGGATGCCGTAGGACGACACGTCCAGCTCCTTGGGGCGGAAGGTGCGGATCAGCTCGGCCAGAACCTGCGAGGCCAGCGGCACCAGGTCCATCCGCTCCGCCGAAGTGCCGGTGCGGGCGCGCAGCACGCCCAGATCGTTCTGGCCGATCCAGTCGACCGTTTCCAGCAGCGAGGCCGGCGTCATCCGGTATTCGTGCAGCACCGTCATCGGGTAGGAGCGGCGCTCCATGTCCAGCCGGGCGATGGCGCGCCAGCTGCCGCCGACAAGGTAGATGCGGTCATGCTGGCGGCCGATCTGCGCCTTGAGGCCGGACATGATCGCGGCGATATGCGCCTTGAGCGCCTTGGGGCCACCCTCGACCTGCTGCAGGCGGAAGGGCCCCAGCGGCGAGGTCACGCGGCGGCCGATGGCGCCATTCGCGACCTCGGCCAGCTCCATCGAGCTGCCGCCGATGTCGCAGACCAGCCCCTCGGCCTCGGGCCAGCCCAGAAGCACGCCCTGCGCGGACAGGCGCGCCTCTTCCTCGCCGTCGATGACATGCAGGCGCAGCCCGGTCTCGCGCAGCACCCGCTCCTGAAATGCGGCGCCATCCTCGGCCTCGCGCACCGCGGCGGTGGCAACGCAGGTGAGGGGGGCCATCTTCATGCCCTGCGCCAGCAGCGCGAAACGTTTCAGCGCGGCCAGGGCCCGCTCGCTGCCCTTGGGGTTCAGCCGGCCGGTGGTGGACAGGCCCTGACCCAGCCCGCACATGACCTTTTCGTTGAAGAAATAGGCCGGGCTGCGGGCGGCGCCGTCGAACACCACCATGCGGACAGAGTTGGAGCCCACATCGACCACCCCGACCCGGCTGAGCGCGCGGGCCGATGGATCCTCGAACAGAGGGCGGCCAAACGGACCCCAGTCGTCGCCGGGCGCCTCGGTCGTGCCATCCATCGGATCTTCCCCAGTTTGGTCGAGCGAGGGACCTGCGCAGCGCGCGGCGGGCCCCCGAGTCACTTCGCGACCTTGCCGCCGCGTTGCGGCAAGGTCAATGCGCGACGCGCGGTCAGGGGGGCCGTCGGCGCCTTGGGGCCGCCTAGTCCAGCGAATGCGCCAGCCGCGGCACATCCGCAGCCCCGGCCTTGCCGCGGCCAGACAGCGAGGGGTTTTCCATGAAGAACCGGTGACAGCTGAACAGGTCGGTCTTGTCATCCGGCAGCGGCCGCACATAGCTGCCATCGGGCTGCAGGATCCAGCTTTGCGCCTCATCGGCAAGGTTCGCGGCCATGATCTGGCTGACGATCTGCGCCTTGACGGTGGCGTTCTTGATCTCGACCAGCGTCTCCACCCGGCGGTTGAGGTTGCGGCCCATCCAGTCGGCGGAGGAGATGAACACCCGCGCCTTGCCCGAGGGCAGGCCGTGGCCATTGCCGAAGCACACGATCCGGCTGTGTTCGAGGAAGCGGCCGACGATGGATTTCACCCGGATATTCTCGGAAAGCCCGGCAATGCCGGGGCGGATGCCGCAGATGCCGCGGATCACCAGGTTGATGCGCACCCCGGCCTGGCTGGCGGCATAGAGCGCGTCGATCACCTCGGGCTCGATCAGGCTGTTCATCTTGGCCCAGATCTCGGCCGGGCGGCCGGCGCGGGCATGGACGGCCTCGCGCCCGATCAGCTCGATCAGCCGCGCCTTCAGCGAGATCGGCGAGATCGCGAGGTTCTCCAGCCCCGCGGGCTGCACATAGCCCGACAGGTAGTTGAACACCTTGGTCGCATCGCGGCCAAGCGCCGGATCGCAGGTGAAGAAGGACAGGTCGGTATAGATGCGCGCGGTGATCGGGTGGTAATTGCCGGTGCCAAAATGGGTATAAGTCACCAGCGCATCGCCCTCGCGCCGCACCACGGTGCTGATCTTGGCATGGGTCTTGTAGTTGACGAAGCCATAGACGACATGCGCCCCCGACCGCTCCAGCCGGCGCGACTGGCGGATGTTGGCAGCCTCGTCGAAACGGGCCTTCAGCTCGACCAGGGCCGTGACCGACTTGCCGGCCTCGGCCGCCTCGCAGAGCGCGCCGACGATGGGGCTGTCGCGGCTGGTGCGATACAGCGTCTGCTTGATCGCCAGCACGTCGGGATCGGCCGCGGCCTGCTGCAGGAAGCGGATCACCATGTCGAAGGTTTCATAGGGGTGGTGCAGCAGCATGTCCTTTTGCCGGATCGCGGCAAAGATGTCGCCCTCATGGTCCTGCACCCGTTCGGGCACGCGCGGCACGAAGGGCGGCCATTGCAGGTCGCGGCGGCTGTCGAGCACCAGTTCCTTGAGGTCGGCCATGCCCAGAAGGCCGCGCACCTCGACCACCTCATCGGGGGTCACGTCCAGCTCTTCCATGATCAGCGCGCGCAGGGTTTCGGGCGCGCCGGTGGTGATCTTGAGGCGGATCACCTCGCCGCGGCGGCGGCGCTTCAGCGCGGTCTCGAACTCGCGCACCAGATCCTCGGCCTCTTCCTCGACCTCGAGATCGCTGTCGCGCAGCACCCGGAAGGCGCAATGCCCGGTATCGGCATAGCCGGGGAACAGGCTGTCGAGATGCAGCAGCAGCAGCTCCTCCAGCGGCAGGAAGCGCGCCTCGCCCTTGCGCCCCTCGGGCAGGGCGATGAAGCGCGCGATCTGCTGGGGGATCGGCAGCAGCGCCTGCAGCGGGCGGCGGTCGGACACGCGCTGCAGCTCCAGCGCCAGGCAGAAGCCGGTATTGGGGATGAAGGGGAAGGGGTGCGCCGGGTCGATGGCCAGCGGCGAGAGCACTGGGAACACCCGGTCCAGGAAGAACTGGTGCAGGAAGGCGCGGTCGCGCACCGTCAGGCGCGCGCGGGTCATCAGGCAGATGCCGGCCTTCTGGTTCTCGCTGCGCAGTTTCGTCCAGACCGTCTGCTGCATCGCCATCAGCCGCCGCGCCTCGGCATTGATCTTCGCGAGCTGCTGCGCGGGCGTCATCCCGTCATCCGAGGGCTGGCTGGCGCCATTGCGCACCAGCTGGCGCAGGCCGGCGACGCGGACGGTGTAGAATTCGTCAAGGTTGGTGGCCGAGATCGACAGGAAGCGCAGCCGCTCCAGCAGCGGCACACGCGGGTTGCGCGCCTCGTCCAGCACGCGCCAGTTGAAGGCCAGCCAGCTCAACTCGCGGTTGAAGAAGCGCTGCGGGCCATCGCGGCGGGCGGGGGCGATGGTCACGGGCTTCGGGAAAGGGGCGTTGAGGAAATCGGCTTGGGTCATATGTGCTGCTCGGGCTGCGCTTTTTGCGTATGTTGTTGGGCGCAGTATGGGGGCATGGGGTGCCGAGTGTCCAGCGGTGGCACGGGGTGGTTTGCACGGTCAGAGGGCAGCGCCCGTCCGCCGGGTGGGCGAGCAAGGCCCGTTCTAGGCACTTTATGGTGCGGCTTGCTTCCACCGTGGTTCTAGGCGGAACCTTCAGGAGCGCCCGCCCGAGGGGGTGGACGGGCGCTGCCCGGCGGCGCCAAGGCGCCTTGTTCCGGGCAAGAAGGGGCTCAGGCGGTTGCCATCACCGCGGCGGCCAGTGCCCTGCTGACCGGCTTGCCTGCGGCGAGCGATTCAGCATCCAGCCGCGCCACCAGATCGCGCGCGGCCGCCAGAGAGCGGTCCATCTGCGATACCAGCCACAGGACCAGCGCCGCAGGCACCGCGACCTGCCGGTCGGCGAAGAGCTTGGCCAGCACCGCCGCCAGCAGGTCATCCCCCGGCGGTTCCAGCGTCGCGGTCGAGCTGCCCTGCATCCGGCTGGCAAGGTCGGGCAGGCGCAGCGACCAGCGCGAGGGGGCGCTGGCCGCGGTGATCAGCAGTCGCCCGCCCTCGGCCAGCACAAGGTTGTGCAGATGGAACAGCGCCGCCTCGGCCGCGTCATAGCCCGCAATCCGGTCGGCATTCTCGACTGCGACCGCGCCCGTGGCCGCCAAGGCGGGCACATCGGCCAGCGGCAGCTCGGCGGCGGGCACGATCTCGGCCCCGGTCTCGGCCGCCCAGACATGCGCGAGGTGGGTCTTGCCCGACCCCTCCGGCCCGACCAGCACCAGCTTGCGCTGCGGCCAATCGCGCCAGCCGTCGATCTGCGCCAGCGCCAGCGCATTCGACGGCGCCACGAAGAAATCCCCGCGCCCCAGCGACCGGCGCGGCGGCAGATCGAAAGCCAGTTGCTGCGCCATCAGGGGCCCGTCTGTCCCTGCGCGCCCCCTGCGGGCAGGATCACCGCGCCGGTTTCCGGCTCCAGCCGCGGCCGCGCATTTGGGGCCAGCGACACCTCGACCCGGAAGTCCGGCTCCGGCGCGCTGTCCAGCCCGTTGTAGAGCTTGCTTTCCGTGTATTGCGAGATCAGGAACCGCGCGATCACCCCAAGCGCCGCCGCCACCGGCACCGCCACCAGCATCCCGGCAAAGCCGAAGAGCGTGCCAAAGGCCGACAGCGCGAACAGCAGCCAGACCGGATGCAGCCCGACCGAGCTGCCCACCAGCTTGGGCGTCAGGATATTGCCCTCGACGAACTGGCCCGACTGGAAGATCGCCCACACCGCGACAATCATCCACCAGTCCCCCCAGAACTGGAACAGCGCCAGCCCGATGGCGAGGCCGCCGCCGACCAGCGCGCCGACATAGGGGATGAAGGTCAGGAACCCGGCGATGGCCCCGACCACCAGCCCGAAGTTCAGCCCCGCCAGCGCCAGCGCCACCGAGTAGTAGACACCGAGGATCATGCAGACCAGCACCTGCCCGCGCACGAAACCCGCCAGCACCCGGTCGATGTCGGAGGCTATGCGGCGGATGGTGGGCGCATGGTCGCGCGGCAGCCACCCATCGATCCGCGCGATCATCTTGTCCCAGTCCAGCAGCATGTAGAAGGCCACGACGGGAACCACGACGATGAACACCACGAAGTTGACGACGCCCATTGCCGAGGACAGCACCGTGGTGACCAGCTGGCCGCCGCGCGACTTGATCATCTCGCCGACGCTGCCAAGCGTCTCGCGCAGCACGCTTTCATTGTCCATGATCGTGGGGAAGCGCGCCTCGAGGAAGGTCTGCAGCTGCCCCAGGATTGTCGGCGCGGTGTTGATCAGCTGCGCCAGCTGCCGCACCAGCGTCGGGATCACCAGCAGCGCCGCGAGGATGAACACCACCACCGCGATGATAGAGATCAGGGCGGTGGCGGCGGTGCGCGACAGGCCCGCCCGCTCCAGCCGGTCAGCGACCGGGTCCATGAAATAGGCCACCGCGCCGCCCACCAGGAAGGGCAGGATCACGTTGCCAAGGCCCCAGAGCACGACAAGGAACACGGCTGCGGCGATGCCCCAGTATTTCATCTGTTGCCGGACCGGCAGCGCCATCGTTGTCATCCCTCCGCTTGCGGCCTTGCCGGCCGCCGCATCCAGTCATCGCCCAGCCTGCGCCGCACCGCAAGCGGCTTGGGCCAGCCGGCCCCCTGACACCCGCGTCCTGACACCGCGTCAGCTTGCCTGACAGATGCGTATCGCATAGACGATGTGCAATCCCTCTTACCGACAGGTCCCGCCGATGCGCCTCTCCCGCTACTTCCTGCCCGTCCTCAAGGAAAACCCCGCCGAGGCGCAGATCGTCTCGCATCGCTACATGCTGCGCGCCGGCATGATCAAGCAGCAGGCGGCCGGCATCTATTCCTGGCTGCCGCTGGGGTTCAAGGTGCTGCGCCGGATCGAGCAGATCGTGCACGAGGAGCAGATCCGCGCCGGGCATATCCCGCTGCTGATGCCGACGCTGCAACCGGCAGATCTGTGGCGCGAGAGCGGCCGCTATGACGATTACGGCCAGGAAATGCTGCGCATCAAGGACCGGCAGGACCGCGAGATGCTCTATGGCCCGACCAATGAGGAGATGATCACCGACATCTTCCGCAGCCATGTGAACAGCTACAAGGACCTGCCGCTGACGCTCTACCACATCCAGTGGAAGTTCCGCGACGAGATGCGGCCGCGCTTCGGCGTGATGCGGGGCCGCGAGTTCCTGATGAAGGACGGCTACAACTTCGACCTGACCAAGGAAGACGCGCTGCACGCCTATAACCGCCACCTCGTCAGCTACCTGCGCACCTATGAGCGGATGGGCCTGCAGGCGATCCCGATGCGCGCGGACTCGGGCCCCATCGGCGGCGATGACACGCATGAATTCCTGGTGCTGGCGGCGACGGGCGAGTCGGAGGTGTTCTATGACTCTGCCGTCACCGACATCCGCCTTGGCGCGCGCGAGATCGACTATGACGACAAGGCCCAGTGCCAGGCGGTGATGGAGGAGTTCACCTCGCTTTACGCCCGCACCGACGAGACCCATGACGCGGCCCTGTTCGATGCCATTCCCGAAGAGCGGCGCAAGTCGGCGCGGGGGATCGAGGTCGGGCAGATCTTCTACTTCGGCACCAAGTATTCCGAGCCGATGGGGGCGAATGTGGTGACGCCGGACGGTTCCCGCGTGCCGGTCCACATGGGCTCGCACGGCATCGGCGTCAGCCGCCTGCTGGGGGCGATCATCGAGGCAAGCCATGACGACAAGGGCATCATCTGGCCCGAAGGCGTCACCCCGTTCCATGTGGGGATCGTCAACCTCAAGCAGGGCGATGCGGGCACCGATTCTGCCTGCGAGGCGATCTATGGCGCGCTGAAGGCCAAGGGGCTGGACCCGCTCTATGACGACCGCGACGAGCGGGCAGGGGCGAAATTCGCCACGATGGACCTGATCGGCCTGCCCTGGCGGATTACCGTCGGCCCGCGGGGGCTGGCCGCGAACAAGGTGGAACTGACCTCGCGCCGCACGGGCGTGAGCGAGGAGATGAGCCCGGAGGCGGCGGTGGCGCGGGTGGTGGAGATCTACGCGGGCGTCTGAGGGCGGAGGGGGGCGCTGCCCCCCGTCTCCTTCGGAGACTCCCCCCGGGATATTTTTGCAAAGAAGATGGGCAAGAGGGTTTCAAGCCCGCGTCAGGTGACCCTGGCGCGGGTTTTGTGTTCGGGGCGGTCCCAGAGGTTTTTTGCCATGATTTCGGCGAGGATATCGGCGGCGCGCAGCACCTCGGGCCGCCCGATATAGAGCGGGGTGAGGCCGAAGCGCAGGATGTCGGGGGCGCGGAAATCGCCGATCACGCCCCGGGCGATGAGCGCTTGCATGATCGCGTAGCCCTCGGGGTGGCGGAAGCTGACCTGGCTGCCGCGGTGCTGCGGATCGCGGGGGCTGGCGAGGGTGAGGGTGGGGCAGGAGCCTTCGACCGCGGCGATGAAGGCTTCTAACAGTTCGATGGATTTGGCGCGCACGTCGTGGATGTCGGCGATGTTCCAGACGTCCAGCGCGGCCTCGAGCGCGGCGAGTTGCAGGATCGGCGGGGTGCCGACGCGCATGCGCTCGATGCCGCGGCCGGGGCGGTAGTCGGGGTCGAAGGCGAAGGGCGCCTCATGCCCCAGCCAGCCGGAGAGGGCGGGGCGGGCGCGGTCTGCAAGTGCTTCTGACACATAGATAAAGGCCGGGCCGCCGGGGCCGGAATTGAGGTATTTGTAGGTGCAGCCGACGGCGAAATCCACGCCGCAACCGGCAAGGTCCAGGGGGACGGCGCCGGCGGAATGGGCGAGGTCCCAGACGGTTAGCGCGCCCGCTTCATGGGCAAGCGCGGTGAGCGCGGCCATGTCGTGGCGACGGCCGGTGCGGTAGTCGACTTCGGTGAGCATGAGGACGGCAACGCTATCGTCGATGGCGCCTGCCACATCCTCGGGGGCGACGGTGCGCAGGGTGTAGCCGTCCCCCAGCGTGCGGGCGAGGCCATCTGCGATGTAGAGGTCGGAGGGGAAGTTTCCGGTATCGGACAGCACCACGCGGCGGGCGGGATTCAGCTCCAGCGCCGAGGCAAGGGCTTGATAAACCTTGATACTCAGCGTGTCTCCCATCACCACCGACCCCGCAGGCGCGCCGATCAGCCGGGCGATGCGGTCCCCGATGCGGGCGGGCTGGTCCATCCATCCGGCGCGGTTCCAGCCGGTGATCAGCATCTCTCCCCACTCCTCCGTCACCGTGCGCGCGACCCGCGCGGCGGCGGCGCAGGGCAGCGGGCCGAGCGAGTTGCCGTCGAGGTAGATCATCCCCTCGGGCAGGTGGAACATTGCGCGGGTGGCGGTGAAATCGGTTGTCATGGGGCCTCCGGTTGGTGGGGGGACGGTGCCGCAGGGGGGCGCGGGAGGCAAGGCAGAACGGGATCTGGAACCCATATGGAAACGATATGGGAAGCGTATGGCTGTGCGGCCGGGCGCCGCCCGCGCGGCGAAAGCAGAAAAGCGGGCCGACGGGGGTTGCGCCTGCCGACTGCTGCGCCACTCTGGCCCCCGAACCACAGGAGTCGCCGCATGAAAGCCCTCAAGGCCCTCGACTATCCGCCGATCTGGCTGGCGGGATTTGCCGCGGCGGCCTGGGCGCTTGGCGCGGTGCCGCTGCGGCTGTTCGGGCCCTCGGGCGATAGGGTGGCGGCGGTGCTGATCGGGGCGGGCGTGCTGCTTACGGTCGCGGCGGCGGCGCATATGCTGCTGGCGCGCACCACGATCATTCCGCACCGGGAGCCGGGGGCGCTGGTCACCGGCGGGCTGTTCCGCTTCAGCCGCAACCCGATCTACCTTGCCGATGCGCTGGTGCTGGCGGGGGGGATCGTGCTGCGCGATGCAGCCC
>Ga0209024_1000603_pt1 | contig 53443 bp, 58 predicted proteins | sample AutmiccommunBRH5_FD_187380 | JGI IMG/M metagenome (GOLD analysis project Ga0209024, IMG submission 187380) | Deep subsurface microbial communities from Mt. Terri, Switzerland - Autotrophic microbial communities BRH/5 (SPAdes) (version 2) | ecosystem: Environmental > Aquatic > Deep subsurface >... | reverse complement strand
TCAGGATATAGGCTTCGGCTTCGAAGTGGGTGTGCGGGTTCACCGATTTCGGCTTGCACAGCACCTGGCCACGTTCCACGCCCTCACGGTCGATGCCGCGCAGCAGCACGCCGACGTTGTCGCCAGCTTCCCCACGGTCCAGCAGCTTGCGGAACATCTCGACGCCGGTGCAGACCGATTTCTGCGTGGCGCGGATGCCGATGATCTCGACCTCGTCGCCGACGTTGATCACGCCGCGCTCGATCCGGCCGGTGACAACCGTGCCGCGGCCCGAGATCGAGAACACGTCCTCGATCGGCATCAGGAACGGCTGGTCGATGGCGCGGGCCGGGGTCGGGATGTAGTCATCCACGGCCTGCATCAGCGCGCGGATCGAATCCTCGCCGATTTCCTTGCTCTCGCCGATCATCGCCTGGTGGGCCGAGCCCTTGATGATCGGGATGTCGTCGCCCGGGTATTCGTAGGACGAGAACAGCTCGCGCAGTTCCATCTCGACCAGCTCGATCAGCTCTTCGTCGTCGACCAAGTCGACCTTGTTCATGTAGCAGACCATGTAGGGAATGCCGACCTGACGGCCGAGCAGGATGTGCTCGCGCGTCTGCGGCATCGGGCCGTCCGAGGCGGCACAGACCAGGATCGCGCCGTCCATCTGCGCGGCGCCGGTGATCATGTTCTTCACATAGTCGGCGTGGCCGGGGCAGTCGACGTGGGCATAGTGACGGTTCGCCGTCTCGTATTCCACGTGGGCGGTCGAGATCGTGATCCCGCGGGCCCGCTCTTCCGGCGCGCCGTCGATCTGGTCATAGGCCTTGAAATCGCCGAAATACTTGGTGATCGCAGCGGTCAGGGTCGTCTTGCCGTGGTCAACGTGGCCAATCGTGCCGATGTTGATATGCGGTTTGTTCCGTTCAAACTTTGCCTTAGCCATCTCGCGGGCGCCTCATGGAATTAGGGGGCCGCATCCGGGCCCGATTCAACACCGCGGGCTGCCTATCTGGCGGCCCGGAAAAAATCAAGCACCACTTGTCTCTGGCCCGTTACGCGGCCGTCACGGCAGCGTCAGGCCCGGCACCGAAGTGGCGGAGTTGCGCACCCCGGTGTCGATGCCTTGGCAGGGCTGGCCGGCGGTGCAGGGCACTGCCGCCTTGCGCGCGGGGGCCGGCGCTGCCGGGGCGGCGGCTGCCGGCGCTGCCGGGGCGGCAGCAGGTGCAGGGGTTGGCGCAGGCGCGGCCGCCACAGGCTGGGCCGCGGCCGGAACCCGCCCCGGCGGCGGCACGCTGGCCGCTGCGCCGCCCGTCGCCGCCGGCAGCAAGGCCCGCGCCGCCGCCGCCTCGGGCGTGAACCAGGCCTTGTTCTCGACCAGCCAGTCATTGATCTGCCGCGCCGCCGCCTCGGACAGGTTGGTCATCTGGGCTTGCTTGTCCTGCAAGAGGCCCGACCCCAGCAGCGTCTCGCCCGAGAAGGGCTCGAACACGGTGATCTGCTTGGGCTCGGCATTGATCCGCCGCTGCGCCGTATCGTCCCAGACATTGGCCGAGACAACGAGGATCGACTTCGGGCTGATCACCAGCGGGATGCCCGGATAGGCCAGCGCATAGGCGTCGATATTGATGCCGAGGTGATAGAGCTTGTCGCCATCATAGCGCCCGGTGCGCTTGAGGATCTCGCCTTGAAGCGCCGCCTGCCATTCCTCATCCGTCACCGTGCGCGACGGGCCGGCAACCTGCGCGTTCTTGGCCACGATAATGGTGTGACCCAGCTGGAAGTTGCCCAAAGCCTCTGGCGGCGCGGACAAATCTTCGCGGGCACAGGCCGAAACGAGGGCGATGGCGGCGATGGCAAGCAGGCGGCGGGGCAATGACGTCATGCGCGAAAACTCTCCCATGTTGCCCAATCCATAGCCGCTTGGGGCCCTCGCTGCAATCGCCGGGCTTGGCCCCGGGGGCCAGCCCCCTATATCGTGATCGACCAAGGAGGTCCGCCCATGGATGCCCGCACCACCCCCGACACGCCCGTTCAAGTGCCTCTGGCGACGGTTCCGCTGGGGATCCTCGGCTCGCTCCGCGTCGCGCAGCGCAACCTGCTAGAGCTGATCCCCGAGATTGCCCTGCATCAGCCGATGGTCTCGGGGCGCACCGGCAAGCGCTGGCACATGGTCATGGATCCCGCCGCCCTGCGCCGGGTGCTGAAGGACCGCGTGGACGATTACCCCAAGTCCGACGTGACCAAGCTGATCCTCGGCCCGGCCATCGGCGACAGCCTGTTCGTGGCCGAGGGCGCGCATTGGCGCTGGCAGCGCCGCGCCGCCGCCCCGGCCTTCTCGGTCCGCAATGTCGAGGCGCTGGCCCCGGTGATGAGCCATGCCGCCGAACGCTCGAGCGTGCGCATCGCCGCCGCCCATGGCCGCGCCGCCAACCTCTTCGACGAGATGGTGACGGCGACCTTCGAGGTGATCGCCGATGTCACCTTCTCGGGCGGCGGCGGCCATGGCGGGCTGGAGCGGGATGCCGTCCACAAGGCCATCGACAGCTACATGGCGCAGACCGCCAAACTCTCGGTGCTCGACATCATTGGCGCGCCGATGTGGGTGCCGCGGCCGTCACGGATGCGGTCCGGTCCGGTGATGCGCCAGATGAAGCAGATCGCCGACGGCGCCATCGAGCGGCGCCGCAGCGACGGCCCCCGCCCGGTGCCGGACCTGCTGGACCTGCTGCTGTCGGGCGTCGATCCCGAGACCCGCCGCACGATGGACACCGCCGAGCTGCGCGACAACCTGCTGACCTTCATCGTTGCCGGGCATGAGACGACGGCGCTGACCCTTGCCTGGGCGCTCTACCTCTGCGCCTTCGACCAGGGCGTGCAGGACCGGGCGCGGGCAGAGGCGCAGGCCGCACTGGGGGACCGTGCCGCCACCGCCGCCGACCTGCCCCACCTGCCGCTGATCCGCCGGATCGTGGAGGAGACGCTGCGGCTCTACCCGCCCGCGGCCTTCCTGTCGCGCACCGCCCTTGCGCAGGACGAGCTGTGCGGGCGCGAGATCCGCCCCGGCGATACGGTGATGCTGCCGATCTATGCGCTGCACCGCAACCACGCGCTCTGGCCCGACCCGCACCGCTTCGACCCCTCGCGCTTCGAGGATCGTGCCTTCGACCGCTATGCCTTCCTGCCTTTCGGCGACGGGCCGCGCATTTGCATCGGCGCCAGTTTCGCCATGCAGGAGGCGGTGATCATCCTCGCCACCCTGCTGGCCCGGCACCGCTTCTCGCTGGTGCCGCACCGCGCGCCAAAGCCGGTGCTGATCCTGACGCTGCGGCCCGAAGGCGGGGTCTGGCTGATGGTGGAACCCGCCGGGAACCAGCCCTGACGGGCAGCGTTGGATCGGGCATAATTCTGGGGAGACTGTCATGAGCCTTGTGAAGACGCTGGCCCGCGTGGCCTTGGGCGTGGTGGCCTACAAGGGCATCAAGAGCGCTATGAAGCCCGGCCCGAACGGCGGCCAAGGCGGCTTTGGCGGGATGCTTGACCGCGTCAGCCGGCCGCGCGAGGGCTCGATGCTCGACAAGGTGATCGGCAGTTTCGGCGGCGGCAGCCAGCAGGGCGGACAATCCGGCGGCCTGCAGGGGATGCTGGCCGGCGGCGGCATCGGCGGGATGCTGGGCGGGATCCTCAGCGGCGCCGGCCTCGGCAACGCGGATCAGCCGGCCCACTCGCCTGCCCCCGGCCAGCCCGGCTTCATCGACAAGCTGCGCGAGGCGGAAACCCAGAATGGCGAGCCGATCGTGCCGCCGACGCCGCAAGAAGAGGCTGCCGCGGCGCTGATGCTGCGCTCGATGATCCAGGCGGCGAAGGCGGATGGCGAGATGGACCCCGAAGAGCGGCGCAAGATCCTTGGCAACATGGAAAACGCCACGCCGTCCGATCTCGACTTCCTGATCCGCGAAATGGCCGCGCCGGTCGATCCCGAAGGGCTCGCCGCCGAAACCCCCGACGGGATGCAGCGCGAGGTCTATGCCGCGGCGCTGATGGCCATCGACCTCGACCACCCGGCAGAGCGGGCGCATCTGGCCCGGCTTGGGGCGGCGCTGAACCTGACGGCAGCCGACATGGCCGAGATCGAGGGCCAGGCCAATCCCATGGCCTGACTTCAGTTGAAGCGGTTGTCGCGCGGGAAACCGTGTGGCGGCGCCTTGCCGATGGCACCGCGGCGGCCGATCCAGGGTGTCATATCCTTCTCCGTCCGGGTCGAGCCGCCGCCCTGCTTCCAGCTAAGCCCCTCGGCCAGCGTGAAGGTCGCGGCGTCGGAGAGCCCGCCATCCAGCTCCAGCCCGCCCTGCCGGCCACGCGCCATGCCGTATTTCTGCAGGCGCACGCCCTTGCCGCGGGCCATTTCCGGCACCTCGGTCAGCGGGAAGGCCAGGAACTTGCGGTTCTGCGAGACGACGGCGAGATGGTCGCCCGCCACCTTGCGGCACAGCTTGGCCTTCACACCCTCGGCCACGTTCAGCACCTGCTTGCCGGCGCGGGTCTGCGCGACCATCTCATCGGCAGACACCACGAACCCGTCGCCTTCGGTCGAGGCGACAAGGAACTTCTCGCCCGGCCGGTAGATCAACATATCGACCACATCGGCCTCGTTCGGCAGATCCACCATCAGCCGCAGCGGCTCGCCCATGCCGCGCCCGCCGGGCAGGTTGGCGCCGATCAGCGTGTAGAAGCGGCCATTGCTGCCGAAGACCAGGATGCGGTCGGTGGTCTCGGCGTGGAAGACAAAGCGGCCTTCGTCGCCATCCTTGAACTTCGCCTCGGCCTCCAGTGGCTGATGGCCCTTCAGCGCCCGGATCCAGCCCATCTTGGAGCAGATCACCGTGATCGGCTCGCGCTCGATCATCGCCTCGATCGGCACCTCCTCGACCACGCCCGCCTCGCCAAAGCTGGTGCGGCGCGCGCCGCCGGGGGCATCGCGGCCGAAATTCTTCTGCACGGCCTTCAGCTCGGACGAGATGGTCTTCCACTGCAGCCGGTCGCTGGCCAGCAGGTCGATCAGCCCGGCGCGCTCCTTGGTCAGCGCCTCATGCTCGCGCTTCAGCTCCATCTCTTCCAGCCGCCGCAGCGACCGCAGCCGCATGTTCAGGATCGCCTCGGCCTGCACGTCGGTCAGGTACACGCCGACCGGGTCCGAAGGGGCCCAGTTCTCGGCCATCATCACGGCCTTCGCCTCATCCTCGGTTCGGATGATCTGGATCACCCGGTCAAGGTTCAGGAAGGCGATGATATAGCCTTCCAGCACCTCCAGCCGCGCGTCGATCTTCTCGACCCGGTGCTGGCTGCGCCGCTGCAGCACATCGCGCCGGTGATCGAGGAAGGCGCGCAGCACCTCGCGCAGGCTGCACACGCGCGGCACCTTGCCGTCGATCAGCACGTTCATGTTCAGGCTGAAGCGGATCTCCAGATCCGAGTTGCGGAACAGCATCCCCATCAGCATCTCCGGGTCCACCGTCCGCGCCCGCGGCTCCAGCACGATGCGTACATCCTCTGCGGATTCGTCGCGCACGTCGGCCAGCGCCGGCACCTTGCGGGTCTGGATCACCTCGGCCAGCCGCTCGATCAGCCGCGATTTCTGCACCTGATAGGGGATTTCCGTGACCACGATCTGCCAGGTGCCGCGGCCCAGATCCTCGACATGCCAGCGCGCCCGCAGGCGGAAGCTGCCGCGCCCCGTGCGGTAGGCCTCCATCACATTGCCCGCAGGCTCCACCAGCACGCCGCCCGTTGGGAAGTCGGGCCCCGGCACCAGATCGACAATGTCCTCGTCGGATGCATCGGGCTTCTGGATCATCAGCTGGCAGGCATCGATCAGCTCATGCAGGTTGTGCGGCGGGATGTTGGTGGCCATGCCGACCGCGATGCCGCTGGAGCCATTGGCCAGCAGGTTCGGGAAGGCCGCCGGCATCACGATCGGCTCTTCCAGCGTGCCGTCGTAATTCGGGCGGAAGTCCACGGCGTTTTCGGCGAGGCCTTCCATCAGCGTTTCGGCGATGGCGGTCAGGCGGGCCTCGGTGTAACGCGAGGCAGCCGGGTTGTCGCCGTCGATATTGCCGAAGTTGCCCTGCCCGTCGACCAGCGGGTAGCGGACGTTGAAATCCTGCGCCAGCCGCGCCATCGCGTCATAGATCGCGGCATCGCCATGCGGGTGATAGTTGCCCATCACATCCCCGGCGATCTTGGCCGATTTGCGGAAGCCCCCCGTCGCCGTCAGCCTGAGTTCCCGCATCGCATAAAGGATGCGGCGATGCACCGGCTTCAGCCCGTCGCGCGCATCGGGCAGGGCCCGGTGCATGATCGTGGACAGCGCATAGGTCAGATACCGCTCGCTGATCGCCCGGCTGAGCGGTTCGGACGAGGTGGCGCCTCCGGGCGCTTCGGCGGGGATGTCGTCATCGGTGGTATCGGTCATGGTCCCCGTGTAGATCGGGGCGCAACGCAGGTCCAGATGCAACGAGGGGCGCAGATGCCAAGGACGATCCTGATCACCGGCTGCTCCTCGGGCATCGGCCATGACGCCGCGCACGGGCTGGCCCGCGCCGGCTGGCGGGTCTTCGCCACCTGTCGCCAGCAGAAGGATTGCGACCGTTTGGTGGCGGAGGGGCTGGAGAGCTTCGTGCTCGACTATGCCGATGAGGATAGCATCGCGGCAGGGCTGGCCGAGGCGTTGTCGCGCACGGGCGGCACGCTGGACGCGCTTTACAACAATGGCGCCTTCGCCTGCCCCGGCGCGGTGGAGGATCTGCCCCGCGGCGCGCTGCGCGAGATCTTCGAGACCAACCTTTTCGGTGTGCACGACCTGACGCGCCGGGTGATCCCGGTGATGCGGGCGCAAGGGCACGGGCGCATCATCAACTGCTCGTCCGTGCTGGGGCTGGTCGGCATCCGCTGGCGCGGCGCCTATGTGGCGACCAAGTTCGCGATGGAGGGGCTGACCGACGTGCTGCGGCTGGAGATGGCGGACACGCCGATCAAGGTGATCCTGATCGAGCCGGGGCCGGTGACGTCGGACATCCGCCAGAACTCCGTCCCGCATTTCGAGCGTTGGATCGACTGGCGCAGTTCGGCCCGCCGCGGGCAATATGAGGCGAGCCTGCTGCAACGGCTCTACAAGGACCGCGGCAAACCCGACCGGTTCGAGCTGCCACCCTCGGCCGTGACCGCCAAGCTGCTGCGCGCGCTGACCGCCCCGAATCCGGCCCCGCGCTATTATGTCACGACGCCCACCTTTATGATGGGGCTGGCCCGGCGCATCCTGCCTACGCGGGCGCTGGACTGGGTGGCCGGAAAGGGCTGACCCGCAAATTCAAGTTCGCTTTTTGCCGCGATCCCGCTATTTCCGGGGAAACCCGAAAGGATGCACCATGCTTGCCAAAGACCCGCTGTTCCTTGTCGTTGCCTTTGCCACGCTGGTGGTGCTGGCGATCCTGATGGTCGGGATCGGCGGCTTCGCCAAGGGCGGCGAGTTCAACCGCAAGCACGCCAACCGCATCATGCGCTACCGGATCGGCGCGCAGGCCGTCGCCATCGTGCTGATCCTGCTGTTCGTCTGGTTCCGCCGGGGGGCAGTCTGATGGTCGTCCTCAACCGCATCTACACCCGCACCGGCGATGCCGGCGATACCGCCCTTGGCAATGGCGCCCGCGTCGCCAAGCATTCGATGCGCGTCACCGCCTATGGCACGGTGGATGAGGCGAACTCGACCCTCGGCCTCGCGCGCCTGCACGCCGAAGGCGAGCTAGACCGGCTGCTGGCGCTGATCCAGAACGACCTCTTCGACCTTGGCGCCGACCTTTGCCGGCCAGAGATGGAGCGCGACGCCGAGGCCCCCTACCCGGTGCTGCGCATGGTCGAGGCCCAAGTGGACCGGCTGGAGCGCGAGATCGACGCGATGAACGCCCGCCTGCAACCGCTGCGCAGCTTCATCCTGCCGGGCGGCAGCCCGCTGGCCGCGCATCTGCATCTGTGCCGCACCATCACCCGCCGCGCCGAACGCTGCGTGGTGGAGCTTGCCACGATGGAATCGGTCAATGACGCGGCGGTGAAATACCTCAACCGCCTGTCGGACTGGTTCTTCGTCGCCGCCCGGATCGCCAATGACGAGGGCCGCGCCGACGTGCTTTGGGTGCCCGGCGCCAACCGCTGAATCGATTGTGACGTTGCGGTGCTGCAGCGCGTCGATTTTATTCTGTCCTTGCACAGCCCGAGCGGATAACAAAACTGCGACATGGATGAAGGGCCCCCTTTCCGGGGGCCGCAGACCTAGGGAGATACACGCCGATGAAGGTATTGGTGCCTGTCAAACGGGTGATCGACTACAACGTGAAGGTTCGCGTCAAGGCGGACGGATCCGGTGTCGATCTGGCGAATGTGAAGATGTCGATGAACCCCTTCGACGAGATTGCCGTCGAAGAGGCGATCCGTCTGAAGGAGAAGGGCACGGCGACCGAGGTTGTCGTGGTCTCCATCGGCGTGAAGCAGGCGTCCGAAACGCTGCGCACCGCGCTGGCGATGGGCGCGGACCGGGCGATCCTGATCGTGGCCTCGGAAGACGTGAACCAGGATATCGAGCCGCTGGCGGTTGCGAAGCTGCTGGCCGCCGTGGTCAAGGAAGAGGCCCCCGGCCTCGTGCTGGCCGGCAAGCAGGCCATCGACAATGACATGAACGCCACCGGACAGATGCTGTCGGCCCTGCTGGGCTGGAGCCAGGCGACCTTCGCCAGCGCGCTGGCCATCGAGGGCGACACGGCGACCGTCACCCGCGAGGTCGATGGCGGGCTGCAGACCATCACCGTCAAGCTGCCGACGATTGTCACCGTCGACCTGCGCCTGAACGAGCCGCGCTATGCCAGCCTTCCCAACATCATGAAGGCCAAGAAAAAGCCGCTCGAGGAAAAGACCGCCGCCGATTACGGCGTCGATGTGACCCCGCGGCTGACCGTCGTGAAGACGGTGGAGCCTGCGGGCCGCAAGGCCGGCGTCAAGCTGGCTTCGGTCGATGAGCTGGTGGCGAAACTGAAGAACGAAGCGGGGGTGATCTGATGGCTGTTCTGCTTTTGGGTGAGGTCACCGACGGCGCGCTGGCGCTGGATGCGACCGCGAAGGCCGTGACCGCCGCGCAGGCGCTTGGCGAAGTGACCGTGCTCTGCGCCGGTGCCTCCGCTGCCGCAGCGGGTGCCGAGGCGGCGCAGATCGCCGGCGTGGCGAAGGTGCTGGTGGCCGAGGATGCGACGCTGGGCCACCGCCTTGCGGAACCGACCGCGGCGCTGATCGTGTCGCTGGCCTCTGGCTACAGCCACATCGTCGCCCCGGCGACGACCGATGCCAAGAACATCCTGCCGCGCGTCGCCGCGCTGCTGGACGTGATGGTGATGTCGGATGTGACCGCCGTGATCGACGCCGACACGTTCGAGCGTCCGGTCTATGCCGGCAACGCGGTTCAGACGGTGAAATCCACCGATGTGACCAAGGTGATGACGGTCCGCACCTCGACCTTCGAGGCGGCCGGCATGGGCAACTCCGCCCCGGTCGAAACCATCTCGGCGGCGGCCGATCCGGGCCTGTCGTCCTGGGTCGAGGACAAGGTGGCGGCCAGCGACCGGCCGGACCTGACCTCGGCCAAGATCGTGGTCTCGGGCGGGCGCGGGCTCGGGTCGGAAGAGAACTTCAAGATCGTTGCGGATCTTGCCGACAAGCTGGGCGCCGCCGTGGGTGCCTCGCGCGCCGCTGTGGACTCTGGGTACGCCCCGAACGACTGGCAGGTCGGCCAGACCGGCAAGGTCGTGGCGCCGGACCTCTACATCGCCGTCGGCATCTCGGGCGCGATCCAGCACCTTGCCGGGATGAAGGACAGCAAGATCATCGTCGCCATCAACAAGGACGAAGAGGCACCGATCTTCCAGGTCGCCGACTATGGCCTCGTGGGCGACCTGTTCACGCTGGTGCCGGAGCTGACCGGCAAGCTGTAAGTGCGCCGCAGAATTGGAAAGGCCCGCCGATCTGGCGGGCCTTTTCGTTTGCGACGTCAGTCGAGCGACATCTGCGCGGCGCCGGTGCCCGGGTCTATCGCCGCCGAGCAATGCTCATGCATGATCCGCCACTGGCCATCCCGCCGCCGCAACCCCAGCGTCCAGCGAGCCCAAAGCGCGTGATCCGCGTCCTGCCGGGTGCCGGTGAAGCGGATCAGCGCGTGGCAGAACCCGATGTTGCCCGCCGCATGGACCGTCAGGTCGCGCGTGTCAAAGGCGAAGGGGCCGGTCCAGCCGGCGAACCACTCCGCCAGCCCAGCCTCATCCAGCGCATCGGCGCCAGTGGTGACCAGCGGCGCGGCGATGTCGAAGCGCACCAGCGCCGGGTCGTAGAAAGCCGACAGCCCGGGGGCATCCCGTGCCCGCATCGCATTGGAATAGGCGGCAACGAGGCTGCGGATCTCGTTCTCGGGATCGCGCGGCATATCCTCGCCGTCCTCGTCCGCCGCCAGGTCAACGGCGAGCTCGGCAATCTGGTCTCTGTCGGGGGGTGTCTCGTGGCTGGGCATGGGTCTCTCCTTTCCCGGCTCAACGCATCAACACAGTATTCGTTCACTGCCCCCCGCCATTCCCTCAGATCAGCCGCTGCAGCGTCGGCAGCAGCCTGGCCGCCACCTCGGAATGCACCGCCGGCCCCGCCATCTGCTGCGCGACGGGCTCGGCCAGCGCGGCAAACACCATCCCTTCCGTCCCGGCATTCTGCGCTGCCGCAGTCGGGTCAACGCGCACCAGTTCCGTGGCAAAGGGCCTGATCGCCATCACCATCTCCTCATCGACCAGATGCGGCAGCGGGCCAAGCGGATCGGAAGCGGCGCCCCCGGCCCGATGATCGGTCAGCCACAGCAGCACGGTCTTGCCGTCGATCCTGTCCAGCAGCAGCTTCATCCGCGCCGTCCAGGCCGCCTTCAACTCTTTCTCGATCATGTCGAACTTGTCCGGCGACGCCGCTTTCAGCGCGGTCAGCATATGGCCGGTGAAATGGAACTCGGCAAAGTCCACCTCGCGGAACAGCGTCTTCATCAGCGCCGAGGCGCGCAGGAATCGGTCGTTGCGTCGCGGATGCACGGCATAGAAGCGGTTCGACAGGTTCTGGGCGCTGGTCAGCTGCACCACCGTGACGCGGGCCCGCCCGGCGGCCTCGATCAACACCGGCTCGTTGATGAACACATCCGGCCCGGCGTTCAGATAGCCGAAATTCACCACCGGCAGGCCAAGCTGCGCCCCCAGCCGGGCTGGCCACGGATCCGCAACGAACTTGCCATAGGTTTCCGTCCCGCCAAGGGCGGCGACGAAACTTCCCTCCAGCTTGCGGCGCGGGCCGCGGAACAGCAGCTTGGACTTGCCATAGCGGCACAGTCCATAGTCGAGCGCCCCGGCGCCCGGATTTTCAAAACTCATGATGCCCACCCAACCAAACGACTCACCCATCGCAACCATGCAGCGGGCGCCTTTCGAAATGCCTAAGGCGCGACGGCTGCGGCGGCTTCACCCTTGCCCGGCAGCGGTGCCCCGCCTAAGGTTCGGCCGTGCAGCAAACGGGGGCAGGCGATGGAAATCCAGAGCGTAGGAATTGTCGGTGCGGGACAGATGGGCAACGGCATCGCCCATGTCTTTGCACTGGCCGGCTTCGACGTGCTGATGACCGACATCTCGCGCGAGAGCCTTGATGCCGCCGTCGCCCTGATCGACCGCAACCTGGAACGCCAGGTCAGCCGCGGCAAGATCACCGCCGAGACCAAGGCCGCCGCGATGGCGCGGATCACCACCACGATGACGCTGACCGACCTCGGCCAGACCGATCTAGTGATCGAGGCCGCGACCGAGCGCGAGACGGTCAAGCAGGCGATCTTCGAGGATCTGCAGCCGCATCTGAAGCCGACGACGATCCTGACCTCGAACACCTCCTCGATCTCGATCACCCGGCTTGCCAGCCGCACCGACCGGCCGGAAAAGTTCATGGGCTTCCACTTCATGAACCCGGTGCCGGTGATGCAGCTGGTTGAGCTGATCCGCGGCATCGCCACCGACGAGCCGACCTATCGCACCATGCTGGCCGTGGTCGAGAAGCTGGGCAAGACCGCCGCCAGCGCCGAGGATTTCCCGGCCTTCATCGTCAACCGCATCCTGATGCCGATGATCAACGAGGCGGTCTACACGCTCTATGAGGGCGTCGGCAACGTTCGGTCCATCGACGAGTCGCTGAAGCTGGGTGCGAACCATCCGATGGGCCCGCTGGAGCTGGCGGATTTCATCGGGCTGGACACCTGCCTTGCGATCATGAACGTGCTGCATGACGGACTGGCCGACACCAAGTACCGCCCCTGCCCGCTGCTGACTAAATATGTCGAGGCGGGCTGGCTGGGCCGCAAGACCGGCCGCGGCTTCTACGACTACCGCGGCGAGGTGCCGGTTCCGACCCGTTAAGGGCCGTCAAGGCTGCAGCGTCAGCGTCCGCTCGCGCAGCCAGGCGAGGAAGCCGCGCGGGTTGCCCGACCAGCCCTCGATCTCGGCCGGCAGGATCGGCGCGCCGATCACCGGGCGCTGCGGCTTGTTCAGCGCCGCGCGGATCTCATGCAGCAGCAGCCCTTGGCGCAGCGTCGCCGACAGCTTGTTCGCGATCTGGTAGGTGCGGGTATTCTGGCCCAGAAACCGGATCGGCAGCACGGTCGCGCCCGACCGCATCACCATCTTGGCGGTGAAGGGGTTCCACTCCGCCTCGACCGCCGGGCCGAACCAGGTTTCCGATGAGGCGACCTTGCCGGCCGGGAACAGCACGATCACGCCCCCCGCCTTCAGATGCTCCATCGACTCCGACCGCATCTGCAACCCCAGCTCGCGCGAGTTGTCCTCATGCGGAAACGGCACCGGGATCAGGAATTCCGCAATCTCGGGGATGCCGGTCAGCAAGGACCGGGTCAGGATCTTGTAATCGGTGCGCACCCGGCCGATCAGCTCGGCCATGACCATGCCATCGACGAGGCCATGCGGATGGTTGGCCACCACCACCAGCGGCCCGATCGGCGGGATCTGCGCCACCTCGGCATCGGGCGTGGTGATCTCGATCCCCATCGCCTCCAGCGCCTTGGGCCAGAACGGCTGGCCGGTGGGCGCGCCCAACCGCTCGAAATCGCGGATCTTGCGCAGCAGGGTCAGCTTGCCGGTCGCCCATTCGATGGCGCGGATGGTGTTGACCTTGACGGGATTGCGGAAGGTGCCGGCATAGGACAGGCGGCGCTTGTCATAGGGCTTGACGGCCGGCACCGGGGCGATCTTGTCGTCTGACTGCACCAAGATCCGGCATTCCTTCGTTGGGCGGGGGTCCCGAACCGGGCCCGGACCGGGCTCGTGTCAGTACTCTTCGCCGAAGCGATCCGCCACAAGGGCTTCCAGCGCGAGTGCAAGGCCCTCGGCCTCGGCCCCGCTGGTTTCGACTTCAATAGTGGTTCCCTTGGAGGCTGCCAACATCAAAAGCCCCATGATCGAGTCCCCCGACACGCGCATTCCGTCGCGGGTCACGTCGGCGCGGGCATCGAAGCGTTCGACGACTTCCACGAACTTCGCCGAGGCGCGGGCATGAAGGCCCTTCTCGTTCACGATCTTCAAGGTTTTCTGCACTGATACCGCCGCCCCTGTCTGCCATCCGCCCGCCGCTGCCGCGTTGCAGCTTACTTGCCGGTCTGTCCGGCTTCGCCGCCATGATAGCAGTTTATGTACTTGCGGCCAGCGTCGAGCGCAGAGGCGACGGCCTCGCCGACGGCAAGCTGCCGCGACTTGGCCAGCTTGATCAGCATCGGCAGGTTGGCACCATAAAGGATCTGCCGGTCCTGCGGCGCGCAGGCCAGCAGGCTGAGGTTCGAGGGCGAGCCGCCGAACATGTCGGTCACCACCACCACGCCTGCGCCATCGTCGACCGCATCGGCGGCAGCCGAAATCTCGGCCTGTTTGGCCGCGCGGTCGTGATCTTCCTCGATGGCGATTGCCCGAATGCCGGTCTGTTTGCCCACGACATGCTCGACCGCCGCGAGATACTCGCGCGCCAATCCACCATGTGCGACGATCACGATCCCGATCACGCCCTGCCTACCTCGACGGTTGGTTGTCCTGCGCCGCTAGCCGCGCGGCGCTCCAATTCCCTGTGACGCTTAGATACCTGCCACCCCGACTGTGCAAGCGCGGCGCTGAGTTTTTCGGCCATGGCCACGGACCTGTGTTGTCCGCCGGTGCAGCCAAGCCCGATGGTCAGATGCGCCTTGCCCTCTTCGACATGCGCCGGCAGCACCGTCAACAGCAGGTCCAGCACCTTCTCGAAGAACGGCGCAAAGCGCGGATCGGCGGCGACGAACTCCGCCACCTCGGGCGCGCGGCCATCTAGCGGGCGCAGGGCCGGCTCCCAATGCGGGTTGTTGAGGAACCGGCAGTCGAACATGATGTCGAGCCCGCGCGGCACGCCCCGCTTGTAGCTGAAGGAATGCACCCCCACCGTCAGCCGCGCCTGCTGGCCCGTCTCGAACCAGCGCGCCAGTTCGGCCTTGAGGTCATGCGGCGACAGGTCCGAGGTGTCGATCAACACATCGGCCCGGGCGCGGACCGGGGCCAGCAGGTCCACCTCGCGGGCGATGCCCTCGCCCGGCGCGTCATCCGGCGCCAGCGGGTGGCGGCGGCGGGTCTCGCCATAGCGGCGCAGCAGTTCCTCGGCCCGGCAGTCGAGATACAGCACCTCGCAATCGACCTCGGGCATCCGGGTCATCCGGTCGATGCCCTCGATCAGGCTGCCGGCGGTGAAGTCGCGGTTGCGCACGTCGATGCCAAGCGCAATGGGGCGCCCCAGGGCCGGGCCGTCGAGCAGCCGCGGCACAAGGCTCAGCGGCAGGTTGTCGATGGTCTCATAGCCCAGATCCTCAAGGACATGGATCGCCGTGGACCGGCCGGCCCCTGACGGGCCGGTGACCAGCACAACGCGCTGCACATCCTGATGGTCGTCCTCGTCGGTCATCCGATCGTCGTCCCCGCGGCCCCTGCGCCCTTGCCGGGGCGCCGGGCCTTCGCCCTTTGTCACGCGACCCTGCCACTGGCCAGATAGTGCAGGATCGCAGCAGGAAAATGGGGACTCTGCAGATGGTGGACAAGCGCAATCGGCACGCCCAGCCATTCGACGTGGCGGAGGGGGGGCAGTCGTTCGGTTTCGGCAACACCCAGATCAACCGCAAGGCGCACTTCGGCCCCATCAATCGCCTCTGCGGCGAGTATTCCGACCCCCCGCGCCTCGATCCGGCCGCGGATCGCGGGGGGGCAGGAGGCGATCAGCCGATTTTCGCGGCGGTGCAGAATCGTCTGGTCATCGGCCACCAGCGCCGCCCCCATCGCCATCAGCTGCAAGGCGAGCCCCGACTTGCCGGAACCAGAGGGCCCGAAGATCACCAGCCCGCGCCCCGCATGGGCCACCGTCGTTGCGTGGATGGTCAGGCCCGCCGCCGTCACACCGGCAGGCCCACCACGAAGCGCGCGCCAAGCGGGTCCGAGGTGATGTCGGCATCCGTCGGGCGGATGTTCTCGGCCCAGATCACGCCGCCATGCGCCTCGACGATCTGCTTCGAGATGGCAAGGCCAAGCCCCGAATGCTCGCCGAACTGGCCCGGCGGGCGTTCGGAATAGAAGCGCTTGAAGATATTGGTCAGCGCCTGTTCGGGAATGCCCGGCCCGGTATCCTCCACCACGATCAGCACCCGGTTCTCGCGCCGCCGCGCCCAGACCCGCACCGCGTCGCCCTCTTCGCAGAAGGAAATCGCGTTGGTGATCAGGTTCACGAACACCTGCGCCAGCCGCGCCTCGAGCCCGTGGATCAGGATCGGCTCTGCCGGAAGGTCGGTGATGTAGTCCACGCCCTTCTTGCCCGCCTGCTCGCCCAGATACTCGTTGATGTTGCCAAGGGTCTTGAGAAGGTTGAACTCCTCCTCCTCCTCGCGCACCAGCTCGCTATCCAGCCGGCTGGCATTGGAGATGTCGCTGACCAGCCGGTCCAGCCGGCGCACGTCATGCTCGATCACGTCCAGCAGCTTGGCGCGGTGATCCTCGCGCTTGACCTCGCGCAGCGTGCCGACGGCCGAGCGCAGGCTGGCCAGCGGGTTCTTGATCTCATGGGCCACATCGGCCGCGAACTGCTCGTTGGCGTCGATCCGGTCGTAAAGCGCGGCGACCATCCCGCGCATCGCGCCCGACAGGCGGCCGATCTCGTCGGGCCGGCCGGTCAGGTCGGGGATGCGGACCCGCGCCGGGCTCATCTTGCGGGCATGGCGGTCGCGGCCCAGTTCCGCCGCAATGGCAAGGTCCGACAGCGGGTTGGCGATGGTCGAGGCCAGCACGAGGCTAAGGCCGATCGACACCAGAATGGCGATCACGAACATCTGCAGCACCTGCTCGCGCTCGGCCCGCACCAGCTGGTCGATCTCGCCGGCGACCGAGGTCAGCGCCGCGACGCCCACCACGGCGCCATCGTGGCGGATGGGCGTCACCACGGCAAAGACCGCGTCGCCCCCGGCATCATAGGCAGTTTCAAAATGCGTGGTCCCGGCAAGCGCCTTGGTCAGCAGCGTGCGCACCAGCGCCTCGGCATCCTGGCCGGGCATGTCGCGCCCGCGCGGCGCCAGAAGCGAGGAGATGCCCTCCCAGACAGACGCAAGGAAATCAGTGATTGCAGTGGATCGCGGATCCGCCTCCAGCCCGGCCACTGGCGCCGCAGGCGAGCGGTCCGTGGCGCGGGTCTCGGCCACCAGCGCCTGCGCCTGGTCGAAGACGAAGAGGTCGACATCGGCCGGCACGTCGAGCCGCGCCAGCGTGCGGGAAATGTCGATCCCGTCGCCGCTGGCCAGATCGACCGGCGCGCCCTGCGGCAGCTGCGCCTCGAACACATTGGCGACCAGCTGCGCCTCGGCCACCAGCCCGCGCTCGCGCTGCGCCACAAGACTGTCGCGGAACGGGTTCAGGAACAGCACCCCCGCCACCATGACCAGCATCGCCAGCAGGTTGAAGGTGATGATCTTGCGCGCCAGCGGCGAGCGGTTGACCGAGATGAAGCCGCGCTTCGCCCGCCCCGCCCGCAGCTCGCTATCGGCGCTGTCGGGGGTCACCCAGTCTTCCCCTAGCACGACGCCGGCACCCCGGGCCGGTCTGGCTGCGCGCATGTCGTGTCCTTCGGCGATGGTCATTCTTCGTTGTAACGATAGCCGATGCCGTACAGCGTTTCGATGGCGGTGAACTCGTCATCTGCCGTGCGCATCTTCTTGCGCAGGCGCTTGATGTGGCTGTCGATGGTGCGGTCATCGACATAGACCTGGTCGTCATAGGCGACGTCCATCAGCTGGTCGCGGCTTTTCACGAAGCCGGGTCGCTGTGCCAGCGCCTGCAGCAGCAGGAACTCGGTCACCGTCAGCGACACGTCCTTGCCCTTCCAGCTGACCGAATGGCGCAGCGGGTCCATCGTCAGCTGGCCGCGCACCATGACCTTGGTCTCTTCGGTCACCGCGACCTCGCCGGTCGCCACAGCCTCTTGCCGGCGCAGCAGCGCCCGGATCCGCTCCACCAGAAGCCGTTGCGAGAACGGCTTTTTCACATAGTCGTCGGCGCCCATCCGCAGGCCCAGGACCTCGTCGATCTCATCATCCTTGGAGGTCAGGAAGATCACCGGCATCTGGGTCTTCAGGCGCAGACGCTGCAGCAGGTCCATCCCGTCCATGCGGGGCATCTTGATATCGAGCACCGCCATGTCCGGCAGGCGCTTGGTGAAGGCGTCCAGCGCGGACTGGCCGTCATTATAGGTCTCGACCTCGAAGCCCTCGGCCTCCAGCGTCATCGACACCGATGTCAGGATGTTCCTGTCATCGTCCACCAGCGCGATCCTAGACATCGGGGTACCCTCAATTACTGCTCTGTTTGCCTGATTTTTGCCATATTGTCCCTTGTCCGGCCTTTGGAATCAATCACTAACTGCGAATCGCGCCCCGCGCCCGACTCACATCAGGCGAAAAGAACGAAGGTTCGACTAATTTGCCTCACCCCATCGGCGTGGTTGCGCTAAACTGGGGTTGGTTGCGCTAACTGATACAAAGTTTCCATTTCTTCACCGGGGCGTCATGTTATAGCGGCCAAGTCGGGCATTTTCGGCCCGTCGGCGCCCTTTTGGCCCAGGGCGCCACCTTGAAGGATGGAAAGCCGCTGGACGGCTACGGGAGCTTGCACATGACCATCGGACGCGTGAATCCGGCGCATCGCCTGGAAGATCAGGGTATCACCGGTCTCGGGACCGTCTATTACAACCAGATCGAACCGGCGCTGGTCGAAGCGGCCGTGCAGCGCGGCGAGGGCCGTCTGGGCAAGGGCGGCGCGTTCCTTGTCTCGACCGGCGCCCGCACCGGCCGCTCGCCCAAGGACAAGTTCGTCGTGCGCACCCCGGCTGTCGAAGACAGCATCTGGTGGGAAAACAACGCCCCGATGACGCCCGAAGCCTTCGATCTGCTGCATGCCGACATGCTGGCCCACATGAAGGGCGGCGACTACTTCGTGCAGGACCTTTACGCCGGCGCCGACCCCGAGCTGCGGCTTGACGTGCGGGTGGTGACAGAGCTGGCCTGGCATGGCCTGTTCATCCGCCACCTGCTGCGCCGCCCCGCCGCGGAGGAGCTGGCCAGCTTCGTGCCCGAGTTCACCATCATCAACTGCCCGACCTTCAAGGCCGACCCAGCCCGCCACGGCTGCCGCAGCGACACCGTCATCGCGCTCAACTTCGACAAGAAGCTGATCCTGATCGGCAACACCGCCTATGCCGGCGAGAACAAGAAATCGGTCTTCACCCTGCTGAACTACATCCTGCCGGGCAAGGGCGTGATGGCGATGCACTGCTCGGCCAACCACGCCATCGACAATCCGGAAGACACCGCCGTGTTCTTCGGCCTGTCGGGCACCGGCAAGACCACGCTGTCGGCCGACCCCTCGCGCACGTTGATCGGCGATGACGAGCATGGCTGGTCGGATCGCGGCACCTTCAACTTCGAAGGCGGCTGCTATGCCAAGACCATCAACCTGTCGGCCGAGGCCGAGCCGGAAATCTACGCGACCACGTCGAAATTCGGCACCGTGGTCGAGAACATGGTCTTCGACCCCGACACGCTGGAGCTGGACTTCGAGGACAACTCGCTGACCGACAACATGCGCTGCGCCTATCCGCTGGAGTATATCTCCAACGCGTCGGACACGTCGCTTGGCGGGCATCCCAAGAACATCATCATGCTGACCTGCGATGCCTTCGGCGTGCTGCCGCCCATCGCCCGGCTGACCCCGGCGCAGGCGATGTATCACTTCCTGTCCGGCTTCACCTCGAAGACCCCGGGCACCGAGCAGGGCGTGGTCGAGCCGACCCCCACCTTCTCCACCTGCTTTGGCGCACCGTTCATGCCGCGCCGGCCGGAGGCCTATGGCAAGCTGCTGCAGGCCAAGATCGCCGAGCATGGTGCCGATTGCTGGCTGGTGAACACCGGCTGGACCGGCGGCGCCTTCGGGACCGGCAAGCGGATGCCGATCAAGGCCACCCGCGCGCTGCTGACCGCGGCGCTGGATGGCTCGCTGAACGGCGCGACCTTCCGCAAGGACCCGAACTTCGGCTTCGAAGTGCCGGTCTCGGTTCCGGGCGTGGATGACAAGCTGCTCGACCCGCGCCAGACCTGGGCCGATGGCGAGGCCTATGACGCGCAGGCGCGCAAGCTGGTCGAGATGTTCTCGAAGAACTTCGCGCAATACGTGCCGCATATCGACGATGACGTGAAGGCCGCCGCCATCGGCTGAGCCGGTTGGAACGCATGACGGAAAAGGGCACCCTCGGGTGCCCTTTCTTTTGCGCGCCTAGACCAGCGCGTCGCGCACAAGGTTGAGCCCGGTCAGCACCAGCAGGGCTTGGGTCCAGCGCCGGAAGGTCGCCGCCGGCAGCCGGTCATGCACCGCATAGCCAAGCGCCATGCCGGCCACCGCCGGCACCACCAGCGCGCCCGAGAAGACCAGCATCGGCGCCGTCAGCAGGCCCGAGACAGAATGCCCCGCCAGCAGCACGATCGAGCCGAGGAAGAAGAACACCCCCTGCACCCGCATCGCCTCGCGCTTCTCGGCATGGATCGACAGCAGATAGACGATCAGCGGCGGCCCCCAGATTCCGGCGATGCCCCCGTAGAAACCACCGATGATCCCCAGCACCACCTCGGCCCGCCCCCGATGTTCCAGCCGCAGCGCCAGCGGGGCGCCCAGCAACTGCACCAGCGCGAACAGCGTGATCGGCACCCCCAGCAGCAAGGTCATCAGCCGCTGCGGGATCGCATCGACGAACTGGGCCGAGATCAGGATGAACACCAGCATCACCCCGATCATCCGCCGGTACTGCCAGGCCGTATCTGCAGCAGCACGCCAGCCATCGCGCAGGCATTGCGACAGGTTGGTCACCAGCACCGGCAGCATCACCGCGGCCAGCACCATGTCATGCGTCAGGAACGAGCTGAGGATCGACACCATGATCAGCGGCATCGCGAAGCCCACCGCGCCCTTCACGAAACCGCCGAAGAACGTCACCCCGAGGGCCAGCACAAAGGCCCATGTCTCCAGTCCACCCATCATTCCATAGCCCTTCCGTTCCCGCGCTCCCGCTTGCTTAGCGCAGGGCGCGGGACAAGGACCATGACAAATCCCGTGCGCAACTTTGCGAAAGATATGGGCCTTGTTTCCGAATTTTACTTGCTCAGCAAAGTCGCCCGACCTATGTGATGATGCAACTGCAGAAAGGGAGAAGTTCCATGCCTGATGGCGCCGAAATGCCCGTGTCCGATCTGTCCGCCGACCTGCTGCCGCTGACCGCGGCATCCCTGCCCGAGGTCGAAGCCCTGCTGGCGGAGGCGATGTCGGGCCTGCGCGCCGCCGTCACCGTCAACGGCCGCATCTCGGGCGCGGCGCTGGAGGCGGAGCAGTTCGCGGCCCACTCCCTCTCCTGGCTGGCGACTTATGTGGAATCGCTTCGGCAGATGCAGGCCTGGGCGACGCGCCTGCAGGCCGAAGGCCGCTTTGGCGAGATGGAACAGCTGCTGCTGCAGATCGGCTTTGGCGAATACCTCAGCCAGATCGCCGGCGGCATCCCGATGAGCCAGGGCGAAACCGCGCGCCTGCAGGATCTGGGGATCAGCTGGCAGCCCGGCCCCGCCGCGGCGCAGCTGATGGGCGCCGGCAACACCCCTGCCGCCCGCACCCGGCTGGTGGCGCTGATGCGCGAGAACCACGGCCGCGCCACCTTTGGCGCGACCGGGCTGGATGACGAGCTGGAGATGATCCGCGACCAGTTCCGCCGCTACGCAGATGACCGGGTGGTGCCGAACGCCCATGGCTGGCACCTGCGCGATGAGCTGATCCCGATGGAGATCATCGAGGAACTGGCCGACCTTGGCGTTTTCGGCCTGACCATCCCCGAGGAGTTCGGCGGCCTTGGCCTGTCCAAGGCCTCGATGGTCGTCGTCTCCGAGGAACTCAGCCGCGGCTATATCGGCGTCGGCTCGCTGGCGACCCGCTCGGAAATCGCGGCCGAACTGATCCTCTGCGGCGGCACGCCCGAGCAAAAGGCGCAGTGGCTGCCGAAGCTCGCGAGCGGAGAGATCCTGCCGACGGCCGTCTTCACCGAGCCCAACACCGGGTCGGACCTTGGCAGCCTGCGCACCCGCGCCGTGCGCGACGGCGAGGACTGGACGGTGACCGGCAACAAGACCTGGATCACCCACGCCGCGCGCACCCATGTGATGACACTGCTGGCCCGCACCGATCCCGACACGACCGACTATCGCGGGTTGTCGATGTTCCTGGCCGAAAAGACCCCCGGCACCGACGCCGACCCCTTCCCCACCCCGGGCATGACCGGCGGCGAGATCGAGGTTCTGGGCTACCGCGGCATGAAGGAATACGAGCTTGGCTTTGACGGCTTCAAGGTCAAGGGCGAGAACCTTCTGGGCGGCGTGGAGGGCCAGGGCTTCAAGCAGCTGATGCAGACCTTCGAATCCGCCCGCATCCAGACCGCGGCCCGCGCCGTGGGTGTGGCGCAGGCGGCGCTGGAGGTCGGGATGCAATATGCGCTCGACCGCAAGCAGTTCGGCAAGGCGCTGATCGAGTTTCCGCGCGTGTCGGGCAAGCTGGCGATGATGGCGGTCGAGATCATGGTGGCGCGGCAGCTGACCTATCACTCGGCCTGGCAGAAGGACCATGACAAGCGCTGCGATCTGGAAGCGGGGATGGCCAAGCTTCTGGGTGCCCGCGTCGCCTGGGCCGCGGCCGACAATGCGCTGCAGATCCACGGCGGCAACGGCTTCGCGCTGGAATACACCATCAGCCGGATCCTCTGCGACGCGCGCATCCTCAACATCTTTGAAGGCGCGGCCGAGATCCAGGCGCAGGTGATCGCCCGCCGCCTGCTCGACGGCGGCAACTGATCAGCGGCGCGCGCCCAGCCTTGGGTGCAGCCGCCCGGCCAGCGCCGCGGCCCCCAGCAGACCGGCCCCGCAGGCGGCGAACACGCCCGCCAGCGGGGCCACCAGCAGCACCGCCCAGGCGATGCCCGGCGTGACGATGCCCGACACGTCGCGGAAGCTGGAATAGACGGCCGCCATCTCGGCCCGCTCCGACGGTTTCACCGCCATCAGGAACGGCAGCCCGCCGCACATGTCGAGGAACACCAGGAAGAACGACGCCGCCCACAGCGCCCCTACCGCCAGCGGCGGCCAGCCCTGCCCCAGCGTCGCCGCCAGGAACAGCAGCCCCGCGCCGACGAACCCGGTCTGCACCGCCCGCCGCACCGTGCGCCGCTGCAGCCAGCGGAACATGACCGGCGACAGCAGCATCAGCGCGTTCGAAAGGGACAGCGCAATGCCCCCCGTCTGCTCCCCCAGCCCCGCCTCGATGCAGAAGATCGGTAGATAGACGACATAGACCCACCAGCCGCAGGAGCGGATCACCGCGAACAGCCAGCCCGCGATCAGCCGCGGCTGGCGGGCGAAGCGGCGCAGGTAGGCAAGCGGGTTGGGCGCGGGCGCACGGGCGCGGGCGATCTGCTTGCCATTGCCAAGCCGCATGGTCCAGAACACCGCGCCAAGCGCCAGCGCGAAGCAGGCGGCAAGGATAAACGGCAGCGGCTCCCACAGATGCATCAGCGTGACGCCCAGCATCGGCCCGATGGTCCAGCTGAGCGCGGAATAGAAGATCTTCAGCGACTCGCCGCGGCTGAGGTCGGCGCGGGCGATATAATCCATCACATAGGCGTTGAGGCAGATGAAGATCGTCACCGTGCCCGCGCAGGTCAGCAGATAAGCAAACGGCACCAGCGCCGCCTGCCCGGTCATCGCCAGCGCGGGGCCAATGAGGTAGAGCGAAACGCCCCCGGTATAAAGCCAGCGCCTCGGCACGTAGCGCCCGGCCCAGGGCACCATCAGCCCGGTCAGCAGCGCCGCGATCCCGACCATGAAATACACCCGGCTGACCACCGCGGCATCGCCAAGCGCGCGGTACATCACCAGCGGCCAGACCGAGACCAGCGTGGCGCGCACGGCGGCATCCATCGCCGCAAGGATGGCGAAGCTCGACACGCCCGGCATCGGGACGTGCCGCAGGACGACGGGGATATATCGGTTGGCCATGGCGCTCCTCGCCCCGCACAAGACCCGGGACAGGGCGCGAAGGCTTGGCGATAAGCGACGCAGGGGTGTCGGTTTGAGCGGCGGTCAGCCCTCGGCCGCACGGGCCAGAGCCTCGACCAGCCGCCGCCGCGCCTCGGGCAGGCGCCGGTCGCCAAGCGCCGGGGCCACGCGGTGTTCGAGGAAGTGGCCGGTGGTGCGCAGCCCGTCCGCCAGTTCCGCCGGACTGCCCCCGCCCTGCCCCATCAGCACCCCCGGCAGCGGCAACAGCCGCGCCGCCCACTCGCCCGCACCCTCGCGGCTCACCGCCCGGCCGGTCTTCGGGCTGACGAAGGCCAGATCCTCGCGCGAGCCCGTCACCGCGCAGCGGCCAAGGTCGAGCCCGAAGCCAAGCTCGTCCAGCAGCGCCATCTCCCACCGCAGGTAGCGCGGCACCCAGTCATCCCCGGCGGCCAGCGCATCCATCAGCGCGAGGCTGCCGACATAGAGCGCCGGATGCGGCTCGCGTTCCGGCAGCACGAACTGCAGCAGCGCGCAGACCGCGTTCAGCCCCAGCAGTGCCAACCGGTCGGACAGAACCCCGGTGCGGGATTGCAGGGGCTCCACGGTGAAGGCGCCAATATGGTCCTCAAGCCGCGCGCGCCAGCTGACATCCAGCTGCGCGCCGGGCTGCAGGATCGGCGCGATCTTGCGCGACACGCCGCCGCGGACCACGCCGGCATGGCGGCCGTGCTGCACGGTGAACACCTCGATGATCGCCGAAGTCTCGCCATGGGTGCGGACCGACAGCAGCATTCCCTGATCGCGCCAGTCCATCCCCGCGCCCCTTCGCTATCCCGGCACCCTAGGGGCCGCCGCGCGCAACGGCCAGAGCCTCAGTCCGCCAGCCCCGGCTGGTCCAGCAGTGTGCGCCCCTCGCGGTCCTCGACCTCCAGCACCCAGAGGTCGGGGTCGCGCGCGCGCTGGCGGGTCAGCGCGGCATCCACCTCCGCCTCCGGCCCCTCGGCCAGCAGCATCCAGGCGCGGGCGCCGGTGGCAAGGTCGTAGCTGCGCTGATAGGCAGCCGCGCGCCCGTCCAGCGTGGCGCACTTCACCAGCACCGTGCCCGCCGTCGGATCCCCCTTGGCGGTGACATAGACGGGAATATCCGCCAGCCGCAGCCGCGTCAGATAGGCGCCGACCCAGACATGGGTGGCAAGGCGGGCGTCAGTTGCCATCCTTGAAATCGAGCCCCATTTCCGAGTAGCGCTCGGATTCCTCCAACCAGTTCGGCCGCACCTTGACCTGCAAGAACAGGTGCACCGGGCGGCCCATGAACTCGGACAGCTCCATCCGCGCGGCGGTGGAGATGCCCTTGATCGTCTCGCCGCCCTTGCCCAGCAAGATGCCCTTGTGGCCCTCGCGCGCGACATAGATGATCTGGTCGATCCGGGCGGACCCGTCCTCGCGTTCGGTCCACTGCTCGGTTTCCACCGTCAGCTGATAGGGGATCTCCTCATGCATCCGCAGCGTCAGCTTTTCGCGGGTGATCTCGGCCGCGATCATCCGCATCGGCAGGTCGGCGATCTGATCCTCGGGGTAGAACCACGGGCCCTCGGGCAGTTGCTCGCCCAGCCAGTCGCGCAGGTCATCGACCCCGTGGCCCCGCTCGGCCGAGATCATGAAGGTGCGCACGAAGGAATAGCCCTCGTTCATCTGCTCGGCCAGCGCCAGCAGCGTCTCGGCCTTGACCCGGTCGATCTTGTTGATCGCCAGCGCCACCGGGCGCCCGCCGCCGCGTTCGACCAGCGCCTCGAGGATGCGCTTCACGCCTTCGGTCATGCCGCGATGCGCCTCGATCAGCAGCACGACAAGGTCGGCATCGGCCGCCCCGCTCCAGGCGGCAGCGACCATCGCCCGGTCCAGCCGGCGGCGCGGCTTGAACAGGCCCGGAGTGTCGACGAACACGATCTGCGCCCGGCCCGCCATGCACACGCCGCGGATGCGGGCGCGGGTGGTCTGCACCTTGTGGGTGACGATCGACACCTTGGCGCCGACCATCTTGTTCAGCAGCGTCGACTTGCCGGCATTCGGCTCGCCGATCAGCGCGACAAAGCCTGCGCGGGTCGGTCCTTCGGCGGTCGGCGCCGCATCAAGCATCTCGTCAGTCATCGCCCGCCTCCATTCGCGCCAGAAGCGCCTGTGCTGCTGCCTGTTCGGCAGCGCGTTTCGATCCGGCCTGCGCCGTCGCGGTCGCGTCATTCTCAAGCCGCGCCTCGATGGTGAACAGCGGCTCGTGATCCGATCCTGCCCGGTCCAGCACCGCATAGACCGGCGGTGCCATTCCGCGCGCCTGCGCCCATTCCTGCAAGGCCGATTTTGCGTCTCGGGCCTTTTCGGCCGCCGCGGCGATCCGGTCGCCCCAAAGCCGCAGCACCATGTCGCGCGCGGTTTCAAACCCGGCATCCAGATAGACGGCGGCAATCACCGCCTCCATCGCGTCCCCCAGCAGCGCCTCTTTCCGGCGCCCGCCGGTCATCATTTCCGACCGTCCCAGCTTCAGCACATCGCCCAGCCCGACCTCGCGCGCCACATCGGCGCAGGTCTCCTGCCGCACCAGCGCGTTGAAGCGCGGGGCCAGCAGCCCCTCGGCGGCGACAGTGTCGGCCGAGAACAGCGCCTCGGCCATGGTCAGCCCCAGCACCCGGTCGCCCAGAAACTCCAGCCGCTCATTCGAGGGGCGGGTGACCGAAGACAGCGAGGAATGCGTCACCGCGCGCAGCAGCAGTTCGGGCCGGCGAAACTGGTGGCCGATGCGGGCCGCGAAGGCCGCAAGATCGCTCGACAGCTTCACTCGACCGCCTTGAAGAGACGGTCCGGCCGCCATGTCCAGATGTAGAACAGGCTGCTGCCGGCAGAGGAGAACATGATCCGGTCGGCGCGGCCGATCAGGTATTCGGCCGGCACCATGCCAACGCCGCCGGTGGCCAGCGCGAAGCGGCTGTCCTGGCTGTTGTCGCGGTTGTCGCCCATGAAAAAGTAGTTGCCCTCGGGCACCGTGAACACCGGAGTGTCATCCGCCCAGCCATCGCCGATGTTGAGGATGCTGTGGCTGGTGCCTTCCGGCAGCGTCTCGATCTGGCGCTGCTTGATGCAGATACCGCCCTCACCCACCGGATCATTGGCGCAGCGCGGCGAGATCTGTTGCGGCCCCTGCGGCGCCTTCACTTCCTCGAAGGTGCCCGCATCCTCGACCTGGACCGGCTGGCCGTTGATATGCAGCAGCCCCGCCTTCATCTGGATGGTGTCGCCCGGCAGGCCGATCAGCCGCTTGATGAAGTCCGACCCGTTGGCCGGGTGGCGGAACACCACCACGTCGCCGCGGTCAGGTTCCGACGCCAGCAGGCGGCCGGTGATCGGGCAGATCGAGAACGGGCAGGAATAGCGCGAATAGCCATAGGCCATCTTGTTCACGAACAGGAAGTCGCCGATCAGCAGCGTGTCCTTCATCGAGCCGGACGGAATCCAGAACGGCTGAAAGAACAGGGTGCGGAACACCCCGGCGATCAGCAGGGCGTAGACCACTGTCTTGATCGTCTCGAGGATCCCCTCGCCCGCCTTGCCCGAAGCCTTCGTTGCCATCATCTGCCCTTGCCTGCCTGTTGCCCGCGCTTCATGCGGGCAGGGGCGCGGGGAGTCAAGTTTCGGCGGCGTGATCGGGCTTGGCGGCCGTCAGCGGCCGCGCCTCGATCACCACGAAGGCCTGCGCCCAGGGGTGATCGTCGGTCAGGGTCACATGCACGATGGCCTCATGCCCCGGCGGGGTCATGACGCGCAGCCGCTCTGCCGCCCAGCCGGTCAGGTGCATCACCGGCTGGCCGCTGCGCAGGTTGCCCACGCCCATGTCGCGCCAGGCGATGCCCATGCGCAGCCCGGTGCCAAGCGCCTTGGAGCAGGCCTCCTTGGCCGCCCACCGCTTGGCATAGGTCCCGGCCACATCGGCCCGGCCCTCGGCCTTGCGCTGTTCAACTTCGGTGAAGACGCGGTTGCGGAAACGGTCGCCAAAACGCGCCAGCGTGCCGGCGATACGCTCGATATTCGCAAGATCGGTGCCGATGCCAAGGATCACGGGGCTGGCTCCTGTGCAGCCTTAAGTGCTGGCGATATGGCGGTTTTGCGGGTCCGGCGCAAGCGCGGGGGCGGGGTCAGGAGCAGGCAGGTCGCGGGAAGGGCAGGTCCGCCATCTGGTCGGGGGTCATCGCGCGAATGGCCGGATGGTCCAGCATATCAGGGGTCGGGGCCTTGGCGGGGCGGTCGCGCCCCAGGCGCAGGAATTTGCGCAGCATGTGAGTCTCCTACATCAATACTGAACAAGATAGGGCGCTGTGCGGCATATTTGCAGTGCAGAACTTGTCAAGGGCATTTAGATTATCTCCATGCTCCCGCTGAACCGCATCCCCCTGAATGGCCTGCGCGCGGTCGAGGCGGTCGCCCGGCTCGGCAGCCTGCGCGCGGCGGCAGAGGAGCTTGGCGTGACAATCGGCGCGGTCAGCCAGCAGGTGTCGCGCACCGAGGCCGCGCTTGGCCAGCACCTGTTCCACCGCATGGCGGGCGGGATGGAGCTGACGGCCAAGGGCGCCGAGATCGCGCCGCTGCTGCGCGGCGGGTTCGCGCAACTGGCGGCCGCCGTGGCGCGGGCCGATCCTGCGCGGGGCGACGTGCTGACCATCTCTGTCGCGCCGATCCTCGCCTCCCGCTGGCTGATCTGGCAGCTGCCGGACTTTCAGGCGGCGCATCCGGGGGTGAAGGTGCGGCTGGATGCCGATACGGCGCTGGTCGATCCGAATACTTCAGACGTGGATATCTGCATCCGGGTCGGGCGCGGGGGCTATGCCGATGTGCGGTCGGAGCGGCTGTTCCCGCAGCGGGCGGTCCCGGTCTGCGCGCCGGATCTGGCCGCGCGCATCCGAACGCCCGCCGACCTCGCCCATGTGCCGATCATCCGCGAACCGCGGCCGATGTTCGGCTGGGAGGTCTGGCTGGCGCCGCTTGGCCTCAGCCCCGACATCCTTGGCGACGGGCCGGAGTTTTCCGATGCCTCGCTGTGCCTCGACGCCGCAATCTCGGGCGCGGGCGTGTTCCTGGCCTTCGAGGTGGTCGCGGAACACGCGCTGGCACGCGGCAACCTTGTCGCGCTGCCGCCGGGGATGGTGGAAACCGGCCTCTCCTACTGGCTGGTCACCGCGAAGGACCGCAGCCCCTCGCCGGCCGAGCAAAGCTTCCGGCGCTGGCTGAAGGCACGGCTGGCGGCCTCGGGCTTCGCGCCCTGAGGGTCAGGCCCGGGCCGCGTCCATCAGCCGCCGCATCTCGCGGATTGCCGGGTCGAGGCCGCGGAAGATCGCCTCGCCGATCAGGAAATGGCCGATGTTCAGCTCCATCACCTCGGGGAAGGCAGCGACGGGTTCGACCGTCTCATAGGTCAATCCGTGGCCGGCATGGACCTCCAGCCCCAACTGGTGCGCATAGGCGGCCATCTCGCCCAGCCGGGCCAGTTCCACGTCGCGCTCCTCGAACCGGCCCTCGGCGTGCAGATCGCAATAGGCGCCGGTGTGCAGCTCGATCACCGCAGCCCCGATCCGCGCCGCCGCCTCGATCTGCCGCGCATCGGCGGCGATGAAGATCGACACCCGGCACCCGGCCTCGCGCAGCGGTGCGATGAAATGCGCCAGACGGTTCTCCTCGCGCGCCACTTCCAGCCCGCCCTCGGTCGTGCGCTCCTCGCGCTTTTCCGGGACAAGGCAGACGGCGTGGGGCTTGTGGCGCAGTGCGATCGCCTGCATCTCGGCCGTCGCCGCCATCTCGAAGTTCAGGGGCAGCGTCAGCGCCGCCATCAGCCCCTCGATATCGGCATCCGAGATGTGGCGGCGGTCTTCGCGCAGATGCGCGGTGATGCCGTCGGCGCCCGCCGCCTCGGCCAGCTTGGCGGCGCGGATCGGGTCGGGATAGGCCGAGCCGCGGGCGTTGCGCACGGTGGCGACGTGGTCGATGTTGACGCCAAGGCGCAGCCGGCCAAGCGGTTTGGTCAAGGTCATCTCCGGCATCCCCCGTGCAGCGGCGTTTCGCCTGACGCTATCGCGGCGCGCGGCGCGCCTCCAGCGCCAGATTGTATCAATGGCAAAGCGGGCGGATCAAAGCGGCGGATCGGCCTCGTTCCCCGGCGCGGCAACGGCGGCTGCGGCGGCGCTGGCCGCAACCTCGGCCCGCGCCCGGGCCCGCGCGCCAAGGCGCAGCTTTTCCGACCGCTCGCGCAGCTTCTTGGCGCGGCGCTTCTGATAGGCGCGGATGACCGGCAGCGTCAGGTAATGGCCGGCCGCCGCGGCGATCAGGCCCGGAATGATCCCGCCCACCAGATAGGGCAGGAAGATCGTGTCGAAGAAATGCTTCAGGTCCAGCCAGCTGGTCGGCTCTGGTCCGAAGATCGCCTTGATATTCGCCCAGATCTCGATGGCGGCATGGCTGAAAGCGCCGATGATCTCGTTGAAGTTGAGCCCGCCCTCGACCCCCAGCATCCAGCGGCCGATTTCCACCGAGAGCAGGGCGATGAAGGGCGTGGTGGCCGGGTTGCCGATGAAGGTGGCCAGCAGCGCTGCCAGGATGTTGCCCCGGATCGCCCAGGCGATGGCTGCTGCGCCCAGGAAGTGCACCCCGAACAGCGGGGTGAAGCTGACGAACACCCCCGCCGCCACGCCGCGCCCGATCCGGTGCGGCTCGTCCGGCAGGCGGCGCAGGCGGTGGATCACATAGGTGACCGCCCGTTTCCAGCCGCCGCGCGGGTAGAAAAACTCCGTGAAGATCCGCATGTAGCTGCGCGGGTTCCGCCGTTTGAAGACCACGCGACCGTTCCTTTTGATGCCCGATCAGGGCCTGCGACCGAGATCCCGGTAGCGTTCGACCTGCGCCACATCGCTTTCGGCTTCAAGGGCCGTCAGCACCATGTGCAGATGTTCCACATCCCGCAGATCCACCTCGACGATCAGCCGGTAAAAATCCGGTTTCCTGTCGGCGAAATGCAGGTCCGAGATATTGGCACGCTGCTGTCCGATCAAGGAGCAGATGCGCCCCAGGACGCCGGCATCGTTCGCAATCGTCAAATTGAGGCTGACGGTGTGCACCGCGGGGTGCCGGCCGGCCTGCCAGTGCAGGTCCACCCAGCGGGCGGGCTCCTCTTCGAACTCGGCCAAGGCGGGGCAATCGATCGAATGGACGATGACCCCCTGGCCGCGATAGGTGATGCCCACGATCCGCTCGCCCGGCAGCGGCTGGCAGCAGCCGGCGCGGCGGAACGACTGGTCGGGCGCAAGGCCCACGACCGGGCGCTGCGCATCAACCTCATCCTTCTGCACCGAGGCAAGCTCGGGATAGATCGCCTCGACCACCTCGCGCGCCGACAGCTCGGCGCTGCCAAGGCGGGCCAGAACCTCGACCTCGTCCTGCAGGCCAAGCGTGCGCGCGGCGGTGCGCAGCGCCTTGTCGGTGGCCTTGCGGCCGACATGCTCGAAGGCCACCCGCGCCAGTTCCTGCCCCAGCTTCACGAAGCGCTCGCGGTCTTCCTCGCGCAGCGACTTGCGAATCGCGGCCTTGGCCCGGCCCGTCACCACGATGTCGAGCCATGTGGCCTGCGGGCGCTGGCCAGCGGCGGTGATGATCTCGACCGACTGGCCGTTGCGCAGCCGCGTCCACAGCGGCACGCGGATACCATCGACCTTGGCGCCGACGCAGCTGTTGCCGATGCGGGTGTGGATCGCATAGGCATAGTCCAGCGGTGTCGCCCCCTTGGGCAACTGGATCACGTCGCCCTTGGGCGTGAAGCAGAACACCTGGTCGGTGTACATTTCCAGCTTCACATTCTCGAGGAACTCGTCGTGGTCGCCCTCTTCGAACCGCTCGGTCAGCGTGGCGATCCACTTGGCCGGATCGACGGCGAAGGGGTTCCGCGACCGCACGCCCTCGCGGTAGGACCAATGCGCGGCAACCCCGGCCTCGGCGACCTCATGCATCTGGCGGGTGCGGATCTGCACCTCGACCCGCTTGCCGTCGCGCCCCGACACCGTGGTGTGGATCGACCTGTAGCCGTTCGACTTGGGCTGGCTGATATAGTCCTTGAACCGCCCCGGCACTGCGCGCCAGCGGGTGTGGATCACGCCGAGGATGCGGTAGCAGTCGGCTTCCGTCCGGCAGATGATGCGAAAGCCATAGATGTCGGACAGGCGCGAGAAGGCGAGGCTCTTCTCCTGCATCTTGCGCCAGATCGAATAGGGCTTCTTGGCGCGGCCGAACACGTCGGCCTCGATCTGCGCCTTGTCCAGCTCGCTGCGGATATCGGCGCTGATCTTCGGGATCGCGTCGCCCGATTCGCGCTGCAGGGTCAGGAAGCGGCGGATGATCGAATTGCGGGCCTCGGCGTTCAGAACCTTGAAGGACAGGTCCTCCAGCTCCTCGCGCATCCACTGCATCCCCATCCGCCCGGCCAGGGGGGCGAAGATGTCCATCGTCTCGCGCGCTTTCTGGACCTGCTTGTCGGGGCGCATCGACTTGATGGTGCGCATGTTGTGCAGACGGTCGGCCAGCTTGACCAGGATCACCCGCAGGTCCTTGGACATCGCCATGAACAGCTTGCGGAAATTCTCGGCCTGCTTGGTCTCGGTCGAGGACAGCTGCAGGTTGGTCAACTTGGTGACGCCATCGACCAGGTCGGCCACGTCATCGCCAAACTTCGCAGCGATGTCCTTCCACGAGGCGCGGGTATCCTCGATCGTATCATGCAAAAGGGCGGTGACGATGGTCGCATCGTCCAGCCGCATTTCCGTCAGGATGGCGGCGACGGCGACGGGATGAGTGAAGTAGGGCTCGCCGGAATGGCGATTCTGCCCTTCGTGCATCCGCCGGCCATAGTCATAGGCCGCGCGGATGAGGTCTGCGTTCGTGCGGGGGTTATAGTTGCGGACCAGCGCGATCAGGTCTTCGACGTCGATCATTCCGCTCCGCAGACCCCCGATACTTCGCGATCAGTCCTGGCCCTGCGCTTCCATCAGCTGGCGCAGCAGGCGTTCCTCGTCCATGTCGTCGGCGGCAGGACGGTCCATTTCGCCGGCGCTGCCCATCAGCAACGACATCGCATCTTCTTCCGGCTCGTCGACCTCGATCTGGGTCTGGTAGCTGGAGATCATCCGCTCGCGCAGGTCTTCGGCGCCCTGCGTCTCATCCGCGATCTCGCGCAGGCTGACGACGGGGTTCTTGTCGTTGTCGCGGTCCACGGTCACCGGCGAGCCGGCCGTGATCTCACGGGCACGGTGCGCCGCGAGCATCACCAGCTCGAAGCGGTTCGGAACCTTGTCGACGCAGTCTTCAACCGTCACGCGGGCCATGGGTAACTCCAGTCGGCTTGGAAGGTGAGATGCGCTATGTATGCGCTGTCATCCCTCTTGACAAGCAAGTTTCCCGTCACAACGGCCGCAAAGCCGCTTTGTCCGCCTCGGGAAGGGCGGCCAGCATCGCGCCCACCCCCTGCCCCGTGGCCGGATGCACCCAGCCCGGCGCCACCTCGGCCAGCGGAACCAGCACGAAGGCACGGTCGGCGATCCGCGGATGCGGCAAGATGAGTCGCTCGGGCGTGGCCCGTACCTGTTCCGCAGCCGGCATCCCGCGCCAGGCCGCCTCTGTCGCCGCATCCGGCAGGATCGCCTCACCATGGCTGAGGAGGTCGAGGTCCACGATGCGCGCGCCCCAGCGCGCCAGCCGGGTCCGGCCGAGTCGCGCCTCGACATTGTGAAGGTGGGCCAGAAGGTCGTCGGCGCTAATCCGCACATCCAGCCGCACCGCCGCATTCACGTAGTCCGGGCCCGATCCGGCGGGGTAGGCGGGGGAGCGGAAGAACCGGCTAACCGCCTGTATCTGCACAGTTTCGGTCGATAGCATCCCCAGGGCACGCCGCAGCGTCACCTCTGGAGGTTGTCCCTCACAGGGCAGGTTCGCCCCAAGCGCGACCAGGGCCACCGATGTGTTTGCGCATTGTACAGCCACTTGCGGCACTGCAATATTCTCCTATTTTGCGTAACTGTCTCGCTGCGTCATTTTGTATCCCGTGGTTCACTCCCACACCTGCACGGATCCGGGCAGCGGGGCGATTTGAAAGGACAATCCATGTTTTACAAGGACGAACGGCTCGCTCTGTTCATCGATGGCTCCAATCTCTACGCCGCTGCCAAGTCTCTGGGCTTCGATATCGACTACAAGCTGCTGCGTCAGGAGTTCATGCGGCGGGGCAAGCTGCTGCGGGCCTTCTACTATACCGCGCTGCTGGAGAATGACGACTATTCGCCGATCCGCCCGCTGGTGGACTGGCTGCACTACAATGGCTTCACGATGGTCACCAAGCCGGCGAAGGAATTCACCGACAGCCAGGGCCGTCGCAAGGTCAAGGGCAACATGGATATCGAGCTTGCCGTCGATGCCATGGAGCTGGCCCCCCGGGTCGATCACATCGTGCTGTTCTCGGGCGATGGCGATTTCCGCCCGCTGGTGGAAAGCCTGCAGCGGCAGGGCGTTCGCGTCTCTGTCGTCTCCACCATCCGCAGCCAGCCACCGATGATCGCCGACGAGCTTCGCCGCCAGGCCGACAACTTCATCGAGCTGGACGAGCTGCGCGAAGTCATCGGCCGCCCCCCGCGCGAGCCGCGGCTGGAGCGTGAGGAAGCCCCGGGCAGCACCGTCGAAACCTGACGGATGCGGCGCCACGCGCGCCGCCCCTGCCGTTGTTCCGCCAGCCATGCGGTCCCTCCCTCAGGGACGCGCCCAGCCAGCCACGCACCGGACCAATGATGCACCTGCGCATTCTCGCCCGCCAACTCGCTTGGCGGGTGCTGCAATCCCATGTGCTTTGGTTTTCGGGGCGCGGGGCTGGACGCAGCGGGCGCTTGCCCTTACCTCTGGCCCATCACCTATCGAGGCCGCCGCATGACCCTTCCGCCCCTGACCCTGTACCTGGCCGCCCCGCGCGGCTTCTGCGCGGGCGTGGACCGCGCCATCAAGATCGTGGAAATGGCGCTGGAGAAATGGGGCGCGCCGGTCTTCGTGCGGCATGAGATCGTGCACAACAAGTTCGTGGTCGACGGCCTGCGCGCCAAGGGCGCAGTCTTCGTCGAAGAGCTGGACGACTGCCCCGATGACCGCCCGGTGATCTTTTCCGCCCACGGCGTGCCCAAGGCGATCCCGGCCGAGGCGGCGCGGCGGATGATGATCCATGTCGATGCCACCTGCCCTCTGGTGACCAAGGTGCACAGCGAGGCCGCGCGGCACCATGAGGCAGGCCTGCAAATGGTCATGATCGGCCATGCCGGCCACCCCGAGACGCTTGGCACGATGGGCCAACTGCCGGACGGCGAGGTGCTGCTGGTCGAGACGGCCGAGGATGTGGCGGGCCTGCAGCCGCGCGATCCGGACAAGCTGGCCTTCATCACCCAGACCACCCTGTCGGTCGATGACACGGCCGGCATCGTGACCGCGTTGAAGCAGCGGTTTCCATCCATCATCGGCCCGGCGCGCGAGGATATCTGCTACGCCACCACCAACCGGCAGGCCGCCGTCAAGGCAGTGGCGCCGAAGATCGACGCGCTGCTGGTGATCGGCGCGCCCAACTCCTCCAACTCCAAACGGCTGGTCGAGGTCGGGCGCGCGGCGGGCTGCGCCTATGCGCAACTTGTGCAACGTGCGGGCGATATCGACTGGCGCGCGCTGGACGGCATCCGCGCCGTGGGCGTGACCGCTGGCGCCTCGGCACCCGAGGTGCTCGTGGACGAGGTGATCGACGCCTTCCGCGCCCGGTTCGACGTGACGGTGGAGATGGTGGAAACCGCCATCGAGACCATCGAGTTCAAGGTGCCCCGCCTGCTGCGCGAGCCTGCGTGACCGGCGATCCCGCCAAGTCCAGTTCTTGTGGCGATCCCGCCACGGTCGCGTTCTATCAAGCCAATGCCGAGAGCTATGCCGAGTGGTCGCAGGGCCCCGGCCTGCCCAAGACCCTCCAGCGTTTTGCCGCCAGCCTGCCCCCCAAGGCCGCGGTCGCCGATCTGGGCTGCGGCGCGGGATGGGCCTCTGCCTGGCTACAGGGCCAAGGCTTCGCCGTCACCGCCTTCGACCCGGTCCCGGCAATGGTAGCGCTGACCGCGGCGCGCGGCGTCACCGCAGTCACTGGCGGAGCCGAGGCGCTGCCCGTGGCGGCCTTCGATGGCCTCTGGTGCAACGCCGCGCTTCAGCACATCCCACGCGCGGACCTGCCGGCCGCGCTGGCGCGGATCGCCGCCGCGCTGCGGCCCGGCGGGCGGCTATTCATCTCGATCCACGAGGGCGACGACACCCTGCGCGACCGGCTTGGCCGGCTCTACAACCATCACCGCGAGGCGGATCTGCGCGCCGCGCTGGCAGCCTGCGGGATAGAGACGCTGGAGGTCTCGTATGGCTCGGGCCAGGGCTTCGACGGCCGGCCGATCACCATGCTGCGGCTGGACGGACGACGCGAAGCCTGATCTTCTGGCGGCGTCCCGTGACGGAGAGCGCCCATGTCCCCCGAATTCCTGCTGACCGCCTTCATCGTCTGCGTCTCGCCGGGGATCGGCGTGGTCTATACCCTGTCGATGACGCTTGGCGGCGGGCTGCGTGCCGGGATGCTGGCGGCCGTCGGCTGCACCATCGTCACCGCGCTGCATCTGGCGGTGGCGATGGCGGGGCTGGCAGCGGTGCTCCATGCCAGCGCGGTGCTGTTCCAGACGGTGAAATTCGCCGGCGTCGCCTTCCTGCTGTGGATGGCCTGGGCCACGCTGAAGGGCCATGGCGGCATGGACATCCGCGCGGCAGAGCCGGGCTCGGCCGCCCGCATCGTCTGGCGCGGCATCCTGCTGAACCTCCTCAACCCCAAGCTGCCGCTGTTCTTCGTGGCCTTCCTGCCGCAATTCGTGCCCGCAGACGGCGGCGCGAGGCTTCTCATCGAACTCGGCCTCGGCTTCACTGCCATGACCTTCGTGACCTTCGCCGCCTATGCGCTGGCCGCGGGCTTCGCCCGGCAGGCGATCCTCGGCAATGCGCGGGTGATGACCTGGCTGCGCCGCGCCTTCGCCGCCTCCTTCGCCGCGCTTGGCGCTAGGCTGGCGATGGAGCGGGCCTGAGCCCCCGCATGGTTGACGCCCCCTGCCCCGCTGCCTAGACCGGCGGCAAGCCAAAGGAGCGCCGATGCCTGACCTCTACGCCTATACCGATGGAGCCTGTTCCGGCAACCCGGGCCCCGGGGGCTGGGGCGTGCTGATGCTGGCGCGCGAGGGCGAGGCCGTGGTCAAGGAACGCACCCTGAACGGCGGCGAGGCCGACACCACCAACAACCGGATGGAGCTGCTGGCGGCGATCTCGGCGCTGGAGGCGCTGGCGCGGCCCTCGGCGATCACCATCATCACCGACAGCGCCTATGTGAAGAACGGCGTCACCAGCTGGATCCACGGCTGGAAGCGCAATGGCTGGAAGACGGCGGACCGCAAGCCGGTGAAGAATGTCGACCTGTGGCAGCGGCTGGACGAGGCGCAGGCGCGCCATCAGGTGGTCTGGAAGTGGATCAAGGGCCATGCGGGCCACGCCGAGAACGAGCGCGCCGATGAACTTGCGCGCGAGGGCATGGCACCGTTCAAGCCGCAGAAGGTGGCGAGGTGACGCTGGTCGGGGTGCTCGACCACGCCTCGGTGCTGGTCTTCGCCCTGACCGGCGCGCTGGTCGCCAGCCGGTCGCAGCTGGATCTGGTCGGCTTCATCTTCATCGCCGCGCTGACGGCCGTGGGCGGCGGCACCGTGCGCGACCTGATCCTTGGCCGCGACCCGGTGTTCTGGGTCGCGGCGCCGCAATTCGTGCTGCTGGCGGCGGGGGCGGCGGTCGCCGTATTCTTCACCGCGCATCTGCTGGAGAGCCGCTACCGCGCAATCCTGTGGCTGGATGCCTGCGCGCTGGCCGTCGCCGTGCCCGCCGGGGTTGGCGTGGCGCTGGCGCTGGGGCATGGGCCGGTGATCGTGGTGATTGCGGGGGTGGTGACCGGCACGCTTGGCGGGCTGATGCGCGACGTGGTCTGCAACGAGGTGCCGCTGGTGCTGAAACAGGGCGAGCTGTACCTGTCGGCGGCCTTCGGCGGCGCGGTCGCGGCGCTGGTCTTCACCGCGCTTGGCGCCCCCGGACTGCCGGCCTTGCTGGCGTGCGGTGTGGTGACGTTCGGTCTGCGCGCCGGAAGCCTCGGCTTCGGCTGGCGACTGCCAGTCTACCGGCCCCGCCCGCCGCGACAGTAGGTCAGGGCACCACCGCCTGCGCCGCGCCGCCATCCATCGCCTTCACCGCGACCAGCACCGCAACGGCGATCACCACCCAGCCGCCGGGCCGCATCAGCGCCCAGATCGTCAGCTTCAGCAGTCGCCACGCCAGGAAGGCGAGGACGAGGCTCGCCAGCCCCCAGAAGAGCGCGCGCAGCAAGGTCATGCCTTGCCCGCCCGGAGCGGCGCTTTGCGTATGAGTTTGGGTATCATGCTCTGCCCGTGCCAGTTCCGGCGTTTTCGGCAGTGTGCCGTATTCGCGCGGGCCGGGAAATCCCCGATGTACGTGCCTCTCCGCACCGTGAGAATGCTGGAGTCCCTTTTTGCCCGGAACAAGGCGCCTTGGCGCCGCCGGGCAGCGCCCGCCTCCCGGCCCGCCCACGGGGCGGGCGTTCTTCGCGGAAATCTTCCACTGGAAGATTTCTTGTCGCTCATCACCCCCCTCGGGCGGGCGCTTTCCACCGTTCCGCCTAGAAATTCGGTGGAGGGGTGTTGAACCATAAAGCGCCTAGAACGGGCGTAGCTCGCCCACCCGGCGGACCGGCCCTGCCCTCTACCTGTGCGGGCTGAACGGCGACTCCGCCTACCGTGGCGGCCAGCGCACCCTCACCCCAACCGTTCCGGCAGCGACCATCCCCGCAGCATCTCCCCCGCCGGCATCGGCTTCTTCCCCTCGCGCTGCGCCAGGGTCACCTCCACCGCGCCGCTGCCGCAGGCGATGGTGAAGCCGTCCAGCACCGTGCCCGGCGCACCTTGCCCCGACGCCAACCGAGAGCGCAGCAGCTTGATACGCTCGCCCGCCACCTCGCACCAGGCGCCGGGGAAGGGCGACAGGCCGCGGATCTGGCGGTCCACTTCCTGCGCCGGGCGCGACCAGTCCACCCGCGCCTCGGCCTTGTCGATCTTGGCGGCATAGGTCACGCCCGCCTCGGGCTGCGGCTCGGGCACCAGATCGTCCAGCCGCGCCAGCGCGTCACAGATCAGCCGCGCGCCCATCACCGAAAGCCTGTCGTGCAGGTCCGCCGCCGTCTCCTCCGCGCCTATCGCCACAGCCTCGCGCAGCAGCACCGCGCCGGTATCCAGCCCCGCATCCATCTGCATGATGCAGATGCCGGTTTCCGAATCCCCCGACAGGATCGCCCGCTGGATCGGCGCCGCCCCGCGCCAGCGGGGCAGCAAGGAGGCGTGGATGTTGAGGCACCCCCGCGCCGGGGCGTCCAGCACCGCCTGCGGCAGGATCAGCCCGTAGGCGACCACCACCGCCACATCGACCTGCAGCGCGGCGAACTCCGCCTGCGCCTCGGCGCTCCGCAGCGACTTCGGGTGCCGCACCGGCAGCCCAAGCGCCTCGGCCCGCGCCTGCACCGGGCCGGGGCGGTCCTTCTTGCCGCGGCCCGCGGGGCGCGGCGGCTGGCTGTAGACGGCGGTAATCTCGTGCCCCGCGGCAACCAACGCCTCCAGCACCGGCACCGAGAAGTCCGGCGTGCCCATGAACACCACGCGCATCGCCTAGTCCCTCCGCTGCTTGCCGAGCTTCGCCACCAGCATCTTGCGGCGCAGCGGGCTGAGGTGATCGACGAAGACCTTGCCGTTCAGATGGTCGATCTGGTGCTGCACCGAGGTCGCCCAGAGCGCCACGAAATCCCGCTCCTCGATCTCGCCGGCCTCGTTCAGGAACCGCACCGTCACTGCCCGCGGCCGCTCGATGATGGCGGAAATCCCGGGCAGGTTGGGGCTCGCCTCCTCATGCCGGCGCATCTGGACCGAGGCGTGCAGCACCTCGGGGTTGGCCATCCGCACCGCCTGCCCGCGCTTGTCCGAGGCATCGACGACCGCCAGCCGCATCATGATGCCGATCTGCGGCGCGGCAAGGCCAACGCCCGGCATTGCGTCCATTGTCTCGACCATGTCGTCCCAGATCATGCGGACGGTTTCGGTGATCCGGTCGACCGGCTCTGCCGGGGTGCGCAGGCGCTTGTCGGGATAGGGCACGAAGGCACGGACACTCATTTCTGGGCCTCCAGATCTGCCAGCGCCGGGGCAAGGATGGTGCGGATCTCATCCGTGGTGCGGTCTATGTGCAGGATGCCGTCGAGATGGTCGCGCTCATGCTGGATGCAGACCGCCTCGAACCCCTCGAAGTCGCCCGTCGACCAGGTCCCATCCAGCCCCTGCCAGCGCAGACGCAGCCTTGCGGGCCGCGTCACCGGCACCAGAAGGCCGGGGACCGACAGGCAGCCCTCGTCCCGCGTTGCCTCGCCCTCGGCGGTCACGATCTCGGGGTTCACGAACACCCGCGGATCGGGCGTGCCGTCCTTCCAGTGGCAGTCCATCACGAAGATCCGCAGCATCGCGCCGACCTGCGGCCCCGCAAGGCCGCGGCCGGGCGCGGCATACATCGTGTCCAGCATATCCTCGGCCAGATGGCGCAGGCCGGCGTCGAACACCGCGACGGCACCGGCCGGCTCGCTCAGCCGCCGGTCGGGCCAGATCACGATGGGAAGCACGGTCATGCGCGAGCCATTTCGCGCTTCAGCTTTTCCATCTTGCGGGTGATCATCTGCCGCTTCAGCGGTTTGAGGTAGTCGATGAACAGCTTGCCATCCAGATGGTCGATCTCATGCTGAACGCAGGTCGCCCACAGCCCGTCAAACCCTTCCTCATGCAGCTTGCCGTCCAGCCCCAGCCAGCGCACGCGCACTTCGGCGGGGCGGGTCACGTCGGCATATTGCTCGGGGATCGACAGGCAGCCTTCCTCATAGGTGCTGGTCTCGGCCGAGGTCCAGGTGATCTCGGGGTTGATCAGCACCATCGGGCGCGGCTGCGCCTTGAGGTCCTTGACGCAATCCATCACCAGCACCCGGCGCGTCACGCCGACCTGCGGCGCCGCAAGGCCGACGCCCGGCGCGTCATACATGGTGGCCAGCATGTCATCGGCCAGGATGCGCAAGTCGTCATCGATCTGCGCCACGGGGTCGCAGACCTTCTTGAGGCGAGGATCGGGATGGATCAGGATGTGGCGCAGGGTCATTGCCCGGATTTAGGCGATGGCGCAGCGTTTCGCAACGGGGAGCACGTCCGCGCCCAAGAGGTAGTCGTGGAAATCATAAATTCCGCACAACCCGGCCCTATGCGGACGCCATTGCGAATCCGTCCAATGGATCAGGATGACTTCCCAAATAAATCACGATAACCAGAACAAACAACTTCCCCAAAGGACTTCCCATGAGCTTTGACGAGATCATCGAGCGCCGCGGCACCCATTGCGCGAAATGGGACATGATGCAGCCGATCTACGGCGTCCCCGCGACGGATGGAATCGCCATGTGGGTCGCCGACATGGATTTCCGCCCCCCGCAGGTGGTGCAGGACGCGGTTGAAAAGATGGCCGCGCATGGGGTCTACGGCTATTTCGGCAATGACAGCGCCTATCTGGGCGCGATCCAGTGGTGGATGGCCAGCCGCCATGGCTGGCAGGTCGCGCCGGAGTGGATCTTCACGACGCATGGCCTCGTCAACGGCACCGGGCTTTGCGTCGATGCCTTTACCGCGCCGGGCGATGCGGTGATGCTGATGACGCCGGTCTATCACGCCTTCGCCCGGGTCATCACCGCCGCGGGCCGCACGGTGACCGAATGCCCGCTGACGGTGGTGGACGGCGCCCACCAGATGGATTTCGCCGGCTGGGAAGCGCTGCTCACCGGGCGCGAGAAGATGCTGATCCTGTGCTCGCCGCACAACCCCGGCGGGCGGGTCTGGTCGGTGGAGGAGCTGCAGGCGGTGGCCGAGTTCTGCGCGGCGCACGACATGATCCTGGTGTCGGACGAGATCCACCATGACCTGGTGTTCCCCGGCGCCAGGCATACCGTGATGCCGCTGGCCGCGCCGCAGATCCTGGACCGGCTGGTGATGATGACCGCCGCCACCAAGACCTTCAACATCGCCGGCGCCCATGTCGGCAATGTCATCATCCCCGACCCGGCGCTGCGCGCCACCTTCGGCAAGCGGATGGCGGCGCTTGGCATCTCGCCCAACAGCTTCGGGCTGCACATGATCACCGCCGCCTATTCGCCCGAGGGCGCGGCCTGGGTGGAGGAGCTGGTGGCCTATCTCGATGGCAACCGGAAGCTCTTTGACGAGGCCATCAACGCGATCCCCGGCCTGCGCTCGATGCCGCTGGAGTCCACCTATCTGGCCTGGGTGGATTTCGAGGGCACCGGGATGGCGCCTGCGGAATTTGCCGAGCGGGTCGAGAAGGGTGCCAAGATCGCGGTCAACCACGGCGGCAGCTTCGGCAAGGGCGGCGAGAGCTTCCTGCGCTTCAACCTCGCCACCCCGCGCAGCGTGGTGGAAGAGGCGGTGGAGCGGCTGCGCGTGGCCTTCGCCGACCTGCAGTAGCTCAGGCGCGCGGCAGATAGCCCACCGGCGCCGACTCGTCCCGCTCGAAGTCCAGCGGGGCGCGGTCGGTGACCGGGGTGGCGCTTTTCACGAGGCAGATCAGCTCACCCTCCTCGAGCGCCGAAGCGACGATCAGGCATTGCATCAGATGGCGGCTGCCATCGTAGAGATCGACCAGCCCGCGCAGATGCGACACCTGCGCCGCGTCCAGCGCAAAGCCGCCCGGCCATTGCCGCAGCACCCGCCACAGATCGTCCCCGGCCTGCACCCGCAGCCGGGATGTGCGCTTCTGGCTGCGCCGACGCGCTTCGGCCAAACCGGCGCGGATGTCTTGGGGCAGGTCTTCGATCATGTGCATCTCCCTGCCCGAAAGCATGACTGCGGAGAGGCAAAAATCAAGTTAACCAATCCGCCCGATCCGTGCATGTTGCATCGCCGTCACGCAGAACCGTGAAGGCAGCACCAGGGTTCCCGCGCCCGGCTGTGCGCTTGCGCAAGGGCGCTGCGCGGGGAGCGGCGTACCGACAGACCCGGTTTTCCCCTATGTTGGCATCAACAAGGAGGATCCCATGGGTCAACTCATCGACGGAACATGGTCTTCGGAGTGGTATGACACCTCCAGGACCGGCGGCGCGTTCCAGCGCTCCACCTCAAGCTTTCGCAACTGGATCACCCCCGATGGCGCCCCGGGGCCAAGCGGCGAGGGCGGCTTTGCCGCCGAGGCCGGGCGCTATCACCTCTATGTCTCCTATGCCTGCCCCTGGGCGCATCGCACGCTGATCTTCCGCGCGCTGAAGGGGCTGGAGCCCTTGATCGACGTGTCCGTGGTGCATCCCGACATGCTGGACGATGGCTGGACCTTCGACACCGATTTCCCCGGCGCGACCGACGATCAGCTCTTCGGCCTGCCCTTCCTGCGCGACCTCTATACCCGCGCGGTGCCGGACATTTCCGGCCGCGTCACCGTGCCGGTGCTGTGGGACAAGGCGCAGGGGCGGATCGTGTCCAACGAAAGCGCCGAGATCATCCGCATGTTCAACTCCGCCTTCGACGGGCTGACCGGCAACACGGATGACTACTGGCCCGAAGCCCTGCGCCCGGGGATCGAGGAGGTGAATGCCCGCATCTATGACACCGTGAACAACGGCGTCTACAAGGCGGGTTTCGCCACCGCGCAGGAACCCTATGACAAGGCCGTCCATGCCCTGTTCGACAGCCTCGACTGGCTGGAGGACCAACTGTCAGGCCAGCGTTACCTGATGGGTGCGCAGCTGACCGAGGCGGACTGGCGGCTGTTCACCACGCTGGTGCGCTTCGATCCGGTCTATCACCTGCATTTCAAATGCAACCGCCGGCGGCTGATCGATTACCCGAACCTCTGGGCCTATACGCGCGACCTCTACCAGGTGCCGGGCGTGGCGGCGACGGTGCGGCCTGACCATTACGTGCGCCACTACCACTACAGCCACGACACCATCAATCCGAACCGGATCATCCCGATCAACCCGGTGCTGGATTTCGACGCGCCGCATGGGCGCGAGCGGCTTGGCTAAGCGGCGTCAGGCCGCCCGGCCGTGATGCTCCACCACCGCCGCAAGGTCCGAGGGCGGCATCCGCGCCGGCAGGAAGGCGCAGGCATTGGGCATGTGCTGGAAGATCGACCCGTCGGCAAACACCGCGTCCCGGGTGACCGACACCACCTTGGCCCCGGGGCGCCGGTAGCTGGCATAGTCCGCCACCGCCATCGGGCTGCCCTCGGCCAGCCCGAGGTCCAGCACGATCACCCGCACGTCGCTGCGCTCCAGCACCGCCACGGCGGCATCCTGCCCGCCGACCAGATCCACCTTGCGGCAGACCTCCTGCAGATGCTGCTGCCAGACCAGCCCAAGTTGCGGGTCGCTTACGACGATCAGGACATGCATCACAGGCTCCAGCGGGTGCGCAGGGTGCACCCGATAAGATTCTCTCGAATTCCAAATGCGGATTTCATCTTTGATAAACCCTCGGCAGACAAGCGCGGCGGCAAGGATATCCACAGCAATCTGCGCGGCCCCGCCCATGCCCGGTTGCCCTGCACGGTCTTGCGGCTAGAGTCCTCGGACGTGCCCAAGGAGTGACCTCATGCCCCTGCGCCCCTTCCTGCTGACGCTGGCCCTGCTGGCCGCCAGTCCCGCAGCGGCCAATTGCGGCGGCCCGTTCCGCGACTTCGTGGCCGGGCTGAAGGCCGAGGCGCTGGCGATGGGCCACCCCGCCGCCACTGTGGACGCCTTCTTCGCCCCGGTGCGCGAAGACCCGGCCGTGATCCGCGCCGACCGCGCGCAGGGCGTGTTCCGCAAGGATTTCATCGAGTTTTCCCGCGCGGTCATCAGCCAGGACCGCATGACCCGCGGAACCGCCAATGCCGCGAAATATGACACGCTCTTTACCCGGATCGAGGCGGAGTATGGCGTGCCGCGCGGCGTGCTGCTGGCCTTCTGGGCGCTGGAGACCGACTTTGGCGCGGTGCAGGGGGATTTCAACACCGCCAATGCGCTGGTGACTCTGGCACATGACTGCCGCCGCCCGGACCTGTTCCGCCCGCAGATATTTTCCGCGATTGAACTGTTCGCTAGGGGCGATTTCGACACCGCCACCGGGACCGGGGCCTGGGCCGGTGAGATCGGGCAGGTGCAGATGCTGCCCGGCGACATTCTGCAAAACGGCGTCGATGGCGATGGCGACGGCCATGTGCGGCTGAAGACCTCGGCCGCCGATGCGCTGATGTCGGGGGGCAAGATGCTGCAGCACCTCGGCTGGCGCCCCGGCCAGCCCTGGCTGCAGGAAATCGTGGTGCCCGAGGGGCTCGACTGGTCGCGCACCGGGCTGCACACCGAATTGCCGGTGGCAGAGTGGGCGGCACTTGGGGTGCAGGCCCGAAATGGCGATCTGGCCGAGGGGCTGATCGGGTCGGTGCTGCTGCCGATGGGGCGCAATGGGCCGGCCTTCATGGCCTACCCGAATTTCCGCGTCTATTTCGAATGGAACCAGAGCTTTGTCTATGTCACCACCGCCGCCTATTTCGCCACAAGGCTGGAGGGCGCGCCGGTCTATGACGCGGGCAACCCCGATCCGGGCCTGACGGTGGAGCAGATGAAAATGCTGCAAGAACGGCTGGCCGCGCGCGGCCATGATGTCGGCAAGATCGACGGCATCCTCGGCGCCCTCACCCGGGCCGCCACGCAAAAGGAACAGGCCCGGCTCGGCCTGCCTGCCGATGCCTGGCCCACCCCTGCCCTGCTGGCCGCGCTATGAACGCTTCCGTCACCCGCGCCGAGCTGGACGCAGCCTTGCCGCATGTCCTCGCCGCGCCGAAGGACCAAGCCGAGATCCTGCAACTCTGCTTCCGCCCCGGCTACGGCCAGCGCCTGCACCCGCCGATGCTGCGCCTGACCCAATCGCAAGGCATCCTGGATGCCGAGGGCAATTCCGAACGTTGGCCCGTGGCCCCCTGGATGCGGCTGGAGGATGGCAGCCCCGACCCGCGGATCCAGGTCTCCATCCTGCCGATCCGGGTGATGGACCTTGTCTGGCGCGACCGCACCGGCACCCCGCATCCCGGCGACACGATGATCGTCGATCTGGACACCACCGAGGCGAACGTCCCCACCGGCAGCTTGCTGCGCGCCGGGACCGCGATCCTGCGCGTCTCGGACGTGTTCAACGATGCCTGCGTGAAATGGAAGGTCCGCTACGGCACCGAGGCCAAGGACTGGATCACCGCCCCCGGCCACCCGCCGCTACGGCTGCGCGGGCTGCTGTGCGAGGTGGTGGAGGATGGCGAGGTCCGCCCGGGCGACCTGCTCCAGAAAGCCTAGGCCACCAGCGCCGCGGCCCGTTTCAGATCGACGCTGACCAACTGGCTGACGCCCTGCTCAGCCATCGTCACGCCGAACAGGCGGTCCATCCGGCTCATCGTCACGGCATGGTGGGTGATGATCAGGAAGCGCGTCTCGGTGCGGCGCGTCATCTCGTCCAGCAGGTCGCAAAAGCGGGTGACGTTGGCATCGTCCAGCGGCGCATCCACCTCGTCCAGCACGCAGATCGGCGCGGGGTTGGCCAGGAACACCGCGAAGATCAGCGCCATCGCGGTCAGCGTTTGCTCGCCGCCCGACAGCAGCGACAGCGTGGACAGCTTCTTGCCCGGCGGCTGGCACATGATCTCCAGCCCCGCATCCAGCGGGTCATCGGATTCGACCAGCACCAGCCTGGCCTCGCCGCCGCCGAAGAGATGGGTGAAGAGGGTGCGGAAACTGTCATTCACCTGCTCGAAGGCGGTCAGCAGCCGCTCACGCCCCTCGCGGTTCAGGCTGGCGATGCCGGCGCGCAGCTTGCGGATCGCCTCCTCCAGATCGAACTTCTCGCGGGCCAGCGTGTCATGCTCGTCCTGCACCTCCCGCGCATCTTCCTCGGCCCGCAGGTTCACCGCGCCAAGCGCCTCGCGCTGGCGGCGCAGGCGCGCTACGTCGGCCTCCAGAACATCGGCGGCGGGCATCTTTTCGGGATCGGTGCCGAGGCTGTCGAGCAGCTCGAGCGGCAGCAGCTCGGTCTCCTCGAATATCCGGGTGGCGGCATGGGCCACGGTCTCGCGCGCCGCTTCGGTGCGGGCCTCGGCGCGGGCGCGGCCCTCTCGGGCCTCGCTGCCCAGACGTTCCGCCTCGCGCTCTGCCCCCTGCACCGTTCGCAGCGCGGCCTCGGCCACGGCGAGCGCCTCGGCGGCACGGGCGCGGCGGGCCTCGGCGGCCTCGATCGCTTCCGACAGCTCCTCATGCTTGGCCGCAATCTCCTCGGGCGCGGCCCCGGCCTCGTCCAGCTCCTCGGCCGTCTCCGCCCGGCGCGCGGCCAGCTCGGCGCTGCGCTTCTCCGCCGTGTCGAGCCGCAGCCGCCAGCCCGAGATTTCCTTGGTGATCTCCTGCCGCCGCCGTGTCCGCGCCTCGCCCTCGCGGCGGGTCTCGTCATGCGCCGCGCGGCGGGCCATCATCATCATCCGCGCGGCTTCCACCGTCTGCTTCACATCCTCCACCGCCGCCCGCGCCGTCTCCAGCTCCGGCAGATCCTCCATCGCGGCGCCGGCATCCTCCAGCCGGATCTGCGCCTCCTCGGCCTCTTCCTCATGCCGGGCGCGGGCGATGCGGGCGCTTTCCAGCTTGCCCGCGGCGATGGAGCGATCCGCCTCGGCCCGGCTTTGCGCACGGCTTGCCTCGGCCACGCGCCGGTCCGCGTCACGGCGGGCCTCGCGCGCCTCCTGATCGGCGCGCGTCGCCGCCGCCAGCCGCGCGGTCAGCACCTCATGCGCCTGCCGCGCACCCTCGGCCTTGGCGCCCACCTCTTCCAGATCGCGCTTCAGCTCCACCAGCCGGTTCAGCTGCCGCAGCCGCAAGGCGGCGGCGGACGGAGCATCCTCGGCCGCGGCGCGGAACCCGTCCCACCGCCACAGATCGCCCTCAAGGCTGACCAGCCGCTGCCCCGGCAGCAGCGCCGGTTGCAGGGCCGCGCCCGCCGCCCGGTCCACCAGCCCGATCTGCCCGATCCGCCGCAGCAGCGCGTCCGGGACCGTCACGAACTCCGCCAGAGCCATGGCGCCCTCCGGCAGCGCCTGCGCCGCCTCATAGCCCGGCAGCAGCGCCCAGCCAGACCCCGCACCCGCCTCCACCACCGGCGCGCGCAGGTCATCGGCCAGCGCCGCGCCAAGCGCCGCCTCATAGCCCGGCTGCACCTGCACCCGGTCCAGCAACTGCGTGCCCGCCCGGCTCTCGCGGTCCACCAGCCGGGCCAGCCCCGCCACCTCGGCGCGCAGGGCGTTGGCCTCGCCTGCCGCTTCGGAATGCTGGGCGCGGGCGGCGGATTCGCGGGTCTGCACCTCGGCGCGGGAGGTCTCGGCGGCGATCAGCGCCTCTTCCGAGGCTTCGGCGATCTCGGCCGCCTCGGTCTGGGCGGCCTCCGCCTCGGCAAACGCCTCCGCGGCGCGGTCCTGCGCGGCGCTGGCCTCCGCCTCGGCGCGGCGGGCGGTCTCGGCAGCCCCCCGCGCCCGGTCCAGCGCGGTGCGGGCGTCGGCCAGCAGCCGCTGCGCCGACTGGTGCCGCGCCGACAGCCGCGCCACATCCTCGGTCAGCTGCGACAAAGCTTCCTCGCGGTCCGCCAGCACCGCGGCGGCCTCCTTGGCCGCCTCCAGCGCCTCGGCCAGCCGCTCGTCCTGCCCCTCGGCAGCTTTCAGGATCTGCGCCTGTTCCCAGTCCAGCCGCGCAATCGTCTCACCCGCGTCGCGGTTCAGCCCGGCCTCGCGCTCCGCGTCGCGGTCGATCTGCGCCAGCCGCCCCGCCAGCGTCTCGATCAGCGCCCGCGCCCGGTCCTGCTGGTCGCGCAGCGCCTCGCGCTGCACCGTCAGCCGCTGCAGCACCGCGCCGGCAATCGCCTCCTCCTCGCGCAGCGGCGGCAGCGCATCCTCGCGCGCCTGCCGTTCCTTGGCGGCGGCGCGGGCGGCGGCCTCGGCCTGCGCGGCGATGCGCACCCGCTGCGCCAGGTCCTCCTCGGCCGCGGCCCGCGCCTGATCGGCCTCGCGCCAGCGACGATAGAGCAGCGTGCCCTCGGCCTTGCGCAGCTCTTCCCCGATCTCGCGATACCGCGCCGCCTGCCGCGCCTGCCGGGCCAGCGTGGTCAGCTGCGCCGCCAGCTGCTCGACCACATCGCCCACGCGGGACAGGTTCTGCTCGGCCCCGCTCAGCCGCAATTCCGCCTCGTGCCGACGCTGGTAGAGGCCCGAGATCCCCGCCGCCTCCTCCAGAATCCGCCGCCGGTTCTTGGGCTTGGCGTTGATCAGCTCGGCGATCTGTCCCTGCCGCACCAGCGCCGGCGACTGCGCCCCGGTCGAGGCATCGGCGAACAGCATCTGCACATCGCGCGCCCGCACATCCTTGACGTTGACCTTGTAGGCGCTGCCGGCATCGCGGGTGATGCGTCGCACGATCTCCAGCGTGTCGGCATCGTTGAAGCCCGAGGGGGCCAGCCGCTCGGAATTGTCCAGCGTCAGAACGACTTCGGCAAAGTTCCGCGCGCTGCGGGTGGCGGCGCCGGCAAAGATCACATCCTCCATCCCCTCGCCGCGCATGGAAGAGGGCCGCGTCTCGCCCATCACCCACCGCAGCGCCTCCAGCAGGTTGGACTTGCCGCAGCCATTCGGCCCGACAACTCCGGTCAGCCCGTCATGGATGACCAGATCGGTCGGGTCCACGAAGCTTTTGAAGCCATTGAGCCTGAGGCGGGTGAAGCGCAAGGTAGGGTCCGATTCAAGGTGTGCCGTTGGCCCGCCATGGTCGGGGCAAGCGCGGCCGGAGTCAATCGCTGGCACCCGATATGGCGGATCGGGGGAGGCGCATCCCAAGATTTGGGGACATGATGCGACAACTGGGCCAGGACGACGACTTCCGCGAGGTGCTGGCGCTGATCCGCACGGCCTTTGCCTATATGGACGGCCGGATCGACCCGCCCTCGTCGATGCAGCGGCTGACGGTGGCCGATCTGGCGCGCGCCGCCGCGACGGGTGAGGTCTGGGTCTCGGGCGATCCGATCCTTGGCTGCGTGGTGCTGACGCCGGGGGCGGAGGCCCTGCACCTTGGCAAGCTCGCCGTGGCGGGGGAGGCGCGCGGCACCGGCCTCGGGCGGGCGCTGGTGGCCCGGGCCGAAGCCAGTGCGGTTGCGCGCGGGCTGCCCGCGGTGCAGCTGCAATGCCGGGTGGAGCTGACGGCGCTGCACGGCTTCTACCGCGCGCTTGGCTATACCGAGCTGGGGCGCACCGCCCATCCCGGCTTTGACCGGCCGACCAGCATCACCTTCCGCAAGCCGGTTGCCTGACACGCGCGGGCGCGGCATGAAGGCGGGGCACAACGCCGGAGGCCCGCCATGATCCCCGCCCTCGTCACCCTCCTCGGCTTCCAGCTTGGCGGAGAGGTCGCCAGCCGCGCCCTTGGCCTGCCGCTTCCCGGCCCGGTGCTGGGGATGGTGGCGCTGGTCATCGCCTTCAGCCTCTGGCCGGCACTGGTCGAGGTGGTGCGGCCGGTGGCGCAGGGGCTGCTGGCGCATCTGTCGCTGCTGTTCGTGCCGGCGGGCGTGGGGGTGGTCGCGCATCTGCCGGTGCTGGCCGCCGAGGGGCCGGCGATTGCGGTGGCGCTGGTCGGCTCCACGGTCCTTGCCATCGCGGTGGGAGCGCTGGCCTTTGCCGGCGTCGCGCGGCTGACCGGCAACAGCGAGGGCGAGCGATGACCGATCCCGCGCTGATCTGGAGCTATCTGGCGCAGGGCCCGCTGCTGTGGCTGACGGTGACGCTGCTCGCCTATTGGGCCGGGGATGCCGCTTCGCGCGCCGCCGGGCGGCGGCCGCTGGTCAACCCGGTGCTGGTGGCGGTGATCCTGCTGGCGGCGGTTCTGGGGGCGACGGGCACGCCCTATGCCACCTATTTCGAGGGCGCGCAGTTCGTGCATTTCATGCTGGGCCCGGCGACGGTGGCGCTGGCGCTGCCTCTTTACGCCAATCTGGCGCGCGTCCGGCGGGCGGCGCTGCCGATGCTGGCGGGGCTGCTGGCCGGGTCTGTCACGGCCGTCATCTCGGCGCTCGCCATCGCCCGGGCGCTGGGGGTGGAGGGGTCGGTGCTGGCCTCACTGGCGCCCAAATCGGCGACGGCGCCGGTCGCAATCGGCATTTCCGAAAGCCTCGGCGGCCAACCGACGCTGACCGCGGTGCTGGTGCTGCTGACCGGGATCATCGGCGCCATCGTCGCCACGCCCCTGCTGAACGCGCTTGGCATCCGCGACTGGCGGGCGCGCGGCTTTGCCACCGGCGTTGCCGCACATGGCATCGGCACCGCCCGCGCCTTTCAGGTGCATGAGACGGCGGGCGCCTTCGCCGGGATCGGCATGGGGCTCAACGCGGTGCTGACCGCGCTGATCGCCCCCGCCATCCTGCGGCTGTTCCTTTAGCGCTTCTCGGCCCGGATCTCGGACAAAGTCGCCCCGGCCGACAGCGCCTCAGGGTCGATCCGCAGCTCGATCACCGCCAGCGTGCCAGAGGCGCGGGCGCGGGCGAAGGCGTCCGCGAAGTCCTCGCCCCGCTCCACCACCTCGCCATGCCCGCCATAGGCGCGGGCGAGGGCGGCGAAGTCGGGATTGGCAAGCTGCGTGCCCGAGACGCGCTCGGGATAGTGCCGCTCCTGATGCATCCGGATGGTGCCATACTGGCCGTTGTTGGCGACGACGACGATGGGCGCGGACCCATGCTGCACGGCGGTCGACATCTCGTTCAGCGTCATCTGGAAGCAGCCATCGCCAGCCATGCACACCACCGTGCGACCCGGATAGCGCACCCCCGCGGCCACGGCAGCGGGGAAGCCATAGCCCATGCTGCCAGAGGTCGGGGCCAGTTGGGTGCCATGCTGCTTGAAGCGGAAATAGCGGTGCAGGAAGGCGGCGTAGTTGCCCGCGCCATTGGTCAGGATCGCATCCTCGGGCAGGTTCGCCGAGAGCCAACTGACGACAGCCTCCATCTTCACCGCACCGGGGGTCTCCTTGGGCTGCTGCCAGCGCTCGTAATCCAGCCGCGCGGCGGTGGTCCAGTCGGCCCACCGCGCCGGGGCACCCTCGGGCGCAGGGGCAGAGACCAGCGCCGCCACCATGTCGGTCGCGGGGGCAACGATGCCCAGATCGGGGCGATAGACGCGGCCGAGTTCTGAGGCATCCGGGTACACATGCACGATGGTCTTGCCCGGCGCGGCGGGGTCCATCAGCTCATAGCCGCGGGTCAGGCTGTCGCCGATCCGCGCGCCGAGCACCAGGATGCAATCGGCCGCCTGCAGCCGCGCCCCCAGCTTGGGGTTCATCCCCACGCCCAGATCGCCCGCATAATGCGCATCGCGGTTGTCCATGTGGCCCTGCCGGCGGAAGGGCACCGCCACCGGCAGCCCCCAGGCGGCGGCAAAGCGCGCCAGGTCGGCGGCCGCAGTGGCGTTCCACGCCGTGCCGCCCGCGATGACCAGCGGGCGCTCGGCCCGCGCCAAGGCTTCCGTCACCGCAGCCAGCTCCGCTGCGCTGACGCTGGCGGCCACCGGCGCCGGGGCGGCGATGTCGGGCACATCGGCCAGCGCGGTCAGCATGTCCTCGGGCAGCGACAGCACCACCGGGCCCGGGCGGCCCGAGGTGGCGATGTGGAAGGCGCGGCTGAGGTATTCCGGAATCCGCGCGGTGCTGTCGATCTCGGCCACCCATTTGGCCAGCGGGCCGAACATCGCGCGGTAATCCACCTCCTGAAACGCCTCGCGGTCGCGGTGGCTGCGGTCGATCTGGCCGATGAACAGGATCATCGGGGTCGAGTCCTGCTTTGCCACATGCACCCCGGCCGAGGCATTGGTGGCCCCCGGCCCGCGGGTGACGAAGCAGATGCCGGGCAGGCCGCGGCCCCCTCCAGCATCCATCTCGGCGGCATTCATTTTGCCATCGGCCTCGGCCATCATCGCCGCGCCGCCCTCTTGCCGGCAGACGATGTTGCGGATGCCGGAACCGTGCAGCCCGTCCAGCACCGCGAGGAAGCTTTCGCCGGGGACCGAGAACACCCGGGCCACGCCCTGAAGCTTCAGCTGATCCACCAGGATCTGTCCGCCATGCCGCATCGCCATCGACCCGCTCCTTCTTGCGCATCTGCCGCGCCTGTCTCGTGAGGTTTGGGGCGGACCTTGCCTTTGCGCGCGAGGCTGCGCAAGGCCCCGGTTGCCCCTCAACCTTCACAGTGAGAGGGCAGCGCCCGTCCGCCGGGTGGGCGAGCTACGGTCGTTCTAGGCGCTTTATGGTGCGGCTGACTTCCACCGTTGTTCTGCGCGGAACGGTGGGAGCGCCCGCCC